>Ga0302320_10001723_pt1 | contig 52312 bp, 39 predicted proteins | sample Bog_T0_3_FD_202130 | JGI IMG/M metagenome (GOLD analysis project Ga0302320, IMG submission 202130) | Peat permafrost microbial communities from Stordalen Mire near Abisko, Sweden - Bog_T0_3 | ecosystem: Environmental > Terrestrial > Soil > Wetlands > Peat | place: Sweden: Abisko, Stordalen Mire...
GGCAGAAAACTTTGAGCCTTTCATAGACACGTTGCTGAAGATTCAGCAGTCGAGCGACGTCTCCGGTTCCGTTGCCGTGCTTCATGGAACTCAGTTCCAGTCTTTCCGCATCGGCTCCGACGTGTACCACGTGGGCACGGTGCCGTGGTGGACGCGGATTCAGCTCTGGCTCCGCCAGATTCCATGGCTTGTGGCTGTCATCGTACTTCTTCTGGCCTTCCTGGTTGCCGTGTGGACCCGCCAGGGTTTGCGCGCCAGAGCCCGTTCGCGACTGCGAATGATCGAGGACTAAAAAGGCTCCAGTTTCATTTTGAATCTCAACAGGGTGCGACTGGTGGTTCCGCTTGATCGGCGGGCCACCAATCGCACCCTTGTGCCATTTATTCTTGATCCACGACTGCCACGCGCCAAGTCTGGCGCAATCCGCTGAGGCGGTTTCGTTTACGGCGTCGAACAGGATCGTTGGAGTACGCGAGCAATGCGCCTTCAAACATCTAGCGCAGGGAAGCGTTGGTTGCCGGTCGTTGTGTTGCTTATACTGGCGGCAACCGGCGGTTGCAAGCAGAGCGCATGGACGCTGTGGAATGCCTATTCCGCCCGCTTCATCGACGATCAAGGGCGCGTCTTCGATCCAAAAGCGGCTGAGCGCACCACGTCGGAAGGCGAAGCGTACGCCATGTTCTTCGCGCTTGCGGACAACGACCGCACTCACTTCGATAGCATTCTGAGCTGGACGCAAACGAATCTGGCCAGGGGCGATCTCGGGTTGAACCTGCCGGCGTGGCTCTGGGGCAAGGACAAGGACGGCTCCTGGAAGGCGCTTGATGCGAACTCCGCCTCGGACGCCGACGTGTGGATGGCCTATACGCTGCTCGAAGCCGGTCGGCTTTGGAGCGTTCCCGCCTATACCGGCATGGGAAACGCCATGCTGAACCGGATTGCCGCGACCGAGGTGGCCGATCTGCCGGGATTCGGAATCATGCTGCTGCCTGGCGGCCAGGGTTTCTTGCATCGGCCAACGCAGTCCGGGCAAGGCGACCAGCCGACACCTGCCGGGAAGGCCAAGGATGCGAAACCAGGCAATTCCAAAAGCAAGTCAAGCAAACAAAAGTCGCACGACCTGCCTCCGCCGCCCGCACAGGCACCGGCAATCCAGACCTATCTGCTGAATCCCAGCTATACACCTGCGTTTTTGTTCGAACGCCTGGCCCGCCTCGATCCCGCGGGGCCTTGGCGGAAGATCGCAGCCAACATACCGCGTCTGCTGGAGCAAAGCTCGCGCAATGGATTTGCGATGGATTGGGTGGAGTATGTTCCCGGCGACGGTTTTTCGCCCGTTTCGGAGCAAATGGCCTCAGGCGTGGCCAAGGATGAAGCTGGTGGAAGCTACGATGCCATTCGGGTGTACCTGTGGGCAGGTATGATTTCTCCGGGCGGTCAAGTGCGCAATTCTTTGCTCAATACAATCCCCGGAATGGGGGTATACCTTGCCGATCATGGTGCGCCCCCGGAAAAGGTAAGTGACCAAGGTGTCCCTTTGGCGCAAGATGGACCTGTAGGATTTTCGGCGGCAGTCTTGCCTTATTTGCGGGCGCGCCCTGGATCTTCGCGGAGTTACGCCCAGCAACTGGTCCGTTTAAGCCGGATGCGGGATGCGGCCACGGGCTTGTATGGAAAAGACTTAACGTACTACGATCAAAATCTTGTTTTGTTTGCCACGGGTTTTCTGGATGGGCGGTTCCAGTTTGGCTCGGGGGGTGAACTGAAAGTAGAATGGAAGCGCAAATGAGCCAAGGCGGCGGCGCTTGGAAATATTCGGTTGGTCTGGGTTGCCTGCTCGTGGCGCTGCAGTTGGGTCTCGCCCAAACAAAGCAGGCTTCAGGGACGAACGGGGCAGCCCGCACCTCTCTTGTCGATAAAGCCCGCGCCCTTGAGTCGCGCGGACGTCCGGACATGGCTGTGCAGTTGTGGCAACAGGTACTGCTCTCGGAGCCGAACAACGCCGAGGCCCTGGCCGGTCTTGCTCGCGACTACAAATTGATGGGTGCCGCCGATAAATCGGAAGAGGTGCTGAGCCGGCTGCGCCGCGCCAACCCGAACGATCCGAACATCGCCAAAATCTCCGCCATGGCCAGCACCGAGTCGGAAAGCGCGGAGCTAAGGCAGGCGGGGGAACTGGCACGACAAGGCAAAGCCGACGAGGCGATGCGCATCTACCGGCAGCTTTACGGCGATCATCCGCCGGACAGCGATATCGGCACGGCCTACTATCAGACGCTGTTCGCGACCAACACCGGCAAGGCCGCAGCGGTCGCCGGCATGCGGGCCATGGCCGACCGTAACCCCGGATCGGCGCAGTTTGCCATTGCGCTGGGCACGATGCTCACCTACGATCCGCGCACTCGCGCCGAGGGCATCCGCATTCTCCAGGGGCATCCGCAGGACCAGACGGCGCAAGCGGCGTTGCGGCAGGCGCTCATCTGGAATGCTCCCAACCCCACCTCCGCCGGTGAACTGCGCCAATATTTGAGGTCGCATCCGCAGGACACCGAGGTTGCGGTCAATCTGAAGCAGGAAGAATCGAAGCTTGCGCAGATGAACTCCGGCATCGCGCGCACGCCGGCCGAGCGCGAAGCCTTTGCCGCTCTCAATGCGCATCGGCTGGATGACGCGCAGGCGCGGTTCACGGCACTGCTGCAGGCGGATCCGAACAACGGCCGTCTCGCTGCAGGCATGGGTTTTCTGCGCATGCAGCAGAAGAATTTTGGGGCGGCCATCAGCTACTTTTCGCAAGCCGAGCAGAACGGCTACAAGGCGAAGACGGTCGATAGCGGCCTGGCCACTTCGCGCTTCTGGTACACGATGGGCGAGGCCGAGCAGGCGCTCGACCAGAATGATCTTGCGGCGGCCATCGGGAAGTATCGTGCAGCGCTGGCGATGAACGACCGCAGTGTGGACGCGCTTAATGGATTGGCAGGTACGCTTACTCGCCAGCAGCAATATCCAGCAGCTGCCGAAGTGTATGCAGAGATCCTGAAGTTGCAGCCCGGCAATGCAGACGGATGGCGCGGCCTATTTCTCTCTTACGCCCGCGACAACCAGAATCCGAAATCGCTGGCCACAGTTGCGCGTTTTCCTGGAGGCGTGAGGGCCGAGCTCGCGCGCGATCCTGAATATCTGCGCACGCTCGCTCTTGTGTACCAGGCGCAGGGCCGCAGCGCCGATGCGGAGCGCACGCTGGCCCTGGCGCTGACGCTGCCGTTTCCGGAAGGCGGCGCCAAGCTGAAGGCCGATACGAAATTGCAGTACGCTGGCATCCTGATTGCGGCCAAACATTACGACCAGGCCGCCGCACTCTACGCGCAACTGGTTGCGGAAGATCCGTCAAATGTCTCGGCGTGGATGGGACTAGTGAGCGCACACCACGAGATGGGACAGGACACGCTGGCCATCGGCGACGTGGAAAAGATGCCGCCGGCCACCTACGAGGCTTCGCTTGGCGACCCGGGATTTCTTTCCATGTTGGGGGCCATCTACCAAACGGCCAACGAGTATGAAGTGGCGCAGGGGCTGCTTGAGCGCGCTATGAAGATGCAGACTGCGGCCGGTGGCCAGCCGAGCGTGCAACTTCAGCTGCAACTGGCGGGGATTTATTTGCTGCGCAACAACACCGATCAGGCCAACGCGCTTTACCAGCAGGTTCTGCAGAAAAATCCTGACCGCGCGGATGCGTGGAAGGGGCTGATCTCGGCTCTGCAAGCCACGAACCGCAACGCGGATGCCTTGCAGGAGATTGCGCAGATTCCCGCGCCGGTGCGTAAGCAGCTTGAAAACGATATTGAGTTTGAGCAGACTGAGGCCGGTCTTTACGCGGCGTCGGGCGACCTAGCGCACGCCATTGCCTACATGAGCCGCGTGCAGGCGTATTACGCCAAGGCCAAGACTGCGCCGCCGCCAAGCGTCGATGTGCAGAATGCGTGGCTGCTGTATAACACCGGCAATGACCGCGCGCTTTATGGATCGTTGATGCGTATTGGCGGCCGCAACGATTTGACGGTGGCGCAGCGCGAGACTTTGCAGACGATCTGGGCTAACTGGAGTGTGCGCCGCGCCGCAGCGGCTATGGACAACGGCGATACCCGCCGCGCTGTGGACATTCTTGATGCGGCCAACCAGGCGTTTCCTGACAACTTGGCGGTCCGCAAGGCTGTGGCCGGCGGTTATGCGCGCATTGGCCGTTCGCGCGAGGCGCTCAAGATCTTCAAGACTGTGCCTATGCAGGACGGATCCTCAGGGGATTTTCAAGGCGCGATCGGTGCGGCGCTCGCGGCGAATGACAAGGCGCAAGCCGAGATCTGGCTGCGCCAGGCGATGGAACGCTTTACCAACGATCCAGCGATTCTGGGTCTCGCTGCCCGCTACGAGCAGGCTCGCGGCGATAACGAGCGTGCGGCGGACTATTGGCGCGCATCGCTGGCGGCGATGCCCGCAGTGAGTCCCGTCGACAAGCTCGCGCACGAACTCGACAACCCTGAGCAGGACACCCACGCGCACCGGGCCGTGACCGCAAACGACTTGCATCAACTGCTCGATCCGGACAACGAGCCGTTTGCGAAAACCACACATGTGCCGCCGCTGCCCGCTTACGGACCCGATCCTTACGAGGGCTCCGCTCCGCTGGTGCTGGCGCAGCCGCAGCCGCAATCGTCGAATCAGCAACAGACGGTTCCGTATCGAGCGCCGGCTCCAAGCGGCGCGCATTACATTCCTCCCGCGAGCGGAACGAACCCTGCCGATCAGCAGCTCTTCCATCAGCAGGCGTACACGGTCCTTGACGCGCCGACGGGCTCAGGAAATCGCCTGGTGATGCATGATGGCGTTTATCATGTGTCCGATTCGGGCGTAGTGAACGGCGTGCTGCATGGGGTCTTGCATCTTGGGCCGCTGCCCGCTAGTGCAATGGAATTTCCTACGGCGGGTGTTTCCCTGATCCAAGCACAATACTCTTCCGGCGTTCCAGCCGTGCCCATCACGCCGAACGCGCCGCACTCTATGCAATCCGACGCGTGGAAGGGCCTGATCTTCTCGTTGATGGCGGGCAATAAGAACACAGAGGCATTGGAGCAGCTCGGGAAGGTTCCGCCGGATTTGCGTCGCCAGCTTGAAGCCGACATCGCTTTTGTGCAGGGCGTCGCAAGCTTATATGTTGCGGTGGGCGATCAGGCGATGGCCACCGAGTATTTGAACCGCGTGGAGAATTACTACCTGTTGCACAGAACACCGGCTCCGGCAGGCCTTGAAGTGCAGCATGCTTGGCTGCTCTACAACAGCAAGGACGATGTCGGACTTTATCCCTTGCTACTGCGGCTCGATGCACGTACCGATCTGAGCCCCGCCGACAGGGAGCAGATGCAGACGCTGTGGGCGAGTTGGGCCGTGCGCCGGGCAAACACCGCCATCGAGACAGGGCATTTGCTGCGCGGCGTGGAAATGCTGCAGGCTGCCTCGCAGGATTATCCGGACAACCTCACGGTGCGGTTTGCGGTTGCGGGCGCTTACGCGCGCGTGGGCCGTTACACCGAGGCCGTTACCCTCTACAAGTCGATCCCGATGGATGGCGCGCAGTCGGGCGACTACCAGGGTGCGATCGGCGCGGCACTCGCTGCCACCGACATGGCGCAGGCGGAAGCATGGCTGCGCCAGGCAATGGGCAAATATCCGCAGGACCCACAGATTCTTGGTCTCGCAGCGCACTTTGAGCAGGCTCGCGGCAACAATCAGCGCGCAGCCGACTATTGGCGCGCGGCGCTGGCCCTGATGCCTCCGGGCTCGGCCGTGAAGAGCCTCGACAATGGGCTGGCGTATCCTCCCGGCTCGTATCGCGCGCCCTCGGCTGGCGATACCAAACGGTTGCTTGATCCGCGCAACGATCCGCTGCCTCCTGATACGCTGCCGCCGCTGCCGAGCTACAACCATTCTGCTTCTAGCCAAAACCTCTCCGGTCCCCCGGCCTACACAGTGCCGCAGCGACAGTGGAGGAACTCGCCCTCCAGCAACCCGCTGCCTGCGCCGCCTGTGTACCAGCCATCGAATGGCGCCATGACGAACGCGCCGGTCTATATCCCGCAGAGCCTCGGCGCATTGCCGAGACATTCGAATTCTGCCGCGTTGCGTATCACAGCGCGACCCACGGGGCAGATGGCTGCGCAGGTACAGACGCTTTTCGCCGAGCAGACCGACAACCAGCTCACGCAGGGCTTTTCGCCCGTGGTGCACAATCTGCGGAACGCGCAGGTGAGCCCCGTTTCCGGCCGGTACAACTTGGCCCAGTACACGCCTTCGGCTCAGGAGGCTACGACAGGCGCCTACTCTGTGCCCGGCCAGCAAGGAGCACCGGCACAGCCTGAGAAACCGAGCGCAGCCCCGAAAACAACCCGTGCCGCGACCTCTGTTAGCACGGTCCACAGGCGGCACCGGGGCAGAACGCCGGCGGCGCGCAGGCGAGCGAAGGCCGCTCGACGCAGAGCAACCTCAGCCGGCAATCCCACCACGGCAGCGAACGCTCCTACGCTCGGTAACGCTCAGATTGGAGCACCGGCAGCGCCTCCGGAAACGGCTGAGCAGCCGTCCCCGTCCATCAACGACCAGGCGACGCAGACCGGACCGCCCCCCGCCTCCACCGGCGCGGGCCTCTCCGATGAAGAATTGCAGCAGCGGAATCTTCCGCCGTTGCGCGGGCCTTGGATTCGCGTGCAGCGCGACCAGCGGCCCTTCAATCCGAGGGAGGAAGCGGAAGAGCAGTTGCGCTCCATCGAGGGCGGATACAGCGGGTGGCTGGGCGGCACGGGTTACATCAATTACCGGTCCGGCGCGCTGGGCTTCGATCATCTCGCCGCTCTCGAAGCTCCTTTTGAAGCGTCGGTCCCGGTTGGACTTCACGCGCGCTTCACGATCGTAGCCAAGCCGGTGTTTCTTGACTCCGGCCAGGCAGACGGCACGGCAACGCTCACCGTCCTTCAATCCACCACGGCGGGCAATGCGCTCGCGGCGATTCCGGAACCCATCGGAACGCTGACGAACACGGCCAACACGCCTCCTGCCCAGCAGAACGCCGTCGGCATCGGTGGCGAGGCGCAGCTTGCCTTTGCGCATGCGGCCTTCGCGGGCGGATACACGCCTTCCGGATTCCTCGTTTCCACATTCACGGCTCGTGCGTTTCTGCGTCCCGGCGGCGGACCCATTTCGATCAATCTTGAGCGTCAGCCGGTGAGAGACAGCCAGCTTTCCTACGCAGGCCTGCGCGATCCGGCGGGGAACTCGCTTGGCAATGCAGGCCAAATCTGGGGTGGCGTGATCGCCAACCAGGGGACGGTGCAGTTTTCGCGTGGCGACGCGCAGTCAGGCTTCTACGTTAGTGCGGGTGGTCAGTACCTGACCGGCTACCACGTCGAATCTAACACGCGCATCGACGGCAATGGCGGAGCCTACTGGCGCGCATTCACTTCGCCCGAGTACGGCAATCTTTCGATCGGCGTGAACTTCTTCGCCATGCACTATTCGCACAACGAGAATGCGTTCACGCACGGCATGGGCGGGTACTTCAGTCCGCAGGGCTACTTCCTCGGCAACGTGCCACTTACCTTCCAGGGACATTACGGGACCAAGTGGCACTACAACGTCGTGGGCGGGCTTGGCGTACAGGCTTTCCAGGAAGACAAGACTCCGCTGTGGCCGCTAGCAGCAGACAAGTCTCTTGAAACGAGCCAGAACAATCCGTTCCTGCCGGACGTGACGAGCGTGGGCGCCAACTACGACCTGCGAGGGCAGGCGGCTTACCAGATCAGCCCGCACTGGTTTGCCGGCGGCTTCTTCGGCGCCAACAATACGCGCAACTATTCGTCTGCGTCGGCCGGGTTCTTCGTTCGGTTCCTGTTCCGCGAACAGCCCTCGACGGCCGCCGGTCCCACCGGCCTGTTCCCGACCGACGGATTGCGCCCGTTCACCGTGCCGTAGGAAACCGTCGAACCGCCGTGAAATCTTGGATTTGTCAGACTCGGATGTTTTTCTAATCCCTATTCCCTAAACCCTAATGCCTGTTAGCTGACCCCTGTCTTTCTCCCGCCTTCGTGGTATTCGCCTCTTAACAGGCGCGTGCTAGCGTCACTTTGAGGTGGTTTCCGTGGCTTTTGTCGATTTTCTTGCCAAACAGTTCATCAGCGTTATCCAGTGGAATGAACCGGAAGACGGCATTCTCGCCTATCGCTACCCCATGCGCGATATGGAGATTCAAAACGGCGGCCAGCTCACGGTGAGCGAGTCGCAGGTGGCTGCGTTCGTGAACGAAGGCCACATCGCCGACATCTTCGGGCCCGGATTGCACACGCTTAACACTCGCAATCTCCCCATCCTCACCGACCTCAAGAATTGGGCGAAGGACTTTGAATCGCCCTTCAAGTCAGAGGTCTATTTCTTCTCGACGCGGCTGCAGATTGACCAGAAGTGGGGCACCGCGACGCCGATCACCATTCGCGATCACGAGTTTGGCGCGGTGCGGCTGCGCTGCTTCGGCATGTACTCCTATCGGATCGCCGATCCGCGCGTCTTCTTCAACCAGGCGAGCGGCACCCGCGACATTTACTTCGCTGCCGATCTTGAGGGGCAACTGCGCGACACCGTTCTGGCCAACATGGTTGCCATTCTCGCCACCAGCGATGTTCCGTTTCTCGACCTCGCTGCCAACCAGCCTGCGCTGGCGGCGAAAATTGCCGACCAGCTCAAGCCGGCGTTTACGCAACTCGGTCTGGAGCTAACGCAGTTCAATCTTGAGAACGTCTCTCTCCCCGACGAGCTCACAAAGGTACTCGATCAGCGCATCGGCATGGGCATGGTGGGCGACGTAGGCCGTTACACGCAGTACGCCGCGGCCGAATCGCTGGATCTCGCCGCCGCCAACACAGGCGGAGGCGCAGGCGTGGGTATGGGCCTTGGCGCCGGCGCTGCCGTCGCACAGGTTCTTGCCACTTCGCTCAAAGCATCGGCCGCTCCCGTATCGGCAGCGCCGACGCCTGCCGTTGTCCCGGCTACTGCCGCTGACACCAAATTCTGCATCGACTGCGGAAAGACCATCCCGATCCGCTCGCGCTACTGCCCGGATTGCGGCCAGGCCCAGTGAACTGCCCGTCCTGCGGCGCGCCCATCACCCAGCGGCCCGACACTGAGGGCTACAACTGCGCGTATTGCCACGCCGTCTATTTTCCCGGCGAGGACGATGCGGGCGTCAAGCTCACATCCACAGCCTCCGATGAAACAGCGGGAGGCGATTCGCTCGATTGCCCGCTGTGCCGCGTGCCGCTAGCCAAGGCCACCATCGGTGCCATTCCCCTGCTGTACTGCACGCAATGTCACGGCCTGCTGATGCCGATGAACGAGCTGATTGCGCTGGTGGATCAAGCCAGATCAGGCGACACCAACCCCGCCGTTCAGAATCCGCCTGACCGTGGGGATCTGAAGCGCGTACTCCAATGTCCACGCTGCAATCGCCGCATGGACACGCACTTTTACGCCGGTCCCGGCAACGTGATTGTGGACACCTGTGACGATTGCTCGCTGCTGTGGCTCGACCGCGGGGAATTGACCCGCATTGCCCACGCCCCGGACGAGGCCGCCGTTGGCGGGTCGGACTGGTAAGGCATTTGACCAGTTACGCGATTCGCGCAGATTAGCGGAAAACACACACACAATTGGCGCCGATCTCGGCCCGTGCTTCTGTCCCAAGAGATCGACGCCATGTATTTTCCGGCAACCGAATGAATGGAGATAGGCTATCGAGCGTCCTCTCTGCCTCACAATGACGGCGATCACATACACATGTTCATTAATTCTGGCGAAAGATTGAAGGGCATTGAATGCTGTTTTTTGAAAATCTCACTTCGTCGATCCGGGATCGGTCGCAATCTGTTGATGCTATAAAATTGATAAAATTAATAAAATAGATTGAATAAATTAAGAAAAATGGTTACAGTCTCTTTGTGTAGTGGAAAGGAAACTGTAATCGATGACGTCAGATTCGAAACCCGCCTCGGATTGGCAAGATCTGCTTCGCATCGGTCAAGGGGGCTCCCTGCTCGTGGAAAGGGTCAGCATCCCCGGCAAGCACCTCACGATCGAAGGGGAGTTCACGCTGCCGCAGCTGGCGCGGCTCAGCCTGGAAGACCAGGTTTTCATCATTGCATTCCTGCGCTCACACGGCTCCATCAAGGAGATGGAGCAGACCTTCGGCGTGAGTTATCCGACCATCAAAGCGCGCCTCAACCGCATCTCCGGGCAATTGGAGTTCGTCGACACCAATCCGACCCCGTCGCGGACCGAGGTCCGCGGTGAAATCCTTGACCGCCTCAACCGCGGCGAAATTACGGCCGAGGAAGCGATTCGCGCTCTGGAGGAGTTGAAATGACACCCAACATTGCGATCGTCCGCGTGTGCAATCCGCATTGGCGCGGATTCAACCTGTGGCTGCCGGTGTTCTTGCTGTGGATTCCGGTAGTGCTGCTATCGCCGCTGATTTTCTGGTGCTGCTGGGGCTGTCGATTACGGGGCGCGTTCCGATGGGCCGCATGATGGGCGCATTCTGGGGCGTCATTTCGAGCCTCTCAGGGACAAAAGTCCACGTTGGCGCGCAAGGCAACAACGTTTCGATTCGCATTCTGTAGAAATCAATCAAGCAAGGACCCCATCCGTTTGACCCGATAAAAAGGAGAAATGAAATGAACGAGAATCGCCGTCAAATCCTGGAAATGCTGGCCGCGGGGAAGATCAATTCCGACGAAGCCGAGCGACTGCTGAGTGCCCTTGAGCCGGGCACGCCGCGTGCTTCCACCGAACCCAACTCAGCCAACGGCAACGACACCGGGGCCGCGTCGCAAAAGGCGCGTTCGAAATATCTGCGCGTGCTGGTGGAGGCGGATGAAACCATGACCGGCATGAAAGGCCCGACAACTGTGAATGTGCGCGTTCCCATGCAATTGCTACGTGCGGGCGTGCGTCTTGCCAGCCTTATTCCGGCGCAGGCGCATGAGCAGCTTGACGAGGCTTTCAACAGGCACGGTGTGCCCCTGACACTCTCACAGATCAAGCCGGAGAATCTCGAGGAGTTAATCGACCACCTCGAGGACCTGACCGTAGATGTGGACGGGAAAGAAGGGAACTCAACCAAGGTGCGGGTGTTTTGCGAGTAGGGTTGTCAGCTCCCAGGTGCCTCCGCCGCGGCGGACGAAGGACCTGGGGCACCGGATTATTCAGCCTTTGCCGCGCAGGGTCTTGTTCATTGGGACTACCTGCACCGTCACGTCTCGGACCTCTGCCAGGAACCGGTTCAGGACGGAGCCGCGGAAAAGAATGTCCCAGCGCGAACGCACCGACTGGCCAAAGACCACGTGCGAGATGCTCTCCTGCTGCGCAAAGCGGATCAGCGCGTCAGACACGTTGCGGTCGGTGAGCGACACTACCTTGGCACCCAGGTCGCGTGCCATGCGCTCGTACTCCTCAAGGCGATGGAAGGCTTCGGGATCGCCGTGACCCTTGTCGCCATCGGGCTTGGTGACGTAAACCGCGTACCAATTGGTGGCGAGCCTGCCGGCAACGCGCGCACCTACGCGCAGCAGGCGTTCGGTACCTGGCCGCGTGCTTAGGCAGACCATGACTTTTTCGGGAATTGGCGCCTGTTCCAGTCCCTGGGTGCGGCGGTACTCAGAGGCGCGATTGCTTACCTGTTCGGCTGTGGTGCGCAGAGCAAGTTCGCGAAGCATGTTCAGGTTGCCCTTGCGGAAGAAGTTGGCAAGGGACTGCTCTACTTTTTCCGGGGCGTAGATCTTCCCCTGGCGCAGACGCGACCGTAGCTCGTCGACCGTGACGTCGACGTTGACCACTTCATCGGCGCGCTTAAAGAAATTGTCGGGTACCGTTTCGCGGATCACCGTGTTTGCCGAGCGGTTGACCGAGTCATTCAGCGTTTCAAGATGCTGAATGTTCACCGCGGTCATGACGTTGATGCCGGCTTCAAGCAGTTCCAGCACATCTTCGTAGCGCTTGCGATTCTTGCTGCCGGGCACGTTGGTGTGGGCCAGCTCGTCGACGACCACGGTGTGGGGATGGCGCGCCTTAATGGCGTCGACATCCATCTCTTTCAGGTTGACGCCGCGGTAGGGAATTACCCGCTGCGGCACCACTTCCAGGTCGCGGATGCGCGCCTCTGTCTCGGCGCGGCCATGCGTCTCCACCAAGCCGATCACCACATCCACACCCATTTGGTGCTTCATGCGGTAGGCGTCGTTCACCATGTCGTAGGTTTTGCCTACGCCCGGCGCGGCGCCCAGGTAGATGCGCAGCTTTGCGGGATCCGGTTTTTTCTCGAGAACGATCTCAGACATACGCTCAGCCCACCTCGACCGGATGCCGGACTACATCCGCAACCGCGACCGGAAGAGTAAATCGGAAGGTAGTGCCGTGGCCCAGCCGGCTTTCGACCGCAATCTGTCCGCCGAGCGATTCCACGAGGCGTCGCACGAGCGCCAGTCCCAGGCCGGTGCCGCTTTCTGAAAAGGGATTGAAACGATCAAAGATGGTGCTCAGGCGTTCCGCCTCAATGCCGCGGCCCGTGTCGCGCACGGTGAACTGCACCACCTGCTTAATTTCCTCGGCCGCCAGCAGGATATCGCCGTCGGGCGGTGTGAACCGAATTGCGTTGGCAAGCAGATTGTCGAGGATGGAACGCAGAGCGCGGCGGTCGGCCTTTACCACGGAGAGATCGGCATAAGCCTGCACTTCCACGCGAATGCGTTTCTGGGTTGCCTCGTCGCATAAGCGGTCGCGCGCTTCGCCCAGCGCCTGCGACGGCCGAAGCTTTTCAATTTTCAATTCGCGCTTGCCGGAATCGAGCTCAGCCACTTCAATTAGATCGCCCATCAGCTCGTCCAGCTTTTCGGCTTCGCTGCCGGCCTTGGCGGCAAGCTCGGCTTGCAATGGCAGCAGCTCTCCGCCGAAACCTTGGGTGAGCGCATACAGTCCGCGGCGAAGCTGAAGCAACGGATTGCGCAGCTTGCGGCTGGCCACGGCGATGAACTGCGTTTTGAAGCGATCGGTGTCCTGCAGAGAGGTCACGTCTTCCAGCGTGGTGACGGTGCCGAGCAGGCGGCCTTCGGAGTCGCGCATGGGCATGGTGCGCATACGATAGCTGCGCGCCTTGTCGCCGATGCGCATGGGCAGCATCGACGCTTCGTCTTCAGTAGCGACGGCCTTCTGCATTTGCACCGCATCGCGAATGGCGCTGAGAATCTTGTCGCCGCCCGGCGTGTTGGTCAGGGCCATGCGGTCGGTTGCCGCGTCGCCCAGCAACTCCTGAGCGGCCTGGTTCACTTTCAATATTTGCCCTTTGCCATCGGTCACGATGATCGGCTCAAAGATGGATTGCAGCACGGCGTCGGATAGTTGAAATTCCATTTGGCGCCGGCCCGCTTCCGTATCCCGCAACTCACGCAGCCTAACCGCAATGCGGCTGAGCTCTCCGGCGATCACGCCGAAGTCGTCGCGGCTGCTCCACTCCACGCGGTGTTCCAGGTTGCCCTGAGCGATGCGCTGCGCATCGCGCGCCAGCAGGCGAATGGGATTGAGCACAAAGTAGATGGTTCCCACGGCAGTCAGAATTGCGACGGCCAGCAGAGAGTAGGCCAACCTGGTTTGCCCGGCCGCCACAATCGCGCTATGCGTGGTGCCCACCAGCGCCGCCATCAGGCAGGCAAGGATCAAGCAGCCGAGAATGAGTCGCTGAGAAAGATTGAGCATTGCCCGGACTCCATGCCGGAAGAGGACGTCTTTACCATTCTCGCGGAAATGCCTTCAATCCGCAAAATGGGGAAAACAGGGAACGAGGGACCGAGGGACCAAGGGAGCGGGAGCCAGCTTCGGATCAACTCCGAACGCGCAAAAACTGACCACTGACCACTGTTCTCTGACCACTGTTTTTATGGGATTTTGCAGACTGCGAGTGTGTCATTGTGCCATTGGCAATCGAGGCCGGCGGGTGGCGGATTCGACACCAGGACCCAGTTCACGCCAAACTCGGTTTTCAATCGCTCAAAATCGGCAATTTGAAAGTTCTTCCAGCCCCGCTGCGCGGCTAACTGGCGATCCCATGCGGGACCGAGTTCGGGAACCTGCATCACGACGGCAGTGTCCTTGATGGCATCGGCCAACTGGCTGCGCTCAGCGAGCGCGCGAAAGGCGTGATAGTCCTCGCCCTGGGCGGCGAGATAGCGCGGATCCATTGCAAAATAGGCGTCTGTCGGCGTGTTCGCCCGTATCCAGGCAAACGCCTGGAGCCAAGGGTTTGCGGAACTCCGTCCCGGCATTTCGAGCTGCTCGCTGCCGCTGAATTGCGAACGTTGCGCCGTGAGCATGGCCCCGTTCACGGCCAGCAGGAAAAGCGCCCAGCGCCACGCCTTGGTCCGCAGCAGGTACTTGCCCAGCAGGCAGCCGGCAATCAGCATGAGGAAGTAGTACACGAGATGCAGGTAGCGCATGGGCTGCAGCGGCATGAGGCGAACCAGTTGAGGAAAGCCAAGCATCACCATCGCCAACCCCTGCTGAAACACGCTGTAGGCAAACACGGCCAGTGCAAAGCGGGCCAGTGTGTCTTCCTTTTGTTTGCGGGCAATTTGCCATAGGAGCCAGAACAGAAAGATGGGCGCCAATGCTCCCAGCCACTCGTACCAAGTCCATTGATACAGGTAGCAGTAGCTGCGCGACTGGACGGCTTTCATCCAGATGGGCGTTGCCGGTTCAAAGATCCATCCCAGGGGGACAAACGCGGCCATGGACGCAGCCGGTCGCGCTACGAATAAGGAACGGAGCCATTCCTGTACAGAATCGGACTGGGCCATCGAAAGGAAGAAGCAGAACGAAATGCCCATGGCCGCCATGATGGGATGAATGAGCACCGAAACGAGCAGCAGCGGGGCGGCCTGCCAGCGCTTTTCCTTGAGGATCCGCGAAACAGCAAGCAGGATGAGAGCCGTGGCCACGTTGCGCGGATGTAGATGCGGATCGGCCAGGAACAGCGCAGTCCCCGCGACCGGCAAGGTGAACATGGCTGCAACCAGCGCCACGCCCCCCCATTGAGCGCGTTGCTCGGGGAACAATTTTTCCGCAATGCTGAGGCAGGCAAACAGAGTGAGAGCCAGCGCGCCAAACTGCCAAACCAGCGCTGTCGTCGCCACGGAGGCGCCAGTGGCGTGCGCCGACCAGGCAACTGCGCGGTCAAAATAGGTGGCTTCAAGTTGAATCCGGAAGAATTTTGCGTCATGGGGATAGAGAGCCGGGTTCAGATCGCTCTTGATGGCCGACAGGTAAAGCGCATCGTCCTCGGTGCCAGGATGGTAGCCCATCACGGCGAAACCGAAGGCGGTGAAAACCAGAATCAAGGCAAGGTTTACAACAAATCTGGCTCTAAGTCGCATCAATCCAGCACGCTCACGAAAAAAGCAAAGGCCATAGACAGTAGACGGAATAAAACCGTCCGTGGTCGACAGTTGGAACATTATTTCCCTGTCATCTGGGATAAAAGCGCACGTCTCAGACTGCGGGCAGGAGCGAACGCAGCAGCAAAAACGCACCCACACCGGCGAAGAAGACCAGCGCCATGCGGATTCCCGGTTCCCGGTTCACTTCGGGTACCAGGTCGCTTGCGCCCACGTAGAGCGCCACGCCTGCGGAGACAGGCAAGCCAAAGGGCAGCCAGCTCGGGACGACTTGGATGACCAGCACGCCCAGCAAGGTGGCTGCCGCCAGACCCACAGCGGAGTAGAAGGCCGTTTTACGGCTGCGACCGCTGGCGAGCATCACGCTGGCCATGGTGAATCCTTCAGGCGTTTTGTGCAGAAAGATGGCCAGAAAAATCAGCCAGCCCAGCAGGTTCGAGACCACAAAGCCCGAGCCGATGGCCACGCCGTCGAACAACGCATGCACGCTAAGGCCGGCCAGTACAGCGTTGCCCGTGTGCCGCGACACAAATTCACCGTGATGCGTCTCTTCGCCGTAATGGAAATGCGCGCTGATGGTGTGTTCGAGCAGGTGCACGACGCAGTAGCCGGCCATCACCAGGATTGGGCCCAGCCTGGGGCTCAGATGAAAGCTCTCGGGCGCCATTTCAAGTAGCGCAACCGCCATCAGAAACCCAGCGCCCAGCGCAACAAAGTAGCGAAGGTACCGCTCCACCCCGCGTGCGCGGACCAGCACAAGCCCGCCGGCCACATCGGCAAGCGCGGCAACGGTGCCGAGAATGAGCGAGAGCTTGAGCATTCCTAGCCGCTGTGCCGGATGTGCATCACGTCGCCGTCCTGCACGATGTATTCCTTGCCTTCAAGGCGCAGAGTGCCTTTGGAACGGGCTGCGGCTTCGGAGCCTGCCTCAAGCAGGGCGTCCCAGCGGATGGTCTCTGCGCGGATGAAGTGGTGTTCCAGGTCGGAATGAATGGCTCCGGCCGCCTGCGGCGCTTTTGAGCCGAGGGGAACGGTCCAGGCGCGGCACTCGTCTTCGCCAGCGGTGAAAAAGCTGATCAGGCCCTGCAACTCATAGCTTTTACGGATCAGGCGCACCAGGCCGCTTTCCGTCAGGCCATAGCTCGAGAGAAAATCCGCGGCCTCGTCGTCTTCCATCTCTGCCAGTTCGGCTTCTACCTTGCCGCAGATGGCCGTTGCGCCAGCATTGGGCCGTTGCGCCACTTCTTCCAGCTTGAAGCGGCTTGCAGCTGCTTCAAGATCGGTGCCCAGCGTTGTGCTCTCGCCGATGTTCAGCACATACAGGATCGGTTTCTGAGACATAAACATGAAGCCCTTGATGAGCTTCTTCTCGTCGGCCGACATTTCAAGCTCGCGCAGCGGCTGTTCCTTCTCAAGCGCTTCTTTCGAGCGGAGCAGCAGGTCTTTCTCGCGCTCCAGATCGTTGGTGCGGCCTTTTTTCAGATCCTTCTCGAGCCGCTCCAGCCGTTTTTCCACCTGTGTCAGGTCGCTGATCATCAGATCGAATTCCACGTTCTTGATATCGCGCAGCGGATCGATCGGCCCCACGTGCGGAATCGACTCGTCTTCAAACGCGCGCAGTACGTGGATCAGAGCATCCACCTGGCGAAGGCTGGCCAAGAATGCCGTCTCTTTGAGCGCCTCCTGCCCGATGGCCGCAACGTCGACAAAATCGACCGACGCATACGTGGTTTTTTTCGGAGAATAAAGTTCCGAGAGCTTGTCGAGGCGTTCGTCGGGAACGCGCGCTACGCCGATGTGCTCCTGGCGCGAGTGGGCGCGCTCCTCGAGTTTCGCCTTGGTGAGAATCTTGAACAACGATGTCTTGCCCACCTGCGGCAGGCCGATGATACCGGTTTTCATGCTTATCCTAGGTCGGCCCTTTCAGGATGGATGACGCACACAAGGGCCTCTACGATGATACAAGAGCAGGGGACTAGGTTCCTGCTTTACTCGACTCCGCCCACGCCACAAGCACCACTACGCTTAACCCCATCAGCAGGATGGCTTCCTCGACGTGCTCGCTGCGATTGTGGAGTTTGTTGAAGTCCACGGTGAGGGGATTTGTGGCATCGGCGGTGTCGATTGCGCCGCCTGCGGCGATGCGGTCGCGCTCCATTTGCGGGATGATGACGAACTGCGAGTAAACCGTGCAAGCAATCATCAGCACCATCAGCGCCATTGGCGCCAGCACGGCACGCGGCTTGTAGAGACGAAATGCGGGGGCCAGCGCCAGCAGGGCCAGCGCGACCATGCCCGAAACCAGTCCCATGCCGTGCAGGATGCGCAACAGATGGCCGACGATCGTCCCGGCCGTGTGCGTATCGGGGCTCAGCGTCATGAACGTAATCGCGGCAACAATCGGGAAAAAGATCTCTGCGCCCAGCCACACAATCAGCGAGAGATAAAGGAGCGTACGAAGAAATGTCTTCATCTGGAAAGAATACTATTCGAGCGAGCGAGGGAGTTTCGAGAACAAAAAGCAGATCCCGCTCGAGGAGCGGGATCTGGTGGCTTCACTTCTGCCGGCTGCGTTTTACGAGTTTCTTTTCAGTGCACGCCGCAGCACAATCTCCAACGCGCCTTTCACCTGGGCGTATTCGTCGGCGGAAATGGTTCCGGAGATTCTTTCGCTTTCCACCGCGAAGAGTTCTTCCTTAAGCGCATCGAGCAGCGAAGCATCTTTTGTGGCCGGAGTCGCCGGGGCCGCGTACACGGGTTTACTCGTTCGCTGAGCATCGGGAACGTGCGCACCCGGCCCGGCTGCGATCATTTGCGCTCCGTCTGGCTTGCGCAGCAGGAAGGCCGCCGCGGCCGCCAAAAGCAGCGCAAGTCCTCCGAGGATCCACCATTTGTATTTCGACAGCGGATCGGGCGTGTTGATGGGCGTACCAATGCCGCCGCCGGGTTGATTGCCGGGCGTCGCTGTATCCGAACCACCGGCGCTGCCACTGTCAGCTTGTCCGCCACCGCCGCCGGTCTGCGATTCACGCGGCATCGATCCGGTGCCGGAGACCGTAAACTCAACGGGCTTTCCGGGAAGCGCGCTCTTCAACAAATAGGTTTGAACGCCAGGGTCTTCCTGCACCGATTTGAAAGTCGCTCCGCCGCCAGCCACAAAGGTCATGCTCTTGGGCATCAACACGGCCACGTTATCCGCGGGCAGAGATTCCAAGGACTTGAACTCGTACTTGCCGCCGTTATAGGGCAGGCCGTAGCTGATCTGGAACATCGTGTCTTTTTCGCCGTCGTCTGGCTGAATGGGAAAGTTGAACGAGTAGTGGCCCTTCGGACCATCTGGATCGAGCTTGATGGATGTCGGCAGTCCACCGGGACGCTGCGCGCCGGCATCATTGATCACGGCGTCGGCGGGCAACACGATTTCAAACGATTTCTTGCTCCACTGGGTCGTGGGAGGAGTGCCGGTATTGTGCACGTAGTAGCGCTCGTCCACCTTGAGCATGCTGTTGTCGGTCTCTACTTCAATCACGTTGGCTTCAATAAAGACGCCCTGCACCTTTGCGGCCACGTCGTACACCGGAATGTCGCCCGGCGCGCCGCCCTGCGGTGCGGCAATAAAATATCCCGCGCCCTGGTGCGTCACGCGAATCAGGTAAGGACTGTTGCCTGGAAGCGTGAGCGAATAGTGCCCGCTAGCGTCGGTGGTTGCGTGGGCGGCTTCGCCCATTCCGGCCTGCACGTCGACCAGCACAACGCTGTCACCCGCGGCGGGTTTGCCGGTGGTTTTATTGGTTACGGTTCCGGATACGGTCGCGGCCTGCGACATAACGCCCGCACTCAGCAGGCTCATGAAAAAAATGCGAGAGACAATCTGGGTCGATTTCATTTCGTGTCGAATTCCTTCAGTCGTAAAACAAAAAGTGATAACGGTGAGTGTGCTTGTCAGGCCTGCTGCAGGTGCTCGATCTCCGCCATCAACTGGGCAGCTTCTTTCTCGAGTTGCGCGCGCTGCACCTGGAAATCCTCGTCAGGATACTTGCCTGCGCGATATTCAAAGTTCAAATCGCGGAGGTTCTCGTAGAGCTGTTCTTTGCGCTCTTCGAGATAGTCGAGCCGGGTTTTCTCGCGCTGACTGGCGAACACATTCTCAGGCCAGAAGGTGTACACCAGCGTGGCAAACAGTAGAAACAATCCGGCGATCAAACCTTGTGTATCGGTCATGGCTCAGTAGCCTCCATCGATGCCGGTTTCCCGACGAATCTTTTCTCTGCGTTCCATCTCCGCCGGATCAAGCACCGCCGGCTCGGGGCCGAGCGCAGCCGCTTTGGCAGCCGAGATGCCCGACCACCGCTTGATCAGCAGGATCGTGCCCAGCAACGCAGCGCCGAACACGGCGAAGGGTGCGATCCATGCGACCAGGTCGAACCCGTGGGTTGTGGGCGCGGCCAGCACGGTTGCGCCGTACTTGGTGGTGAACTGCGAAAAAATCTGCTGGTCGCTCATGCCGTTGGAAATGTCGGTGCGCAACTCGGCAAGTTCGCCGCCCGAGGCCGGACAACCGACGTGATTGCATTCGCCCAAAAGTTGCGCGCATCCGCAGGTACACATCAGGCGATGGTTTATGTCGTTATAGCGCGCGCTTGAGTCGCCCGCACCGATGGAAGCGCAGACCGCGATGGCGAGTGCGGCGGCCTGCAAGGACTTGATCCAGAGACGCAACCGAGTCGTCATCAGTCGCCGCCCTTCAGCGCAGGCGCGCCGGGAACTGCGCGTGTGGCCGGCACTCGTAGCGAAGCCGTGGCGGGGCTGAGGCTTGGAACGAGAGCAACAAATGTGCCGAAGATGAGAATCACCAGCCCGGCCCAGATCCAGCCGACCAGGGGATTGAGGAATGCCTTGATGATGGGTTGCCCGGTGTCGGGATTCGAGCCCTCATACACCACGTACAAATCCCAGCTTGGCAGCGAGTGGATGGCGACCATGGTCTGCGGCTGGTTGCTGACCAGGTAAACGCGCTTCTCGGGAGTCATCTGGAACTGCTTCTTGCCGTCGCGGTACACATCGAGCATCGCGTATTCCGAGTTGTAATTCAGGTTCGAGTCCTGCGTGGCGCCCACCTGTTCCAGGGTGTAAGGGCCGATGGACATTTTGTCGTGCAGGCCGAGCTCACTTTCCACGTTGCGATTGAAGGCTGCTCCGGCCAGACCGATCACCACGATCACTACGCCGATGTGGATAATGTAGCCGCCGTATCGGCGCGTGTTGCGACGCGTCAGCAGCCAGATGCCGGTGGCCAGGTTTTTCCCGGTCTGGCGCGAGATTACAGCAGCTCCGCGCAAGAACTCCGAGAGGATCGCCGTCATGACCGCGGCAGATACTGCGAACGCTACCAGTGCATAGAAGTCTCCGGCGACAAATGCGCCGTCTTTCCAGGGCCGCACACCCACAGCCAGGCAGACAATCACCATGGCCCACAGAGCGATCACAGGCAGAATGAAATTACGCTTGATGCTTTTGAGCGAGGTGGAACGCCAGGGAAGCAGGGGACCAACGCCGGTAAGAAACAGCAGGAACAGACCAATGGGAATGGCGACGCGGTTATAAAAAGGCGCGCCCACCGTGACCTTGTTGCCCTCCACGTACTCGCTGAGGATCGGGAACAGCGTGCCCCACAGAATCACGAAGCAGGCGGTCAAAAGCACGAGGTTGTTGAAAAGGAAGCTGGACTCGCGGCTTACCAGCGACTCCATGTGCTGGTCGCTTTTGAGGTGAGAGCGCTGCATTACGTAGGTGAAGATGCACACAGCCAGCACCACGCCCATGAACACAATGAACCATGTGCCGATAGACGATTGGGCAAACGCGTGAACCGAGCTGACCAGTCCGGCCCTCGTAAGCAGCGTGCCTAGCAACGTGAGAAGGAACGTGGAGAAGATGAGCCAGACGTTCCAGCTCTTCATCATCCCTTTCTTCTCCTGCATCATGACTGAATGCAGAAAGGCCGTACCCGTGAGCCAGGGCATGAAACTGGCATTTTCAACCGGGTCCCATCCCCAGTAACCGCCCCAGCCAAGCACGGCATAGGCCCAGTGCATGCCAAGGAAGATGCCGGAGGTCAGAAACAGCCAAGTCACAAGGGTCCAAACACGCGTTACCTTGATCCACTTTTCACCAGGGTAGCGCATCATGAGCGCACCCAGCGCAAACGCGAAGGGAACGGAGAAGCCCACGTAGCCGAGGTAAAGCATCGGAGGATGAATCACCATCTCCGGATACTGCAGAAGGGGATTCAGTCCGTTGCCGTCGTCGGGAATTGCGCCCTTCATCAGTGCAAATGGCGGGGCCGCAAAGTTGAGGATCAGCAGGAAGAAGACCTGGATCCCGGCCATGATGGTTCCGGCGTAGGCGTACAGTTTGACGTCTGTCTTGTGTGTGAGCCGGAGCACAAACCCGTAGACTCCCAAAAGCCATGCCCACAGAAGAAGAGAGCCTTCCTGTCCGCTCCAGAGTGCGGAAAACTTGTAGGCGCCGGGCAGGGCACGATTCGAGTGCTCCATGATGTAGGTGATGGAGAAGTCGTTGGTAAACACCGACCAGATGAGGGCGAATGCTGCGGCGGTGACTGCCAGAAACCCGGCAATACCCGCCCTGCGGGCCGTGTCCGCCAGCCGCTCAGGCGAAATGCGCGACGGCTGACCGACCGCGATGAGTCGTAACGCGATAGTGCCCGCCAGAAGGTTATAGGCGGCTAAAGCCAATGCTATGAGAAGTGCGAAGCTACCGAACGCTGCCATGATGACTCCAGAATGATTCTCGCACGCACGAGGGAGCCAGCGGCTCCCGACGTGCTAATTCTCACTCATCATAGGCTTTTGAATTGTGATTTAGCTCACACGTTAGGTGGAAGTGGAGCTGTACCGGACGGATTAGGGGAAATCGAGTATCAGGCTATGAGACGTTCGTTTTCGGTCAACATCTCGCTGGCCAAGTTCACCATCTCGTCGGCATTGATTGGCCGGGCAAGGAACCGTACGTAGTCCCCAGGATACTCGGAGTGGGTTTCGCTGGGGTCACCAAGCACTAGGACGGGAACCTCCGGAAGACGGGTGTGCAACTCGTCCACAAAGGCAGGTCCGCCAATTCCCTTGATGGAATGTCCTACCACGACGAGGCCGACATATTGAGCGAAATGAAGTTGTTCGACCAGACAAAGCGCTTCGGCCGCGCCGGCGACCCGGCGAACATCTGGGAACTTCCTGTCCAGAATGGCCTTGCGCACGAACGCCTGCAGTGGGTCGTCGTCCACCAAGAGAATAATTGCCATACCCCGCCCCTATGCACTCCTCCCAGGAAGTACCGAGGAGCCCCCATTCCTTGCGCACTGGACGGTTGTGATGTAGAAACTGGGCGGCCGGTTGTCTGATTTATGCGCTTTCGTTTGTGCCTAGGAAGGGGGTCTGCCATGCAGGGAGGAGGTTGGAAAATCGATTTTCGAGGCAACGAATTTGAAATCAGCGAATTATGGTTGGACCATACGGCGAGAGTCGGAGAGGAGCGGCCTGCGGACTGCCTGTTAGCCGAACAGGAATTCCTTTTCGCGTAGTTCTTTGATGGTGTCGCGAAGCTTAGCGGCCTTCTCGAATTCGAACTTCTTGGCGGCCTCGCGCATGGTGGTCTCGAGCTTTCCGAGGAAGGCATCGAGTTCTGCCTGCGAGGCGAATTCGGGCAGATCGAGCGCTTCCTCTTCGGCGATGTCGCCGTACTCCGCCTTCAGAATCTGGGCCAGACCCATATCCATCGTGTTGATGATCGACTGAGGCGTAATGCCGTGTTCCTCGTTGTAGGCAGTCTGCACGGTGCGGCGGCGATCGGTTTCGTCCATGGCTCTTCGCATGGAATCGGTGATCCGATCGGCATAGAGAATGGCGCGGCCTTCCAGGTGGCGAGCTGCCCGGCCCATCGTCTGAATCAGCGAGCCGGCGGAGCGCAGGAAGCCTTCCTTGTCGGCATCGAGAATGGCAACGAGCGACACTTCGGGCAAGTCGAGCCCCTCGCGCAGGAGATTGATGCCGATCAGAACGTCGTACTCGCCCTTGCGCAGCGCGGCCAGCAGTTTTACGCGCTCCAGGGTTTCGATCTCGGAGTGCATGTAGCGGCAGCGTACGCCGACCTCGGTGTAGTAGCCGGCCAGATCTTCAGCCATGCGCTTGGTCAGCGTCGTCACCAGCACGCGTTCGTTCTTCTTGGCGCGGTCACGAATTTCCGCGAGCAGATCGTCGATCTGGCCTTTCACTGGGCGAATCTCCACCTGCGGATCGACAAGGCCTGTTGGCCGGATGACCTGCTCCACCACAATGCCCGCCGACTTGGTCAACTCATAGGGACCCGGTGTGGCGGAAACGTAAATTGTCTGGTGTACGCGGGTCTCAAACTCAGCGAATGTCAGCGGGCGATTGTCCATAGCGGAAGGCAGGCGAAATCCATAGTCCACCAGGTTTTGCTTGCGGCTGCGGTCGCCATGCCACATGCCGTGCACTTGCGGAATGGTCGCGTGGCTCTCGTCGATGAAGAGCAGATAGTCGCGAGGGAAGTAGTCGAGCAACGTTGGAGGAGCTTCGCCCGGCAACCGCCCCGAGAAGTGGCGCGAGTAGTTCTCGATCCCGTGGCAGTAGCCCATCGACTTGATCATTTCCAGATCGAAGCGCGTGCGCTGATTCACGCGCTGGGCTTCCACCATGCGCCCCTGCGATTCAAGCTCGGCAACCCACGGATTCAGCTCCGACACAATCGATTCGATGGCTTCAGCCTTGCGTTCCGGCTGCACCACGTAGTGACTCTTGGGATAGATGGGCAGGCGCGAGTACTTTTGCTTTACGGTGCCGAACAGCGGATCGATCTGCGAAAGCGATTCAATTTCGTCGCCGAACAGCTCGATGCGGTACGCGGTTTCGTCGTAGGTGGGGAAGACCTCTATCACATCGCCCCGAACGCGGAATGTGCCGCGGTGAAAGTCGTTGTCGTTGCGTTCGTAGAGAATTTCGACGAGGCGGCGCGTGATGTCTTTGCGGCTGATGCGCTGGCCCTTTTCAAGCAGCAGCAACATGCCGTAGTAAGCTTCCGGCGAGCCCAGGCCGTAGATGCAACTCACCGAGCTCACGATGATGGAGTCGCGCCGCTCAAACAACGAGCGCGTCGCCGACAGCCGCAGCTTATCGAGCTCCTCGTTAATGGTGGCTTCTTTCTCGATGTAGAGATCGCCCGAGGGAATGTAGGCTTCCGGCTGGTAGTAGTCGTAGTAGCTCACGAAATACTCGACCGCGTTGCCGGGGAAGAATTGCTTGAACTCGTGGTAAAGCTGGGCAGCCAGGGTCTTGTTATGCGCCAGGATCAGGGCAGGCCGGTTGGACTGCTCAATCACCTTGGCCATGGTGAACGTCTTGCCGGAACCGGTCACGCCCAGCAGCACCTGGTGCTGTTCGCCGGTGGCCAGGCCTTCCACCAACTCGTCGATCGCGCGGGGCTGATCGCCCTTCGGAGTGTATGGCGTGACAAGCTGAAAGTCCATGGAAGGATTATACGACAAGAGCGAATATTTGGCGAAGATTCAAGAGAATTTAACCGGAACTTCCCCGTGACTCCCGATGTACACCGGAATTGAAGAACAGGCGCAGCCTTGTACGCAACCGAGGTTAGGCGTTTAGCATCTTTTCTTATGTAGTTAGGAGGGTTTTATGTCCAAGCTGAATTGGAAGTTGCTTGCTTTCTCTGCTCTCACCTTGCTGCTGGTGAGTTTTGCTCCCGCCGCCAAGGCCCAGATCTCTGTGGGCGTGAACCTTGGAGCGGCGCCCTATTGCCCGTACGGATATTTTGACTATGCCCCGTACGACTGCGCACCTTATGGCTATTACGGCCCTGACTGGTTCATGAACGGCGTATTCATTGGCGCCGGCCCGTGGTTCCATGGACCTCGCGGCTTCTATGGCCACGTGGACAACCGCTTCGATCCCCATCATGGCTATCACGGTCCGTTGCCCAGCCGTAACGACCACCCATTCGCTCACTTTCAAGGCAATGAGGCACGCGATGGAAATGGACACGTGGGTAACGCAGGCCATGCGCCAAGCAACGAACACTCTGCTGGCTTCGCGGGTAGAGGACCGGCCGGTGGCGGACGATCCGGTGGCGGTCACCGTTAAACTGCCGCAGATTCCTGAGCTGTTCGTGAATGAACCGAAACAATAGAATGGCCCGTTCGATAGCGAACGGGCCATTCTATTTGTCGACTGACTTGTGACTATTACCAGGCAATCCGTTCGCCCAGATGAAAGAAGCCGCCGGTTGGTCCGTCGTCCGGTAGCGTCGCGAGCGCCGCGCTGGTCTTGCCACCTTCGCTCAGCTCCATCGGAGCTTGCGACCCGCCCATATCCGTCTTTACCCATCCCGGATGCGCGGAGTTCACCTTGATCTTCGTATCGCGAAGTTCATACGCGAGGTGCACTGTGAATGCATTCAGCGCGCTCTTGGACGCATCATAGGCGAAGGACTTGGCGTGATAGATCGGCGAGTTCGGGTCGGCCTGCAGCGAAATCGATCCGAGAATACTCGAGAGGTTCACGATGCGCCCCGCCTCGCTCTTCTTGATCAGCGGCAACAGCGCCTTGGTGAGTGCGACCTGCGAAAAGAAGTTGGTCTCAAATACCTTGTGCAACAGGTCCATTGGCACATCGCCGGCGCGATGCTCAGGACCTGCGCCGGGAAACTTGCCGGCTGCGATGCCGGCATTGTTTACGAGAATGTCCAGATGCCCGTACTTCGATTGAAAGTAGCCGAGCGCGGCCTGGTGGCTCGCGCTCCGCGTAATGTCGAACAACAGAACGTCGACCTCGGCCTTTTCGGCGCGCAGCTTGGCCAGAGCCTGTTCGCCTTGCGCAAGGTCGCGCGATCCTATCACAACCTTGATTCCCAATTTGCCAAGTTCGAGCGCAGTTTGAAATCCCAGACCGCGGTTGCCGCCGGTAATGAATGCAATTTTTGAAGACATGGGGGATAAAGCTCCTGTGGTGCTTTCGGTTCTCTAGTTTTTGATTCCCGCCGCCGCGCAAAGGGTGCACGGGCCGAACGCGGTGGTCGGTATAGTGTCTAAGCTCGAAACTTCATATTCCAAATCCCAGTTGGTGTTGATACTGGGTGGCATCGAAGGAACCCAGGGATTCGGCAATGAGGTCGTCGGGGCCAAACCGCCAGAACTCATAGCCGGTTATGTTAACTCGATGGCCGGTGCCACCCGGGCCGGTGTTGGCGCCCGTCAATTCCCAGTGATATTCGGCACCGTCCGCACTTGCGACGACCTTTTTCATCGCCACGCATAAATCCGGGAACGCAGTCATGAAGGACTGCGCCACCGCTGTGATCGCCTGCCGGCCAACAGCCGGCGCGCCGCCGTTTATGGCAAGCGTTCCATCGGAGGCAAAGAAGGCTGCCACACTCGCAGCGTCCTGGCTGCACCATGCGCAGGTGTAACGCTGGGCGAAATCGAGCAAATGTTCTTGTTGCATCATGTTCACCTTAAAGAGAGAGGGAGTATTCCGGCAGCACGCCGGTTTCAGCGGCCATGCGGAAGAAGCCGCGCATTCCTTCCACACATTCCGCGTCGAGATCGTAGTGAATGTTCGTGGTGAGGTAGTTGCGAATCGTGGACTCGTGAATGGGAATCCGCTTCGACCACTCCGCTACAAGTATTTCGATATTCTGCACGCCGTGAATGCGCGACTGGATGAAGTCGTTTGCAATGCTCTGCTCCAAAGGTCCGCTGCATGCAATGCCCCAGACGGCGGAGACGAAGGGAAGACCGGTGAGCGTGCGCCACTCCCACCCGAGGTCGTGGTACACGAGTTCCTCGTCGGTGCGTTCAAAGCGATTGGAGCGCTCTTCGAGAGCCAGCAGCGCCGGGTCGCCGATAATGATGGCCGCATCCGCCTTGTCGAGCATCGCGTCGAGATCGGCCGCAAGCGGCAGGAAGGGAACCGACGGATTCCCCCACTTGTGAAACAGGATGCGCGCGTAGGCAATCGTTGTTCTGCTGGCAGTGTCAGCCGCAACGGATCGCAGTTCTGAGAGTGGACGGTTGGCGCGGCGCACCAAGAGCAGGGAACGGACTTTGCCTTTGGAAGCGATGGTGCAGCCGGGCAGAATGCGGAGTCCACGCGTGGTGGCAAGCGCCGCAATCGGGATCAGACCGATGTCGGCAGTGCCCGCCGCAAGCCGCGCGGCACACTCGGAAGGAAGCATCCGGTCGATTTTGTATCGGAGAGCGAGTTCAGTATTGAGCGGAGAATGTTCAAAGTCCCACATCAATGGGGCGGGATTCAGGAAGTCAATTGCGGCAACGCGAATTCGCGAATCTTGCACAGTGTTCACTGCTATTAGAGTAGCAATTTCCTTGGCTGGATTCAGGGGACGTACCGGCTGCGGTACTGTTCAAAAACAGAGTTTTGATTACTGGCAGATGAATTATGCGATTGCCGAAACCAATGCGCCTTCTGCGGTGGTGGTGCGGCCGCCTTCTGGGGTGACGGCGCTCACATGAAGGGAGATGGGGCAGGGGGTAACTTGAGCGCAATTCTCTCCGTCCAGACCTAGAGTCTCGCGTGAAGATGCGGAATGGTGCGACTTGTTGAACTTTTGTGGGCCACAATGACCTTTTCGACTGAAAAATCCAGCGGGAAATCGCCCTCTTCCATCGGGACTGACGAGAACAAACTCGCATGGCTGGCACTTGCCCTGTCGCCCGGCCTTGGGCCCAGGCGGATTCTGGACGCGATGAAGCAGCTTGACTCGCCCGCCCAGATCTTCACTCTGCCGCTCACGGCCCTTGAGGGCCTGAGGTTTCCTGCCGAGTCCGCGCAATTCATTTTCGATGGCAAAGCACGCTCGGCGGCCGAGGCGGAGACAACCCGGGTAACCGCGCTGGGAGCAACGATCCTCAGCTTTAGCTGCCCCGGCTATCCGGAACGCCTCAAGGAAATCTACGACCCGCCGCCTGTGCTCTGGGTACGCGGCAATGTCGAAATCCTGAGTAGGCCTTCGATTGCGGTCGTCGGCACCCGTCACCCTTCGCCATACGGCAGCGGCATCGCCGAACTGCTCTCACGAGACCTGGCGGCGCGCCGGCTGCTTATCGTCAGCGGCATGGCACGCGGTATCGACTCCTGCGCGCATAAAGGGGCACTCGCTGCGCGCATGCCCACCGTAGCCGTCTGGGGTACCGGAGTCGACGTCGTTTATCCCAAGGAAAACAAGAAGCTGGCAGAGGAGATCCTGGCCTCAGGCGGCACAATTGTCAGCGAATTGCCTACCGGGACGTTTCCCGCACCGCAGAACTTCCCGCGCCGCAATCGGATTTTGAGCGGGCTCAGCGTTGGCGTGCTCGTTGTCGAGGCCAGCGAGAACTCGGGAACCCGCGTGACCGCCCGCTGCGCCGCAGACCAGAATCGCGACCTCTTCGCCGTTCCCGGCAACGTGACCATCAAGGGCTCCTGGACCCCTAACACGTTGATAAAACAGGGGGCAAAGCTTGTTGCTACCTGGGAGGACGTGTGGGAAGACCTGCCCTCGGGGGTCCGGCTTGAGCTGGAAGTGCTGTCTCCGGTTGAATCCAAATCCGAGCCGCCCGCATCCTTATTGGCTGATCCTGTCTTGCGGCCACAAGAGGCGATGGTTCTGGAGGTTCTGCGCACCGACGCCAGCCTGCAGATCGATGAAATTCTTGAGCTGGTGGAAACGCAACTCACTTCCTCGGAAGTGTTTACGGCTCTTTTTGAGCTGGAAATGGCCGGCCGGGTCCGCGCGTTGCCGGGAAAGAACTACGTCCGGACCATGTGAAGGGTCGCCAACAGGCCGGGAACGACAGGCCATGAAGAATTTTTCTTCCTGTCTGGTTCATCGGCAGGTTGCCTTCCCAGAAAATGCCTTCCGACGCCAGTATTTCAAGGGTTTGCACGAATCTCAATGAACCCGGTCATGCCCGGTTTGCGTACCTAATATAGTTGCGCGAAACGATACGGGTGGTCACGGGTGAGTGGAAATGCGGCGGTATTCCATGGTAGGGTGCAGACTTTGCGGATAATTTAATTTTGACAACCGTAGCCTTGGGTGAAATCCGTTCAAAATCCGGAATCGAATCGAAAATTCGATTCCAGAGTCAAACAGGGCTGACAGGTTAGATTCGGTACTGTAATAAGGATGGCAATGACGAAATCACTGGTGATCGTCGAATCTCCCGCCAAGGCGAAGACGATCGAGAAGTATCTTGGCAAAGGGTTTGAGGTGCGCGCATCAATCGGGCACATCATGGACTTGCCGAAGAACGAAATTGGCGTAGAGCTGAAGAATCGGACGTTCGAGCCGGAGCTCATCGTGTCTCCGGGCAAAGAGAAAGTGGTGGACCAGCTGAAGAAGCTGGCGTTGAATGCCGACGAGATTTTTCTGGCCCCCGATCCTGACCGCGAAGGCGAAGCGATTGCGTACCACCTCTATCTGCAACTGGGGACGTCGCCCAAGGAGCGGAAGAAGATCCAGCGCGTGACCTTCAACGAGATTACAAAGAAGGCAGTCAACGAGGCGTTCAAGCACGCACGGGACGTCGACCAGAACCTGGTGGATGCGCAACAGACGCGCCGCGTATTGGACCGCTTGGTGGGCTACCAGATCTCTCCGCTGCTGTGGGATAAGGTGCGTCGAGGATTGAGTGCAGGCCGCGTGCAGACCGTGGCAGTGCGGCTGATCGTGGAACGGGAGCGAGAGATTGGCGCATTTGGGCCGGTGGAGTATTGGCCCATCGATGCCATCTTGCAGTTCAAGGCCCCAGACAGCCCTGGAGCGGAATCGAAGCTGCTGACGGCGCGCTTCATCGGTATCGATGGGGAGCCGGCGCGGGTGCCGAATCTCAAGGGGAAAGACGGCAAGGACCAGTTCATAGCGAATGCGGTGCCCAATGAGGAGACCGCGCTTCGGATCGTCGAAGCTGCGACCCGTGCGACCTGGACGGTTCGCTCCTTTGAAACAAAAGAGCGAAAGAAATATCCGTCGGCGCCATTCACAACCAGCACTCTGCAGCAGCAGGCTGCGGCTCGGCTGGGCTTTAACGTGCGCCGCACAATGGGTGTGGCGCAGAGGCTGTATGAAGGCATCGATCTGGGAGCGGAGGGCACAACAGGCCTGATCACCTATATGCGTACCGACTCGCCGCGGGTTGCGCCCGAGGCAATCACCGCCGTACGCGATTGGATCGGGAAGTTGGGCTCCAGGTATTTGCCTGGCAATGCCAATTTCTACAAGGGTAAGAAGGACGCGCAGGACGCGCACGAGGCTATTCGTCCAACCGACCCTGCGCGAACCCCGGAATCGATTGCGCGTTACCTTTTGCCGGAGCAGTTGAAGCTCTACCGGTTGGTGTGGCAGCGGTTTGTCGCCTCGCAAATGACGCCCGCAATCTATGACGCAACCACAATTGAAATCGATGCGGTCGGCGACAGGACTTACAACTTTCGCACCACGGGTTCGGTGTTGAAGTTTGACGGCTTCTTGCGCGTGTATGAGGCTGACGACGAAGAAGAAGACCGGCTGCCCGAGATTCCCAAAGGCGCTCGGCTGCCGCTGGCCACTGCCGACCAGTTGATGAAACTTGCTGTTGAAGCTAGAAACGTGAAGCTCGAGCAGGCTCGAAAAAAGTACAAGCTGGAAGTTACAAAGATCGAAGCAAGAAACGAAAATGCCGGTTCCGAAGGCGAGATGGAAGAAATTCCGGAGTTTTCGGGGCCGGAGATTCCGCTCGAAGTGAGACCTTCGGCTGTGAATGCAATTCAAAAGTTTACCGAGCCTCCTGCGCGATTTAATGAAGCCTCCCTGGTGAAGGAGCTTGAGGAACGCGGTGTGGGACGGCCCTCGACTTACGCCTCAATCATCAACACCATTCAGGACCGCGAGTATGTCACCAAGATCAGCGGACGGTTCTACCCGACTGAAATTGGGGTGGTGGTTTGCGATTTGCTGGTGAAGAATTTTCCTTACATCTTCGATATCGCTTACACGGCCAAGCTTGAAGAAGAACTGGACGATATCGAAGAAGGAAAAGAGAAGTGGACCGATCTGATGAACGCGTTCTACGACCACTTTGAGGAAGAACTGAAAGTTGCCGGCGAGAACATGGAAAGCATCAAGCGGATGGAGGAGAAGACGAACGAGGTCTGCGACAAGTGCGGAAGCCCGCTGGTTCTAAAGTGGGGTAAGTTCGGCAGCTTCTACTCCTGTTCGAACTTCAGCAAGAAGCAGCCCGTGACGGTTGCAATGGGGCCGTGGAAGAAGGATTCGAGCGCGGTAACAAAAAAGATTACGACCTCACTGAGTTTCCCCATGACAGTTCGCGCGAGCGTTGAAGATACGAACGTGTCTTCGAAGGAAGTAGCGAACACAAAGGAACTCATCCGTGCGATTGAAGTGGCGGCAGATGCACCTGCGAAGGGAACCAAGATCGTTGTCGAGCAGGTGAGTTGCGATTTCACGAAAGAGAACACAGCGGGCAAGCCGGATCTGAACACGCCTGAGGTGCAGGAAGCGGGAGAGCAAGAGGAGTACTGCGATAATTGTGGGCGGGTGATGGTGCTGAAGCGCGGCCTGTTCGGGCCGTTCATGTCGTGTCCGGGGTACAACGAAGATCCCCCCTGCAAGACGTTCCGCAAGCTGAGCCAAAAGCAACAACAGAAACAGAATGCACCGCAACCGACCGGTGAGAACTGTCCGTTATGCAGCAAACCGCTGGTGCTGCGGCAGGGGTCTTACGGGGAGTTTGTTTCCTGTTCGGGATATCCCAAGTGCAAATACATCAAGCAGAACCTGATTGAGGGCATGAAGTGCCCCAAGTGCGGCGTAGGCGACATCGCCGAGCGCAAGGCGCGCCGCGGCAACGTCTTCTGGGGCTGCACCAACTATCCCAAGTGCGACTTCACGTCAAACCTGAAGCCAGTAGCGAAGAAGTGCCCGGAGTGCGGCAGTCCGTACCTGGTGGAGAAGACGCTCAGGTCCGGCATCTTCCTCGAGTGCCCGAACAAGAAAAAGGCGGGAGAGGAAGAAGTTGCGCTCAAGAAGCGCGGCAAAAAGACGGCTCCAATTGCAGAGGAAGGCGCGAAGACTGTTTGCTCTTACTCCGAGCGCATTGGCGATGCGCCGCCTCAGCCAACTGCTGAGACGCATGGGCCGATCGTTGAAAAGAAGGGCGGCAAGAAGGAACTGGTTCCGGCTTAGTTGTCAGGCTGGAAGCTACGATCAATCCCAGGTGCCCAATAGCGAGGCACCTCCAACCCGCGGACCAAGACCTATCCGCGGGGACCCCGGCACACGGGGCACCCCGGCGTTACAACGTTCGAAACCCTTTGTCAGCAGTCTCCGCCTGAATCCGTTAGTATTGTGCAGCGGAGACTAAATGCGGATGGAACGGATGTTAGCAACGCCGGCCGATGCCGAGATCATTCTTAAACTCTATACACTGCGTACCGAAGCTGTGATGCGCGAGGCGCGCGCCTGGGTCATTGGCAAGTTCTGGCCGAGCACCGTCGACGAGTTTTTCGCCGTAGCGGACAATCCATCGGACCCTCACAGCGCCCACCTGCGCCAAGTGCTTACTTACTGGGAGATGGCGGCGGCAATCGTGCTGCATGGAGCGCTCTCGGCCGAGCTTTTCGTCGATTGCAATGTGGAAGGATTTTTCCTGCTGGCCAAGTTTTCGCCCATTCTGGAAGGTTTGCGTGAGCGCAATCCCGGTTATCTCCTCAAGACCACCGAATTAATCGAGCGTTTCTCGGCCGCGGCCCAACGCTACGAAGGCGTGGTCAAGGTGGTGGAGGCCCGTCGCCAGCGCATGGCGGCCCGGTAGAGTATCAGAAAAAAATCAGCGCGGTTTTTTAGCGCATTCAAAACTGACCGCTATTTGATCTTGTGCGAGGCAAGCTCGGTGAAGCATGATGGTACCTGCTTTTAACCAACCCGTTCCCCGGAGGTTTCCAATGAAGCGTGTCCTCGTTGTAGTTGCACTGTTTGCCCTGACCGCGATCGCGGCCCAGGCTGCCGATGCCAGCAAGATCCACGGCTATATCTCTGACTCAATGTGCGGCGCCAAGCACGCAGGCACCGGCGCAGAGTGCGTGAAGAAGTGCATCGCCGGCGGCTTGAAGCCTGTGTTTGTCGACGACAAGCAGAAGGCTGTGTGGACCATCGACAATCCCGATGCCGTGAAGGATTACTACGGCAGCCATGTGGTCGTCACCGCCCATGCTGATGAGACCGCCAAGAGCGTTCACATCGACGCCATCCAGGCGGCCAAGTAACTTACCGCTTTTCCTGCAATTGAATACGCGAAGGCACTCCACAGGTCTCGCGATCTCTGGTACTGTCGTATCCGGCAGCCTCTCGGCGGGAATTTCTGCGCCTGCCCGGGAGGCTTATGCGGACAAACCATGGCGCGAGCAATCTGGAACGGCAAAGTCATAGCGGAAAGCGATTCGACCTTGACGGTGGACGGAACGGTCTATTTTCCCGATGCCAGTCTCAAGCGGGAGTATTTCGTTCCCAGTTCGACAACCTCCACCGACCCGGCCAAAGGACAGGCTCGCTACTTGAGCCTTTTCATTGATGGGCAGGAAAACCCCGACGCAGCCTGGTACTACCCGGATCCAAAGCCGACGGCGCGCAACCTGAAACGGTTCGTTGCCTTCTGGCGCGGCGTAGATATAGTCGCGTAGCTTCTTGGGCCTCAGCTACAATCATGGGAATCCCTCCACGCGGAGACTCCATGCGCCTTCGCCTCACACTTTCTCTCTGTTTAATATGCCTTTTGTCCAGCGGCTGCATGCATCCGACCGCCGGAACTACTGCGCCCGCTGTTGCGCCCACGCTACAAGGCGACGCGGCGCATCCCGGAGCAACCCAGGGCTGGGTTGACACCAAACTCTACTTCGGACTCGGCCTCGCAGACCACCCGGAGGAGGGAATCAGCGAGCAGGAGTGGCGCGAGTTTCTCGACAAGGAAGTCACGCCGCGCTTTCCCTCCGGGCTCAGCGTACTCGACGTCTACGGCCAGTGGCAGGGAATGCAAGAGACTTCGCCCGAACGTCTGCGCTCCAAGATGCTGATCATCTACTACCCAGACTCGAAAGAGAACCGCGAAAGTATCGCCGCCATCCGCACGGCGTGGAAGCAGAAGACGGGCGATCAGTCGGTGCTGCAAGTGACCGAGCCAGCCGACGTTTCTTTCTGAAGTCTCCGGTAGGTACTGGTGAATTTCAGTAGGCCTGCAGTTGATCCATCGGCAGGCGCACACGGAAGCAGGTTGAGCCGGGCTCCGATTTCACGCTGATATAGCCTTTGTGCTTGCGCACGATGCGCATTGCGTTGTCGAGCCCAAGGCCCAATCCCTGACCTGGCGCCTTGGTCGTGAAAAACGGCTCGAAGATGCGCTCCTGCAGCTCAGGCGGAATGCCTCGGCCCGAATCCCATATCTCCACCAGCATCATCTCGCCCTCAAGCCGACAAGCCAGCCGCAGTGTTCCCTGGTTGCCCAGCGCTTCCAGAGCATTTTCAATCAGTGCCATCCACACCTGGTTCAGTTCGCCGCCATACGCGTTGATGCGGGGCAGGTGCGGCTCGTAATCGCGCTCGATCTGCACATTCGACATACGCGAGTGGAGCATCAGTAGGGTCGCGTCCAGGCCCGCCGGCACATCGACCTCAAGAATCGGCGCCCGATCCATTCCCGAATAGGCCTTGATGGCGTCGATCAAGTCAAAAATTCTGGCCGTCGAGTGCGTCAGCGTGTCAACGGAGCGGTGCGCGCGCAGATAGCGGGCAAAAAACTGCAGGCTTACGCAGGTTTCGTTCTCGTTGAGCATGGAGCGCAGCCGGTCCAGGTCGGCCACCGTCACGCCATGCTCTGCAAATTGCGGGGCCATTTCCCACGGGTCCGGGCAGCCGATGTCCGTGAGCCAGGCACGGATCGCGTCTTCCCGGGCAATGAAGGCAAGCGCATGGGGTTCGTGATTCAGGGTGTCATTCGCAAATGGCCGATTGAGAATCCCTTCCTCCCAGGCTTGAATGCCTTTGACCTGCGCCTCATTGAGACAGAGGTTCACGAGCTTGAAGCGGTTTTGCCGGTTCTGGTTCAGCGCCTCGCTCAGGCTCGCCGAGGCGCTCTGTGCAGCGGATGCAGGGTTGTTCAATTCGTGCGCAAGGTTGCCGGCCAGCTTGCCCAGAGCAGAGAGCTTCTCGGCCTGTTGCTCAATGCGCGTCACCTCGCGCACACGGTCCAGCAATGTCTGCACGACGCGCGGCGTCATGGAGGGGATGGCCTTCAGCATGTCGGGGAAGAGAGACTTCGGAATCACCAGCGCCCAAACATCCGAGATGGCGAACCCCTGCCCCCCATAGTTCTTCATGCGCGAGAAGGGAAGAAGCCCCGTCATCTGCCCCGCGCGGCCGATAAACAAGGCCATCGGTCCGCCATGCTGACGCCGCACATGGATCTCCCCTTTGAGAATCAGGATCATGTTAACGGCGGGCGTTCCCTCTTCAAACAGAACGTCGCCTGCTTGCGCAATAAACTCGAAGCCCTGGCGGGCCAGCCAAAGCCGATCTTCTAGGGGCAAACCGTGCAGCGGGCCAATGCGGTCAAGCGCCTCGGCAATTTCTTCCACCGGGGTAGGGGTGTGGGGAGATGTGATTGTGGCGGACAACATCCGGGGACCTCCGGGAGACACATTCAGCATAGCCGATCCTGCGAAGGGGCTCATGGAAGGAAGACGGCGGAGAATCTGCGATAGTGTATCGATTACCTTGGTAATCTACGATTCGCTAAGTAGCCATTATAGAAAGAGTTCCTTACGAAATCTTCATAAACTTCTCAGCGGTGAGCGTCATCACGTGCTCCACGCCGGCCGTCTAACTAGATTGAAATCCCAATAGGTGATCCATATACACACACAGAACCCACGACCTGGGAGGACCTCAGCCATGAGGCTTCTTCCGTATGTCTTTCTTGTCGCCCTTGCTTTACGGTTGGCCGTCGTGCCCTTCAATAGCTTCCTTTTTGAAGACCTGATGGATGCAAACCATATCCATGCTTGGGAACAGGGCAATGTTGCGCGCTCCCTGGTGGCGGGTCACGGATTTGGCAGTCCACTGGTGTCAAACCAGCCTTCAGCCATCATGCCGCCCGTTTATCCGCTGATCGTGGCCGGGTTCTTTCTGGTGTTTGGCGTCCATACATCCCACGCCATTCTTGCCATCCACATCTTCGATTGCGTCATCAACGCGCTGGCATGCATTCCCATCTTTCTGCTTGCCCGCCGCAGCTTTGGAGAGCGAACTGCACTGTGGGCAGCCTGGGGATGGGCCGTTTTCCCTTACGGAATTTACTTTTCTGCGGCCTGGGCCTGGTCCACGCACTTACTGCTGCTGTGCTTGTGCTGGCTGCTTTACCTCGAGCAGAGCATGGAGAGGTCGGCGCGATTGAGCTTATGGGCTGGGTTCGGCCTGCTCGCCGGTTTCGCCGGGCTCACCGAGCCGTCGTCGTTGGTGCTTGCCCCGTTTCTCCTTTCGCTCGCAGCCTGGAAGCTGGCGCATAACGGTCAGCGGTGGTTTGTGCCCGGTGTCGTCGCCTCGCTCACTCTTGCAGCCACGATCTCGCCCTGGCTCATTCGCGATGCCGTGGTGTTTCACCGTTTCATTCCCATGCGGGACAGCATGGGACTTGAATTGTGGATGGGAAACAACGGCGACAGTCTGCGCTGGACCAGCGACGACCTGCATCCCCTGCACGACATGAAGGAGTTGGCCCTCTATAACGAGAAAGGCGAGCTCGCTTACATGGAACAGAAATCCGTCGAAGCCAAGACCTACATCTCTCAACATCGCGAGTGGTACGCGTGGATGTGCGTGCGGCGTGCGGTCTACTTATGGACTGGATACTGGAGCTTCAAGCCAGCGTACCTGGCGCTGGAGCCGACCGATCCTGAGAATGCTCCCTTTGCGACAACGCTCACCCTGCTCTCGCTGACTGGCCTTCTCCTGGCTTGGTACAGGAAAAATCTGGATTTCGTTCGCTACGGCGGCGTGATGTTTCTGTTCCCGATCTTGTACTACTTCAATCATCCAGAGCCCTACCACATGCGTGCGCTCGACCCGCTCATCGTAATCCTCACCTCGTTTGCCTTTGTGACGTGGCGAGAGCGCGCGAAGGATGCCGTCTCCATTGCTCCGGTCCCGGCCACTGTACAGGAAGCGGGATTGGCCCTGGACTGAATGTTTAAAGATGAATGGGGCGCACAACAAAAGAGCCGCGATCTGCGGCTCTCTTGCTGTCCGTTGAGCCCTAGTACGCCGGAGGCGCACCAGACACTGGGATGGAGACCGAAGCCTGTCCCGCCAGCGCGGTTGCCAGCGAGAAGCCTGGCCCGGTGCTGGGTGTAAGGAAAGGCGTGAGCGCGACAACTGCTGAACTGGAGCCGTTGTAGACGGCAGTGATGCCGTCGTTGGTTTCGTAGTTGCGATTGTTGGCCGGGTTGCTGTTGGAGATCACTCGGCCAAGCACGCGGTGTTCGCACTCGATGCCCATGATGGCTGCGGAGACTTTGGCGAGATAGTCGAGTTCTTCCGGCGAGTAGGTTGGGTCGAACCACTCTTTGCGCCCCTGCTTTACGCGTGCATTCGAGGCCAGGGTCGCGAACTCCTGAATGGCGTTGAGATATGCGCCGATAAAGGCGTTCTCGAGAGCATCCAGCAGCCCTAGGAATGGACCGATCGTGTCAAACGTGCCTGCAGGGAAGTAGAAGGTCTGCACCGGATCGGCAGCGGCATTGGGAATCTTGAGCAGGCCGCGCAGAAGGTTCGCGTGGGAGATTTCCTCCGTGAGAGCTGCCTGGATGTAGTTCACATTGCCGACATTGCCGCCTGAGCTTACATTATCCGCCGTGCCCCCAGGGCCGGCAAGATTGGGGTCGGTGATTACGCCGCCGACCAGACCGTTGTAATAAAACGTGGTGGCCAGGTCCTCGGCGATGAGGGCAGCAGTTGCAATCTGGGCAACGGTGTCCTTGGCCTGGGCTGCTTCTTCCGCTCTCTCAGCCGCGGTTTCGTGCTCATCGGCACGGGCCGAGGAAGGGCTTGCCACGCCAACCAAAAGCGGTGCAGCCATGGCCGCCACTCCGGCCAGACCGGTACGTTGCATGAAGTTGCGTCGATTGATCAGCTGTTGGCTCACACTGCGAAATTCTTCGGGCAGGCCAAGTTGACTGGGCAGTTTCGTTGATCCCATGGTGTCCTCCGTTTTGATATTTCAGATTGTGTGGATTTTGATCGGACTGGTTTCAGTCCGCAATGAGGGAACGAAGGCGCAGGAGAAACGGATTGCATGAGGTGAAAAAAGATTTAGACTAGCTGTTGATCAGCTCAGGACGTGAACGGGCGCGGGCACGATCGGATAGTTTGTGTCAGGAAACGACGTAAGCGGTGCCGAAAAGGCCTTGGAAAAATGACTCGCTGTTTAGCCGCCGCAGAGCCGCTATTCTGTAACATATGCAATCCTGCAGCTCGGGTCTTCTTCGCTTCCTGCTTTTGGGGATGTTTTGTTTTTCTTGTTTCGCGCAAATACTGGGGCAGGCTCATGCGCCCGGGAGTGCCGCCCCGCAGGCAAATGCCGCGCCCGTCGCTGTCACCGTCCGAGGCCAGGTTACCGATCCCTCCGGAGCGCTCATGCCGGGCGCGAGGATTAGCGTTACCAGCCCATCAGGAAAAGATGTGGCCTCGGCCGAAACGGACGCATCCGGAAGCTATGTGATCCGAGGCTTGAAGCCCGGTGACTACACTATCCGCGCCACTTTTTCCGGCTTCGTACCATTCCAGTCCAAGATCATTACGTTGACTGCGAATCAGGGAAAGCGCATCGACATTGTGATGGCCATCGAAGTGGCCCAGCAAAGCGTCTCGGTATCCGACGAAGTTGCCGAGGTCAACGTGGAAGCAGGCGGCAACACCAGCGCGGTGGTGATCAAAGGCGAAGACCTTGGGGCGCTTGCCGACGACCCGGACGAGCTGGCAAGCGAACTGTCGGCATTGGCAGGCCCGGCGTCGGGCCCCAACGGCGGAGAGATTTTTATTGACGGATTCAGCGGAGGCGAGCTTCCACCGAAGTCGGCGATCCTGCAGATTCGGGTAAACCAAAACCCCTTCTCTGCGGAATTTGACCGGCTGGGCTATGGGCGCATTGAGATTCTTACCAGGCCGGGAACGGAGAAGCTGCATGGACAAGCTCTTCTGCAGGGCAACGACAAGTCCTTCAACACGGGCAATCCGTTCACAGCAAACACCCCGGAATACCACAGCTACCAGTTCAGCGGCTCGCTGAGCGGAGCAATTTCACGAAGCGCGTCTTTCTTTTTGAGCGTCGATAGCCGCGACCAGCAAAACGTAAATACCTGGGTGATTCCGGACGCGGTTCTGCCCAACAGTGCCGGCGTGTACGTGGACAACATCAACTTTCCGGTCAGCCTCTTGAGCCCGCACATTCGCGACAACGCCTCGTTGCGGTTCGACTGGCAGATGGGCAAGACCACTATGACCGCCCGGTACGGTTTCTGGTATGAGAATGAAAAGGGAAACCTCGACTCCGGCCCCGGTACGTTGGCGAGCGGCTCTACCCACGAGTCCAACTCCGACCACACGGTACAACTTTCGAGCTCGACCATCTTCAACGACCACTTCATCAACGAGAGCCGTTTTCAGTTTGAGCGGCACGATGAAAATCACTACCCGGATTCGACCGAGCGCACCGTCAGCTTGGCGGGCGATTTTGTGGGCGGCGGCTTCACGGGCCAGACAAGTCAGGATCATCGCGTCGCCCTCGAATTCCAGAACCTCAGCACGCTGAGCCACGGCATCCACGCCATCGAATTCGGAATGCGCCTCCGCGACAATCGTGACGCCAATAAGAGCAACGCGAACTTTAATGGCAGGTTCGATTTTTCGCCCGCTACTGTAGGTCAAACCACATACTCCGCGACCCAGGTGTATCAGCAGTTCGCGAATGGCCTTGCGAGCGGGGCCAGCTTCAACAGCCTTGTTCAACAGGGATTCGGCCCTTCGTCGGCCAGTTACGCCGCTGGCAATCCATCGGCAGTGGCAAATGTCTTCGACGTTGCCTTGTTCGTGCAGGACGATGCGCGGGTGAATCCACGGCTCACGGTCTCCGGCGGAATGAGGTGGGAGGCGCAGAACCATATCGCCGATCACGACGACTGGGCTCCGCGCGCGGCGCTGACTTATGCGCTCGACGGTGGAAATGGAAAGAAGACCAAAACGGTAGTTCGCGCCGGATACGGATTCTTTTATGACCGGGTTGGCACTCGAAACCTGATGAGCATTCAACATGCCGATGGAGTGACGCAGATTGTGCTGACGGATCCGCAGTGCACCTCAAGTGCGGCCTCTCTGGACCGCATCGACATGACCACCTGCACGAGCGGCGCCGGAGCGACGAACAAAGCGCCGGTTCGCTATGAGATTGCTCCGCATTATCACGCGACCTACACCGAGCAGGCAGGAGCAAGTATTGAGAGGCAATTGCTGGCAGGCGCGAGTGTGACACTAACCTACCTGCACTCGTTCGGCGTTCACCAGCAGGTGCTGCGGAACGCGAACCAGGCCGTCGGCGGAACTCCGCAGACCGGCTCGCAGAGCTACCTGTACCAGTTTTTTCCGGAAGCGATTTTCAAGCAGCATCAGATCATTGCCAGTTTCAACGCCAAGGCTGGAAAGAACCTGGCGTTGAGCGGGTTTTACACTTACTCCTCCGCAACAAGCAACGGGGCCGGCCCTGATGGCAGCAATGCTGTTTCCAACGCCTACGATCTCAACCAGGATTTGGGACGTGCTGGTTTTGTCCTTCGGAACGTGGCATTCCTCACGGGAACTTATAACGGCCCGTGGGGACTGATCTTTAATCCCTTCCTCGTTGCTCAATCGGGTCGTCCATTCAACATCACGCTCGCAGCCGACCCTTTAAACAATCTGTTTAACCAGCGGCCTACGTATGCGACATCGTCCACGCCTGCCGCGGATCAGGTGGTGACCCCATTTGGAGTTCTCGATAGTGCCGCACTGTCAGGCGAGCGTCTGGTTCCCGTGAACCTGGGAAGCGGACCTGCGGCGCTGGCTGTGAATTTGCGCATCAGCCGGTCTTTTGGATTTGGTGGCAAGCTCGCCGGTGCTAACCATGGAGGCGACGACGATAGCGCATCCTCCATGGCCCCGAGCAGCAACACCACGCGGCCGGGACGCGGGGGCCCAGGCGGCGGAAGCCTCGGTGGTGGAGGACTTGGCAGCGGAGAAGGCGGCGCGCCGGCAGTGGCCGGCTCATCGGGTGGCGGCGGGCGCAGGTACGCACTGCGCTTCAGCGTTCAGGCGCTCAACCTATTCAATAACATTGACTACGGAACGCCGGTCGGTGTGCTCGGCACATCTTATTTCAATCGGTCCACGTCGTTGGCAGGCGGAGCGTTCAGTACCGGTTCGGCTGCGCGACGCGTCTTTGCGCAGGCCACTTTCTCGTTCTGAATGTTTCATCACTGGTCGGGTTGGCGGCCATGCTCGCGGGTCGAACAACCGCTGCTGCATGAATTGCTCCTACCCCATACCCGACACCTCTTCCAGATTGCATGCCGTCGAGGAATCTTCGATAACCGCGCCGCTGGTTTAGACTTGGCGGGTCGGAAAAATTTGTGCAAGTGCGCCCCGCCTTCGAAGTGGTGCCAAGGCGACGACCATCACAGTAGCTTGAGGAGTTCAAGGAAAATGGGAGTAGATAAGGAAGTTCATTTCGTTGTGAAGGTTGCGGCCTTTGTGACTTTACTGGTGGCGGGTTGGTCGGCCACGGCGCAGGCACCGGCACAGAACTCATATGTTCTCCAGAACAAGCGGCTTGCTGCGCGCTTCCGCGTGGAACAGGGCAGCTTGCGCGGTTTGTGGGTTGAGGATCGTGCAGGCGGGGCCCGGCTTACCCCCGGCGAGGCGTTCAGCATCAAGTTGAGCGATGGCCGCGTGATTACCGCTTCGCAGATGAAGCTCGATTCGGCTCCTGTTCTCGAGCAGGTTGCGCCGGTTCCGTCTGCCTCGCGTGCTGCGGAACGCGTGGCGGCGAAAAGAATCTGCGCGGATTTGAGCGCGCAGGAACTTTCACTCTCCGTGCATTGGTGCGCGGTGTTGCGCGACGACGCAAACTACGTGCGCCAGGAGATTACGCTCAAGGCCGGATCGCAGCCCGTACAAATCGCCGAAGTGCGCATGTTCGATTTTGACGCGCCCGGCGCCGAAGTTGTGGGCAAGGTTGCGGGATCGCCCATCGTCGCGGGCGATTTCTTTCTCGGATTCGAATTTCCACTCGCAACAAGCGCGGTGAAGGATGGGCGCGCTACGTCGCTTTTGACGCGCGTGCTGCCGCTTGAGGCGGGCAACTCCATTACCTATTCCTCTGTCATCGGTGTCGCCGCTCCCGGCCAGATGCGCAGGGATTTCCTTAGCTATATCGAGCAGGAGCGTGCCCATCCCTACCGCACCTTCCTGCATTACAACTCCTGGTACGACATTGGCTACGGCAACAGCTTCGACGAGGCCGATGCTCTCGACCGTGTCCATGCTTTCGGCGAGGAACTGGTAAAGAAGCGCGGCGTCACGATGGACTCATTCCTGTTCGACGACGGATGGGACGACACAAAGACACTGTGGCACTTCACTCCGGGCTTGCCGAACGGCTTCACAAAGATTCACGAGGCGGCAAAGGAAGATGGATTTGGAATCGGCGTGTGGCTTTCGCCCTGGGGCGGCTATCATACGGCAAAAGAGCAGCGGATCGCGGCGGGCGAGAAGGCCGGCTACGAGACGGTGAAAGGCGGCTTCGCGCTGTCTGCGCCCAAGTACTACGGGCTGTTCGAATCCACCTGCCTCGAAATGATCGCGAAGTATGGCGTGAACCAGTTCAAGTTTGACGGGACAGGGAACGCAAGCACCGTGTTTCCTGGAAGCTTATTCGACAGCGATTTTTCGGCGATGATTCACCTGGTGGGAAGATTGCGCGAACAGGAGCCGGATATCTTCATCAACCTGACGACTGGAACGTGGCCCTCGCCTTTCTGGCCGCGATTTACCGACACCATCTGGCGCAACGGTGACGACCACAACTTCGACGGCGTTGGCAGATGGCGGCAGAAGTGGATCACCTATCGCGATGAACAGACCTACAAGAACATCGTGATCGGCGGCCCGCTTTATCCCCTGAACTCCCTCATGCTGCATGGAATTATTTACGCACAGAAGGCGAAGAATCTGGGCACCGATCCGGGCAACGATTTCCGCGACGAAGTGCGTGATTACTTCGGTACCGGAACCCAATTACAGGAGATGTACATCACGCCGGGACTGTTGACGCCCACAAACTGGGACGATCTTGCCGAGTCGGCCAAGTGGTCGCGCATGAATGCGGCTGTACTGAAAGACACGCACTGGATCGGCGGCGATCCTGGAAAGCTTGAGGCTTACGGCTGGGCGTCATGGACGCCGGAGAAAGGAATCATCGTGCTGCGCAATCCGTCCGATCACGCGCAGGACTTTACGCTCGAAGTGGGCAAGGCATTTGAGTTGCCGCCCCACGCGGCCCGCACCTACCGCGCCCACAGCCCCTGGGCTTCGGACAAGGACCAGCCTGCAATTACGTTGCATGCAGGCCAGCCGCATCGCATTGCGCTCGCTCCGTTCCAGGTGGTCACGCTCGATTGCGAGCCCGCAAAATAGCGCGATCAGTGCATCACGGCTCCATCGAGCATTGGCGCGGCCTTGCCCTCTATCGTTCTCCCGGCCGCGCCTTCCTCGTCAAACACGATCACGTCGTTCGCGCCCTTCCTCAGCCACGGCCCCGGAAGATAAAGCGTCTTCTGCGGACCCACGTCCCAGATGCGGCCGAGCGCATGGCCGTTCACCCAGACAAATCCCTTCACAAAGTTGCTCGTGTCGAGGAACGTGTCGCCAATCTGTCCAAGCTGCAAATTGCCGCGATAGAAACAGGCCCCCGTGCAATCTCCGGTCGTGAACGGAAGCTTCTCCACCGCATTCATGGGTAGCGAATAAATCAGCCAGTCCGTCAGAGGCTTTCCTGCCAGCGTTGCCTGCTTCGTGATGCCCTTGCGTTCGCCGCGAATCACAGTCGTAAAGTTCACGCGCCCCGTGTTCTCGACGAGAATGTCGAGCCGCGTATGCGTGGACTTCACATCCAGCTCAAGATGGTTCTGCCCCAGCCGCCGATCAAGCGTGCCCACCTGCTCTCCATTCAAATAAATCCGAGCGTAGTCATGCAGCTCATCCAGAACAAGGTTGCCATGCAACGGCTCTGGAATCGTCGTCCGGTAAAGGATGTATCCATACGCCTGGTCCAGATCCTCCATCGTGAGCGTGCTGTCGGAATGCACACCTGCCGGAAGATTTTCCCAGAGCGACGCGGACCGATGAAATTCCATCGGCTTTACGGCCACTGGCGCGTCAACCGCAGGAATCGGCGGAGGAGTGATCCCGGTATTCTTCGCAATCACATCGCGAAACAACGCGTACTTCGCGGCAGGCCGTCCGCTCTCATCGAGCGGCGCGTCGTAGTCGTAGCTCGTAACGTCCGGCTCGTAATTCTTTCCGTTGCTGTTCGCGCCATTCATCCAGCCAAAGCTCGTTCCCCCGTGAAACATGTAAATGCTGATCGAATAGCCTTGTGAAAGTATCCAGTCCAGCTCATCCGCCTGCTGTTTCGCATCCGTGGTGTGGTGCTTCTCGCCCCAGTGATCGAACCAGCCAGCCCAGTACTCGCCGTTCATGAAGGGACCGCCCGGCCTCACTTGATGCAACTTTGCAAAGTCCTTCTTCGCATCGCCGGGCCCAAAGTTGATGACTGCCGGCAGCTCCGGCAAAGAACCTTTCGTCAGTTGATCCGCGCCATCAGCCGTGTACAGCATCGCCTTGTCGAACCCCGCGTCCAGCAGCGTTTGGTGGATCTGTTCCATGTAAGCATGGTCGTCGCCAAACGATCCATATTCATTTTCCACCTGCACGGCGATGATGGGCCCGCCATTGCCAATCTGCAGCGGACCCAGTTCCTTCCCCAGCCGCGCCAGCCAGCGCTCTGCCGGCGACATGAATTTCGGATCGGAACTGCGAACCACAATGTCATGGTCCTTCAGGAGCCACGCCGGGTACCCGCCCCACTCCCACTCCGCGCACACATACGGGCCGGGCCGCAGAATGACGTAGAGCCCCTCGCTCCGCGCTTCGCGAATAAACTCGGCCACATCCCGCTGGCCAGTGAAGTCATATTCGCCGGGTCGCAGCTCATGTTCGTTCCAGAAGACGTAAGTCGTGATCGTGTTCAGACCCATCGCCTTCGCCATCTTGAAGCGCGCGCGCCAGTATTCGCGTGGAATCCGCGGATAGTGCATTTCGCCCGAGATAATGCGGAATGGCTTGCCGTCCAGCAGGAATTTTCCGCCTTCCGCGCGGAACGAATGAGGAGCCTGTTGAGCAGCGCAAAGCGCGCCGGCCACGCCCAGAAAAGCAATCAATGCGAACTGCCTGGAAATCTGTTTTAAGAAGGGTAATTGCCCAGGTCGAATCATGGTTCCTTTCGTGCTTCCACGCCGTTCCCCATCATAATCTCCTCGCCCGTCAGGCTTGCCAAATCCCCCGTCACGAAGCGTCGTCACCAAAGCTTTCCGTAGTAGACTTTCCCTTTACGGCAGTTCCGCATCCAAGCTCTGGGTGGGTTGAAAGTGGGGCCAAAGCCGGATCGCCGCCGCGCCACAAATGTTGTTTTCAGCAAGCCTTGGGAGATCGGTTCATGCAGATCGTGTTCGCCGCTTCGGAGTGTGTTCCTTTTGCAAAAACCGGCGGCCTGGCTGACGTTGTTGGCGCCCTGGCTCCAGAGATCGCGAAGCTCGGCCACCAGGTTACGGTGTACCTTCCGTTCTACGCGCGCGTCCGCCCCTTCATCGAGGGCGAGCCCAAGTTCGCTGTCCAGTCCATCACCATCCCCTTCCAGTCCTACAACCGTTTTGTCGGCATCATCGACGGCGGCGTGCGCGAAGGCGTCCAGTACTATTTTGTCGACTGCCCCGAACTCTTCGACCGACAGGAGCTCTACGGCACGCGCACGGGCGACTATCCCGACAACGCCGAACGATTCGGCCTCTACTGCCGCGCCGTCCTTGAAGCTTGCAAACTTCTTGGTGTCCCCGACGTGTTTCACATCCACGATTGGCAGGCTACGCCCATCGCCATTTATCTGCGCACGGTGTACGCCGCCGATCCAGTTTTGAAGTCGGCCGCCATCGTCTGCACCATTCACAACGCCGGCTACCAGGGAAAATTCCCGCCCAACACCACCGAGCAGCTTCTTCTTCCGTGGGACATCTTCACTCTCGACAAAGTGGAGCAGTTCGATCAGTTCAACTTCCTCAAGGGCGGCTTGGTTTTCTCCGACATGCTCACCACGGTGAGCAAGAAATACGCGGAGGAAATTCAAACGCCGGAGTTCGGCGAGCAACTCGAACTGGTGCTGCGTGGCCGCTCCAACGACCTGCGCGGCATTCTCAACGGCGTGGACTACGAGAAGTGGGACCCGGCAACCGATGGCAACCTCGCCGCCCACTATTCAGTGGGCGACCTCGCTGGAAAAGTAGCCTGCCGCACCGACCTTCTTCACGCCTTTGGCCTTGAAAAAACCGAAGCGACCACGCCGATCATCGGAATCGTTTCCCGCTTTGCCACGCAGAAGGGCTTCGATCTCGTGCAGCAGATTGCGGGTCAGCTTTCTGAGCGCGAAGTCGTTGTCGTGGCTCTCGGCACCGGCGAGCCGATCTATGAGAAGTTCTTCCGCGACTGGGCCTACTGGCACCAGGGCAATGTGGCCGTGCAAATTCGATACGACGACGCACTTGCGCACAAAATCGAAGCAGGGGCTGACATCTTCCTGATGCCATCGAAGTACGAGCCGTGCGGACTGAACCAGATTTATTCGCTCAAGTACGGCACCGTCCCCGTAGTCCGTGCCACGGGCGGTCTCGACGACACCATTGAAGAATGGAACCCGGAGAAGGGGACTGGCACAGGATTCAAGTTTTACGGCTACGATGCGCCGGCACTACTGGCCGCTGTCGACCGCGCGCTCAATGCCTTCAAGGACAAGAAGACCTGGCAGACGCTGATGCGCAACGGAATGGTGCAGAACTATAGCTGGCAGCAGCCTGCGCTCGAATATGCCGAAGTGTACGCCGAAGCCGCGCGCCGCCACGCATAATACTAATCAATCTAAAAAAGGCGGGTGCCCTCGGTGCCTCGCACTTGGGCACCGGGGATTGGAACAAACCTAGTTGTGCTTGCCCTTCCACTCCGCGTACGGCCCTTGGAAGTCCTCGATCCCTTCGCCCGTAAAGTTCCACAGTCGCGTGGCCACTTCGTCGATCAAATCGTGATCGTGCGTCACCAGCAGCACAGTGCCCTCGTAGCGCTGCAGCGCAATGTTGAGCGCGTTGATCGCTTCCAGGTCGAGGTGGTTCGTCGGCTCGTCGAAGACAAGAAAATTCGGCTTGGTTAAAATCAGCTTGCAGAAGACCAGCCGCGCCTGCTCTCCGCCTGACAGAGCCTTGGTCGGCTTTTCGCCTTCCTCGCCAGAGAACAGCATCTGTCCGAGAATGCCGCGAATCTCTTCCACATGCGCCGCCGGATTCCAGCGATGCAGCCACTCCGCCACCGTCAACCCGTGCTCAATCGTCGCGCCAATGTCTTGCGGGAAATACCCGATCTGCGCCTCGTGTCCCCAGAACACGTTGCCTGAATCAAGCGTGAAATCCTTGTCCGCCAGGCCCGGATAGCTCGACAGAATGCTTTTCAGCAACGTCGTCTTTCCCGCGCCGTTGCGGCCCATGAGGCAGATCTTTTCGCCGCGCAAAACATTCGCCGTAAACCCGTCGAGAACCTTCTCTTCGCCGTATAGCTTTGTCAGGTGCTTGAACTCGAGCACGTGCTTGCCACTGGGTCGTATCTGGTCAAAGCGAATGAAGGGGCGTTGAATGTTTGAGCGCGCCAGGTCGTTGGTCTGCAGCCGCTCCACTTCCTTGCGTCGGCTTGTTACCTGCGACGACCGCGTGCCGGCCGCAAAGCGCGCAATAAAGTCGTTCAACTGCGCAATCTTCTTTTCGCGCTGTGCGTTCTGCGCCTCCAGCGTGGAACGAATCTGCGTCTTCGCCATCACCATGTCGTCGTACCCGCCGGTGTACACAATGATGGTTTGATAATCGATGTCCGCCGTATGCGTGGTCACCGAATTCAAGAAGTGTCTGTCGTGCGAAATCGCAATCAGGGTTCCGTCGTAGTTCAGCAGAAAGTCCTGCAGCCAGTGGATCGAATCGAGATCGAGATAGTTGGTCGGCTCGTCCAATAGCAGCGCTTCCGGCTTGCCAAACAGCGCCTGAGCCAGCAACACGCGCACCTTCTGGCCGCCCTGAATCTCGCCCATCTTGCGCTCGTGGATATCGTCCGGAATATCGAGCCCTTGCAGCAGCACGGCGGCATCCGATTCGGCCGTGTAACCGTCTTCGTCGCCGATCACGCCTTCCAGTTCACCCAGCCGCATTCCGTCTGCGTCTGAAATCTCCGGCTTCTCGTAGATACGGTCGCGCTCTTCAAGAGCAGCCCAAAGGGGCTTATTGCCCATGATCACGGTGTCAATCACGCGATAGGAATCGAACGCGAACTGGTCCTGCCGCAGCACACCAAACTTGCGCGGCCGCACCACGTTGCCCTTTTGTGCGTCCAGGTCGCCGGTAAGAATCTTCATGAACGTCGACTTGCCCGACCCATTCGGTCCGGTCAAACCGTAGCGGCGACCGGGGACAAAACTCACGCTCACATCCTCGAACAGGAGCTTCGAGCCGTAGCGCATCGTAACGTTGCTGACACTGAGCATGTTTTCTTTGATTCCTGTATGAATTTCAAGCCGGTTCTGGAGCCTGTTATCGCTCTCCGCAACCCGGCAGGAGCCGCTCGGGCCCGGTCATGGCTCGGTTGCAAGAGAGATTTTCTGAGGAGCGGAACACTTGTGTCCAGCTTGAGAATGTCGACTCTTCTAGTTTCTCACATACGCCGGGTTTCGGTGCTCGAGGGCGTAACCTTGGCCACTCAGCGCCAACCGGCGATATACGCTCCGTTTAAGGTCAAAATCAGTCGAAATCCACGCAAGTCTCGCAAAGACTACGGCGCAGTCGCGAATTTCCCGCCCTTTGCATAAAGCCAGTCCGCACCGGCCTGTGGATCGTTCGGGTCTTTCACCACGTAGAGCAGAACCGTCACGGGACGGAAACACTGGCGGTAAATCAGACCCATGCCTGCGCCGTAATTCGGCTTTATCAGGTTCACGCTGAGGTTGAAGTATGTCGGTGGATTGTCGATTCTGACCATTCCGTTGTGCGCCTGTTTGGTAATTTCATGCACGCCACCGCCCGAGTAGCTCTGTGACCCGTCTCTCGCCATTCCAAACTCATAATGCGGCGGATTGTCCTGGGTGTAGGTGGTGTCAATGGCGAACTGCAGCCGGTTGGTGATCGGAGTCATGGTCCTGGCCGTGACCACGCGCACCAGGATCGAGCAGGAATTTGCGGAACCGGGCCCATAGATTGCATTGACGTAGTTGTCCGCGCTGTCTCCGGTCTCATCGGCAATCACTTCATCCGGAGTCGGTGCCGCATGCACTCCTCCACACGCTGCCGGGAGCTTCAGCCGCTGCGGGTCCGGCGGCCCAAGTGTCACTTTGCGGATGTCGACCATCGCCATGGGTGGTGCGCCCGGCGCAGCCATGGTCGCGCGCAGCACCAGGTTGTCTTTCTTGTCTAGCCAGGCCTTTATCTTGCCCTGCGGAGAATTCTGCTCATACACGTCGGCCAAAATGCCGGCCACCATTTCGGTTCCTGTGGGCTTCAGATCTCCCTTGGAGATACTTCCGGTCACTTCCGCCGTCATGGCAAATGGATCGCCCCAGTCCCCGGAGAAATGACCGGCACTGCACTGGATTGGCGATGCCGTCGGATCCCACGAATAAGTAACGCCCGCCTTCAGGTCGTACAGTGTCGTCGAGCTCTGCGCCCCGCCACCCATTTCAATTACGGCCTTATCGCCGTTGCGATAGACCGTCATGGTCCCCTGCGCGGGACCGGCCATGGCTTCAGAAATCGCATAGGCAGTCGGAGCGGTTTGCGCATGTGCCAGTGGGCAAAGGGCAAGAAGGACAAGACAAACAACGACGCGTGGAGGTGTCATCGAACGACTCCTTTGTGACTGAAGCGTGGGCCTGAGTGTTATCAACAATTTCCTGGGAAGTGTCCGATGATAGTGACAGTCCTGCGCATCGTCAAGGCTTTTGCCTTGGTTCAAAGTACCGAAGTGAGCTTGGCAAACGAGTCCAGCTCAATCAGGTGCTGCCCCTCAGGCGGTTTGTCCACCGTCGCGTGTTCCAGCACCCATGTGTCCTTGTGAAAGAGAAAAACGGCGTGCATTCCGGTAGCCAGCGCCGGATTGATGTCGCTCTTGGGACTGTTGCCGATCATCCAGCTGGTATGCGGCTTCAGCTCGTGCCGGGAAATCACTTCTCTATACGTTGCCGGGTCCTTCTCCGCCACAATCTCCACCGCCGAAAAATGAGGCGCCAGGCCGGAGCGCGCCAGCTTGTCCGCCTGCTCAGCGCGGTTTCCCTTCGTCATCAGGATCAAATGATGCCGACTGGCGAGTTCCGCCAGCGTCTCAGCCACGCCCGGCAGCAGTTCGATCTCGGCATCGGAAATAGAGCTGGCAAAGCTGCGAATGCGCGCCTTCTTCTTTTCGTCCACCGGGGCCGGGGATAAGCGCTCAAAGCAGGTGACAAGCGACCGCGTAAAGCTTGAGAGCCCGTATCCGTGCGCGAGAATCGTTTCCCGTTCCACGGCGTTCAGCGTCTGCCGCACCTCGGATGCCGAATACGTGTGATGGTTCAGATAGCTGACGAACGAGGCAATCGCGCGTTCAAAGTAGATGTTGTTTTCCCAGAGCGTGTCGTCGGCGTCAATCAGCAGGGTCTGGCCAGGAGGGAAGTCGGGCATGAGTCGATGGTACTAAAAGGCAGCTTTTAACTTCTAGCTGTTAGCTATTAGCTTTTGCATGCCAGGACAGGAGGTCCTGCCACACATCTGCGGTCGTGGAAAACCTGGCTCTTGCGACTTTGGCTTCTAGACGCCTAGCTCGGCACGCAACGCCCCGGCAATGGCTTCCGCATGATGGCGCATGAGCGGCTCGCTCTCGGCCTCGATCATCACACGCGCCAGCGCCTCGGTGCCGCTGTAGCGAATCACGACACGTCCCGAATCCTGCAACTCAGCTTCCGCTGCCTTGATGGCGGCCATTACCGTCGGAATCATCTCCATGGGCCGCTTCTCGCGCACCTTCACGTTCACAATCACCTGCGGAAATACCTTCAGATCCGCCGTCAATTCCTCGATCGTCTTCCCGGTCCGCGCTATAAGATCCAGCACCACCAGCGCGGTCAGCATTCCGTCGCCCGTAGTAGCCAGGTGCGGCAGCAGGATGTGTCCCGACTGCTCACCGCCAAGAGCCGAATCCTGCTTCAGCATTTCTTC
>Ga0302320_10001724_pt1 | contig 52305 bp, 48 predicted proteins | sample Bog_T0_3_FD_202130 | JGI IMG/M metagenome (GOLD analysis project Ga0302320, IMG submission 202130) | Peat permafrost microbial communities from Stordalen Mire near Abisko, Sweden - Bog_T0_3 | ecosystem: Environmental > Terrestrial > Soil > Wetlands > Peat | place: Sweden: Abisko, Stordalen Mire...
TACTCCATCTGTGTGGTGAACGCAACGGGTCGAAGAGAGAACCTCGACCAACGCGCACGCGTAGCGTCTGCCGCGCGAGCGGCTTCGTTCAAACGCCCTCAGGTCCGCCGATTCGCCCGGCCGGTTTGTCGGCATGTCTTTGATTACGTCCCGAAACGCCGCTCGGCGATCAACCCCGAACGGTCAGCATCACAAGCGCGATGGCTGCGCATTAGCCGTGTTCGACGTGCACCTATAAGTCCGGCGGGCCATCCAACCCAAAAAAACGAGCAGGGCGATCTAATTTGGGCAACAACTTACTTGACTAACCAAGTAAGTTCCGGCATACTGGATTCATGGAAGCACCCCGCACACTTCAGGAAGCAATCCTTTACTTTCAGGACTTCGAGAATTGCAAGTCATTCATGGTCGATCTTCGCTGGCCGGATGGCGCAGTGAAGTGTCCTGAATGCGGGTCCGATCACGTTGTTTACCTTGCTACTCAGCGCCGCTGGAAGTGCTACGCAAAGCATCCCCGCCCTCAGTTCACCCTGAAGACCGGAACTATCTTTGAGGATTCCCCTATCGGCCTGGATAAGTGGCTCACCGCTGCATGGCTCATCGTGAACTGCAAGAACGGAATCAGTAGCTACGAAGTCGCTCGCGATCTCGGCGTCACTCAGAAGTCGGCCTGGTTTATGGACCACCGCATCCGGTTTGCGCTTCATCGCGGATCGTTCGAGAAGATGCTTGACGGCGAAGTCGAAGCTGATGAAACCTTCATCGGTGGACTTGCCCGCAACATGCACAAAGGCGTGAAGGCTCGCAAGGTAACCGGGACTGGCGGCAAAGACAAGACGATGGTTCTCGGCATCCTGAAGCGCGGCGGTGAGGTCCGCACAAAGGTTGTATCGAATCGGCGCAAGAAGGCTTTGCAGTCCGAGGTTCGCCAGCATGTTGAAGCTGGTTCGGCCATCTTCACGGATGCCCTGAAGTCGTACGAGGGTCTGAGCGAATTCGAGCATCAGGTTGTCGATCACGCTGTTGAATACGTTCGCGGCAACGTCCATACTAACGGCCTTGAGAACTTCTGGTCACTCGTGAAGCGTGGCCTGAAGGGAACATACATCAGCGTTGAGCCCTTTCACCTGTTCCGTTACCTGGATGAACAGGCGTGGCGCTACAACAACCGCAAGGACGAAGATGGCGAGCCTGTAGGCGATTTCGTTCGCTTCAAGCGGGCCATGTCTCAGATCGTCGGTAAGCGGCTCACCTGGGACGTTCTGACTGGCAAGCAGGAACAGCCCTTATCGGTCGCTAACTGAGAAGGAAGCGAAGCGCCAGAAACGAGGCAAAAGAAAAGCCGATTAGCCTTTGCGGGCAATCGGCTTTTTTGTCTTTGGCGTGGCCTGTTTGAATGGACTCGGCGGTAATGCGGATTTTGGAACCGTAATGATGGACTTCATAGCAGAGCGGAACCGCTCCCACGCTTCCGGCCCCTCGATCATCTCAGGGTGAGGCTTCATCGATTACATGATGGCATATAATCTACCGGAATGATCGCGCTGCCCACAGAGCCGATGCCTCGGCCTGAACATTTGATTCGCATCACCGGAAGAGTTTTCCCGAGCTGCATTGAATTCTCATTCTCCACCAGTCTGATGCCCGCCATTCAGCTTGACCCGGCAACGCCCTCGATACTCGACGGACTGGAGGCCAGATTCCAATTCTCTATCAAGAAGTCTCAGGTTGAGGTCTTGTGCCACGTCAATCGAATACACGCAAGCGACTTTGATTTCCTCTTCACGAGCGCCTATGAGACGATTCGATCAGCAATCGATTTAATGGCGTTTTCAATCGGAAATGGACTGACGCTGGTTCTTGAAAAAGCCCATTACCCAGATGGCGTGATTGCCGAAATCTATCATTCAGACCCATCACTCGCACCACTTTGCACGTCTTATAGGACTAACCAATCACAGCCAGACGGAAGTTACGATACTGCTTTACGGACGCTTCTTGTTGACAGGGCCATCATGATAGCCCTCCACGACCTGACAGAAACAATGGAGGCCCCATCCAGAATCCGGACTAATTGCTTTCGGGCTATTGAGGCCATTGAACAGGCTATTTCGCGCAGCGGTAAGCCGCCAAAAGTTTACGGATTGCTCCGTGACGCCTTGAACGTATCAGACAACTACAAGGAGCCGATTATGGAAGAGTCCAAAGGACCGCGTCACGGGGACTATCTCAGACCACCCGCCACCCAACTTTCAGAACTTCAGATCAGGCAGAGAGCGTGGCGGATTATGGATAGGTTTTTGGAATTCCGCAAGCGCGGAGACTCACCGTTGACTAACCCTGAGTTTCCGCTTTTGTAGGGGCGTCATAATATCGCACTGGTTCCCAAGTTTTGTCTTCCATCAGAGTTTCTTCGGATACGGATATCATTGTTTCCCAAACAGCGCGTGCGTCCTCGTGGAGGGCGTCATAGCGTGCTTGGTGAATCATTTCAGGTGTCGGTTTGCGCGGAACGCACACGTACCCGACATCGTAGATCGCCTGTGCGATTCGAGCGTCCCCGGTTACTTGTTCAATTAGTTGCCGACCCGTCACGTCTCTACCAGCGTAGTTCAGAGTACTTGGTCAGTCAAGTAAGTTGTTGCCCTAATTTGCAACCTCCTACGTGCCAGGCAGAAGTTCAATTGATAGACAAAACTTCGTCCCTCAACAGGTGAAGGCGAATCCGTTCCGGCCGCTGCTGGTCAAAGAAGAATGCCGATGTTGCGTCGATCACGTTCTGGCGCAGTTCGTCCCAGGTGTCGCCCTGAGCAAAAATGCTTTCCTTCAGGCAATCCGCGCAATAACCGCCGTCAGCTTCCTGAACGGCCTCAAACACTAAGTCGGCCATGTAAACCCATATCTAAGAGATAGTCAGAGGCCATAGCGGCCGCGGACCTTGCGTTTCAAGTCGTCCCAAGCCAGGCCCGAAGCGGGATTCCTCAGAAGGTTTTCTTTCCTGCGCGCAAGCTCCTGCTTTTGCCAGTCGTGAAGGGGAACAGAATCCTGCGTGGCAGCAAGGTCATCCCAGAGATCTTCCACCAGTTGAAGTTTCTCGGCTGGACTTAAATCAAAGATCGACGGTGCGCCTGGATTCATTTCTGGCCTCGCCCAACAATTCTCTCAAATCGAATCGAGCGACCCGCCCGAAATGCCTTTGGACGTTCACACTTCTGGGCGTGACGGACAAGAGGTCGCCCAAAACGGTGCTCGCCTCCGGAAATCCGACGCCGTGCTGTGCTGTCCAGATCAGATTTACCAGGAAGCAACACGACTGACCGCAGTGTTTTACAACTGCCTCGTCTGGATCTGCTTTGTGACCGCTCGGTCAAGTGCCTTGCTGAAGAGATCTACGAATTCCACGGCCTCCATCAACTCTGTGATGGTCAGTGAAACTTCATCGTCGCCGCCATGAGCCCAGTTATTTCGCCAGCGGGACAGTTCCTTGAGTTTTGCCTCTGCCTTCTTAACCGCGTCTGAAGTGCGCGTGCAATGCAAGTGCCGCTGGAGATCTTTATCTGAAGCCACGGCGTGCCACCAATTGGTAATTCTTACCAGCTTGAGGCCGCTTTCGATAACCTCCGGACTAACCCCGACGACCTGAAACATGAATGCGGACGTGTTTAATCTGAAACTCGTCCATTCGAAGATGCAGGAACGCACAACCTAAGTAAACGGGCGGTGCGGCAAATTCTATAGAGACTGGATTGCCAGGTCCGTGTCACGACAGACTATCGGCTGGCCCTGCGTATTCACGATAATTCCGTCCAGATTCAGAATTGCGTCATCAGTCGAAACGAGAAGATCTGCATCGAACGCAATTGCCGTCGCCACGTGAAGGGCATCTGCGGCACGAATCCCGCGTGTCTGTAGCGAGAGTTGCTGCAGTTGGAGGCGGACGGTTGCGGACGTCAGATCCAGTACATAGATATTGAATAGATCAACCACTATTTGGACCTGGGTGGTTATTGATCGCGCCGCCGGAATCAACAGCGTATCAGCACGAGATATACCTTTTGCCGACAGGGCGAGCAGCCGATATAGCGCCTCTTCAACCTCGTAATATGTTAAACACGAGGTAGCCCCGAAATGATTCTTACTAACTCTTTCGAAGAGGCGTTCCGCGTCGGTCGCAATCGCTGAAGGAACTCGCCCTCGTCGATCCGACTGCCTAAGTAGTGCGTTAGCATTGCCCCGAGTGCTGAGATAATCGATGAATACCCCAGTGTCGAAGTATACGCGCACTAATCGGTCCGGAGCCGTGTAATTAGTTCTTCCGGTGTAACAACCAGAGGTTTGCCGCTACTAACAAGCGTCTTAAAGCCTGTGTCCTTCGTAACCAGAAAATCACATTCATCGGCACTGCTGAGGATGAGAATGTCGTTTGAGTGGACCACTCGATTTCTCAAGCCCCGTGCCCGCGGCAGCAACGCTTCTGCTTTCGCGAAATCAACGGGAAGCACTTTCAAATGATCGCGGATCCTTTCAAATTCAGGGCGCCCGGCAGCATCTGCAGCAAGAAGCAGTTCCTGAAGCACGATAGGGTTTATCGCAAAACGAATGCGCCCCTCCGCCTCTGCAGAAAACAACTCCGCTGCGGACGGTTCTCCGCGAAGAAATTCAACGATGACGTTAGTGTCAAGAAATACGACCGGCAGCTTTTGCTCAAAACCCTCAGGTCGCTTGGGCGAATTAGTGGCCGCTACCTGTTCCATGTATTGATTCTAAGCGACGGCGCGCCTCAAAATGTCCATCACAGGCGAAATTAGGGTTCAGCCTTAATAATCTCTATGCCGAAAATACGCTGGCGACCGCTATTCCAAGCGGCATCTTCATGCGACGGACAAAACTTCGTGCTTGTCCAGGTGAAGGCGAATCCGTTCCGGCCGCTGCTGGTCAAAGAAGAAAGCCGATGTTGCGTCGATCACGTTCTGGCGCAGTTCGTCCCAGGTATCGCCCTGAGCAAGAATGTTTTCCGTCACGCACTCCGCGCAATAACCGCCGTCAGCTTCCTGAACGGCCTCAAACACTAAGTCGGCCATGGAAACCCATCATAACGAGATCCGATCCAGGCACGCGAAGACGGGTTCAACAATACTGACCGCAGTAACACCCGGTTTGGGCAAACCGGTTTGGTCAAAGCGATTTCATGCGTCTGGAATCGGCACTTCGATTTCGCCGACGCGCCACGCCGCATATGACAACGCTTGACGGATGTCCTCGACTTCCAGGTAGGGATACAAGTCCAGGATCTCGCCGAATGCGTGCCCCGAGGCAACGAGACCCACGATCATTCCCACCGTTACCCGCATTCCGCGCACGCACGGCTTGCCTCCCATAACGGCGGCGTTTCGCGTGATTCGGTCCAGACCGGGCATAGCGTCCCCTTCAGTGTAGACAGAACGGTCCACCCGCGCGACGGTCAGAAAATGCGCTTGATTCGGTCAAAATCGCCACACCCCCAGGCGCGATCACCGCCGAAAAAAATAAATCGTCCCTTTGTCCTTATCCGCTTGACCCGCGCCAGTGCCATCAACGCACCCAGCGTGGTCCATAGTAATGTTGCGGAGCCAGGCGTGTATCTCATAACCACCTCCAAAGCCTCGCAGAAAGGAACGAACCACAATGCCGGACGCCACACTATCACTACGCCTGTTTCAACGCCGTACCAGCACCTTCAACCCGTCCCACCCGTGGTCCGTTTCCACCTTCCCCGCCCCCCAGCTTCCCCAAAAAAGTGAAATTTCCGAGCGAACCCAACAACTGCTGCAAACAAACGCCCTCCCTCCGCAAACAACCCACCGCCAACCCGCCGAAACCCACCGTTTCGCCCCTTCTCAGGTTTGCTACCGCCCTTATTCCGACAACCAACCCGCCCAGCCCAACCCTCGCCTCCACACCTCCCGCACCCGCGCCGCTATGATAAACGTTCCGATGCGCATGCGCCTCTTCCCCGCGCTCTCTCTTCTCACCGCCTTCGCCGCCGCCACCCTGCGCGCCCAGGCCCCCGCTCCCCCACCCCCCCAATCACCCGACCTCCGCATCGTCTCTGAGTTCCAGCGCTTTACCCCCTTCGGCAGCCCCCTCCCCCAGGACCGCGAATTCGCCCCCCGCGAAATCCTCTCCCCCGCCCTCGCCCGCAATGGCCACCTCTCCCTCCATGTCATCGTCACCGGACCCACCGGCACCAATTACTTCCTCTACGCCGGCACCAATCCGCCCGGCTCTGTCACCGTCCGCCTCTATCGCGAATGGTTCGTCCCCTGCGGCGCCGCCCTCTGCCCCGATTGGCTCACCGAACAGCCCTCCGGCACCTTCGGCGCTATCCCCGAGTCCGTCTTCGACAAACACGGCCAGACCACCCGCGTCTATCTCCTCGACGTCTGGGCCCCGCCCTCCGCGCCTCCCGGCCGTGTCCGCGTCGAAGCCCAGCTCAAAAGCGGTACCTGGCTCATAGCCCCCATGGAAGTGCGCGTTGTCGATCGTGTGGTCCCGGAAATCGCCGCTGCCCCATCCGAGAACATCGCCCCGCTCGAAGCCCCGTCCTCCGCCACCGCCGGCGCCCAACTCCTCCGCTACTCCGCCGGATTGCCGCCCCAGTCGCCGCCCGCCCTTCTCCGCGTCCGCGACATCATTCAGCGCAACGCCGCCGAAGACATGGCCCTCGCCCACTCCCGCGGCATCGACCCTCTGGAGCTCTACTTCGCCGCCGCCCCGCCCTTCGCCCAACCCGTTATGGGACCCGAATGGTATCTCCGCGTAAGGGATCTCATTTACCGATGATTTTGCCTAGCGAGATGACTCGAACAATCAAACTCCCGCGCGTCTACCCCATCCTCGACACCGCCACGCTCGAACGCCTCGGCCTCTCCCCCATCGCCGCCGCCGCAGCCATGCTCGAAGGCGGAGCCCACATCCTCCAGTTCCGCCACAAGGCGTTTTGGAGCCGCCACACTTTCTCCGAAGCCAGCCAGATCGCCGCCCTCTGCCGGACCGCCGGAGCCACCTTCGTCGTCAACGACCGCGCCGACTATGCGCACTTACTCACTGCCGCCCTCCACCTCGGCCAGGAAGATTTAACTCCCGAAGATGCCCGAATCGTCTTCGGAGAACATAGAAATGATGCGCTCGTCGGCCTCTCGACGCATAATGAAGAGCAGATGCGGGACGCCGTCTTGCGGCCAATCGACTACGTCGCCTTCGGCCCCGTCTTCCCCACCGCATCCAAGTTGCGTCCCGGCCCCACCGTCGGCACCCAGTTGTTGAGCGCCATGCGCGGCATCACGCATCTCCCGCTCGTTGCCATTGGAGGCATCACCCGCGAAAATGCATCTCTCTGCTGGCAAGCCGGAGCCGATTCCGTCGCCGTCATCTCGGACCTTCTCCCCGCCCCAGCCACTCACCAATCCATACGAAATCGAATGAGCGAATGGCAAAACCTCTAACCCAACCCGCATCCGTACCGGCCGCCGCCTCCACCGGCTTCGTCAAAGGCCTCGGCCTCGTTGACGCCACCACTCTCGTCATGGGCTCCATGATCGGCTCCGGTATCTTTATCGTCAGTTCGGACATAGCCCGACAGGTCAAATCTCCCGGCCTGCTCATCCTCTGCTGGCTCATCGGCGCCGCCCTCACCATCATTGCCGCCCTCAGTTATGGAGAGCTCGCTGCCGCCATGCCGCACGCCGGCGGACAGTACATTTACCTCCGTGAAGCCTTCGGTCCGCTCTGGGGCTTCCTCTATGGCTGGACCCTCTTCCTCGTCATCCAGACCGGCACCATCGCCGCCGTCGCCGTCGCCTTCGCCAAATACTCCGGCGTGTTCTTCCCCTCCATCTCGGCCGCCAATTACCTCATCGGTTCCGGCAAACTCGGCATCACCACCCAGCAACTGCTCGCCATCGCCGTCATCGTCAGCCTCACCTGGGTCAACACCCGCGGCATCCGCACCGGCGCCATGATTCAGAACGTCTTCACCTTCGCCAAAGTCGCGTCGCTCCTTGGACTCGTCGGCTTCGGCTTCCTGCTCGGACGCAACCCCGCGGCAATATCAGCCAACTTTCACGATTTCTGGAGAAACGCCAGTTGGAGCTGGAGCACGCTCGCCATTATCGGTACCGCCATGGTCGGACCGCTCTTCTCCTCCGACGCATGGAACAACGTCACCTTCACCGCAGGCGAAGTCCGCAATCCGAAACGCAACCTTCCGCTCTCCCTCGGTGTAGGCTGCGGCGTTGTCTCGCTCCTCTACGTCTCCTGCAACTTCATCTATCTATCGGTGCTGACTCTGCCCCAGATCCAGACCGCCCCCGAAGATCGCGTCGCCACCGCCGTCGTCTCCGCCATGTTCGGACCCGTCGCCACCAGCCTCATGGCCATCGCCATCATGGTCTCCACGTTTGGATGCTCCAACGGTATGATTCTGTCCGGCGCGCGCGTCTATTACACAATGGCTCGCCACGGTCTGTTTTTTAAGCGCGCCGGTACGCTCCATCCGCAAAATCACACGCCCGTATTCGCGCTCGTAATCCAGTGCATCTGGACCGCCCTGCTCACCCTCAGCGGCCAGTACGGCGATTTGCTCGACTATGTTATCTTTGCAGTTCTGTTGTTCTATATCCTGACGATTGCCGGTCTCTTCCGGCTCCGTCGTACCCAGCCGGATCTCGAGCGCCCCTACCGCGCCATCGGCTACCCGGTCCTCCCCGCCCTCTACATCGCGGCCGCCGGATTGATTGAAGTATTCTTGCTTTTAAACAAACCCACCTTCACCGTTCGAGGGTTGATACTCGTATTGCTGGGGGTCCCCGTGTACTTCCTCTGGCGCAGAAAAAGTCCCATGGAAGGTACCCATTAAGTGAGCCTTTTCGCCACCAAACCGCTCGCCCGCATTCTTCGCGAAAGCGAAGGCGGCGAACATCAGTTGAAGCGCTCCCTCGGCGCCGTGAATCTTGTCGCCCTGGGCATCGGCGCGGTCATTGGAGCCGGCCTCTTCGCCCTCACTCCCAAGGCCGCTCATGACAATGCCGGGCCCGCCGTAATCCTTTCCTTCATCGTCGCCGCCATCGGCTGCGCCTTTGCCGGAATGTGTTACAGCGAGTTCTCCACCATGATCCCCATCGCGGGCAGCGCTTATACGTATGCCTACGCCACCATGGGCGAGTTTCTCGCCTGGATCATCGGTTGGGATCTCACCCTCGAATACGCCGTCGGCGCCGCCACCGTCTCCGTCAGTTGGTCGAAATACCTGGTCCGGCTTCTGGGAACCTTCGGCATCGTCTTTCCTGCCTCACTTAGTAAGTCGCCCTTTGAAGGCGGCATAATCAACCTGCCGGCCATCTTCATCATCTGCGCCATCTCTGTCGTGCTCATCATCGGCATCTCGGAGTCCGCCGGATTCAATGCCGTCATCGTGGCCGTCAAAGTCGCCATCATCGTCATCGTCGTCGCCATCGGCTTCGCCTTCGTCAATCACGCCAACTTCGTGCCCTTCATCCCGCCTAACACCGGCGAGTTCGGACACTTCGGCTACAGCGGTGTCATGCGCGCCGCCGGCATCATCTTCTTCGCTTATATCGGCTTTGACGCCGTCTCCACCGCCGCCCAGGAAGCCAAGAACCCGCGGCGCGACATGCCCATCGGCATCATCGGCTCCCTCGCCGTCTGCACTCTCCTCTACGTTCTCTTCGCCTACGTCCTCAACGGCATCGTCAACTACAAGGACATGACGGACACCGCGGTCTATGACGCCCTCCACGCCATCGGTTATGACTGGATGGGTACCGGCGTAGTCATCGGTATCCTCGGCGGGTACACTTCCGTGATCCTCGTCATGCTCCTCGGACAAAGCCGCGTCTTCTTCTCCATGTCTCGCGATGGTCTGCTCCCTGCCATGTTCTCCGACATTCACCCGAGGTTCCGCACTCCCTACCGCTCCAACCTCCTGTTCATGGTCTTCGTAAGCCTGTTCTCCGGCTTCGTGCCGCTCTCCAGCCTCGGCGATATGACCAGCATCGGAACCCTTCTGGCCTTCGTCATCGTCTGCGCCGGCATCATGATCATGCGCCGCACTCATCCCGAGCTGCCCCGGCCTTACCGCACGCCGTTCGTGCCCCTCGTGCCCATCCTCGGCATCCTCGTTTGCCTCGCCATGATGGTCGCCCTCGACTACCTCACGTGGATTCGTCTCTTCGTCTGGCTCGCTATCGGCCTCATTGTTTATTTTGGATATAGCCGCAAGCATAGCCACCTCGTGACCATGCCCGAGCCCGTCATCGATAAACCTGTTCTCCGTTGAGCCAAATGACAGAAGCCATCATTACGCGCACCAACCTTCCCGGCCTCGAGCTGGTCGCCGCCGGGAAAGTCCGGGATGTCTATGCAGTCGACGACGTACTTCTCTTCGTCGCTACCGATCGCATTTCGGCCTTCGATTGCATCCTGCCTCAGGGCATCCCCGGCAAAGGCCGCGTCCTGACCCAGATGTCTCTCTTCTGGTTCGACTTCCTTAGCGACCTCGTACCCAACCACCTCATCACCGCCGACGTCGCGAAATATCCCACGGCTCTCCGTAAATTCGAAGACCAGCTCGAAGGCCGCTCCATGCTCGTCCGCCGTTGCCGCATGGAGCCCGTCGAATGCGTCGCGCGTGGTTACGTCGCTGGATCGGGATGGAAGGATTATCAGAAGACCGGAGCCATCTGCGGCATCCCCTTGCCGCCCGGACTCAAGGAAAGCGATCGCCTCCCCGAACCCATCTTCACCCCGGCCAGTAAAGCCGAAACCGGTCACGACGAGAACATTTCCTTCGAAGCCGCCGCTGCTACCGTCGGTGCCGAAACCGCCTCTCGCCTCCGCGACCTTACGCTCGCCATCTACGCCAAAGCCGCCGCCTACGCCGAGTCCCGCGGCATCATCCTTGCTGACACCAAATTCGAATTCGGCTGGCACGACGGCCAGTTACTCCTCGCCGACGAAGTCCTCACCCCGGACTCATCCCGCTTCTGGCCCCGCTCAGGATACGAACCCGGCGGACCCCAGAAATCTTTCGACAAACAATACGTCCGCGACTACCTCGAAACCCTCACCTGGGATAAGCGCCCACCCGCCCCGGACCTGCCTTCCGCAGTAGTCGAGCGCACTGCCGAAAAATACCGCGAAGCCTTCACACTCCTCACGCGGTAGCCATGAACTGGCTCGACGTTGTACTCGTCATCATCCTCGCCACTTCGACAGTCATGAGCGCCCGCAAAGGGTTCTCCCGCGAGATCATCGGCCTCGCCGCTACCGCGTTCGCTCTGGTCCTCGGCTGCTGGTTCTATGGCACCGCCGGCTCTTTCTTCCTGCCCTATGTCTCTTCGCCTCGTGCCGCCGATTTCATCGGCTTCGTAGTCGTCTTCATCGGCGTCATGCTCGTCGGCGCTGTCTTCGGCTGGATCGTCACCCGCTTCCTCCGCACCATCGGCCTCTCGTTCTTCGACCGTCTGCTCGGCGCCGCCTTCGGTCTCCTCCGTGGAGTGCTCATCGCCATGGCGCTGCTCACCGCGTTCCTCGCCTTCGGCCCGTTGATCGAACCCGGCTCAATGCCATCCGGAGTGCTACACTCGCGGATTGCGCCTTACGTTCTTCAAGCATCGCGGGTCTTCGTCTCGATCGCGCCGATGGAACTTAAGGCCAGCTTCCGCAAACAGTACAGCCAGGTGAAATCCGCCTGGGAGAAAGACACCCCGGTCAGCCGGGATTAAGGTTATTGGGCTCTGCATGCAGGAAACATTCGACGCGCTCCTCGACTTTTTGATGGAGAAAGGCTTCTTTCTCGGGCAGGCCACTGAGGTCGTCGAGAAAGGCATGATCCAGCGCGCCCTCAAGCAGACCGACAGCAATCAGCTCCAGGCCGCCAAGCTCCTCGGCATCCATCGCAACACCCTGCAGAGGAAAATGGTGGAGTATGCAATCGACGGTAAACATCCTCGTCGCAAGCAGGTCACCCGTGTCGCTGCCCGCGCTCCTCGCCGCCGCAAGCGCGCCTAGCTCGTAATGGCACTCCTGATCTTCGATCTCGACGGTACCCTCATCGATTCGAAAGAGGACCTCACACGCGCCGTCAACGCCGCCCGCGCCGAGATGGGTCGCGGACCCCTTCCGACGCAGCAGATCGGAGCCTACGTGGGCGACGGAGCACCTCTGCTGATCCGCCGCTCCCTCGGCCCTGAAGCCACCGAGGATGAGATCCAGCACGCCCTCGAATTCTTCCTCGAGTACTATCGCCATCACGCCCTCGAGACCACCGTCTTCTACCCCGGAGTAGAGGCCTCTCTCCGCCGCCTGGCCTCCGCCGGACAGCAGTTGGCCATCCTCACCAACAAGCCGGTCCGGATCAGCAAGCTGATCCTCGACGGCCTCGGAGTCGCCTCGCTCTTCGCTCAGGTCTATGGAGGCAACAGCTTCGAGCACAAGAAGCCGCATCGCATCGGCATCGACACCCTGCGCACGGAGCTCACTGTAGAAGCCGCCGCCACCTGGATGATCGGCGACACCTACATCGACGTCCAGACCGCCCGCAACGCCGGAGTCGCTGCCTGCGGAGTCAAGTGGGGCTTCCGCCCGGAGACCTTCAAAGAGTTCCCTCCCGATCTCCTCATCGGCTCCATGACCGAACTCGAACAGGCTCTGTGAATGCCGTGTCTGTTCTGCCAGATCGTCTCGCGCGCCGAGCCCTCTGAGATCGTCTTCGAGTCCAGCCTCGCACTAGCCTTCCTCGATACCCGGCCGCTCTTCCCGGGCCACGTCTTGTTAGTTCCAAAGGCTCATATTGCAACCCTGGCGGACCTGCCGGCATCCGACCTCGCCGACTTCTTCGGCACGGTCCAGCGCATCGAGCGCGCCGTCGAAGCCGCCATGGAGTCCGAAGGTAGCTTCATCGCTATCAACAACCGCGTAAGCCAAAGCGTCCCGCACCTGCACGTACACATCGTGCCGCGCAACAAAGGGGATGGATTAAAGGGCTTCTTCTGGCCGCGCCGCCGCTACGACTCGGACGCCCACCTGCACGAGACAGCCGCCCGCCTGCGGCAGTTATTGAACGGAAGGGGAAGCGGCTCTTGACGACTGCCGCAGGCGCTTCAGTGCTACGTCTGAAAGCTCTCTGAGCAACTCCGGAGAACCTTCCAGCATCCGGTTGAACTGCCCGCGCTCCAGGGAGATACAGGTACAGACCGTGAGCGCTCGCACCGTGGCCGTGCGCGGAAAGCCCGTAATCAGAGTGATCTCCCCGAAGAAGTCGCCTTCTTCGAGAACCGCCATGCGCATCACCCGGCCCGAGTGATCTTCGGTCCGCCAAACCTCCATCTTGCCCCGCGCAATGATGTAGAACTTGTCGCCTGGATCGTTCTGCCGCACCACTTCGCGCCCCGGCTGGAAGGTCTCCGTCGCGAAGTAAGGCGCAATCTCCGACAGCTTCTCGTCGCTCAGCTTTTCGAGGATCGGAAAGGCTTTCAACCTCTCCGCCATTACATCGACGTGGCGCCCATCGCTGGAGAAACGGAAGCCCGCCTGCTTCTCCCAAAGCTTCGCGTAAGGTCCATTTGCCGCGAGAAGCTCGAAATGGCTTCCCTGCTCCACGATCTTTCCTTCTTCCATCATGAAGATATGGTCGGCATCCGCTGTGGTCGCCAGCCGATGACTCATCGAGATCATCGTCCGGCCGTTCCTCAGGTTGCGCAGTGACTCATTGACGGCGAGTTCATCTGTCGGCTCCAGCGCCGATGTGACTTCATCCAGTAGCAGAACATCCGGATTGCGCAGGATAGACCGGGCAATCGCCAGACGCTGGATCACTGGCGCTGTCATGATTACCCCGCCCGGTCCCGCCGGCGTATCGTAGCCTTGCGGCAACGCCATGATCAATTCGTGCAGGCCCACTGCTTTCGAAACCTCAATAATGGCTTCCTGCGAAGCATCCGGACGCCCTACCCTGATGTTCTCCCCCAGCGTCATACTGAACACCGGATTCTCCTGCAGAACCACACCGATTCGGGCTCGCAGCGAAGCCCTCGTCACCGATTTCAGGTCATGCCCATCGATCGTAATGCGGCCATCGTCGACGTCATAAAAACGGATCAGGAGTCGCACCAGCGTGCTCTTGCCGCAGCCGCTCGGCCCGACGAAAGCCACAAAGGCGCCTTTGGGGATTCTGGCGGTCAGGAAGGCAATACTAAGGCCCGCTCCTCCGTAACTGAACGATACATTGGAAAAACCGATCTCCGTCTCGACCGGCGGCATCACTTTGGCGTCGCGCTTGTCTTCCGGACCGTTGGGAGTCGCGATAATCTCCTCGATGCGATCCATCGCGGGTTCAGCTTTCTCGCGCTCAGGCAGGTAGCCGCTCACCGTAAGCATCGCCTGACTCAGAATCATCGTCAGCATCTGGGCAGCAGCGACCGACCCAATCGTCATTTCCTTTCCGAATGCGAGACGCATACTCAGGCTCAGCACAAACACCTGAATCGTGAGTATTCCCGCTCCGGTAAGTCGCTCGGTGAGAGCCTGGGCAAACCCGGCGCCAGTGGAACTCCGGTTCAACACCTCATTGCGCTTGCGGAACGTGCTCGACGCCGTTTGCTCAAGTGAGAAGGCGCGCACTGCCGGCTGAGCCGCCAGATTCTCTTCCATCGCCGTCAGCAACCGCTCTTCGTCGTCGTCCCGTGCGGTCTGCGCCACGCATGCACGAACTGCCAGGGCGCGCGGCGTCAGCAGTGCCCATGGCCACAGCAGTACTGCCGTTAATGCTACCCGCCAATCGATCACAAATAAGAGAACCGTGCTGATCATGGCCATGAGCGCCGGGAAAATTCCTCGTGGCACGGCGTCACGCCATATATGTTCGATTTCCCCGCAATCGATTGAGAATTCCTCCAGCATCTCTGCGTTCTCCTCCGGAACGCTCGACGAAATATTGGAATGCTGCAGCCTGTCGAACACGCGGCGCCGAAGTCTACTGATCAGGCGGCTTACTACGCTTGCGGTCAGAATGTCGCGAACCAAACCAGCCACCGCGACGACGACCAGCGCACCCGTAATAACGGCAATGATCGGATAGATCGCACCCAGATCGTGCGATTTCATGATTGAGTCGATGAAATACCTCAGACTCAGGGGCAACAGGTTAATGAATGCTGCTTCGACCAGCAGAATGAACCCGATCAGAATGAACGGAAAAAACCCCACGCGCTGCTGCGCCGCACGTCTTCTGGGGCTTTTACGCAGCGCGGGGGTCACTATTCATCCGGTAAGCTACGATCCGTGGCACTTCTTATACTTCTTGCCGCTGCCGCAGGGACATGGATCGTTACGGCCCACCTTCGGTGCAACGTTCGCTACCGTTTTCGTCTCCGCACCTGACCCGTTGGCCCCCGCAAATTGCAGTTCCTTCAGTTCCCGCTCGTGCTGTTTCTGGATGCTGCGAGTCATGCCCTGCACGGCAGCCTGAGCCGCGGCGCGCTGTACTTCCTCGGCGGCCCGTTCAGCGGCAATCCGCTGACGCTCCCTTTCCGCTTCATCATCCTCAGGCTCTTCGTACTCGCTGTCTTCTTCCATCGAGAATGGCAGTGCCGCCCGTGGTTCCGGAGTTGATGCCAGCCCCGCGGGTCCAGGTGCTTGTTCGAAGCGCAGGAAATACAAGTAGCGGATCGTCTCGTCTTCGATCCGGTCCATCATGTCCTGGAAGAGTGTGTACGATTCTTTCTTGTACTCAACCAGAGGATCTTTCTGCCCATATCCGCGCAGACCGATTCCCTCTTTGAGGTGGTCCATCGAAAGCAGATGGTCTTTCCATTGATCGTCGATGACGTGGAGCATGATGTTGCGCTCCGCGTCTCGCATCAACGCCGCACCCACCAGATTTTCTTTGGCCTCATAAGCGGTCTGGGCCTTCAGATAAATCTCTTCGTCGATCTGATCGGCGTTCATGCCGGCCAGATCGGCCGGGTTGAGTCGAACCCCGAAGCGCGTCAGCATGTCGGTCTGCAGACCAACCAGATCCCACGTTTCCGGATGAGCGTTCTCGGGACAACGGGCATCCACAATCCCGCCCACCACGCCTTTGGTCATCTCCATGACCCGCTCGCGCTGATCGGCGCCTTCAATCAGGCCACGCCGCATGGCGTAAACCGACTGGCGCTGCTTATTCATTACGTCGTCGTATTCAAGCAGGTGTTTTCGGGCTTCGAAATTCTGAGTCTCAACTGCCTTCTGCGCCGCCGCAATACGTTTGGTGATCAGCCCCGATTCGATCGGTACATCTTCTTCCATGCCGAGCCGCAGCATGAGGTTCTGCATGCGTTCGCCGCCGAAGATACGTAACAAGTCGTCCTGCAGCGAGAGGAAGAACCGCGAACTGCCGGGGTCGCCCTGACGTCCGGCACGGCCGCGCAACTGATTATCGATGCGGCGCGAATCGTGCCGCTCGGTTCCCACAATGTGCAGACCGCCCAGCCCGACCACTTCTTCGTGCTCGATCTTCCAGGCAGCCATCGTTTCCGCCAGAACGCGTTCCCAATCCGCCTTGAATTCGGGACGGTCAGGGTCTTTGCCCTGCTTCATCATGGCGTCGCGCGCCATAAAATCCGCATTGCCGCCCAGCAGAATATCGGTGCCGCGGCCCGCCATGTTAGTCGATACCGTCACCCCGCCCTTGCGACCCGCCTGGGCCACAATGTGAGCTTCGCGTTCATGGTTCTTGGCGTTCAGAACTTCGTGCCGGACGCCCATTTTTTTGAGCATGGCCGAAAGCCGTTCCGACTTTTCTACCGAGATTGTGCCGACCAGAATCGGCTGCCCGCGCTCCTGATATTCCTTGATTTCCTTTGCCGCGTTGCGGAACTTTTCGTCTTCCGTGCGGTAAACAACGTCCTGGTTCTCCATGCGGATCATCGGCCGGTTGGTCGGAATTACGGTGACTTCCAGTTTGTAAATCTTGTCGAACTCAGCGGCTTCCGTCTCGGCCGTACCGGTCATACCGGCGAGCTTCGTATACATACGGAAGTAGTTCTGGAAGCTGATGGTTGCGAGTGTCTGATTTTCGCGCTCGATCTTCACGCCTTCTTTGGCCTCGACGGATTGGTGGAGACCATCGCTCCAACGGCGTCCCGGCATCAGACGGCCGGTATGTTCATCAACAATGATTACCTCGCCGTCTTTTACAACGTAGTCCTTATCCCGCTGGAAGATGGCATGGGCTTTTAACGACTGCTGCACATGGGTGAACCACTCTACGTTGTCGCCTTCGAACATGTTGCCGATGCCCAGCAACTTTTCCACCCGCAGCACGCCCTCTTCGGTCAGCGCGGAGGAACGGTGCTTCTCATCCACCGTGTAATCGCCGGTCGTGTACTTTTCACCCGGCTCTTTGCCTTCAATCACCTCGCCACGCACCAGATGCGGAATGATCTTATTGGCTTTGTAGTACTTATCCGTTGACGCTTCGCTGGGACCGGAAATAATCAGCGGCGTACGGGCTTCGTCGATCAGGATGGAATCGACTTCGTCCACGATCGCGAAGTTGTGCGGACGCTGCACGCAGTTCTGAAGATTGAACTTCATGTTGTCGCGCAGATAATCGAACCCGAACTCGTTGTTGGTTCCGTAAGTGATGTCGCAGGCGTAGTTCTGCTGCCGTTCGGCATCATCGAGATCGTGAACGATAATGCCGATGGTCAGGCCGAGAAACCGGTGGATGCGCCCCATCCATTCGGAGTCGCGTTTGGCGAGGTAATCGTTGACGGTAACGATGTGAACGCCTTTGCCCCCAAGAGCATTCAGGTAACTGGGAGCCGTTGCGACCAGCGTTTTACCTTCACCGGTCTTCATTTCGGCGATCCGGCCCTTATGCAGCACCATGCCGCCGATAAGCTGGACATCGAAATGCCGCATATTGAGGACGCGGCGGCTGGTCTCGCGGACCACGGCGAAGGACTCGATCAGAAGATCGTCGAGTGTAGCGCCCTGGGCGAGTTTCTCTTTAAATTCAATAGTTTTCGCGGCCAGATCGATGTCCGCAAGCTGCTGCATGGCAGGCTCAAGGTCATTGATGGCGGCGATAACCGGTCGCATCGCCTTAACTTCGCGTTCATTCTTCGTGCCGAATATCTTGGCGAGGACAACGTCAACCATATTTAGGGATTCATCACTATTCTATCGAATGGCGTTCGCCCCCATCGGGCGCGCCTCTACTTTCTGTTGTAGGCTGGTTTTTCAACGGGTTTTGCAGCCAGGCCACGACGCCGATTCCGGAGGATCTGAAATATGCCGGTCGATCGTCGTTCTTTCATCGTGGCCGCTGCCGCCACTGCGGTGGCGCCTATCGGCCTTAGCGGAGCACCCTCCGCGGCAGACCCGCGCCGCGATCCGCTCGGCGTCCGGAATGACTTCCCAATCGTGGCCGACTCCATCTACCTTAACTCAGCCTACATAGCGCCTGTATCTCGGGCCGTCGTTGCCGCCAGCCAGGCCTACATCACGGGGAAAAGTTCCCGCCCTATGCAGGTGAGCGATCTGATGGCCGCCTGCGATGCCGTCCGTGCGCAATTTGCGCGCCTCGTAAATGCCACACCCGACGAAATCGGGCTTCTCAATTCGACGGGCGAAGGCGAAAATGTCATCGCCAACGGAGTTGGCCTGAAGCCGGGCGATAACGTGGTCGTCGACGACCTGCATTACACCTCGGAGTTCGTTCTTTATCGTTCGCTCGAAGCGTCTCGCGGCATCGAGCTGCGTATCGTGAAGAATCGGAACGGTGTGGTGACCGCCGCCGATTTCGAGCCCCACATCGACAAGCGCACCCGTATCGTCTCGGTAGCCTGGGTATCCAATCAGAATGGGTTTCGACATGACATGCGGCCGATCGCCGATCTGGCGCATTCCAATGGCGCGTTGTTCTATGCAGACGCAGTGCAGGCGGCCGGCATGATCAACCTCGATGTGCGCGCGGCTGGGGTAGATGCGCTGTGTTCCGGTTCGTATAAATGGCTGATGTCGGAGTTCGGCGTGGCGCCCTTCTTCGTGAGCCGGGATGTCATTGATCGTATTCAGTCCGATCGTATCGGGGAGTTTTCCGTGGCGCGTACCGAACCCGACTATCGATACCAGCTATTGACTACCGCCAAAAAATTTGAAGGCAGCAGCCGCGCATTCGGCGCGGTAACGCAATTACAAGCAAGCCTTTCCTATCTGGAGAAGGTGGGCATCGCGCGGATCGAAGAACACACCATAGGACTGGCGCAGCAACTCCATGCCGGTCTTGAGAAGCAGGGCCATAATATGTTCACTCCGCCCGGCAATCGGTCTTCGATCGTGACGTTCTATTGCAGCAAGCCGGCTGCCAGTATTCGCGCCGCATTCGTCGCCGCCAAAATCGAAGCGACCGTGCGGGGAGGGCAGGTTCGCATCGCACCCGCGCTCTTTAATAATGCGGACGAGATCGAGCGCTGTCTCGAGGTGACCGGGCAGTTGGCCTGAACCTGTCAGGTCCCCTGTTTTTCAATGAACGGGACGTGCGCGGACCGCGAGACCACGGTGTTGCAACCGCTCGGCCTCGCAATCGAAGATATCTTTGCAGCGCATCTCGTCCCTCACCAGCCCATAGTGCCATTGACGCAAAGACATCTATCTTCCCTTGTTTCCGGCTGTCCACGTGGTCCAACCGCATAGTAATTGGCTGGCGTTGACACAGGCGATCCATGGGTACAGGATTGGTATCTGCCTATAGAGGCATTGGCAAGGCATATTGCCCAATGGGATTTGGCAGCTCAGTGGTGCTCTGGGCGCGTGTTTTCCCGGTGCGGTCGGTACCTGCCCGGTTCCGACGGTACCAAATCAGAAGGTCTATGGCGGATACTATGCTTCCTATCACTGTCCTCATGTTTTTAATACTGGCGCTCCTGAGCCCGGCGTTGGCTCAGGCTCCCCAGGCAGCTAAGGCTGTCTATCTGGCCCCTGACGGCGTTAACGTTGTTCCAGGCCTAAATTCGGAGCCGCGTGCAGTCACGCGTGATGAGGCGCGCAAATATTCGGTATTCTGGTCACCGGGAGGCGACAAGATAGCCTTTTTGGCCGATACCAAGCCGAACATGTCCCTACCACTTCTTACCGTGGTCGATCCAGGCGGCGCGGTTCTGGCTAAGCTGGTTCTATTTGATGGTCATGCGCCTGACACGGTGGGGGACGGGTTCATGGTGCCACGGGCAATCTCGATTCTTGGTTGGTTCGACAGCGGGTCGGTGATGCTGGAGGGTGGTTTGAATAGGTGGGTCTGTGAACTCATGGTGATGAGTATCAGAACCGGCAAAGTCTCAATGGATCTGAGCGGGCAGTGCGGATCGTTTCTGGTGTCGCCAGATCGCACGCACGTCCTGACGCAAAGTAACATGCGATACGGCCCGGAGGAGGAATGGACAGATGGGATCGGCGTCGACCACAGACAGCTTTACCCGGTCGGTACCCTCGACTCGCGCTTGCTGGCCGATCCGGTTTGGTCGCCGGATAGCCAGACGGTTGCTTTGGTTGAGCGCGTCGTCGCGACAGGAGAAAAGCGTCTGGTTCTGGTGGACCTTTCGGGCAAGGCCCGACGTGTTTCGCTTTCCGCAACAACGGAAGACATTGCTCCGCTGGAATGGGTGGACAGTAAGGTAGTTGTCAAGGCGGGAAATGTTGAGTCTGGAGGTCGATCGGGCCGATGGCGTACCCGGTCCTCTTACGGCAAAATCAATGGACGCGTTGGGCGCCGTACATAGCCGGAACTCAGCGGCTGAGGCCCTTCGGCAGGAGATCAACCAGAGCTTCAAGTGCAATCCCAAGGGCGGCCAGTGCGATGTTTGGATCGATCCAAAGGCTTTTGAGTAAACGGTATCGTCATGAGCCTGCCAGCGGACAAATTGAGGTGCCCATGATTATCAGGTCGGTGATGGTCGGGACTTTGAGCCTGATGGCGTCGGTGTCGCTCACCGGAGCCACGATTTCCGGCAGTCTTGCTACCACAGCGGGCAAGCCAATCCGCGCCGCGATCACGTTACACGATCTCAGCACAAGCCGAACTGTAGGTCAGGCGCCGTTCGATCATCAGTATGCGTCGAAGTCCGACGGATCGTTCAGTCTTACTGGAGTTCCTGCCGGCAAATACGAGATCTGCGTCGAAGCGCCTCCAGACAATGTCCTCGACCCGTGCGTCTGGTCGCCATCGCGTCCAACGATCACTGTGGCCGCAGGGGACGCGGTCACCGGTCTGAAGGTCACCGTCCAAACGGGTTCCGTCGTTCAGATTCGCGCCAACGATCCGCAGGCTTTGGTTGCGGGTTCGCTGGGCGGTGTCGCGGGAAATGCCCTGTCACTGATGGTGATCACTCGCGGAAACCGGTATGTCAATTTCCGGTTGCTCGGGAAAGATGCGACGGGAAGCAGCCATTATTTAGTGGTGCCGTTTAATGAGCCGATGATGCTGGTGACGGCAAGCACCCAGTTTGCGCTCAGCGATGCGAATGGGAAAGCGATACCCGGTGGATCGCAAAAAGTGCCCATAGTGGTGCCAGCGGGCGGAAGTCTGCCACCGGTCACGGTGAACATCGGGAAACAGTAAGGCAGCAGCCGGGTGTGATGGTGGCTGGGTCGGCGAGTTGGTAGACTGAGCTTGTGCCGTCACCAACGAACGATCCACGTTTCAACTTTGAAGCAAATCCGACGCTTGAGGCATTGCTTGCGCAACAGGAAAAGGGACCGGTAAACGATCTTTCGGTATTCCTGGGCGCCTGGCCCGAGGACGAGAGCGTCGAGGATTTCCTTGCCGCGTTGCGCGAGTGGCGCGGGCATGCTAAGGACGATCAAAGCAACCGCGCTGCATGAGCGCCGTTGTCGTCGATACCGATATCGTTTCGTTCCTCTTCAAAGGTCACTCAGCCGCATCGCTGTATCAGGCGGATCTGACCGGAAAGGCCCTGGTTATCTCCTTCATGACAGTGGCCGAACTGGAACGGTGGCCGATTCATGCGAAGTGGGGTCAGAATAAGCGGGACCGTCTGATGGAGTACCTGCGGCCCTTCGCGGTTATGCCCTGGGACCGCGCGCTCTGTACGAGGTGGGCGGAAGTGATGACCGACGCACAAGCGAAGGGGTACCGGATCGATTACGCGGACGCCTGGATCGCGGCTACTGCGCTGCAATATGGCCTTCCTCTCGTCACCCATAATCGGGACGATTACCGGGGTGTTTCGGGTCTGACCGTTATCTGCCAGAGGTGACGGCACGGGCCCGCGCAGGAGACTGTGGCGCAGAGAGGTTCGGTCACTTTTCAGGTCACGTTCGTGCCGAACGGGGCGGTTTGTTTCCTTCAGCCTGAGTGCCCGGTCTGTGTTTCGCTGACGAATGACATGGTCGCCCCCGGCTGCACAGAAGGCACCCGTCTATCCCCTCGCCCCGCGCCGGCCTATCGTCATTTCCTCCGCGCGCTGCTAGCCTCGGAGCACGTGTCGCCTGAAACTGAGAGGATTCACTCCGCGGTAGTCAACTTTGTCGCGGCTGCGCAGCGCCCTGCGGTTCTGGACCCTGGTGAAGAACCACTGGCGCTCCTCGCAGGTCAGTGGAATCTCAGCGAGTGGAATGGGCGTCTGATTCTCGAAGCATGGGATGGGCCGCGCAACCTGGTCCGGCGCATCGCTCATCTCGGAGAGCAAAAGCACGACCGGCTGTCGCTCGGCATAGAGCGATTTCCCAAAACGCCTGCGGAATTACAGATCGCCGATCTGGCCGGGCCTCTTGGAGGAGAACTCGCGCGCCGTACTTCCCGCATCGCCTTTCGTGACCGGTTCCGCCTGTTGCTGGCGCGCGAGTATCCGGCATGGAAGACGGTGGATCTCAGTTCCGAGCCCAATCTGGAAGCCAGTCTCTCGCCTGCGTGGGTGCGAGCCTGCCTGCGCCTTGGTTCCACTGGGCTGGCGATTATTGCCGCGCCTCCGGACATTGCGGCGCCCGAAGATGTGGTCGCCTTCGGACTGATCTGGCTTGAATATCTCCGTCGCCGCGAGAAAAATCTAACTTTTCGGCCTCTCCTGCTTTACGTGCCGGTGGGCCGCGAGAAAGAGACTGCGTTGCGGGTCTCTCTGCTCAACCCGACGACCGCCGACTTCCAGCTATTCGTTTATGACGAGCGGCATCGGGCAGCTCGCCTCGACCTAACCGACGTGGGAAACGCCGATTCCACTCTGCCCCCGTGCTTCCGTCCTCTTGCACCCAATAGCGGTTTGCCGGAGCTTCCCGCAGGTTTTCCGGCGGATCAGGTGCACCTTGGCAACGGGTCTGTCAGCCTGCAAATCCGCGGCCTCGAATTCGCCCGCGCCGTGGGTGGGCAATTGACTTGCGGTTTCGGACGGCGCAAAAAGTCCGATCTAAGCACTGTGGTCGCCATGGCAAACGAGGTTGCCCGCATTCGCTGCGCGCATAGTGAAGACACAGAGCATCCGTTCTATCTGACCAATCCGGAGAGTTGGCTCGAATCTTCGATCCGACAGAATCCGGAGAGTCTGGATGCGACGCTCCGGAAATCGCCGATTTACGGTCAGGTGCCGATCTTCCATAGCGCGGAACGCGGCGTAATCGATCTTCTGGGAATTGACCACACCGGCCGGCTCACCGTGATCGAAATCAAAGCGTCCCCTTCGATTCCGCTGCCGTTTCAAGCCCTCGACTATTGGCTACGCGTCGTCAAACATCTGAGTGCCGGAGATTTCGAACGTCTGGGCTATTTCCCGGACATGACCATCAGCCGGGAAACGCCGCGCATTCTTCTGGTGGCTCCCGCATCTGAGTTTCACTCGACCAGCGAGACTCTGCTAGCGGCACTCCCGCCCCACATCGGAGTAACTCGTCTTGGCCTCGCCGCGAACTGGCGGCATGAATTAAAGGTCGTGGTTCGTCTCGCGGGCGCAGCGCGGCCTATTTGACTTTTGTATTTCTAAGCCACGCGCCTGGGACAGGCCGCCGTCATTACCGGGTGCGGAGTCCGGCAGCCGCGCCCACCGGGAGTTGGGCTTCGAGAACCCTGCCAATCACTCGGGCCGCTACGCGAACCGCGTTCAAAGTTTTCATGCGCATCGGTGCTTTCCTCCTTTCTTTTTGTTACACAAAATAAAGCGCCCGCAATAGGTCGGGCCAGGCAATTCCGGATTGAAGAGGGACTGCTCAATCCCGGAACGACACCCACGGAGTGTTGTGAAATACGGAAATGCGCGAAGAGCAGGCTAAATCGAATAGGGACAGCCCAATAATGGCGCCTGAACCGAAGATATACCCACTGGGGTATACTGTCAAGAGTTTTGCCGCGATCCGCGCTGGCGAATACCAGTGATTTTTTTGATGAAACCCATTCATGGCACACACGGCTGACGAAAAGAAAAGACTGCTCAACCGGGTTCGACGAATTGGGGGCCAGGTCGCGGCGATCGAACGGTCGCTCAATCAGGATTCGGAGTGCTCCGACGTCCTCCACAACATCTCCGCCTGCCGGGGCGCTATGGACGCGCTGATGGCTGAGGTAATCGAGGGTCATATTCGGCTCCACATACTCGGTTCGAACGGCACGGCTTCGGAGGAGCAGACCCACGCAGCCGACGATCTGGTCAGCGCGCTTCGGGCCTACCTGAAGTGATTCGGGGCGGTTCGGGCCGCTCCTAATGGTTTTCCATTATTGTTGCCATCGACTGCTGAATCTTAGACTGGAATCTCTAAAGCCAGGACAAACTGTGTGGTGATTCTGCGTAACAGATGCCCCCTGCCGGGCACTGAGTGGATTCCCGCAACCGGAGGATTTTTCGATGAAAAACAGGAGCCTTGAGTATTGGGTTGGCGCGCTGTTCCTCGTACTGCTGATCAACACGGGGTACATTGCCGCGATACCCGCAGCCACGGTTTTCTACATGACGAACGTGCTGGGGCATCTGGTCCTCGGCGCGGTGCTGGCGATCGCTCTTATCTTTATATTGCGTAAGACCGGCCTGCCTGCCGGAGCGCCGGTGGCTGTCGGGTTCCTGCTCACGTCATTCGTGTTTGGCGTAGTGCTGGCCTATGCGGGTAACGTCCATGACAACTCGTGGATGCTCTGGTCCCACATCGTGGCGGCGGTGATCGGAGTTCTGGCGCTGATTCCTTTTGTCTGGAAGAAAGCTTCGACCGACGGCGGCGGATGGCTCACCTTTAAAAAGGGTTTTGAGATTGGCCTCATTCTGCTTTTCGCCTTGCCGCTGCTGGGCCGCGGTTACAAGAAGTTCTTCCCCAATCCAAACAACCGCATCGTGAACCCCTCCACCGCGCCCCTGACTATGGAAGGCGAAGGCGGCGGTCCAAAGTCGCCCTTTTACCCAGCTTCTGCTCAGACCAATGTCGGCGGCATTATTCCCTCGAACTTCTTCATGGATTCGGAGACCTGCGGGGAGTGCCACAAAAAGATTTACGACGAATGGAACTCGTCATCGCACCATTACGCTTCATTTAACAATCAGTTCTACCGAAAAGCCATTGAGGCGATGCAGGATGTTCAGGGCACGCCGCAAGGCAGCAGATGGTGCGCCGGCTGTCACGATCATGCGGTGTTTTTCAACGGCCGATTCGATAAGCCCATCAAGGGCCAGATCGACACTCCGGAAGCGCATGCAGGCCTCGCCTGTACCAGTTGCCATGCCATCACCCACGTTGACAGCACCATGGGGAACAACGGTTTCACGATCGAATATCCCCCACTGCACCAGTTGATGACCAGCAAGAACAAGGTGGTCCGGACCATGGTAGATTTCATGACCTATCTGAACCCGGAACCGCACCGCGAGACTTTCATCAAGCCGTTCATGCGGGAGCAAACGTCGGAATTTTGCTCGACCTGCCATAAAGTGCATCTTGACGTTCCGGTCAACAACTACCGCTGGTTCCGTGGATTCAACGATTACGACAACTGGCAGGCTTCGGGCTTCGGTGAAGGCGCGCGCTCGTTCTACTATCCGCCGAAAGGCCAGACCTGTACCGATTGCCATATGCCGCTCGAACCCTCGAAGGAAGCCGGCAATCAGGGCGGCCAGATTCACTCTCACTCATTCCCGGCCGCTAATACAGCGCTGGCTAATGCGAACAAGGATGTGGAGCACGTCAAGTTGGAACAGAAGTTCCTCACCTCAGGTTTTATCAGCGTGGATATATTTGCGGCCTCACCGGTGGCCAGCAACGGCAAGCAGCCGGACATGGTCCGCCGCGCCGGAACCGGCCCGAAGCTGAGTTCGGGCGGCGCCGTCGGTGAAGAAGCCGAACAGCAGGGAGATACTTTTATCCGCGAAGTCGGTAACGTCTCGGCGCCGATCGATGCGGCGCAAACCAAGTTCACGCCTGGATCCACCGCCCGTGTCGATGTAGTCGTCAGAACCCGCAAGATCGGCCACTTCTTCCCCGGCGGTACGCTCGATTCATTCGATATCTGGCTGGAATTGCAGGCCACGGATGCTACCGGGAAAGTGATTTTCTGGAGCGGTCAGGTGGCGGATGGCGGCAAGGGTCCGGTGGAACCGGGAGCCCACTTCTACAAGGCATACCAATTGGATGCCGACGGTAACCAGATCGACAAACGCAATGCATGGCAGGCGCGCAGCGTGTTGTACGTTCATGCTATAGCGCCTGGCTCAGCAGACACCGTTCACTATCTGCTGAATATTCCGAAGGACGCAAAGGGTCCGATTCATCTGACGGCGAAACTAAATCACCGCAAATTCTCCTGGTATTACACGCAATTCGCCTATGCAGGGAAACCAAAACCGGGCGAGGAATCGAAGATCGACATCTACCACAACTCGGCCGAGTATAGCTTTGACAAAGCCAACATCCCGGCGAATGTCTCGGGCGAAACTAAGGGCGAGATCCCGGTGACACCGATCACGGTACTTGCACAAGCTGAATCGAGCATCGATCTGACCAACAACGCGTCGGAAACAAAGTGGGTGCAGGTAACCACAAAGAAGACCCGAGAGCGCTGGAATGACTGGGGCATTGGTCTGCTTCAGCAGGGAGACCTCAAAGGCGCGGAATACGCATTTACCAAAACTACTGAGGCCGAACCCGGTTATGCCGATGGCTGGTTGAACGTGGCCCGCGCTCTGATTCAGGAAGGCGAAACGGAGCGGGCGAAACCGTGGATTGCCAGGTCACTCGCGGTGGATCCGAAGCTTGGCCGCACTTACTACTTCCGCGCCCTGATCGATAAGGCGGATGGCGATTACGACGCCGCGTTGAAAGATCTGGCGATCGTAGCCGGTAAGTATCCGAAAGACCGCGTAGTGTGGAACCAAGTGGCGCGAATTCAGTTCCTGAAGCGGAATTACAAAGAGTCGATCGAGGCGCTGAAGATGGTGGCGGCGGTGGATCCGGAAGATCTGCAGATGCATTACACCGGCATGCTGGCGTATCGGGGACTCGGCGATACGGCCTCGGCGGAGCGCGAACAGAAGCTGTTCCAGAGATTTAAGACGGACGAATCTTCACAGTCGATTACCGCCAAAAGGCGCATGTTCAGTCCTGAAGATAATAACGAGCGGCAGGCGGTTCACGATCACGAGAGCATTGATCTGAAGGCTCTCAAAGCAGGCTCGCCCGATACGGGCGAAAGCGTGAAGACAGCCGTCCCAACCAAGCAGGTAGCAAAACCGGTACCCGTCAAACAGGCGTCCCGGAGTGTGGAACAAGCCGGAGGAGGCAACTAAGTGAAGTCAGGGTACATCGCGGCAGCAGGAATCGCGATTTTGTTGGGTCTGGGTGGCATGGCGCAGTTCGGTGTTACCGCCGCGCCGTCACCCGCGAATAAGGTTCAGTTTACAGATATAACCACTCCGGCCGGAATCAAGTTCGTTCATAATGCGGGCAAGGCGGGCAAGAAGTTCCTTCCCGAGACTCTGGGTTCGGGCGCGGCTTTCATCGATGTTGACGGTGACGGCTGGATCGATGTCCTGATGGTTAACAGCAAAGACTGGACGCCTCGCGGACGGCATACGACGGCAGCACTCTACCGCAACAACCACAACGGGACTTTCACTGACATTACAAAGGGCAGCGGGCTCGATGTCGAAATGTATGGAATTGGAATCGCTGTGGCCGACTTCGATAACGATGGTCGCGACGATGTCTATATCACGGCGCTCGAAGGCGACCGCCTGTTTCATAACGAAGGCAACGGCAAGTTCAAAGATGTGACGGCTGCCTCGGGAATCAAAAACGCCAACTTCGGAACCAGCGCCGCATGGGTCGATTATGACCGCGACGGCAAGGTCGATCTCTTTGTCGCCAACTACGTCCAGTGGACCGAAAAGGGCGACCTCTGGTGCTCTCTCGATGGCAATGTGAAATCATATTGCACGCCCGAGTCATACAAAGGGACGTCGAGTAAGCTGTTCCACAATCTGGGCGGTGGAAAGTTTGAAGACGTCACCGCTAAAGCCGGTTTGGGTGACCCCAACAGTAAGTCACTGGGCGTTACCGTAATCGATTACGACAACGACGGCTGGCCGGATCTCTTCGTCTGCAATGACACGCAGCCGAACAAGCTGTATCACAACAATAAGAACGGCACCTTCGGCGAAATGGGCATGTCGGCCGGCGTGGCTTATGGCGAAGATGGCGTCGCTCGTGGAGCGATGGGCGTCGATTGGGCCGATTACGACCACACAGGTCATCCGGGTCTCCTCGTGGGTAACTTTTCCAACCAGATGCTGGGGCTTTATCACAATGAGGGCAACGGCCTTTTCGTGGACGAAGCGCCTATGTCGAGTGTGGGGCGTGAAAGCCTGCTCACGCTGTCATTCGGCGTGTTCTTCTTTGACTATGACCTCGATGGCTATCCGGACATCCTGACTGCCAATGGCCACATAGAAGAAGAGATTGGCCGCGTACAGCCGAAGATTAAATATCAGGAACCGCCGCTGCTCTTCCACAATCTTGGTTCTAAGAAGTTCGAGAACGTCTCGAATGCGGTCGGCACCGATTTCACCAAACCGCTGGTAGCCCGCGGCGCGATCTACGGCGATTTCGATCACGACGGCGATCTCGACGTCCTGCTCACCAACAACAATGGTCCGGCGCATCTGTACCGCAACGACGGAGGCAATAAGAACAAGTGGATCTCGATCCGAACCGTCGGGACGAAATCCAACAGAGACGGCCTCGGCGCGACGGTTACCATCGCCTCGGCGTCGGGCAAACAATGGAACATGGTCCGCAGCGGGTCGAGTTATGCCTCGCAAAGCGATCTGGCTCTGGTGTTCGGCCTCGCTCAGGATCCGGTGATTAACTCAATTGAAGTCGCGTGGCCCAGTGGAACCAGGCAAAAGTTCGCCAACGTACAGCCGAACCAGTTCATCACAATCGATGAAACTAAGGGCATCGTTCCAGCCGCGAAGTGACGATCGGATGAACCGTCGTTAGTGGTTATTCACTGTGGTTAGTGGTTATCTACTATTGTTTCGGTTCGTCTAAGTCAGCTAACCTGATTCAATTAGTGTCCGGAGAGGATTAATGCAGCGGAGAGCCAGATGAGCAAATTTTTAGTTCGTTTGCGCCCGTTCGCGTTCATTTTTGTGCTCCTGATCGTGTGGCAGATTGCGGTCTCGCGACAGCCTGGCCACCTGCTCCCTACGCCTCTTCAGGTTCTGGGTGGGCTGGCAGAATTGATTCAGCGTGGGCTACTGTTCCGCTATGTCGTGGCGTCTCTTTTCCGCGTGACCTGGGGATTCACGATGGCCGCGATTCTGGCGATACCGCTGGGACTCGCCATCGGCTGGAATCGACGGGCCGAGATGGCCATCAACCCATTCGTCCAGCTTTTTCGTCCCATCTCGCCCCTCGCATGGATTCCGATCTCGATTCTTTGGTTCGGCGTCGGTGACTTCGCAGCCATTTTTCTGATCTTTCTCGCTTCTTTTCTACCGTTGATACTGACCGCCATGAACGCTGTGGACAGTATTCCCGCGGTTTACATCAACGCCGGACGTAACTTCGGTCTGAGTTCGTCACAACTAGTCTGGCGCGTGCTCTATCCGGCAGTCGCGCCCCAGTTAATCATCGGCCTGCGCATCACTCTGGGGATCGCATGGCTGGTCGTCGTCGCGGCGGAAATGATTGCCGTCAATTCCGGACTCGGTTTTCTGATCGTCGACGCGAGAAATGCCGGAAACCGCTATGACCTGGTGGTTGCCGGAATGGTCATGATCGGGGTCATCGGCCTGATGCTCGACACGGGTATGCGGTCACTCGAAAAAGTACGGGCTCTTCGTTGGGGCTATTCGGAGGATTAACGTATGTCATCTACGGCCACTGCGGTAACGCAGGGATTGAAAACCAAACTACGGGCGCAGGGCATCACTATGGTGTTCAAGCGCGATGGCAAGGAGACGCCGGTACTCGAGAACGTGAATCTCGAAGTGGGCGAAGGTGAGTTTCTCTGTCTCCTGGGACCGTCAGGCTGCGGCAAATCCACCATGCTGAATACGATCGCGGGCTTTCTCAAGCCCACCAGCGGAGTCGTTACTATCGATGGCGAAGCCGTTCGCGGGCCGGATCCACGCCGCATCTTTGTATTCCAGGAGCGGGGCGTATTTCCCTGGCTGACTGTCGAAGGCAACATCGGATTCGGCCTCTTCAAGCTTTCCAAAGAAGAACGCGAGCAGCGCATCGCGTATTACATCAAGTTAGTCGGGTTGCAGGGTTTCGAGAAGGCTTATCCGCAGGAACTCTCGGGCGGCATGAAGCAGCGTCTGGAAGTAGCCCGTGCCCTTGCGGTCAACCCGGACATGCTGTTTCTCGACGAACCTTTCGGCGCTCTCGATTCCATCACGCGTCTGATTATGCGCGGTGAACTTCTCCGCATCTGGGAGAAAGAACGCAAGACCATCATCTTCGTCACCCACGATATTGAAGAAGCCGTCCAGCTAGCCGATCGCGTGGTGGTTATGAGCGCCCGTCCCGCGCGAATCCAGGGAATTGTACCCATCGACATCGCTCATCCGCGCGATATCAGTTCGCCGCGCTATCTCGAACTCCGCGACGGAATCTTCGAACAAATCGGCCTGGCGCACAAAGTATGAATTCTCTTTCCCAGCCGGCCAAATGGGAAAAGTATGTCTGGCCAGGCATGCTATCGGTCCTCTTCCTGCTCACCTGGCATTACACGGTGCGCTGGACTCAGTCGACGATATTCCCTTCCCCGCTCGATGTCCAGAAAGGCATGGCCGAACTCGTCCACAAAGGGCTGCTGTGGAACGACATTGCCGATTCGCTGAAACGGGTCGGGGCTGGTTTTGGACTCGCAGCCCTGCTCGGTATCCCCGCGGGCCTCGCACTGGGGTGGTACCCAGCGGCATCGCAGGTTGTGAATCCGGTGATCCAGCTCATGCGGCCTATCAGCCCCATTGCATGGATTCCGCTTTCCATCCTGTTCTTCGGCGTAGGCGATGAAGCTGCTGTGTTTCTCATCTTCCTCGGAGCTTTTTTCCCAATCGTCGTCTCCTCGATGAATGGTGTTCGCAACGTGCCTTCGATGTACCGGCGCGCCGGCCGCAACTTCGGACTGTCGCCGGGCGCGCTCCTGGCCAAAGTTGTTTTTCCCGCCGCTCTGCCGCAGATCATTGTCGGACTGAGAATCGCTCTCGGTATCGCCTGGCTGGTAGTAGTCGCGGCAGAGATGATTGCAGTCGATTCTGGCCTCGGTTATCTGGTAATCGACTCGCGTAACTCCGGTAAGCGCTACGATCTGGTGATTGCCGCCATGATCATGATCGGCGTCATCGGTCTGGGCCTCGACATGATTTTCCGGCGCCTCGAAAAAGTGAAGTCCGTTCGCTGGGGCTTCCGGCATGACAACTAAGAACCGCGATCGAAGAATTTATCCCGGTTTGCGGCTTCACCGTCGCTTAAATTCAGCCGCTTAAGTGCAGTGGCTGACTAGCGCGAAGCCCGGCGCATGAGCCGTTCCCAGAACCGCTCGCGTCGCATCGTCATGTTGTCCGGCGTTGTGCCCGAGACAACCCAAAGGCGTTCGTTCGAACTCAATGCCTGACATGCCCCATCCCGCATACCCTGGCGATAGGCAAAATTAACAGCTTCCTCAAAAATGGCGCAGCGTTCCAGGCTACGAAAAACGTAGTGCTGGCCTTCGGGTTCAATCCCAGGTCCCCGGAGCGTGACATCGAATTCCTGGCTGGCCTCGACAGGCTGAATCGTTATGGCGTATTGCCCCATAGCTTCCTCGTCAGCTTCCCCCTTCGGTCACAATCAGTTTACAGCTTCTATAAAGCTAATTGAAAGTCAGTTTACAGCTTTCTATGAAGCGAAGTGAAAAGACGTATGGAAGCCCGCGTGTATCGGACGACGCAAAGGCAACCGTGCGATGGGCCCCGCTTCCACCGCAAAGCCATTGAAAAGCAGAAACTCCGCCCGGCCTTCCGCCGGAATCAGGTGTTCCACAATCACTACCGCTTCGCTATCGTCTTTCGGGTTGAAAACTGCGACCGGTTCACCGCCCAGATATTCGCCGGCGGGTGCTTGATAAACAGCCGCGATAGCGCCGTCTTTCCACGATCCGTGCGCTAATTGGTCGAAAAACTTACGACCTTCCTGCCCACGGGCGCTGATTCCCAGAACCCAGAAATCATTGTAGGGCCGGCTCGCATGCCCACAACCCACGGCGGGAAAATCCGGTGCGCAATCGTAAGCCATCGTGATCTTTTCCTTTACCGACTGGGTCGTGGGATCTATGACATAGCGGACAGCGCGGCAACGCGGCGCCGTCTGGAACAAGTCCGGGATCGGCTGGTATTCGCCATAGATAGGCGCTTCCATTTCGAGAATGTCAGCCATGATCAGGCCGCCGCTCTCGAAACAGTTAATGGTATGCAGACAGTAGCCGGTGTCGGCAGGAACCACGAAGGCCTTCTCTGTCTTCGATTCGCGTGGGGCAACCAGGATACGCGTTCCCTTCTCCGACTCCCATTTGAGGGACTCCATCACAGAGATTTCCTCGGCCCAGAAGCGTTGGAAATCCATAATCAGCGGACTCAGGTGGAAGACCGTGTAGTTAGGGGTAAATCCGAAGTCATGCACCGAGTGCTGGAATTCGAGAGTATGCCTGCGGCGGCGCAGCAGGTTCCCGGCAGCGTCGAATTCGTAAACATTCAGCATCGGCGCGGTTGCTGAAAACGAAATGCCGAAGTTGAGCAGATTGCCGTTAGCCGGATCGAACTTGGCATGAGCGGCAAACGGGCTGACCTCGCTGAGAGTGCCGTTGAAATCGTATTCACCGCGGGTTTCCAGCGTGATCGGATCCAGATCGAGTGGGAGCGCTTGCTCCCCAAACGCCAGGAGACGATCCGCAAACATATAGACGCTCACGTTATTCGGCGGCTCCAGCATTACCTTGCGGCGCAGCAAATCACCAGGGAACGCCGTGCCGAAACCGCGATACAGGAACCGGCCCGCGGCTTCTTCTTCCGTCACTTTCGGAGTCTGGATAAACCGGTTGGTAAAGCGAACCCCGTCATCCGTAAATCGGAGCGACGAGATCATTCCGTCGCCGTCCAGCCAGTGCTTGTAACGCATGCCCGCGCGCTCGAAGCGAGCCGGTGCGTTGATGTAGTAAGAACCACGCAGCCAGGCGGGAATCGAACCCTGTATCCCTTCTACCGCATAGGAGTCTTCCACTTCCTCAAACAGGAAACAGCGTTCGAGCAAAGGAGCGGCATCAACGACCTTTATCGGCGCGGCATAATCTACGGGCATACGGTCACCACCTCACTGCGAGTACTGTCGGGGATAAAACACTCGAGCGCGAACGGGTTCAGATTCCAGCGGTGGATCTCTTCCGAGGCCGCGAACTTCGCGTATTGATCGCGCATCCTCTCCGGATTGAAGTGCATTTCCCGGACCTTCAGGCCGGCAATGAAAGGAGCATTCAGCAGTACTCGTTTGTCACCAAGAACAGAGGCGTAAACGTGTGCCTGAATGTAGCGCGCGAACTCCCTCATGTTCTCCTGGTGCATCTCGATTTTCTGCTCGGCCTCTTCTACCGTGAGTCCCACTTCATAGAAGAGCTTTTCGGACACACGCAGCGGGTCCAGATCGTAGAAGTCGATGTGGACGGGTTCCCCAGGCGCCGTCAGACCCTGGGCTTTTTTCCACTGAAAGTAGCTGCTGAGAAAAGCCTGCAGCGTGTGATTGACCGGACCGAAGAATGCGAACTTGCGCAGGTAAGTGCGCATGAACTTCTGGTTAGTAAAGAGCTGATTGATGAACGGCAGTACGTAGAATCCAAAATACACTGCGAGCTCCCACGTGTATTTCAGGGTCAATGTTTCGGCGTCGCCCAGACAGTCGTAACTCAGTTCGTATGAGGGCAGGTACGCGCTGTACATAACGCGCATGATCTGTTCATAGAATGAGCATTTGGCTTCGAGGTCATCCCCGCTCTGAATCGCATCGACAATCAGAGTGTTGTAAATCGCAATCAGGTCGCTGCCGGGGCTATACAGCGGATCGGAAAACCGCCCGGCTTCCCCACTGATAGCCCACCGCGCGGGACTGATGGTCTGTTGCGCGTCGAAAGAAAAGCTGGCAAATCGGCCCTCATCAACGATCTTGCGTTTGCTGAAATCTTCCGCGAAGAGGGGCCAGTCTTTCGACACCCAATCGAGCATCTTGCGGCCGTTTGAAACTTCCTCCGGATTAACAACCGAATGGTCGTAAACGAGGCCCAGACTGGTCATTCCATGTAGAGGGATTACCCAGAACCAGCGGCCCTCCCCGCAAAAATGATTGGTCGCCAGATAGAACGGGAAACTTCCCAGTTTCTGCCGTTTTCGGTGCAGCAACACTTCATTGTGAGATAACGCGGTGAGCTTTTCGAGGTTTACCTGACCATCCACCCAGCACCATGTGGAACCATGCTGAATAGCGCTCTTCTTCTCGAGCGCCAGACTGCGTTTGAGAATTCCCGGCCGGCCGGACGCGTCCACCACCCATCGGGCTTCGGTACTCGCCTCAACGCCAGCGCCCGTCCACGTCACCTTGTGCGAGGCATCCGCGTCCGATAACGCAGCCTTGAGATTCCGTACGCCACCGATAAATGTGAAGCGCGGATTCGCTCGGTTAATTTCCAGCAGATGCTGTTCGAGGATGTTGCGATCAACCTGAAAAGTCGCCAGGTTTGACTGCGAACGGATCGATGCCGAAGAAACGTCTTCCCAGTAATCGTGTCTGCCTGAATCCGTCTTCCAGTGGAAGCGCAGATTGTATTTGAGGTAGTGATTCACCAGCAGGTGGTATTCGAGATCGAGTGTCTTCGACAAGTAGTAACCGGCCAGTTGAACCAGTGACTCCCCCACCTTCTGCGATTTAGCAGGCGGGTTCTCCTGTTTGTCGAGCAGCAGAACAGATCGATCCGTATACATCAGGATCTGTCGAGCCAGACTCAGGCCGGCTAACCCGGCTCCCAGAATGACTACGTCGTAAGCGGTTGAATTGACTTCAGTAGCTTGTGAACTACCCGCTTCACTCTTCATGAGCTTTCCGCTTCCTCCGATGGGTGGCAGGCGGCTTCTCCGCTTCCTCCGCTGTCCCCCGAAGCTTCCTTTTCTTTGCCTCCGCGTAGACGTCCGTCCAGCCGTCCTGGCCTTCCGTGAACTCGTAGGTCTTGTTCATCTCCAGATTATCGAATCGTTGTATTTGCTGACTGGGCCAGCGAATAATAATCGCGTCGACTTTGGTATGGGCCGCCAGGCCGAAATGCTGTTCGAGAGGCAGACAACCGAAATTGCTGCCGCCGGATACTTCACGGGTCTGCTTCATTCCATCCGCTTCGAGCGTAATACGCGCACCGATTGCGGAACGGTTGCTCTTCGTACCCACCAGGCGCACGTTTACGTAATTGCCCGGCAGAGTCTTTGGATAGTAAACGCCGGTGGTCAGCAGGTCGCCCGGATAGGCTCCGCCCGCGGCCACCAGAATCGATAAGCGCCCATCTCCGAACAGGTCCGCCAGCGTCACGCCATGGCTCTTACCCGTGTACGGAAATCCGGCCGCGAAAGTGATGTTGTGGAATTTCTTTCCATCGTTCTCCATCACGATCATCGGCTCCAGACGATCCATACGCGGGCTGCCGTTACCCAGTATCAGATCCAGATAGCCATCGTTATTGAAGTCGCCGCAGTTGCCGCTCATCGTGCCCCATGAGCCGTTCAACCCAATCTCACGGCTGACTTTAGTGAATGTGCCGTCCCGATTATTGTGATAGCAACGGAACGGACGTCCTTCCGGCGGACCTTCGTTATGCCGCATGGTGTAAACCACATCTTCGTGGTCCGACCATTCGAACTGGCCGATATCCATCCAGCCATCGTTGTCGTAATCCCACCAGAACGCCGGGCTGCCAAAACCCAGTTCGGTTACTCCGGCCTTTTCGCTGACATCGGTAAACGTGCCATCCCCGTTGTTGTGATAAAGCTGCGAGCGGCCAAGGCCGTTGCTCAGGAACAGGTCAGGACGGCCGTCATTGTCGTAATCGCCCCAGGCGCCGCCGATGGTGGGCCAGACGGTCTGTAGTCCCGCCTGTTCGGTCACTTCGGTGAAGGTTCCGTCGCCGTTGTTGTGGAACAGCCGGTTCGGTGTCTTGCGGTCGAAAATGCCGCCCAGATTGTTGGCGATGAAAAGATCGACGAATCCGTCGCCGTCGTAATCGACCCACGACGCAGTGAACGAAGGCCCCCACATTTTCAGGCCCGCTTCTTTGGTGACATCGGTAAAAGTGCCGTCGCCATTATTGCGGAATAGCTGCCCTTCACCGACATAGAAGCCAAGGCGGGTGATATAGATGTCCTCAAAACCGTCGTTGTTGTAATCCGCTACCGTGATGGCGAATGTATTGACGGCATTGTCGAGACCGGACGCGATCGATACGTCTGTGTAAGTGCCGTCGCCATTGTTGTGATAAAGGTTGCAACCGCCGTGAGCGGCAGCAATCAGAATGTCAAGATAGCCGTCATTGTCGTAATCGAAAATGGCAATACCGCGGCCCGCGCTGGTTTTATCGAGGCCGATTCTCGAAGCAATATCTTCGAACTCGACGGTCGGTTTTTCCTGACCGGCTCTCATCTCCATCCGGCAACTGGCAGGAACAAACGCGGGATAGCCGCCCAATTTCTGCGCGGTTACCCATAACCACGAAATCGCCCGCTCATTGTCCGGCGCCGCTTCAATGGCCTTCACCGCGATCTCGGCCGAGCGCAGATAACGACCGCCGCGATTGAGTGCAACTGCGGCATCGTGCATCGCGGTCGGGTAATGGGATGACTCTTCGGGCACGAGTTCCAGTTCACGGGCCGCATCGTCATAGAGACCGCACTTGATTAATGTCCGGCCCAGTTCCACGCGCGTCGAATGGTCCTCCGGATGAGCTTTCAGACGTGCCCGGTACTTGTCAATCAGTTCGCGGTATTCGAGACCGATGAATACGTGGACTTCAGTGAACATCTCGAAGAAGTCGGTCATCATCTGGCCGTAGCGTGCCGGCCCGACTACCTCAAAAGTTACCAGGCCACGCAGTGCGGACTGAATCGCCAGCGTGCCCATCGACAAGGCAAGCTGCGCCGGGAATCCGAGATATCGTGGGTCTTTCAAATCGACAAAAGAAAACGATCTGCGCGCCGCATCAATTACTTCCGAGGGAACCTGCCCCATGTCCTTGTTATCACGGACCGTGTAGCGAAATATCCGCGCTACCCGGGTAGCAAAATCGGAGACAGCCTCGTCGATTTCCTCCGGGCCTTTGACCGGCGCGCCCTTTAGTGGCCCACGGGGAAGCCCCGTCAGTTCGTCCAGTGATTTTTGGGCCGTTTTGAGAGCTGAATTCAGCTTCAATAGTCCATTTTCGAGAAGCGAACTGGGGATCTTAAGGAAATCGTTGCCGTTTGAGCTCATAAGGCCTTTGGAAGGATGTAGTAAACCGACTGAATCGCGCAGCCGAAGCTGGCGGTCTCCGGCTTTTCGAGAGGTTCGCCCGCCAGAAACTGGCTGATGGCCGGCTCAAGATAGCCAGCATAAAGTGCGGTGTCTTTGTACTGGTAGTTGTCGATCGCGCCGCGATAGATCAGCGCGCGTTTGGAATCCATCAGGAAGGCGCGCGGGGTTTGCTGCGTATGCCATTCTTTGGCGACTTTTCCGCCGGGATCGTGCAGTATTTTGAAGCGCAGCTTCTGTTCGGTGACGGCCTTATTGATATCCGCGACCGTTTCACCATGCCGCGACGCGATAGCTAAAAGGGCCAGTTCGGGATGAAGCGATTCGAAGGCGCCAAGATCCTCGCCGTAGCGAACGCAATGCGAGCAGATACTCGACCAGAAAACCACGACGGCGCCTTTTTTCCCTTCGAGGGACTGGCTGAGCGAAACGGTGTTCCCCCTCAGGTCGCGCAGGGAAAAATCTCCCAACGGCTCGCCAAAATTCTGCTTCTCGTGACCGTTCTGCAATTCGGTTCCTCCGGATCGCCGGACAAAGCCGGCAACCATAAGTGATTTCACCTGGGCGCGTTGTGTCAGATTGCGGCGTCAGGTTTTAAATGACCGGCGCACAGTGCCCCGCATCTAATCGTTTTGTACTAGAACGCGCACCCTGCCCGTTATAAAAGGTAGTGGTTTATTGTGTACCGCAACGCCCGGAGCCGTCAAGGAATCGGGCCACAAGAATCGTATTGGCCGCCGCGCCCGACGCAGAATTACAATCGAACGTACCCGATGAATCCTCCCACCGCGCGGCTCCGAGTCTCCGACCTCAAACCCGCGCGCGATCGTCTCCGAATCCGCCTCGCCAGACTGAAGCGGGATAATCCGCAAAGTTTCGATTGGTATTCCTATGACTCCCTCACCAATATCGATCACCTGACCCGATTATTGGGTGACCGGTATGAATATCTGCTGGATGCCGCGAGGTCCCGCGGCGTACTGGACCTCGCCTGCGCGGACGGTGACATGTCCTGGCTGTTTGAAACGCTCGGATGCAAAGCCACCGCGATTGATTACCCCCCGACAAATCGTAATGGCATGCAGGGCGTTCATGCTCTAAAACGATTGCTGAATTCACAGGTCGAAATCCGCGAAGCCAATCTTGATGAGCAGTTCGAACTACCGAATGAACTTTCTGGGTTGACCTTGTTTATGGGTGTTTTGTATCACCTGAAAAATCCTTTTCACGCATTGGAGAAACTGGCTCGGCATTCAAAATACTGCGTGATGAACACACGCGTGGCGCGCTATTTCCCCGGAGGCATACCGATTCCCGCCGATCAGCCTGTCGCCTATCTGGTGGATGAAAACGAGCTCAACAATGACGCGACCAATTACTGGATTTTTTCGCATGCGGGACTGAACCGGCTCCTCAGCCGCACGCATTGGGAGGTTCTGGAATCCTTTGCGGTCGGCCAGACAGCGAAATCCGATCCGGTGAGGCCGCGCCATGATGAACGCATCGTATGTCTGCTGAAGAGCCGTTTCGCACTGCCGCAGATCGAATACCTCGAGGGATGGCACCACGTTGAGGAAGACGGCTGGCGCTGGACGCAAAGCAGATTTTCCGCCCGTGTGTTCAGCGATGGTGAACTTCAAGGCGGACGGCTGGCTCTCGATCTGGTGATCCCGCAGGCATTGTTTAGCCGAACAGGACCGATCAAGCTATCCGCCGCACTCAACGGCGAACCACTGCCGCCTTCGACGATGAGCGCGCCGGGAGCGCATCGATTTCTCGCTCCGTTCCGCCCCGGCACAGAGAGCGCAGTGTTCACCTTCGCATTGGATAAATATCTGCCTCCGGACGACCGTGATCCTCGCGAACGGGGGATAGTGGTGGCAGGTGTCGAAGTGGAGTAAGCCCGCATCCGTGTCGGGAGCCAAAGGCCGTGAAGGAATTTGAACGTATTCAGGCCCGGAGCATCCTGACTCCTGTCTCGGGTTTCCTCGCCGAGGCAGGCTTCACTCACTCGCTTTCGCCGGCTCGAAACTGCACGTTTGGCTGCCTCTATTGCTATGTCCCCACCATGCGTGTGCAGGCCGGCCTGCGTCCCGAAGACTGGCGCCACTGGGGCGAAATCACGACATTCAAGCAGAACGCCGCCGATCTGCTGAGCCGCGAACTCCGCCCCCATCAGGTGATCTATTGCTCTCCGCTGACAGATCCTTACCAGCCCGCCGAGGCGGAAGGGCAAATCATGCCGGGGATTCTGCAGGCCGTGATCGACCGGCCTCCCGCCTGCTTCGTCATCCAGACCCGCGGCCCTTTGATTCTGCGCGACCTCGATTTGCTGCGATCCATTCCCCAACTGCGCGTCAGCTTTTCGATCACGACCGATCGGGACGACGTACGCCGCGCTTTCGAACCCCACTGTGCATCTATCGAAGATCGCTGGGATACCGTTCATCGGCTGCGCGAGGCAGGCATTGAGGTGAGTGTTACGCTCGCGCCCCTGCTGCCGTGCGACCCCGAATCGCTCCTCCGCCGGGCACTCGCATCCACCGACGGGCCTGTCATAGCCGACCCGCTGCACGTCCGGGCCGTGAAGCCCAGAGGCGCCACCACGCGTGAGCCCGCGCTGACTCTGTGTATGAGGCGCGGCTGGGAGCAGTGGCTCGAACCCGTGTTTCAGGCCCAAGTCATCGGGCGGATGCAGTCGATAGCTTTCGACGCGGGCCGGGCTTTCGGTCATGGCCCCGCCGGATTCGGCCTGCTGGCAAAAGTATCCGGGAACATACGGCGAGACCGCGGAGTCCTATAATTGAGGCAACGAGGTCAAAAATTGACGGGGAACTCCTGGCTGAATCTCAACTCCAGCCTTACCGCGGAGCAGGAAGCTGCTCTTGAAGACCATCGACTGCTCTCCGGACTCCAGGCCGGCGATGAGCGGGCCTACGAACAACTGATCGAACGTTTCCAGACCCCGATTTACAATCTGGCCTGGCGTCTGCTCAATGACCCAACCGATGCCAGCGACGTCCTCCAGGAAGTCTTCCTGAAGGTATTTCGCGGCGTCGGCCATTTCCGCGGCGATTGCAGCCTGCGTACCTGGCTGTATCGGATCACCGTAAACGAATCGCACAACCGCCGCCGATGGCTTACCCGGCACAGGCGCGGGGAAACCGCGCTCGAGTCCACGTCAGACGATTCCGAATCTCACGAAAAACCGCTCTTCGATTCGAGCGAGACGCCCTTCGATTTCACCATGAATCGAGAGGCCCAGCTACTGCTCGAACAAGGTCTGGCCGCCATCAATCCTGTATACCGATCGGCTCTCGTCCTCCGCGAATTGGATGACATGAGCTATGAGGAAATTGCCGAAATTCTCGAAATATCCATAGGCACCGTCAAGTCGCGCATCGTGCGCGGCCGCGGGGCTCTGCGGCACTATCTCGCACAACGTCTGGAACCGGCCCAGACCCTGCAGTTGGTCCCGGGGATTGCGAAATGATGGATGAATTGAATTGCAGCTGTAATGCAGTGCGGAATTCTCTGTGGGAATTCGCGGCCGATGCGAAAATCGAACCTCCAGTGGAAGTAGCCTCGCACCTCGAATCGTGCCGGGTTTGCCGGCGCGAGCGCGCGGAAATGAGCGCCATGCGGCAGGGTTTGAAGAGTCTGCCACCGCGGAGCGTCAGCCCTCTGCTGGCGATGAAGTTGCGCGTGATGGCTTCCCGCGAAAGTTCGCGGCAGCGGCGCCGGATAGATCTCGAAACCCGCTGGAACGAGTTCCTGGCCTCGGCCAAACTTTTTTCCGACAACCTGCTGCGCCCCCTTGCGGTACCCGCCGCGGGCGGTCTGCTTTCGTCATTCTTCTGTTTTGGATTGATGCTCAATAGTCTGCACATCGGGCCGACCTGGCAGAACGATATTCCCGTCGGCCTCTTTACCCAAGTCGCGGTGGATGAGGTGTCGCCCTTCTACGCGGGCGGCAAAGACGTAATCGTGCAGATTACGGTGGATGCCAACGGCGCGGTCAGCGACTGGTTGCCGCTCGGTTCCGCTACTCCGGAGGAGATGCAGGAGATCGGTAATCTGGTCCTCTACAGCACCTTCACCCCTGCTACTGCCTTCGGGCAAAGGGTCGCGGGTAAAATTCTGGTTGGGATTCAGCACATCAACATCAAAGGCTGATCTGATTCCGAAGAAAGCCGTCGGCGGACCCGGCGTCATATGGCGCGGCAAAAGCTAGGGCAGCATTTCCTCATCAGCGGCAAGGTTCTCGAGCGGATTGCCGTAGCTGTCTGTGGCGAACATACGCCCCTCGCGGTTGAGATCGGCCCCGGTCGCGGCGCGCTGACCGAGCATCTCCTGAAACGGGCCGACCGTGTAGTGGCCCTCGAACTCGATCCCGACCTCGTCCGCCACCTGGAAGTCCAGTTTTTTGGGCAGTTTTTTGGACAATGCCCCCCCGAAACCAGGCTCCGCATCCATGAGATGAACGCCCTCGATGCCGACTGGTCCCAATGGGGACCGGGCGTTCTTGCCGGCAATCTGCCCTACTACCTGGCGAGCCAGCTCATCTCTCGCTATCTGCGTGCGCCTGGGCAGCTCACCCAGGGCGTCTTTCTGATCCAGAAGGAAGTGGCCGCCCGCATCACCGCGAAGCCAAAGACGCGGGAGTACGGTTACTTGTCCGTCGAGTGCCAGCTTCTCGCGGAAGTGGAGTATCTGTTTACGGTGGCCCCGGGCGCCTTTCGCCCGCCTCCCGAAGTTGAATCCGCGGTCATACGCCTGATTCCCCGCCCCACTCCCCTGGTCGACGACATCCCCGCGTTCCTTGCCATGGCGTCCGCCGCCTTCCGACAGAAGCGCAAGACGCTGCGGAATAATCTCCTGGTGCCCTACGAACTGAACCGTTTGCCGGCTGAAACTCTGGCAAAACTGGAGCTTTCCCGACGCGCCGAGGAACTCAGCATACCGGCATTCTTGCAACTTTATGGCAACCTCATGGCCTCAAATGCTTTATCGCCTTGCGAGCCTCACAGTATTCCGGTACTGTAGATACCAACCTTATAAGCATGCCAGCGTTTTCGCGAGCCGCCGAAATTACGTACTACGAAGAGCTAGGGCTCAAAACAGATGCTACGCCCGAGCAGATTCGGGACGCATTCCGCTCACTGGTTCGCCTGCTTCATCCCGACCAACAAACCGATGAGCAGCTTAAAGATATAGCGGAAAAGCAAATGCGGAAGTTGAACCGCATTTACGGCGTTTTGTCTGACCCGGATCAGCGCCGCCGCTATGACGAATCTCTCGACGAAGATTACACGCCGATTATCGTTCGTTCCCGTCCGCTGCCTGCTGCGGGCCACGTCGCAGGAAAATTTGCCTGGGTTGCCGCGATTGTGGTCAGCGCGGGATTTCTGATCTGGCTGGCATCGGACAACACGCCGGCAATCCAGATCCGCAGTCACGATCCGATTCGCTCAGGTGATTCCAACGGCCGCACCCAGAATGACGCTCCGGAGCCTCAGGTTGTGGCCCAATTGAGAACGGACCTCCAGGCAGTGACAGCAGAACGCGATGCCGCGATCCGGGAACTGACCCGTCTGCGCGCGCCAGCCGGGGCCCAGGCAGCCAGCATACCTCCGCCTGAAAATGCACCGCACATGGCCACCGCAACTTCCCTCAACGAGTTGCCTTCGCTCCGTCCCAGCAACACGCCGGCCCCCATAGCCCCGGTCGCCGCCATCTCTCCCATACCAGTGCTTGCGCCGGTGCGGACTGAACCCTCTGCCGCACGACCCGTCTCCCACCGCTTCGCCGGCTTCTGGTTCTACTCGAAACCGGCCCAGGGCCAGCGCAATAAGAATCAGGCGCTCTACATCCCGGAGTTCATGGAAGCCACTATCCGCGAGGAGAATGGCGGCCTGGCCGGCTCCTATCGCTCCCGCTACCAGATTCTCGATCGGGCCATTTCGCCGGACGTCAACTTCACTTTTGCCTGCCCCTCTGCCAGCCCAGCTGCCACCTGCGCATGGACCGGTTCCGGCGGCGCCAAAGGCGAAGTGGCGCTCCACCTGAATTCCGAGAACGCGCTCAAACTGGACTGGAACGCCAGCGAACTGGGCAGTATCCAGGGTCTGGTATCGGGCACAGCGGTTCTGACCCGCCGCATCGACCCCAATTAACCCCCATACTTCTACTAAGCACGAAACGAGCTTACTCCGTCCGCCACTTCCGGCCATCTCGCTTCATCATGTCGTCCGCTTCTTTCGGACCCCACGTGCCCGCCGCGTAGTTCGGGAACGTCCGCGGAGGCAGCGCGCGCCATACATCGAGTACCGGCCCCACCACGTTCCATCCCGCTTCCACCATGTCCGACCGCTGGAACAGAGTCGCGTCACCCACCATGCAGTCGTAGAGCAGGCGCTCGTAACCGGTGCTCGGCTCCGTGCCGAAATAGTCGGCGTACTGGAAGTCCATCGTCACCGGACCCAGCCGCACGTTCGGCCCCGGGATCTTGGCCCCAAACCGCAGTGAAATCCCTTCATCCGGCTGGATGTGCATGATCAGCAGATTCGGCGTCAGGTTCTCCACCGGCGTATCGCGGAACAGCATCAGCGGCGCGCGCCGGAACTGGATTACGATCTCCGTCACACGCTTTGGCAAACGCTTGCCCGTCCGGATATAGAACGGAACATCCGCCCACCGCCAGTTATCCACTGAGAGCTTCAACGCCACGAATGACTCCGTCGTCGATTGCGGATCCACCATCGCCTCCGAGCGGTAGGGCACGGCGTGTTCCGTCCCGACCAGGCCTTCGCCATACTGGCCGCGCACGGCCCGCACCAGGACATCTTCCGGCGCCAGCGGTTGAATCGCATGCAGAACTTTCGATTGCTCATCGCGAACCGCATTGGCCGAGAACGAAATCGGCGGCTCCATCGCCGTCAGCGAGACCAGCTGCAGAATATGGTTCGGAATCATATCGCGCAGCGCACCCGCTTTCTCGTAATACGGGCCGCGCCGCTCGATCCCGATACTCTCCGCCACCGTAATCTGAACATGATCGATATAGCGCCGGTTCCACACCGGCTCGAAAATGCCGTTCGAGAAACGGAAAATCAAAATGTTCTGAACCGTCTCTTTTCCCAGATAGTGATCGATGCGGTAAATCTGACTTTCTTTGAAGTGCTCCGCCAGATCGCGGTTCAGCTGTCTCGCCGATTCCAGATCGCTGCCGAACGGCTTCTCAATCACAAGGCGACGCCAACGGCCCTGCTGTTCCGTGGCAAGACCCATCGTGCCCAACTGCCGGGCGATTTCACTGAAGAACTGCGGCAACGTCGCCAGGTAATAGAACACGTTGCCCTGAGTGTGGTGGCGCGCCTCCAGTTCCGTCAGCCTTTCCTTCATCCTGGCGAAATCGACCTCGCTCTTGAAGTCGCCCTGCATGTAATAAGAGTGGTCGGCCAGCCAGTCGCATAGCGAACAATCCTCCGGCGCACCGGCGTACTCGCGGAGATGGTCGCGCACCAGTTTGCGATAGGCTTCTTCCGTCAGATCGTCCTTGGCGAAACCAAGAATGGCGAACTCACGCGGCAACAAATTGTTCCGCCCCAGATTGAACAGCGCGGGCAGAAGTTTGCGCGACGTCAGATCGCCTGACGCGCCGAATATCACCATGATGCAGCGATCGGCGGGACGGCCTTTTTCTTCCGCTATAGGCGGTGTATTTTTGTCGGCCATTATTGTTTTCCTGTGGGGCCCTTTTCGATATGCCCCCCAAACTGCTTGCGCATGGCCGACAGCATCTTTTCCGTGAACGTATGCGTCTGCCGCGACCGGAACCGCACATACAAAGCCGCCGAGAGCACTTCCGCCGGCACTGCTTCTTCCACCGCCGCCTGAATCGTCCAGCGGCCCTCGCCCGAATCTTCCACGAAGCCCGTATACTGCTCGAGGTTCGGATCCTGCGCCAGCGCAATCGCGCTCAGATCCAGCAGCCATGAACTCACCACGCTGCCCCGCCGCCACAATTCCGCAATCTCGCCGAGGTCCAGATTGAAGCGGTGCTCCTCCGGCAATTCCTTCGACATCGAATTGCGCATAATGTCGAAGCCTTCGCCGTAAGCCTGCATCAGGCCGTATTCGATCCCGTTATGCACCATCTTTACGAAATGCCCCGAACCGCTGGGCCCGCAGTGCAGATAACCCAGATGCGCCGTGCGCCCTTCCGTCGGGCGGCCATGTGTCGGCGGAACATCGCCCGTACCCGGCGCCAGCGTCTTGAAGATCGGCTCCAGATGCGCGAACGTCTCATCGTCCGTCCCCACCATCAGGCAGTAGCCGCGCTCCAGTCCCCAGACCCCGCCGCTCGTGCCCGCATCCACATAGTGGATGCCTTTGAGCTTCAAAGCCGCCGCGCGCCGCACGTCGTCTTTGTAATAGGAGTTGCCGCCGTCAATCAGAATGTCGCCCGGCTCGAACAGGTCCGCCAGCTTATTGACCATCGATTCCGTGGCTTCACCCGCCGGCACCATCAGCCAGGCCGCCCTCGGTTTCGCCAGCATTTTGACGAATTCCGCGAGGTCCGTCGACCCCTTCATGCCGTCCTTCGACAGCTCGGAAACCTTAGCCGCGTCCAGATCGAACGTCACCACTTCATGGCCGTTGCGCACCAGCCGCTTGGCCATATTGCCACCCATTTTGCCCAGACCTACCATGCCTAATTGCATATTGATCCTTTCGTAATTGGAAAATGAACTGCCAGCCAGACGGAGGCCTTTGCAGAATAGCTTTCGAGCCGGAATCTCAATTCTTACAGGCCCTTCTCGATGGCACTGCGCAGGGTTTCGAGGCCCTGCTTTACATCCGCCGGAAGGTGTACCCGCAACACACGCCGCCGCCGTTCCGCAAGAACATCGAAATCGCCGCGCGCCTGCGCCGCCTTCACCACGCTGAACGTGTATCGCTGCTCCGGAATCGCTACATCCTGCGCATCGTCGCACGTGATTTGCAGAAACACACCGGAGTTCGGACCGCCTTTATAAGCCTGCCCCGTCGAATGCAGAAATCGCGGTCCGAATCCCAGACACGTAGCCACTTTCTTACGATCGCGAATGGCTAACCGGATCCCCGCCAGCGCGTCTTCATGCGCCGCGTTCATCCGCATAAAAGCCAGCAATGCGCAATAATCTCCACCGGCGAGGCGGTCGAAATGCGAGCGCAGCAGTTCCTCCGCCGTCCCACCTTCCAGAACATCCGCATTGGCGTCATCCGTGAAGAACTTCAGCCCGCTGTCCTCCAGCATGGGCTTTTCTTCCGGAAGCTTGCCTGTCTTCTCGAATTCGTCCGTAAGTTTGCGCGTCGCAATCTTGCTGGCTTCCACATCCGGCTGATCGAAAGGATTGATCCCGATCACCGCGCCTGCCACCGCCACCGCAATTTCCCAACGGAAGAACTCCGCACCCAATTCGTACGTGTCTGCAATCTCCAGACGGATCACCGGCTGCCCGGCCGCTTCCAGCCGGTCCACCGCCTCATCCTGCTCCGGCTCATAGCGCGCGCTGTACCGCAGATACACGAACACCCGGTCATTCCCGTAGACTTCCGGCGCACCCACCGCCTCACGATCCACCGGTATCAGTGCCTTGCCGTTCTTCCCGGTCGATTCCGCGATCAACTGCTCCAGCCACGCCCCCACATCGAAAATCGCCGGCGATGCAATCAACGTCACTTTGTCGTGCCCGCGTTTCGCCAGCGTTCCCAGCGCCAACCCGAGCGATACCCCTGGATTTTTCGCGGCGTCTTCACCCCGGCACAACTGCGTCATCCCCACTGCACCTTCGAGGAACTGCGGGACGTCGAGCCCCATCGCCGCGCCCGCCACCATACCGAAATCCGACAGCGCCGAATAACGCCCGCCGATCGACGGGTCTCCGTAACAAATCAGCCCGAAATTCTGCTCTTTCGCGATCTTCTCCATCTTCGAGCCCGGATCCGTAATCGCAATAAACCGGCTGCCGTCCCGCCCCGACTTCTCATAGAAGTACTGATGGAAAATATTCGGCTCCAGCGTGCTCCCCGATTTGCTCGAAACAATATAGAGCGACGTCTTCGGATCCGCGATGCCTTCAATCGCCTTCACCTGCGCCGGGTCCGTCGAATCGAGAATATGCAGCGCCGGAAATTCCTCCTGCCGCCCGAACGTCAGCGCAAGAACCTCCGGACACAGACTCGACCCGCCCATCCCCAGCAGCACCGCATCCCGATAGCCCTTCGACTTCACCTCGCGCGCAATGTCTTCAAACCGCCGCCGCTGCGCAAACTGGCGCTCGGCAATGTCGAGCCACCCCAGCCATTTGTCCTCATCCGCACTCGTCCACAGCGTCTTATCGCGATTCCACAGGCGGGCGATTTTCTTCGATTGCGACCAATCGTCGCAGGCGGCCGCTACTTCAGCGGCAATAGCGGGCGGCAGTGACGTCTTCACCCTTCCACTTTGCCTGTTTACAGGAACTTAGGCAAGTGACGGAATGGTAAAAGGTGTCCGCAGCTCCAATCGGATCTTGGAATTCAGAAGCGCCTGGCAGTACAATAACCGCAGTGCGCCGTCTGTTCGCCATTTTGCTGGTTGCTCTCTTCAGCTTTTCGCTGATCGCTCCGGCATTGTCGTCAGGCGCGGAAACAAATGTTCCCGAATGCTGCCGTCGCGCCGGCAAACACCATTGCTCGCTCGGTTCCGGAAGCGCGCTACCGTCAGGTCCGGTCTTCAACGCCGGCGGTCACTGCCCCCTGTACCCGGATTCGCTCCTTCCCACCAGCGTTCCCACTACTTTTCTGGCGATCTTCGCCCTTGCGCTCTTGTTCCCCGCAGCCACCGAAGGTGCTTTTCGTCACGGGATGGCAGCGCGATTCGGCAGCCTCTTTTCCGCCCGCTCTCACCTCAAACGCGGTCCCCCCTTCTTTCCTTCGTTCGTTTAACTGATTTCGTCGGCTGAATTTCAGTAGCTTAAAAAACACAAGGAAGTTGAAAATGAAAAGCATCCGCACGAGTGCAGGCGCACTGTGCCTGTTACTCGCATGCAGCCTCGCCGCTGCCACGGGAAGTCTCAACGGAATCGTCCATGATCCCCAGCACCGTCCGCTGCCGGGAGCGCAAATCGTTCTCCACGGAGCCGCACCGGCGGATATAAAAAATGTGCAGTCTGACTCCAATGGCGAGTTTCAGGTCCTCGATATTCCTGAAGGTCCGTACACCGTGGACGTCTCCGCCCAGGGTTTCCGCACCCTCGAACAGCACTTAATCGTGACCCCTGATAGGTCTCCGGTCCAGCACTTCCAGCTCGAACTCGCCACCGTCAGTTCCAGCGTCGACGTCACGGACGCCAACAGCCGCCTGAACCCGCAGTCATCCACCGTACAAACCATGGTTTCTCCCGAGGAAATCGCCCACACCGCCGGAGCCGACCAGACCAACAGTCTCGCCATGATTACCGATTTCACCCCCGGCGCTTACATGGTTCATGACATGCTACACATGCGTGGCGGCCACCAGGTCAACTGGTTTTTCGATGGCATCCCCGTAGTCAACACCAACATCGCCGCCAACGTCGCCCCGCTGATCAATCCCAAAAACGTGCAGGAACTCGAAGTCGAACGCGGTGGCTACTCCAGCCAGTACGGCGACCGTACCTACGGCTTCTTCAACGTAGTCACGCCTTCCGGTTTCGAGCGCAACAATGAGGCTGATCTCACCCTCTCCGCCGGCAACTTTTACTCGACGGATGACCAACTCAATTTCGGCAGTCATACCCAGCGTTTTGCTTACTACGGCAGCATCGACGCCAATCGCTCAGAGCTGGGTCTCGCCCCGCCCGTTTCCCAGATCGTACACGATCAGAACAGCGGCGTCGGCAGCTTCCTGTCGTTGCTCTTCAACCCCACCGCCAAAGACCAGTTCCGCTGGATCGCGTCCCTCCGGGAAAGCCACTATCAGATCCCCAATACCCAACCCGATCAGGACGCCGGCATTCGCGACCTCGATCTGGAGAAGGACTACTTAGTCGGTTTTAATTGGAGTCATACATTCGCCAACGACTCCACATTTACACTCTCTCCTTACTTCCACTACAACAATGCCCAGTACATCGGCGGCCCACAGGACACGCCCTATGTCCTCAATGACAACAACCGATCCAATTACATCGGCGCCCGTTCCGTCCTGCAAATCCTCAAGAAACGCAATGAAGCCCGCGCCGGCATTGAAGCCTGGGGCCAGCACGACAACACTCTGTTCGCCCTCAGCGCTAATCCTGGAACGGCGGTTCTGAATCAGACCGAGCGCCATTGGGCCAACTCCGACGCGCTCTTCCTCGAAGACGAATTCAAAGCCACCTCCTGGCTCACCTTCACCATGGGTCTCCGTTTGACTCACTACTCCGGACTGGTCAATGAGAACGCAGCCGACCCGCGCATCGGCGCCGGCATCCGCATCCCGCACCTCAATTGGACTCTGCATGGTTACTACGCGTATTACTACCAGCCGCCCCCTCTCGACAGTCTTGGCGGACCCGCCCTGCAGTTCGCGACCACTCAGGGTTACGGCTTCATCCCGCTCAAAGGCGAGCGCGACATTCAACACGACATCGGCCTGGGCATTCCCATCCACGCCTGGGCGCTCGATATCGATAACTTCCATACCAGCGCCAAAAACTTCCTCGATCATGACGTGATTGGCAATTCCGGAATCTTCGTCCCATTGACTGACCTCGGCGCCATCATCAGCGGCACCGAAGTAACCATTCGCTCACCCCAGCTCTTCCATATGGCCCAGTGGCGCGTGGCTTACTCAAACCAGACAGCGCAGGGAATTGGACCCATCAGCGGAGGCTTGCTGGAAGACGCCCCCACCGGCAACTTCCTCCTCGATCACGATCAGCGCAATACCCTGACATCGGTCCTGTCATTGACCTTACCCAGACACGCCTGGGCGACACCGGCCTACCAGTTCGGCTCCGGTTTCCTGAATGGAGACGGCCCGTCTCACTTACCCCCGCACTCGACATTCGATCTCTCGATTGGTAAAACCTTCCGCGAGAAGCTAACTCTGTCCGTAAGTGCGGTTAACATAGCTAACACCCGCTATCTCCTCGACACCAGCAATACTTTCGGCGGCACCCACTACATCAATCCCCGCCAGATCTACGGAGAAATCAAATACCGCTTCCACTACTAAAGGGTTTGTAGCACAGGTGGGGCAGGCGGTTCCGCCTGCCTTCTTCGTAACTCACATCTTCCCAATATCCACCAGAATCCCGGCCAGCACCTTCCTGAACTGCTCCGGCGTCTCAACATCGAACAGCTTCGGCTCAATAGGCTTCAGCAACGGCTCCAGTTGATCGACCAGGGGACCGTAATCGCGCTGCGGCATACGTCTCCGTGAATCCATACGCCCGAGCTCAGCCGCCGTTAACGGCAACAAAGGCTGATAGCGAATGTAATATGTCTTCAAACCCGCGTGCGGAATTGCCTCCATCGGATGCAGTTCCTGACCCGGCTCAAATCCCACCGGACTGCTCAGCACGATCAATACATGCGACTTATGCGCGCTCTCCGCGTCTTCCGCCTTCTTCCGTATACTGCCCACGAAAAAATCGGCTTCGTGGTCGCGTTCCCCCAGTGCCTTGACATCGATCAACCCCGGATTCGTCTGGCCTAACGAAGTCCGCGCCGTCCGCCAGTTGATCCGCTTGACGTCGCTCTGTTCATACACAACCTTGTGGCCCGCCAGGTCAAGTAGTGAGACATTGACGCTCACATTGCTCCACTGAATCTGCGAGATCACCTTCAGCGCTGGAATCAAAACCGCCAGATTCCGATTCTGCACCCGGGCCGACCCCTCCAGCCGTTCCGACGGCGTCAGATTCACCACCACGTCCAGCGTCACCGGCTCCTTCGCCGCAGCTTTAATCTCGAGCCGGCTGCGGATAAAGGGTAAATACCAGCTATCCGGAGTGGGTGCGGACCGAACAAATTCAATCGCCGGCAGATTCTCCCACGCGCCCGCCAGTGGATCGTCATGCAAACCGCCCACATGGAAATTGCGCCGGATTACACTGTGCTCTTCGGTCGCCGAATCGTAAATCGCGAAAGAAGCCTTGTAATCACCCGGCGTTACAAAGAAGGTCTGCAGATACTGAATGTCATTCCCCT
>Ga0302320_10001725_pt1 | contig 52271 bp, 44 predicted proteins | sample Bog_T0_3_FD_202130 | JGI IMG/M metagenome (GOLD analysis project Ga0302320, IMG submission 202130) | Peat permafrost microbial communities from Stordalen Mire near Abisko, Sweden - Bog_T0_3 | ecosystem: Environmental > Terrestrial > Soil > Wetlands > Peat | place: Sweden: Abisko, Stordalen Mire...
CTGGCTATCTGAGCCGCGAACCCGCTGGTCAGACCCTGCAGCCGACGGCGCTGGTTCACGAGGCATACCTCCGTTTCGCAGGCTCCGGAGACCCCGATTTCCGCAACAGCGCTCATTTTCGCTGCGTGGCGGCGCGCATCATGCGGCAGATTCTGGTGGACCGCGCACGGGCCCGGAATGCCGATAAACGAAACGGCGGATGGCGGGTGGAACTTGAAGAATCGACCGCTGCCGTTGGAGAAAAAACAGCGACTCTGATTGTGCTCGACGATGTCCTGGCGGATCTGGAGCGGCAGGACGGAGAGAAGGCCCGTCTTCTGGAACTCAAGTACTTCGGCGGCCTCACATCGGAAGAGATGGCGGAAGTACTGGGGATCACTCTCAATCAGGTCAACTGGCAAATCAGAACGGCACAGGCATGGCTGCGGCGGGAAATGGAATCCTCAACTTCAAATCGCGCTCCGGATAACGCTTAAGTATTATAAGGAGCGTTGCAGGTTGCGAAGTCCTCTCAGCCGGGAGCGGTGGACAAAGGTGCAAAGCCTTTTCGTGGCAGCCGCCGAGTTGCCGCCGGAACAGCGGCGGCAGTTAGTTGAGGAGCAGTCCCAGGGGGACGAGGAACTCAGGGACGAAGTTTTTTCCCTTCTGCGCTACGACTCCAGCGGACCCGATATTCAGGAAGCTGTGGAGCAGGGAGCACGCAGCATCCTGACCAATGTGCGTCTCGAAGGTACCCTGCTGGGACCCTGGCGGGTGGAGCGGGAACTGGGGCGCGGCGGCATGTCGGTGGTGTACCTGGCCATTCGCGCAGACGGGCAATTTTCGAGACGCGTCGCCATCAAGGTCATTAAGCGCGGCATGGATACAGCCGCCGTAGTGGAACGGTTCCAGAGGGAACGCCGCATTCTGGCGGCTTTGGATCATCCCTATATTGCGCGGTTGCTTGACGGCGGTACGACCGCTGATGGCTTGCCTTACATCGTGATGGATTACGTGGAGGGTCTGCCGATCAATGACTGGTGCGACGAACGCGGCCTGGGGGTGGAGCAGCGATGCGAACTGATCGCTAAAGTCTGCGATGCCGTGGCTTATGCGCACCGCAATCTGGTGATCCACCGGGATCTGAAACCCGGCAATGTTCTGGTAGGCCCTGACGGCAATCCGAAGCTGCTGGATTTCGGGATCGCCAAAGTGCTTGGCGATGGGTTCGACCGCGGAGAGACTCTGGAAACCCGCATCCCGTTACGGGCTCTGACGCCGGAATACGCCAGTCCGGAGCAAGTTGCGGGCAGCGTAGTGGGTACATCCACAGACGTCTACTCGCTCGGCGTGGTTTTGTTCGAACTCCTCGCGGGATCGAGGCCACAAAGCGGGGAAGAGAAGGTGAGTGCGGCAGCGCTCCGGAGCGGCAGGAATGCGCGGTGGGTACGGCGGGTCGGAGGGGACCTCGACACCATTCTGCACATGGCCCTGCGAGCGGAGCCCGAACGCAGATATCTTTCCGTCGAAAAACTTGGTAAAGACCTGCGGTCTTATCTTGCAGGTTTGCCGGTGGAGGCGAGGGATGAAAGCCTTGTTTACCGTTGCGGCAAGTTCATGCGCCGGCACAGGATCGGGACTTTGGCCGCCGGTCTGATGGTCGTCAGTATCGTCGCCGGCGTGACCTCGACTTTATGGCAGGCCCGGAAAGCACAATCGGAAAAACAGATCGCGGAAGCGCGACGGGCTGAAGCCGAACAGGAACGGGAGATCGCCCGTACGGAAGCGACAAAATCGGCCGCCGCGAGGCTACAGGCCGAAGACGAGCACGCCGAGGCGGACCGTCAGCGGAGCGAAGCCGAAGCGCAGAAAAGGATTGCGGAAAGCGCCAGGGAACGTGCGGAACGCAATTTTCAGCAGACCCGCGAAATGGCCGGAAAGTTTCTTTTTGATTTCCACGATTCCATTGCGAACCTGACCGGCGCGACGCCCGCCCGCAAACTGGCCGTCGACACGGGGCTTCGTTACTACGACCTTTTGTTGAAGGACGCCGCGGGCAACCGGGAATTGCTCAAGGAAATCGCCCGCGGATATGACCGCCTGGGTGACGTACAGGGGAATATTTATTTTTCGAATCTGGGCGATATCCCGGGATCGGAGGCCAGTTACCGTAAGGCGCTGGCCATTCGGGATGGGATCGCCGACCCCTCGCCGGAGTTCCTGATGGATCGCATGCGGGGTTACGTCCGGCTTGGCCAGGCGATGCTTGGCAAGGACGATTACGGCGCCGCTGCCCGTTATTTCAAACTGGCGCTGGCGCTGGGAGAAGACGGTCCGGCGGCGCCGTTCCGCCAGGAGAGAGACATTCACGGTCAAGCCTGGAGCCTGCTTGGCGATGCGCTCGCCTATGCCGGCGCTCGCGGCGAGGCGATCGCGGCGTATTCCCGCATGCTGGCCTTGCGATTGCAGATTGCCCACGACGAAGGCGGTACCGTTGGTTCCACCGCAGGCGTCGCTACCGCTCATGTGAAACTTGCCGAACAGTACGAACTTGCGGGCCGGCGGGCCGAGGCACTGGAGCACGCCCAACCGGCGCTCGATGGCTACCGGAGCGTGGCGGCGGCCGATCCGGCAAGCATCCCGAAGCTGCGGGTCGTTTGTATAGCTACCATTTGGGCGGCGCGGCTTGTGCGAGCGGGTGTTGGGGAGGACGTTTTTCCGAGACTCGAGGTTGGGCGCCAGCTGGATGTCTGCGCAGCGGCTTCCGAAAGAATGATCGCCGCCGATCCTGATAACCGGAGGGCGCTGTTCGATCTTGCCTATTTCGACGTCGAGCTCGGAGACTGGCAACAGGGCGAAAACGACAGGAAAGGCGCCGCCGCCACATGGAACCGCGGCGTCGTAATGCTCAGGAAGCTCGCGGACACAAGCACCGCCGGAGCTTCCGCGAACGAGCAGATCTTCGTTCAGCTGTATCGCCGTCTGGCAGATTCCGCGACTGATTCCAAAGGATACGGGGAGGCGCTGGAAGACCTCACTCAGGCGGAGAACTATGCGGCCGCACTCGAGAAGCAGCAGCCGGATTCTCTGATTTGCCTTGAGTTTCGCGCCGAGATTGCCCGCGCCCGGGCCGATGTTTACATGGCGCAGAAACTCTGGCCGAACGCGATTAGCGAAGTTCGTGCCTCGATCACGGCAAACGAAGCCATCGCAATGCGGGACCCGGAAAACCAAAAACCACTCAGTGAAACTGCGGCGGACTATATATTTTTGGCGCGTTGTCTCGCTGAATCCGGGCGGAGGCAAGATGGCTTGTCGGCTGTAAATACTGCCATGGACCGCTATGCTGCGATCACTTCGCGAAGGGCTCTGGATCCGGCCGAGGAGCGGCGGCGTACGGAAGCACAGACGCTCCTTGCCGACTGGAAGGGGAGGTAGCGCCCTTTATGGTACGGCCATCAAGTGCACACTATGTTTGAAAAGGACGTCACTAAGCCGCTGTAAGAAACCTCCGTCCGGGCGAGTGCAGCGAGCCCACCGTATACCATTCCTTGAGAGGAAAACCGGGAACACCTACGGAATACAAGATTCCTTCGCAGCGAACTTCTACTGCACGGCCAGCGTCACTCCGTTCTGCGTGGCTGCGCCGTTCGCCGACAGCAGAATCGGCACTGCCGGCCCTGCTGCAATTCCGGTCGGTACCCGAATATTAATCTGCTGCAGACCGGATGTCTCACCTGGTGCCTCGCCCGCGTAGACCACGGTCGCGGCTACTCCGCCGATGTTTGCCGTCACTGTCGCCACCAGATGCTGCAGGCCGTCAGGACCGGAGGGAGCGAATGCACCAAAGCCAGTTCCATAAACCGATATGTAGCTGCCCTGCTGGGTGGGCGCGGCTGGGGAGTTTACCGTCTCGTCGAGATTCAGGATGGCGCCCTCTCCCTTCCCGGTTTCATTCTGCGTGAAAATCGACGGATTGGCCGTCGCCACCGGAGCCGTGAGCGTTACCGGCGCGTAGCCGGTACAGACGATCTGAAGCGTGACGGCCCCCCCCACCAGCGATCCCGGAGAAACGAAATTGATCTGCGTCGCATTAGCGAACAGAATCTTCGTTGCCGTGCCGTTTATCAGCACCTGTTCATTAGGCAGACAAATTACCGGCCCAAAATAAGTCAGAATCGAATTGGGCGCAATGGCGCCCTGCACGAACGAACCGCTGCTCATAATCGACTCAGTCCCCTGGGTCACATTGAGCTGCGCGAACGCGGAGCTGGAGCCCGACACCTGCGCCGATGCGACTGGGCCAGTAGTGTCATTCTGCGTCCCCACCGCGACCCCCATGACTGTAATCGAGAAACTGCAGGTCCCGTTTAGGCCCAGAGTTCCGGCGGATAGATTGATGCTCTCCATCGTAGTCGTGACTGGTCCGCAGGAACTCGCGGAACTGCCCGGTGAAGTCACGATCAACCCGGCCGGAAGCTCGTCAGTAAATCCCACGCCGCTCAGAGAAAGAGTCTGGTTAGGATTCGACAGCGTGAAAGTCAGCGTCGTGGTGCCCCCGAGCGGCATCGATGTCAGTCCAAAACTCATCGTCAGATTGGGCGGATAGTAGGACGGCGGCGCAGGAGCAGGAGGCTGCGGTTGATTCACGGCAATCAAACCCGACGTGCCCGTGATCCCGGCGGTCACGGTGTCGGTGGCAGTGATGGTCTGGTTGCCGATGGTATTCAGGGTGACGCTGAATGTGCCAGTCCCGTTGGTGAGCGTAGCATTGGCAGGCAGCGCCGCGGCACCGTCGGTGCTGGTGAAGTGCACCGTGCCCGCATAGGCTGCCGCAGTGTTGTTATTGGCGTCGAGCGCGGTCACCACCAGGTTGTTGAAAGCAGTTCCCGCCGTGGCTGCGGCGGGAGCGGTCAATGTAAAGTGCGTGGCCGGGCCTGCGGTCACCGTGATTGTCCCTGTTGTGCCCGTGATGGAACCCGAGATGGTGTCGGCGGCGGTGATGGTCCGGTTACCGGTCGTTTTCAGGATGGCGCTGAATGTGCCGGTCCCATTGATCAGCGTGGCGTTGGCGGGCAGCGCCGCGGCCCCATCGGTGCTGGAGAAATGCACCGTGCCGGCGTAAGCGGTCGCGGTGTTGTTATTAGCGTCGAGCGCGGTCACCACCAGGTTGTTGAAAGCAGTTCCCGCCGTGGCCGCCGCCGGAGCGGTAACCGTGAAATGGGTAGCCGGGCCCCCGCTCACCGCGATCGTTCCCGAAACGCCCGTGATGGTAACCGTGACCGTATCGGTGGCGGTGATGGTCTGATTGCCGGGGGTATTCAACGTGGCGCTGAAGGTGCCGGCCCCATTGGTCAGCGTGGCGTTGGCGGGCAGCGCCGACGCGCCGTCGGTGCTGGTGAAATGGATAGTGCCGCCATAACCGGTAACTGTGTCGTTGTTGGCATCCAGCGCGGTCACCACGAGGTTGTTGAAGGCGGTTCCCGCCGTGGCCGCGGCGGGAGCGCTGACCGTGAAATGCGTAGCCAGGCCTGCGGGCACCGTGATGGCGCGGATGCGATTGTTGCCGCTGTCGGCCACGAAGACCAGACCGCCGGCGCCTACGGTGACGCCTTCCGGTGAGGCCAGTTCGGCGCTGCTGGCCTGTCCGCCGTCGCCACTATAGCCAAACGTACCGGTGCCGGCGAAGGTGGTGATATTGCCACCGGCCGTGAACTTGCGGATTGCACTATTGGATGAGTCGGCGACGTAGATATTGCCGCCGGAATCCACTGAGATGCCATAAGGATAGTACAGTTCGGCGCCGGTCGCCGGCCCACCATCGCCGCTGTAACCAGCCGTGCCGTTTCCGGCGATGGTGGTGATAACGCCGGTGGCAGCGGTAACTTTACGAATCACGCTATTGTTGGAATCGGAGATATAGACGTTGGCGTTCGAATCCACCGCGACGCCAAAGGGGAGACTCAGGTGGGCGCTGGTGGCGGGTCCGCCATCGCCACTGTAGCCATTCGTGCCGTTGCCGGCGATGGTGGTGATGATACCGGTGGCCGCGGTTACCATGCGAATTACCTGGTTGCTCGCATCGGCGATGTAAAGGTTGCCGCTGCCATCCACCGCGACACCGAAGGGGCTGCGCAACTCGGCGCTGATGGCAGGTCCCAAATCACCGCTGTAACCGGCGGTGTTGTTCCCCGCGACAGTACTGATAACGCCGGCCGGCGTAACTTTGCGTATTACCGCATTGCCTGTGTCGGCGATGTACAGGTTGCCGCCGGAATCGACCGCGATAGCGTAGGGATTATATAGTTGCGCACTGATGGCTGGTCCGCCATCGCCGCTGTAGCCTGTGGTGCCGTTACCGGCGAAGGTGGTGATATCGCCGGTGGCCGCCGTGACCTTGCGGATTACCTGATTGTTGGTGTCGGCGATGTAAATGTCGCCGGCGGAATCCACGGCGACGCCAGTGGGAAAATGAAGCTCGGCGCTGGTGGCCTCGCCGCCATTGCCGGCCAAGCCGGGTGTACCGTTTCCGGCGAATGTGCCGATCTTGCCGGTGGCCGCCGTGACTTTGCGGACCAGGTTGTTAGCGTAGTCGGCGATGTACAGGTTGCCGCTCGAATCCACTGCGACGCCAGTAGGGCTATTCAATGCGGCGCTGGTGGCGGCTCCGCCATCCCCCGAGTAAGCACATGAGCCGTCGCCCGCCACGGTGTTGATATTGCCCCCGACGGTAAACTTGCGGATCAGGCAGTTCCCCGAATCGGCGATATAGAGGTTGCCGTTCGAACCCAGGGTGATGCCGACGGGGGAATCCAGATGGATGCTGGTCGCGGGTACACCACTGCCGGTGCCCGCTCCGCCTCCGGCTATCGTGCTGATAAAGCCTGTGGCTGCCGAAACCTCACGGATGAGGTTGTTAGAGCTGTCGGCGATGTAAATATTGCCGCTGGAATCGACCGCCACGCCAGTGGGGAAATTAAGTGTCGCGTCGATCGCCAGTTCGCCATCGCCGTTATAGCCCGATCCGCCATCGCCGGCGACCGTACTTATGAAGCCCGTTGCGGCGGTAACCTTGCGAATGCGCCTGTTGCCTTCATCGGCGATATACAGGTTGCCGGAGGAATCGACCGCGACGCCGGCAGGACCGGCCAGTTGAGCGTCGGTCGCTGGTACACCGTCGCCGCTGAAACTATAGGTGCCGTTGCCGGCGAACGTGGTGATTATGCCGGTGCCGACGGTAACTTTGCGGACTACGTTGTTCTGCTGGTCGGCGATGTAAATGTTGCCGGCGGCATCGAGCGCGACGCCCGTGGGGAGGTTCAATGTCGCGCTGGAGGCAGGTCCGCCATCGCCGCTGTAACCCCCTGTGCCGGTTCCGACCAGGCCGGTCACAACTCCGGCGGCATTCACGATCCAGATCTGATTACCGACCGCGAGATAAACGTTGCCGCTCGCATCGACGGCTGCGCCGCCGGGTCCACTGGCGCCCCAGGCAGTGGCGGCCAGACCGAGGGGACTGCCTCCCCCTGCGACGGTATTGATATTCTGCGCCGCGGCGCCAGTCATGAAGACTGCTGCGCAGACCGCAAGCAACAAACTTCGCATCCCCCGGTGCCTAAGGTTAATTCCGAGCCTCCGCATATCGTCCCTTTTCGGTTGATCTCCGGGCGCGCGCGGCCGGAACTCAAAGCCTCCGGAGGTTCGCCGAGGCGACCTCGTTTTTGGCTCTGACCTGTAATGCGCAAGGAGGAGGGGATATTTGTGTTTAAAATTTTTGGAGCTTAGTGCGTCTGGTCGATTTGAAACCGGAGCGATGCGTCGTCCAGCGCGGCCATACGCTCCATTCCTGGAGAGAAGAAATCGCTACCATGGGCGCTTCACCAGAAGCAACGCCATCACCGAAGGATCCCATACCAAAATGGAAGTTCTGCAACGTCAAGCCTACGGCTTTCTCAACTTCAACCAATTACAGACTGATGGTTAAGGTAATGTGTTCTTAAGATCGGTCAGAGGCTTCTTGCCCCCATTAATGGCGTAGAGCCCGTGAAAGTGTTCAAAATCAAAACTGGCTCCCCGGCATGGATTCGAACCACGATTCACGGCGTCAAAGGCCGCTGTCCTACCATTAGACGACCGGGGAAAAGAGCGAAGACGTTCTTTCGATCAGTGTACCCCAGCGCTCATTTTTGATCTCCCGCTACACTGATGTTGCGCACCGCTCTCAATGGAACAATTCGCCCTCAATTTCGTTCCGGAACGCCAGATATTCTCATTGCGAGAAATCAGCGACGCCATTCGCGCGGCGCTCGAGCGCGGCCTTACCAACATCTGGATCTCGGGTGAAATCTCCGGGACTAAACAGGTGTCAAGCGGACACTGCTATTTCACGCTCAAGGACAGTGACGCGCAGATCAAATGCGTCTGCTGGAAACTGACCTACTGGCGACTGAAGTTCCGCCCCAAAGACGGCGTTCAGGTGCTCGTCCGCGGGCGCGTCGACATCTATGAGCAACGCAGTGAATACCAGTTCGTGGTGGAGGCCATCGAGCCGCAGGGCCAGGGCGCTCTGCAACTGGCATTCGATCAGCTCAGGCAAAAGCTGCTTGCCGAGGGTCTCTTCGATAGCGCGCACAAGCGGCCACTGCCCACTTTTCCGCGGCGTATCGGAATCATAGCCTCGCCCCAGGGCGCTGTGATTCGCGACTTCATCGAGATCCTCTCCCGCCGTTTTCCTGGGCTTCATGTGCGACTCTTCCCTGCCCGCGTTCAAGGTCCCGGCTCGATCGACGACATCCGTCGCGGCCTCGATTATTTCGGGAATTCCGGTTGGGCCGAAGTCGTGGTTTTGGCCCGCGGCGGTGGATCTCTGGAAGATCTCTGGACGTTCAATGAAGAAGCCATCGCGCGTGCCATCTTAGAATCGCCGCTACCCGTCGTATCCGCGATTGGGCACGAGACGGATGTAACCATCGCGGATTTCGTGGCCGATCTGCGCGCCCCTACGCCTTCAGCCGCAGCCGAAATGATTGTCTGCACCAGACAGGAGTTGCTGGACCGCATCGACAATGCGCGTCTGCACGCCACGCGTGCCCTGCGATACCGCCTCGCTATGATGGCGCGCCGCCTGCACGATCAGGCGATCACACGCGCCCATACCTTACTCGAACGAAGTGTCGCGCGGCGCAATCAGCGGGTGGACGATGCGGTGGAGCGAATCAGTGCCGCATTCCGCCGCGGAATTGCCGGACGGGAGCGGGCGCGCCGGGCTCTCGAAGGGCGTCTCAGTGTATTCGACATTCGTCCCCGGCTGCGCCGCGACCGGGAACGGCTCAACAACGCCTCATTTCATGCACTCTCAGTTATGCGCGCTCAACTCACAGCCCGGCGCAGGCGCTATGAAAATGCGGCCGCGCGGCTGGGCCAGCTGGATCCTCGTCTCGTCCTCGCGAGAGGATATGCCATCGTCCTCGACTCCAGCGGGGCCGTCATTCATGGAGCAGCCGCCACACCCACGGGTACGGACGTGAAAATCGTTTTCGCGCAGGACGCCATCCGGGCTCGCGTTACGGGAACGGAACCCGCCTGATGGCATTACTCATATGATGGCGTTACCAATATGACCGTACCGGAAGGCAACTACCTGGCGCGGGTTCGCAAAAATGCCATCGAATTTCCGCCACCCATTCGGCGTTTTTGCGAAGAGCAGCGCTGGGACCGATTCGAAGTGCTGGTTCTCGATAAAGACCATCTGGTGCTGCGTCCCGACCGCGACGGCCCAGCCGAGCTGAACCTGGAAAGCAAGCTTCCCCTGACAGACGCAATTGCCGAAGCATCGCGGATCGGCGAACAGAGCGTGATGCTTCGGATTGAAGACGGCCTGATACACGTGGCCGTTCGCAAAGTCTTCGAGACACTTGGTTTTCGGCCCCAATGAATGAACGCTAATATAAAGGCGTTGGCGCGTTAATCTGCGTGGCGAAAACTAATACAGTTCCGACGCTGCTGGACCCGACTGCGCCGCATTCCGGCCGGAAACTCACGATCCGTGAGCTGCTGCGCCCTCACACCAAGTCACTGATACTCGGCGTCCTCGCTGCCATCGGAGAAGCCATTACCAATCTGCTGGAGCCGTGGCCCCTCAAAGTCGTCCTGGACAACGTCCTTAAGAGCAAAGAATCCGCGAACGGTTGGCTGAATCACCTCATTTTTCTGGCAGCCGGCACGGATAAACTGGCCATCCTCAAGCTGGCGGCGTTTGCGGTATTCGTGATTGCGGCGGTGGGCGCACTTTGCTCTTACGCAGAAAAGCTGTTGACGACGACCGTGGGCCAGTGGGTGACTCACGACTTGCGGCAGACGGTTTATTTCCACATGCAGAGGCTGTCGCTGGCTTATCACGATCAGTCACGCACGGGCGATCTGATCAGCCGGGTGACGAGCGATATCGATTCCATCCAGAGCTTCATTACTTCCAATCTGCTCGATTCGCTGCTGGACGTGATCACGCTGACGGGAATGGTCGGCGTGATGTTTTACGTCAACTGGCGATTCACGCTGATTGCGCTTTCGGTGCTGCCGGCGCTGGCCATAGTGGTGTTCAAGTACACACGAAACATCAAAAAGGCTTCCCGGGCGGTGCGCAAGAAGGAAGGCGAAATTGTTTCGGTGATCCAGGAAGTTCTTTCCTCAATGCGCGTGGTGAAAGCGTTCGCGCGTGAGGAATATGAGCTGAAGCGCCTTGAAGAGGAGAGCCTCGAGAACGTCGAGATCGCCTTGAAAGCACGCGGTCTGAAGGCGAGACTGTCCCCGATCGTCGAGGTGATCGTGGCGGTGGGCACGGGCCTGGTGCTGTGGTTTGGAGCGAGGCTCGTGCTGGCGGGCCAACTGGATCCGGGGTCACTGGTTCTGTTCATCTGGTACCTCGGCAAGATGTACAAACCGATGCAGGACCTATCGAAGATGACGGATTCGTGGTCAAAAGCTTCGGTGGCGTATGAACGAATCCGCGAAGTTTTGGACACGGAGCGCGAGATTAAAGATTTGCCCGGTGCGCGGCCAATCCGGCGGCTGGAAGGTGCGATCGAATTCGAGCACGTTAATTTTTCTTATGAGCCCGGGAGTCCGATTATCCAGGACATGAGCTTCAGGATCAAGCCGGGCCAGGTGGCGGCGTTTGTGGGGCCGACCGGCGCGGGAAAGACAACGATCATCAGCCTGATTCCGCGGTTTTACGATCCCGATTCCGGCATCGTGAGAATCGATGGCGAAGACGTGCGCAGATACCAGCAGCGGTCACTGCGGGAACACATCAGTTTTGTGCTGCAGGAAACGCTGCTGTTCCAGGGCACGGTGTGGCACAACATCGCCTATGGACGGCCGGAGGCGACCCGCGAGGAGATTGTGCGAGCGGCAGAACTGGCAAATGCATCCGAGTTCATCGAGAAAATGCCCAAAGGCTACGACACAATTGTGGGCGAGCGTGGAGTGACGCTCTCAGGCGGTCAGCGGCAACGCATTGCCATAGCGCGCGCGGTAATTCGCAACACTCCCCTGCTGATTCTCGATGAACCGAGTTCAGGTCTCGACGCGGAGGCAGAGAAGCTGGTCTTCGATGCGCTGGACCGTCTGATGAAAGGCAAGACTTCCATTGTGATCGCGCACCGGCTTTCGACTGTGCGGGCAGCAGACATCATCTTCGTCGTGAAAGACGGGTCAATTGCGGAACAGGGACGCCATGAGGATCTTATCGCCTCCGGAGGCATTTACTCAGGCCTCTATGGAATCCAGTTCGGCGAGCCCGAGACGCTCGGTCACAGCCGGATCAGTTGACCTATTCGCTCTTCCACAACATTGGCGAATGACCCCACCTGGTCAGGTGAATAGCCAGCCGCGCGGAAGGCGTCTTCAATCTGCTTTGGCGTGATTTGAGAAAGCAGGTGACCGATCCAGCGGGCATCCTCGATGGGAATCTGCTTACCGATCCATTCCATATGCAGGCGCGCCACGTATTCCGGCGCCTCGACAAGGTGAACAAAGGAAGGGCGGCCGGGAACGTTGAAGTCGACCGATCCGGGAGATGACGCGGCAATGAATTTGGAACGCATGTAGGCGTCGAGATTGCCTTTGGAATCAGCCCGGGTGACGCTGCGGCCATCGGTTCCGAACGATGCACCGAGGTCGCTCACCATATAGATGAGCTTTCCATCGACGCGATCGACTTCGTTGTTCTCATCCTTCAGATCCCAATTGTTAATGAGTGCCATCATCAGGCGAAGGCCGTTAAACTCTTTCGTGCCGGTGAACGGCGAGTCTTTCCAACTCCAGCTGCCGAGCTTCTCTTCGCCTTTGATATAGCGCTTCAGGCGGACGTTCCGGATAGTCCCGTCAGCTTCGACATGGTTCTGACCACGTTTGAGATGATGCGGCATTTTGTCGGCGTGGAACTCGGGCATGAAATAGTCTTCATCGGTAAAGTAACCGACAGCCCAGACAAGGCGGGAAGCAACGGTTTCGGGACCAGCTTCTTCGCCAATCTTCACCTTCCACTTAACGCCATCGGAGTCATGCACGACGAATTTGGGATTCGTACCGTTCATATCTTCCTTCTCAAAGGTGAAAGGGCCCTTGGGACTGTGCGCTTCCCCACCGCTCCCGTAAAAGAGATCACGGGCCGATATGTCACCGGGGTCTTCCCACATAACGGCTTTGGTGTTGTCAGCTTTGCTGTTATCGCTGCCAAAGCTCTTTCTGGGCGCTGCGTTTAACGGGGCACTCAGTGAAAGAATGATTGCCGCCATCGCGGTGATTGCACAAACAACTCGTCGGCTCATAAATCGCTACCTTCCTCGTTAGGAGCAATACGGTTGCCAAATTGCAACAGCAACTCACAGGACGAAGCCAATTGGAGAAGACTCCAGTGAAATGTTTGGTACAACCCGGTGACGGTATTCAACCTCTGGTCAAGGCGATCAACCGCGCAAAAAAGAGCGTGGAGATCGTAATTTTTCGCATGAACCGTAAGGAAATTGAGCATGCCATGGAACAGGCGGTAACCCGCGGCGTTCATGTTCACGCCTTAATTGCCTTTACGAATCGAGGGGGCGAGGCAAATCTGCGCGCTCTGGAGCTGCGGCTGCTCGGTGCCGGCGTAACAGTGTCGCGAACCGACAACGATCTCGTCCGGTATCACGGCAAACTGATGGTGATCGATCGACGACAGTTGTTCTTGCTGGCATTCAATTTCACTTATCTGGATATTGAACACAGCCGCAGCTTCGGAATTATCACGGATAACCGCCGGCATGTGCTCGAAGCCGTGAAGCTTTTCGAAGCCGATACGGAGCGGCACCCCTATTCGCCTGCGAGCCCTACCTTTCTGGTAAGTCCATTGAATGCACGGGAACAGCTGGCGGCATTCATCAAAGCAGCAAAGAAAGAGCTGTTGATTTACGACCCGGAAGTGAGCGACCCGGCAATCATCCGTTTACTGGAGGCGCGCTCGCGGGCCGGTGTGGCGGTAAACATTCTGGGGACACTCAAAGGCAAGAGCGACATTCTGACCGCGCGCCCCATGCCCCAGATCCGATTACACACACGGAGCATCATCAGGGACGGCCAGTGGGCCTTCGTAGGCAGCCAAAGTCTGCGTGCGCTGGAGCTCGATTCGCGGCGCGAAGTCGGAATAATCTTCCGGGATACCCGCGCTGTGGCCAAACTCCATACTACTTTTACCGAGGACTGGAACTCCAAAGCGATGATCGGCGAAGCGACCGTTCAATCCGCCCAACCTTCGGACGCACCGGCTAAGGTGGCCAAAAAGGTCGCTAAGGCCGTCGCAAATGAGATGGAACCGATCTCGCCCGTGGTCGAGATGACGGTGCGGGAGATGAGCAGCGATGGCGACATGCCGATCGCTTTAAATACCGCGGAGTTCGAAACCACGGTTAAAAACGCGGTAAAAGAAGCCGTTCGCGAAGTAGTTCACAACCTGGTGGAAGAAGCGATTGAGGGCCCGGCAGCCGCGCGCGGTCACGGCTGAGGGTCATAGCTCCCCTGAGGGTCGGAACGGAAGGGAAGCGTGAACGCAACTTTCGTACCAACATCTTTCGACGATTCGATGTGCATCTTACCGTCGTGCGATTCAACGACCAACTGCGCTGTGGAGAGGCCGAGTCCGGAACCTGGCCACGCGCGACCGTGAAGACGGCGGAAGGGGAGGAAAACCGACTCAATGTGTTCTGGATCGATCCCGACTCCCTCGTCGCAAACCGAAAAGCACCAGCAGTCACCCTCGCGGTAAGCCTCGATCGCTATTCGGGGCGCCGTTTCCGGTTTCGAATATTGAATGGCGTTACTGATTACCGCTTCAAACAACATACGAATACGGTCAGCAGCTACTTCGAGCATGGGAAGGGGCGAAAGCGTGTTAATCACCGCGCCGGTTTTTTCGATGGACACGCGAAGGGGTCTGAGTGCTGTCAGAAGAATTTGGTTGAGATCCGCCGGCGCGAGGGGAGGGAGAGGCGATGCAGCTTCACCGTACTTTCGCAGGCCGTCCACCAGCTCATTCATGCGGTGCGCGGAGGTCGAGAGATGACCGAGGATGGCGTCGGCATCGGAATCGATCTGTCCCCGATAGCGTTGAACGAAGAGCGCTGCCAGAGAGCTCGCCTGGTTCAGCGGACCGCACAGATCGTGTCCGGCCCGTGCGGTAAATTCCTTCAGGTGCCGGGCGAGGACGTCACACGGAAGCGGCATTTCGAACAATCCCCGACGATTGCCCTCCCGTTCGGAGTAGGCCTTCTACCTTCTCAACCAGCGTCCGCGATGAATAGGGTTTGGGGATAAAGTCCGACACTTTGAGGCCGCTAAATTTATCCAGAATCTCCTCCTCGCTGTAACCGCTCATGATGGCAACAGGGACATTGGTGGTCCGGCGAAGCTGCACAAGAGTTTCGGTTCCCGACATGTCTGGCATGCTCATATCCAGCAAAATGAGGCCTATTTTGCGGCGATTGGCTTCGAATAACTCAAGACCAATCCGTCCGCCTGACGCTTCGATGACCTCATGACCGGCGCGGCGAAGCGCGGTAACGGCAGTTTTGCGCACGACCTCTTCATCGTCGATCACGAGGATCACCGATTTTCTTACGTTCGGCATCTGCGTCACGGGCGGAGCCTGTTCCGCAACACGGCGAAAGGGCAGCAAAACCGTAAAGCGGCTCCCTTCACCGACGGCGCTGGATAACTCGATCGATCCATTCAGCGATCTGACAATTCCGTGAACAGCGGCCAGCCCAAGCCCGCGGCCGGTAAACTTGGTGGTGAAAAAGGGATCGAAAATCTGCGCCTGCGTAGCTTCGTCCATGCCGACCCCTGTATCGATTACTTCCAGACGGAGATAGTCACCCGACGGCAGTGAATAACCGAGAATGTTTGAGACAGATGAAGCCGTAACCTGCGTGAGAGAGGTGCTTACCGTGACTTTCCCGGACGAATCACCCAGCGCCTCGGCCGCATTGATGACAAGATTCATCACCAGTTGCTGCATATGCGCGGCATTGGTTTCGAGGATGGGAATGCCAGGCTCCGTAACTACTTCCACCTGTACCGTTTTGGGCACGGACGCTCGTGTCAATTCACAAGTGTCGTAAACGATGCGCGGAATATCGACGGGTTGCATCGTCATTCTGCCTTTGCCCGCATAAGCGAGCAACTGCTGAGTCAGTTGAGCGGCGCGTTCACTGGACCGGACAACCAGGTCGAGCATCTCCCGTACCGGATGATCCGAGTCGAGATTTTCCAGCGCAAAACTGGCGCCTCCCATAATTCCGACCAGGAGATTGTTGAAATCGTGCGCAATGCCACCTGCGAGTACTCCGATACTGTCGAGCTTCTGGCGCTGCCGCAGAGCCTCTTCCGAACGTTTCTGATCTTCGAGATCCGTAAACGTTCCAAACCAGCGCACGTGACTTTCACCGGAAGATGAGATGGCGACCGCGCGCATCAGATGCCAGCGGTAAGTGGAATCCCTCGCACGAAACAGGCGCAGTTCGCATTCGAATGCCCGGTGGGATCCGGCGGCTTCTCGCCAACTGTCTAGGACGGCTGCGCGATCAGCGGGATGAATCATGCAGGAGATGCTCCAGGACTCATCCCGGGCGTGTCCGCTGACATCGCAAAGCCGTTGATTGGCATAACGAATCAGACCATCGGAATCCGCTGTCCAAACCAGCTGCGGAATGGCTTCCGCAAGGGTCCGGTAGCGCTCTTTCTCCTCGAACAGCTCGGCGCGAATAGCCTCGAGTTCCGCATTCCGCTGCTGAAGGGCAATGCGCTGACCGGAAACTTCCTGCTGGAGCCGGAACCGCTGAACGGCGCTGGCAACGGTTCTGGCGAGCGCTTCAGAGCTGGCGGGCCCCTTGACCAGATAGTCCATCACGCCCAGCTTCATCGCCTCCACGGCGATCTGTTCATTACCGATCGCGGTGAGCATGACTACCGAGCAGGGAAGAAATTCAACACCCCGCGTGAGATGCCGAATCATGGCGAGACCGTCGATATCAGGGAGATCGAAATCGAGCAGAAGGCAATCGGGCTGAAATGTCTGCAGGCGGGCGAGCCCGCTGCGACCGGTGTCTTCTTCCGCGAATTCAAAATCGCCTGGCTGACTCGCCTGCAGATACTCCTTGAAGATCGTCCGATCCACGTTGTTGTCGTCAATGATCAGAATCTTCAGTACGGACATGACAGAGCCACCGCGGTCGATACAGTGCCATTTTAAAGGATCAGCTAATCGTTTCGAGTATTCGTTATGTAGTCTCTTTCTCAGAAAGTTCACCTGGGAGCAATGTGTGTATTCTTAATCACATGTCTTGCCTCTCGGGTGTTTTGTTCAAAGTGTGTGAGCGGGTACGATTATTCCATGAATCTGCCGGGGGACCGGTCAGGCATCCTGGACGAGTTGCCTTCCAAATGCGAATATGAGGTCAGTCGGATGATCGGTTCTGCCCCTGTGACGCAGATCTTTGTAGCTGAAGATAACCCTGCTGACGTTTATTTGATCGATCAGGCGTTGCGGGAGAGCTCTCTCGATTTTCGGATGGAAGTCGCTTCCGATGGAAACGAAGCCTTGTCGTATTTCCGGCGGGAAGGTCGTTTCGCCAACTCCACCATACCGGCGCTGATCCTGCTGGATCTGAACCTGCCTCTCTACGATGGCGGCGAGATACTCGACTGCATTCGCGCGGACGAACGTCTCAGGGATGTTCCCGTGGTGGTGCTGACCTCTTCCGATTCACCCAAGGACCGAAGAAATGCGCTCAGCCGCGGCGCGGACCACTACATCCGGAAACCTTCGACCTTGGCTGAGTTCATGGCTATTGGAAATCAGTTGCGCGATCTTTTGACCGCTGGACGCGTGGAAAGCCAATAAAGGCCCAAAGTGAACTAAGCGGGTTTCTGCTACAGCGTTTTCTGCGTATTAACCGCTTCCATCACTGCCTTGATCTGGGCTTCCAGTTCAGCAACGCGGGTCTGCAGGTCACTGATTTCCTGGCCTTCCGGATCCGGCAGTGAGCCGTGTTCCAGAACGCCCTCAGACGGCAGGTTGCGCATTCGAACAACCCGACCGGGGACCCCTACAACAGTGGAATAGTCCGGGACCGGGTGAACCACCACCGACCCCGCGCCAATCTTGACGTGGTTCCCAATCCGTATGCTGCCGAGAACCTTGGCGCCGGTTCCGATAACCACACTGTTGCCAATGGTCGGATGCCGTTTCCCCCGCTCATTGCCCGTCCCACCGAGCGTTACACCCTGGTAAAGCAGTACGTCGTCGCCGATCTCCGCGGTTTCGCCGATTACAACGCCCATGCCGTGGTCGATGAAAAAGCGTCGTCCAATGGTGGCTCCTGGATGAATTTCAATGCCCGTGAGGAAGCGGGAAATCTGGGAGATCAGACGTGGGACGAGTGGAACCCGGGCCCGGTATAAGCGGTGCGCCAGACGGTGCAGGATGATGGCATGAAAGCCGGGATAGCAGAGAGCGATCTCGATGACGCTGCTGGCTGCCGGGTCTTCCCGGAAGATCGTGTCGAGTTGTTCTCTGATGACGGCGAACATTGGCGTCGCGGCCGAAAGCCGCTATGAACTTGAGATGCCTGTCAATGCCCGGAAGCTTCGGCCGTTTCGACGATAACGGGGGCCTTGGCGCCGGGAGGAATGGGCGCGAGCATATCGTCTTTGGTATAGACCAAAGTCGATGTATTGTAACTGGCTACTTCGAAGCCATGCCCGTGAGTAATGGCATCCGTGGGACAGGCTTCCACGCAGTATCCGCAGAAAATACAGCGGTTGTAGTCAATGTTATAGACCTTCGCGTAACGCTCACCGCCGCTGATCCGCACCTTCTCCGTGTTCTCGGCAGCTTCAATGTAGATGCAGTTGGAAGGGCAGGCAGCGGCGCAAAGGAAGCACGCTACACACTTTTCGAGCCCGTTCTCATCCCTCTGCAGGACGTGAACTCCGCGGAAACGCTCCTGCAGCTTCGGTGGTTCATCAGGGTAATTCTCGGTCACCGTCGGAGACATCATCTCCTTCAGCGTGACCCCCATGCCTTTCGCAACAGCCGTCGCCGCGCCCAGAACTTCGCCGATTACATTTGCCATCTGGTAATTAGTTTAACGGAACACTATTCGTCCCGGAACTGCTGAACGAAGGCCAGAATATCAAATCGCTTAATTTCGCGATCCGGGAAGAAACTGTTAACGGCATCCGTCTCATCGTCGAAGACCTCAAAAATCGTATCGATTTTGGTCATGACGAGCAGTTCAATGTTGCGCCGGTTCACGTGCAGCAACCGCACCGCGCCCTTTGCATTGCGCGCGGAGGTGGCAGACATTACCAGTGCGCCCAGTCCCGTACTGTCCACATATTCGACACCCTGCATGTTGAGAATGAGTCGAAACCCCGCCAGGCGCTCCATCTTCTCGATACTGGCACGCAAAGCCGCGGACTCGTCTCCGGCCGTTATGCGGCCTTTGAGATCCAGCAGTACCACTCCCTCGCGTTCCCGTCGACCGATTTCAAGCCCCATGCCAATCAGATGCTTCCTCCAGTGTAAAGACTCGCGACTGGGAAGCCACTGCCTTTTCTACCTGAATTCCTGCATCCCCGATTCCAATCCAGCTGCGCTTCCAATTCAGCTGCCCCAATTTGAACCAGCGCCGAAAATCACACCGCAAGAGTTCGCGGATATTCCATTTTCAGCTCGGTCAGCGTATCGATGATTACGTCGGCCACGGCGAAATTCCGGAACCATTTATGGTCGGAAGGTATAACGTACCAGGGGGCGTGCTTTGTGCTGCAACGGGCAATCGCTTCTTCATAAGCAGCCTGATAATCATTCCAGTATTCGCGTTCTTTGAAGTCGGCCGGAGACGCTTTCCAGTTCTTCCGGGGATCCTCAATCCTTTGGCGAAAACGGCGCTCCTGCTCTTCTGTGCTCATGTGCAGAAAAAATTTCAATATTACGACGCCGTTCTCGCTGAGCATCGATTCGAAAGCATTGATCTGTGCGTAGCGGGCACGCCAGACACTTTTCGGCACTATTTTGTGGACCCGTGTGACCAGTACGTCCTCATAATGCGAGCGGTTGAAAATGCCGATGTTGCCCAGCGCCGGCACAGCGGCATGGACTCGCCACAGAAAATCGTGTTCGAGTTCCAGAGGCGTCGGTTGTTTAAATGAGGTCACCGTACAGCCCTGGGGATTGACGCCCGACATGACGTGCCGGATCGTACCATCTTTCCCCGCGGCATCCATGCCCTGCAAAACAATCAGGAGTGCATGTTTGTGCTGCGCATAAAGCAGGTCGTGTAAATGGGCCAGCTTATCGATATGTCCCGGCATCATCCGTTCGGCACGGCTTTTCGACAAACCGGTCGTCGCTGCCGGTTTATGCCGCTCCAGACTGAATTTGCCGCCGGGGCGAGCCAGAAACTTGTCGCTGTCCATCCTGCTCTATCGTCGCCGAAACGTAATCAGCCTGAGCACATCGCCAGGAGCGCTCTGATCCGCGTTGATGACCTGAATATCGCCGCGTCCGCTTGGGCTCCATCGCTCTCGAAACCGCTCGGATAAAGCGCCGGCGAATATTGTCATCAGCGGAGTTCCCGCAGCCGCTGCTGCATGCTGGCCGGCCGAGTCGTATCCCGCATAAAAAGCCGCCTGGCCGATGAGCGATGCGAACCCAGCGAACGATCCTTCCCAGAATCGAACTTTATTACCGGCTCCCGATTTCTCCACCGCAGCCGTGACGCGCCTTGCTTCTTCCCCGCCCGCGCCCCGGTCGATCCAGATTGTTTCAAACCGCTGACCCAGAAGTTCGATCAACCGCCATTCGAAACTGTCGGGCAACCGCTTCGAGTCATTCTCTCCCGTGCCCAGACTCACCGCCGCAAAGCTCCCTGCCACTCCCGGATCCACCGCCTCCGGAGCAATGTAGGCTTCGCCCTCAACGCCAAAAGTCGACTTCACCCAGTTGCGCGTCAGATCCGTCAGATTGCCGGCTGAACTCGCCACGCGGCTGGGAAAGTGAAAGTAGTGTTCGATCGGTCCCACTGGAACCAGCCCCAATTGAGTCATGCGCGAATCGGGATCGATAACCACGGAACTACTGCCGACAATTCCCGCGCTCAGATCTTTCGCGAATTTCAGACGTTCGCTCACTGGTCCGGACCGCGGATACTGCGCCTCGAAGGCAATCACACGCCGGTCGGCGGCAAACAGTTCGGTCGATTTCCGATTGCCGACAAAATGAACTTCCGCCTCCGGAAACCGGCGTTTCATCGCATCGAGAACCAGACTCGTGATCTTGATGTCCGCTCCCAATGTCACCCGCGAAAGCACATAAACCTTGTCCACCCGTGCCGGCAACCGAGGCTGCACGCGCGCCCGCGGGGGGATCCAGGCAGTCATCAGCTGCTCATACGCCGCCGCCTGATCCGGATCGAACGAATCGCTCAGCGCCTCTACGATTGTTCGGAAGAATTCCGCCGGGCACTCTTCGCCCAGCGCATGCACGATCGGCTCCGGTAACTGTTCACCTTCGCGGATCAGTGCCAGCGCGGTCGCGGCCCGGCTGCTACAGGAAGTACTTGCCGACAATCGGTTCCAGCTTCTGGATCGTAGTCTCGGGAACCACGGCTCGGTCCGTAATCAGCGCATGTTTGAGCGCGTCGCCGCACTTGCACAGACGCTGCTCGGGCATTGCCTTTACCGCTTCCGCAACCACGCGCGTAGCGTTCGCCGCATTAAGCTGCAGTACACGGATGATGTCAATCACCTCTACCGCATCGTGACCGGGATGCCAGCAGTCGTAATCCGTAACCATTGCGATGGTGACGTAACAGATCTCGGCTTCGCGCGCGAGCTTGGCTTCCTGCAGGTTCGTCATCCCGATCACGTCCATGTTCCATGACCGGTAAACGTTCGATTCCGCTTTCGTCGAAAACGCCGGGCCTTCCATGCAGAGGTAAGTGCCGCCGCGCTTCACGGACACACCCACCGTATTGCAGGCGTCGGCCGCTACACCCGAAAGTTCCGCGCAGACCGGATCGGCGAAGCTCACATGCGCGACCAGACCCTCACCGAAAAATGTGGATATCCGGCCCCGCGTGCGATCGAAAAACTGGTCGGGAATCACGAAGTCGAGCGGCTTATGTTCTTCTTTCAACGAACCAACCGCGCTGAGAGACAGAATCCGCTCCACACCCAGCGACTTCATGCCGTAAATGTTGGCCCGAAAGTTCAGTTCCGACGGCGAGATCCTGTGCCCTCGGCCGTGGCGTGCCAGAAAAGCCACTTCCTTGCCTTCCAGTTCGCCCACGATGTAGTTATCCGAAGGAGCTCCAAACGGTGTCGTGATCGCTATTTCCCGCTCCGCATGGAAGCCCGGCATGGAATATAAGCCGCTGCCGCCAATGATGCCGATTCGTGCCAATTATGCTCCTTCAGCCTGAATAATTTCCCATAGTACGCCACCGGCACTCGCAGGGAGGCTCCTGGGATTGACAAACACATAGAGATGTCCGCTCGCCCCGCGCTGAGGTTTCCCAATCACCTTTGCGCCGTTTCTCTCCAGCCTCGCGATGGTGGCTTCAAGGTCGGAAACGCGAAGCGCCACATGGTGCAGACCGGGACCGCGGCGGGCCATAAACCTCGCAATCGGAGAAGAGTCATCGAGAGGCTCCAGTAATTCGATCCGCGACTCCGCCAGCCGAAGCATCGCGACCCGAACCTTCTCATGCTCCACTGTTTCGCGCGTCGCACCGGGCAATCCCAGCCCCTGCTCATAGAACACCAGCGCTTCATCCAGCGATTTCACCGCAATCCCCAGATGGTCGATCGCAAACGTCTCTCGCGCCATTCCCGGCGCTCTCTTGTGCCAATGCTCAAGCTGATCGAGCAGTGCGGGCACGCCGGCCCCCGTCGTCGCTACCGTTTCGAATATCGGTACCGGATGCTCACCTAGCGACAGCATGCCTTCGATTTCATTTCGTGTCCGATCTGCGCCAGGATAGTCGGCCTTATTAATAACGAAGATCCCCGCGATCTCCATGATGCCCGCCTTAATGGCCTGGACATCGTCGCCCATGCCAGGCGTCAGCACCAGCGCCACTACATCCGCGAGCCCCGCAATATCGATCTCATCCTGACCCACACCCACCGTTTCGATCACCACATAATCGAATCCGGCCTTGCGAAATAACTTCGCGAGATGGCCTGTCGACGCCGCCAGCCCACCCGTGATGCCGCGCGTCGCCATGCTGCGTATGAAGACACCCGCATCTCCGTGATGCCGTTGCATCCGGATGCGGTCGCCGAGGATTGCCCCGCCCGTGGCCCGGCTGCTCGGGTCTACCGCGAGGATTGCAACAGTGCGCCCCCGGCTTCGCATCTCCGCCGCCAGAGCGTCTACCAGCGAACTCTTCCCTGCCCCCGGCGGCCCGGTCACGCCTATAACAAGGCCGGCGCCTTCCGGCATTGCGTCCAGACGTTCCCTCGCTTCCGGCTCTCCGCGTTCGATTTCGCTAGCCAGCCGCGCCAGTTCGCGGGTCGTGATTTCCATTCAGTCTTTCAGCAACTGCCTCGCGATTACCAGGCGCTGGATCTCGCTCGTACCTTCGCCGATCGTACAGAGTTTCACATCCCGATAAAACTTCTCCACGGGATAGTCCTTGATGAACCCGTATCCGCCGAAGATCTGCACCGCCTCGCCCGCAATCCACACCGCCGCTTCGGACGCGAACAGCTTCGCCATCGCGGATTCCCGCGTAATCCGCCGCCCCCCATCCAGCATCTTTGCCGCACGATAAATCAGCAGCCGCGACGCGTCGATCTTCGTCGCCATATCCACCAGCTTGTGTTGAATCGCCTGAAATTCCGAAATCGGCCGCCCGAACTGCTTCCGTATTTTGGCGTATTTCAACGCCGCATCGTAAGCGCCCTGCGCCATACCTACTGATAACGCCGCGATCGAAATCCTTCCGCCATCCAGAATCCGCAGACTGTCGACAAAACCTTCCCCCGGCTTCCCCAGCAGTTGCGATTGCGGTAGCCGGCAATCGGAGAAAATCACTTCCCCGGTCGCGCTCGCCCGCAGCCCCAGTTTGTTTTCCTTCTTCCCGGCGCGAAACCCCGGCGTGCCTTTATCCAGCAGGAACGCCGATATTCCGTGGCGCGCCGCAGTCCGGTCCGTTACCGCCATCCCGACGCAAACATCCGCATAGTGCGCGTTCGTCGTGAAGGTTTTCGACCCGTTCAGCACCCATTCATCGCCGTCACGCACCGCCGTCGAGCGCGTCCCCGCCGCGTCCGACCCCGCCTCAGGCTCCGTCAATGACCAGCACCCGATCCATTCACCCGACGTGAGCTTCGGCAAATACTTTTGCTTCTGTTCTTCCGTCCCCGCTTTGTAGATATGGTTCGACGCCAGCGAAGTATGCGCGGCCACGATGATTCCGACCGAACCATCGACCCTCGACAGTTCCTCGATGATGATCGAGTATTCGATGTACCCCAGTTCCGCGCCGCCGTACTGCTCGGGAAAGATCGCCCCCATGTAGCCGAGGCGTCCCAGCTTTTTGATCACTTCAAGCGGAAACGTCTGGTTCTCATCCCAGTCAGATACATGCGGTGCGATTTCCGCAGCCGCGAATTCGCGTACTTCCCGCCGCAACTGCTCCTGCTCGGGCGTGTATTCAAAGTCCACGATTCCGATTATGGCCTATGCCGTAGCAACACCAGTACGTTTCCCATCCAGGTAAACCTCGAGAATTTCCAGACGGTCCGTCAACCGGAAAACCACCACATCGGCTCTCTCGCCAGTCGCCAGCCCGTGCATCCGGCCGGAAATCCGTGCCACGTTCGCAGGATTCACCGTCGCCGCCGCCACCGCTTCGGCCAGAGTCGCTTCCCCGGTCGCCATCAGATTCGCAATCGCCCGATTCATCCGCAACGCCGAGCCCGCCAGCCTTTCCTGACCTCGCAGCACCACGCGACCGTCACGGGTTAGTTCCACGTCGAGTTCCCCCAGCCGGTAATCGCCGGGCATCGCCCCAGCCGGCGTTGCCGCATCCGTCACCAGAATCGTCCGCGCCAGTCCCTTCGCCCGCAACGCAACTCGCAGATACGCGGGATCCAAATGTGCCCCCAGATGTGCCCCGTCAAGTATGAAGCTCGCGCTCAGCCGGTCCTCCGCCAACTGATCCCACAGGCAATTCGGAAACTTGCGAACCATCGCCGGACCCGCGTTTCCCAGATGAGTCGATAACGTCGCCCCTGCCGACACTGCCTCTGCGATTTGCGCAGATGACGCGCCGGTATGCCCAATCGCAACCACCACTCCCGCGGCACACAGCCGCTCGATGTAGTCGACTGCCTCAGGCCAATGCGGAGAAAGCGTCACAATCCGTATCGAGCCGTCGGTTACCTCCTGCCATCTCTGAAATTCATCGAAATCCGGCGCCCGCACCGAACCCACCGGATGCGCCCCCCGCGGTCCATCTGTTGGATCGATATGCGGACCCTCCACATGAAAACCCGCCACCGCCGCCGCATGCACAAGCTGTTTTCTCGCGCGATGAAGGTTACCGAGACTGCTCAGCATGGTCTTAGCCGGCGCCGTAATCACCGTGGGGAAGAAACGGGTCACTCCGGTCGCAAGAATTGCATCCGTTGCCCGCGCGACGTCCTCAACCGGTATCGCCGGATCGTTGAAGTCGACACCCGCAAATCCGTTCACCTGCAGATCTATGAAGCCCGGCGCCACATAAATATCGCTCGCGACTCCAGCTTCCATCGCGTCAATCGACTCTATCGATTCGATGGTCTCGCCGAACTTCACCTGCACCTGCTGGCCCGTGGCGGTATTGCGTCCCAAACAGATCATGAGTTCCTGGGTTTATGCACAGACTTCCCACAATGTTCCCACAACAGTCCCCGGTCAACCTCACGCCAAAGGGCATCGACAAAGCTGTTGAAAACGGATCGGCACCGAGGCGTTTCCTGTAGCATCACGCCCGTCAGTCAGGTTACAAAAGGGGAAACGGATTGGCTGGCGCGTGATTCCAGCGGTGATCTCGGGGGAGACAGCCGGATCGGAATCGCGCGCGCAGTCGTCTGCTCCCGCCAAATTTCAGTACCGTTCGCCTTTTCCGAACCGCGCGTGTCAACAAGCGGCAACAGGAGACTAGAAAAGCCGTTCCTGCTTGTTCAGATTTCCGAACGTGCCGATGTTCGCAATCGAAAACGCCACAAGGTACGTCGTATCGTCGCGCGCGCCCACATTCACCCGGCGCATCTCAACACTAAAGCCACAGCAATCGGTGTTATACGTAACCTGCACGATGGCATAGAGCAGCTTCGCCTGACGAAAGTCATAAACGCTGGTTAACGCGGTGTTCCAGCCCTTGCGATTCGCATCGCCATAACCGACCGAGCCCTGAATCTGATCCGCAGGCGGTGTCACCAGCGGGTTCGTATGCACAATACTGTGACCCGCCCCGAAGTGGTATTTCTTCAGCCGAACATCCACCGAAAAGAGACTGTTCGTGACTCGATGATAGGCCGGATCGTAATCGGCTTCCCACTGGAACGAGATGCCGTTTACCGGATTTGAACGAAGCACGGAAACAATCGGAGAATAGTTTCGCGGACCGCTCATAAAGTCATAACCCGTCAGATCGATCGCCGACCACACCACATTCCTCTGCCCCGCCACTACTGCGCCGCCGAAGGTCGGGTCGAAATATCTCTTCTGATACAACTCCCAAGTAAAAACCTCGAGAACCGTATCGCCCCTTTTGGCATACAGCCGGTTCGTCAGACCGATCTCCAGTTCGTTCGTGTCCGAGATCAGGTCCGTGCCGTCGTAACGTACCGTATTGAGGAAGTTGTTGACGCCGGTCACATAGTCGTAAACCAGCCTCGGTTCGATCACGTGTTTCAGTTTGTCACCAAGGAAAGTCTTCTTGTCGTAAACCCGCTCGATCGGCGGCAGCACGAAATCGATCTTCAGTTCCGGCGCGTTCACCATCAGACCGTTGGAAGTCATCGTCGATGTGGCGGCATTCAGTTGCTGCCCGTAATAAGTGTCATGCATGGTGAAGCTGGGAATAATATTGAAATCGCCCCAGTGGAATGAGGTCACCAGTGACGGCGCAATGGCCGTCCGCGGGCTGAACTGAGTCGTTTCGTAAAAAGGTCCATCCGGTGGACCCGTGGTCGGGTCAGGCTGCACACGATGATAAAGCCCCGCGGTCGTGTCGAACGAAAACCAGGCCGGCAGTGTGCCGATCTGCTGATCCCGGCCCTGAAACTCGAATTCCGGAAGCTTGCGAATCTCTACGATGTCGCCCGGCGTAGAGGTTTCGAAATTCTGGTTCTCGGAAACAGAAGTGTTGAACGTATATGCGCCAAAATTCTTCGCAACGTATCCGACCGAGTTCGTCGATGAGTAAACCGCCTCATTGAACCCATAACTGAAGGTCTGCCGGAACAGAAATGAACTCAGGTAATCGAGGTTCCCGCGCGCCGTCCAGCCATCGCCGAAATCGATTTTGCCTGTCCCGACAATACTCACGCCGGGTGCCTTCTCCACCGTGCCGTTTACGTCTACGCCCCGGTCCTGCACCCCATAGACAATCACATTAAAATCGGATTTGTCCGTCGGCTTGCCGCGAAAATCCACATGATGCGCCAGACCCCGAGCCGTATAGTCAGTCAGCAGGTAAGTCATGTCGTAACTGCGGTTGATCGCCCAGTAGTAACCAGTCCCCACGAAGTAACCGAATTGCGAACTGTGGCCGAACTCCGGCGTCTTAAAGCCTGATTTACGCGGTTCCTTCTTCAGACTCTTATAGAAGTACGGAAAATAGAACAGCGGAATGCCGCGCAGACGGAACAAACTCCAGTGCGTCACCGCGCGATCCTCCGGAATTATGTCGAAGATGGCGCTGTGCAAAGTCCACCACGGGTTCGGCACATGGCAATCGGTGATAAAGCCGTCGTGAATGATGTACTTGTTCTCGAACTTCTCCGCATACGCGCCCTCGAAGTAAAAGGGCTCCTGGGTGGTCAGAATGCCTCGCCGCGCCACCACCTTTGTCTTCGTATACCCGCGGACTCCATAGAACGTGCCCCGCTGTGTATCGGTGTTGTACTCCGCGCGATCGCAGTAGATCAGTTCGTTGCGGTCGTAATTGCGGTATGACACATTTCCCCGCGCCGAGAATATATGGGTGTTTTCGTCATACTCGGCTTCATCCGCTTTGAACGTCGCGTCAAAAAGCTCCACCGTCACGTTGCCGTGCAACCGATTCACTCCGTTATCCAGATCCTGCGAATCGGATGTAAAATCGTGCTCTCCCCGCGCCGGCGCGTTCGGCCGCGGAATCTTAACATTGAAGTCAGGCCTTTCCACCGTAGCGCTGTCCTGAGGAGGAGGCGGCGGCGGAAGCCCCGGAGCTATCACAGCCACAGTCGGAGCTTGCTCCGCATTCTGCGCAAATAAGGTTATGGCCCCGCCCGACACCAATGCGAGGGCGAGCAGACATCTGTTCACACGCTGACGGAGAAATATTCCGTGACAAGCAACCATGTTTATGTTACTCAGAGAATTAGGGCAAATCCTGCGAAACAGCCTCAACAGGCAACCGTAGCACGGCATAAATTGTGTCGCAAGTTGCGGAAGCGATTTGCCATAGAAGAGCAAGAGCGGAAAGAGCAAGAGAAATAGATGCACTGCAAGCACTGCGGTTTCGCAAATGGTGAAGACGATCATCGCTGTCTGCGTTGTGGGCGCCGCATGAGCGGAGTCGTCATCGCCGCGCCGCCGGGATATGTCGGAGCCAACGCCCTCGCCATATCCACAATGATCGCCAACGACACTCAGACCGTTGAGTTTGAAAAACTTCCGGCGAGTACAAATGCCCAGCCCGCGCTCTTCTCCTCCCCCGCTCCCGCCTCCAACGTAATCCCGTTCCAGCAAAAGCAGCCGTCTGCCCGTCCCCAGCCTTCGGCAACCTTCCGAACTCCGCTTCAGGACCCTGCTCCGCCAGCCCCGGCTCGCAAAACCCACGCCCGCAAACTCACCCCGCCCGTCGAACAGGGAACGCTCGATTTTATCCCCGCCGCCCCGGCTAAAAATCGCCGCCTCAAAACCGACGTCGACGCCCAGATCTTCTGCGAACAGCCCGTAGCCACCCCGACCCACCGCTTCGTCGCCGCCTGCGTCGATGCCGGTCTGATTCTCGTAGGCTTCGGCGTTCTCGTTCTGGCTTTTCAGCTCATGGGAGGCAGTTTCGGGGAAGGAAAAATCTTCTGGCTGGGCCTCGGCGGCGCCCTGACGACGGTGTCTCTCTTCTACGGCCTGCTCTGGGCCATAGTCGGCCGCGAGACCGCCGGAATGAGCTTCACCGACCTGCAATTGATCACGTTCGACGGCTTCCCCCTCGACGCGCGCAGCCGAGCTTTACGAGTCGCCGCCACCTGCCTGAGCTTCTGTTCGGGTGGATTAGGTATCCTCTGGGCCGTCGCCGATGAGGAAAATCTCACCTGGCACGATCACATCTCGAAGACCTTCCCCACCATCAAGGAAGATCCCCGCACCTTCGTTAAGCAGCGCCGCTAACAGCAGCTCCATAGAACCTGAAATTCGCGTTAGATTCGGAAACGCGAATCTTAAGGCTCTGCTCTCTCCTTCCGGCGACCGAATCGCTTATTTCGAGCAATCTCCCCGAGGCGCTGTAGCAGTAAACTGAAGGCAGGCCCATGGAGACGATACCCCTCAAACCGGAGCGCAAGGCGCAGTTGGAAGACTATGCTCAGCGGCATGGACAGGACCCCGCCGTTGCGCTCGATGACGTCCTGGCCGCCGCGCTTGAATGGGAAAGCCAGGATTATCAGGAGACGCTGGAAGGCATCCGCCGTGGAGTCGAGGATATCAACGCCGGCCGCACTCGACCCGCTGCTGAATTCCTTGCTGAAGTCCGCCGGAAGTATGGCTTTCCGGATTGAGACGTCGGCTGAAGCGGAGCTTGACGCGATTTCAATTCTTGAATGGCTACTTGCGCAACAGGCCGGTGACGCCGGTCTCCGTTGGTTCATGGCGATCGACGAGGCAATTTCGTCTCTTGCCAACTTTCCTGAACGCTGTCCTCGCGCGCCCGAGACCACGCGTTTCCCGTTTGAAGTGCGGCAGCTTATCTACGGGAAAACACTCCACGCGTACCGAATCTTATTTACTATTCGGGGCGAGACCGTTCATGTGTTGCATATCAGGCACGGCCGGCGCAGACATATTGGCGATCCACATTAGGAACCAGAAACAGATTGGAAGCACTCTGAAAAGTGCCGTTAAAGTAGTGCGCCCATGCATGGAAGGCACGGAACGGGCCTGAAAAAGGCCTAAACCGCTTCCTTGCTCTCCACATGAAACGGCGTGTGCAGATATTTCGCAACTTCATCCTGCGCGCCCTGCGTATTGTCCCGCGTCCGCTGCGCCTGGGTATATTCGTTCACCGCACGCTCGCGCTGCCCGGTGATATCGAAAATCTTCCCCAGATAAATGTGCGACCACACCTCAACCCACTTCGGATCCGCATCCCCCTGCAGTGCCTCGCGGAATTCATTCGCCGCCGATTGATAGTTATGCTGCAGGAAAAACACCTCACCCACCCGGTAATGCGCCATGGAGCTGTTCTTCTGTGTATCCAGCGCCCGCTGATACTCCCTCAGCGCATCCGCAAACTCGCTCACCTGCACCAGTTGCTCGCCCTTCCGGATCGCCACCGACACCCGCATCTGCGGGCTCATCCGCAGCACCTTATTGCCTGGATCGATCGTGATCTTCTTCGGCTTGCCGAATGTATCCACTGAGAACTCAGATGACGTCCCCATCACCTCGATCCGCTTGTCTTCCGGATTTCCCTCCGTCTCTATATGCAGGTCAACCGGCATCCGGAACGTGTCCAGATCCTGCGTGATCTTGCCCTGAACCCGAAACCCCTTCTGCGTACGGAAAATCGTGTAGTCGAGTTTGAACTCGGGCGCCCCGTTCGATTCCACCCACTGGATGAAGAAATACCGCAGCTCTTCGCCCATCACTGCCTCGCCCACTTTGCGGAAATCCTCCGTCGTCGCCGATTTCCAGGCATACTGCTGCATGAAATTTTTCAGCGTGGCAAAAAACTTCTCGTCGCCCATCGTGCTCCGCAGCATCTGGAATACGACCGCCCCTTTGTCCGCGCTCAGCGCCCAATACTCCGGCGAATAATCTTCCATGCGCGCCGTCTGAATCAGAGGTACATTGTCCACCGTCAGCGCCGTAATCGCCAGATCTTTCATCCGTTGATCCAGCGCCCCCGCGCCTTTCTCATGCTCTGCCCACAACGCTTCGGCGTAAAGAGCCCCGCCGTTTTCCAGCCACATATGGTTGCGATTCACTGGCGAAACTTCCACTTCCCACCATTGCCGCGCAATCTGGTTCGCCAGCACGTTTGCGTTCACATCTTTGCCGATTGCATGCGGAGCCAGAAATACAATCCCCGGCGCCGCATAGCCGTTGGGCGCTCCGTCCGCCGTTTCCACCAGAGTCAGATTGGCGTAAGGGGCCAGCCCGAACAGGCTCGTGAAGTGTTCCACCATCTGGGCCGTCTGCGCTCCATAAGCGTTCGCCATGGATGCTTCCGCGCCGCGAAACCAGACACTCGTTGTCAGGCCTTCCGCCGATACCTTCGCCGGACCGCCCTTGAACATGGCAATGTCTCCCGGAAATGACGGTTTACTGAACTGAAATGTGAAGACGCTGCCCGTCGCCCCTGCTTTGACGGAATCGCTCCCGCTGCCGACCACCGTAAAATCCGGCGGCACCGTCACGTTGATCGTCGACGTAAACCGGTCCGCCGTATAGCCGCTCACCGGAAACCAGCGCGCAGGGTAAAGCAGAAACGCATAGTCGTTCTGGATCGCAGCGAACTTAATCCCAAAGATCGGCGATTCCTCAGTGCCCGTCAGCCGTCCGTCGTAACTGAAAATCAGCGTTGCGGGCTGGCCCTTCGGCATCCCGGCCGGCACCGACACACGAACCGTACTATCGGTAGCGTTTCTCGAAGATTGATAACTCTGGCCTTTGTCGTCCACGATGCGCGAAATATTCAGCGCATTATTCAACTCGAACGTCAGCGTTCCCGTCAGATCGTCCAACGGTATAAAGCGGACCACCGCCCGCGCCGAAAGCGTCTGCGTATCCGGGTTGATTTGCGCGTCGATCGTGTAATTGTCCACATCGATGCGCGCTCTCCTGTCGTCCTGCCCATAGGCCGCCGTCGCTACAAATGCCCCGAGGATGAATATGCCAATCTTCTTCACGTCCGGTCCCTCTTCCCGCTTCGATCCTGATACAACTCCACCACGGCGTCCGCGGCCCGGGCAATCGCGTCGCCCGTACCGGCCAGCCTCGTGCCCACCCGCGCCAGCTCTACCTTCATTTTGCCTCTTTCCTCCGCGTTGTCGAGCAGCCGCCCGGTTTCCTCGGCCAGCCGCTCCCCCGTCATGTCGTCCTGAATCAGTTCCGGGACCACCCGCTTTTCTGCAATCAGATTGACCATGGAGTAAAAAGGTACGTCCACTAAGAAACGCCCCAGCGTCCAACTCAACGCCGTGACTTTGTAATACGTCACCATCGGAGCCCCCAACAGAGCGGCTTCCACCGTCACGGTGCCGCTGGCCGCTAAAGCCACGTCGGCATAGGCCAGCGCGTCCCACGCTTCACCCTCAATCGCGTGTATCGGACTGCCGGCCAGGCCAGCGGAAAAGAACTCGGTGCCGCAGTTCGGCGAGGCCGGCAGAATGAAATTGAGAGCCCTGTCTTTACTGAGGATTTCCGCCGCGCGCACCAATGCCGGAACGTGGCGAAGAGCTTCGCTGCGCCGGCTGCCTGGTAGCACTGATATAAGCGGACGAGCCAAGTCCAGATTGTGTTTCCGGAAAAACTCCTCCCGCCCCAGCGTCGGCCGGACCCGGTTCGCCAGCGGGTGCCCAATATAAGTCACCGGCACTTTGTGCTCTTTGAAAAACGCTTCTTCGAACGGAAAAATACACAACAGCCGGTCGATAATCCGGCGCATCGTCTTCACCCGGCCCTTGCGCCACGCCCAGACCTGCGGCGCCACCAGATACACCACCGGAATTCCCAGCCGCTTCAGCTTCGCCGCCACCCGGAAGTGAAAATCAGGCGAATCGGTGAGGATCGCCACCTCCGGCTTCTCCTCGGCCGCGGCCTGAATCAGCTTGCGGAACCGCCGCCAGATCCGCGGCAGGTGCGCGATCACCTCCACCAGCCCCACCACGGCCAGATCTTCCGACCGCACTACTGCCTTCACGCCCGCCTTACGCAGGTGCGGTCCAGCGCATCCGAAGAACTCCGTCTCGGGCCACCGGGCTCTTAAACACGCCGCCAGCTCCGCCGCGTAGTAATCCCCCGAAGCTTCTCCGGCGGATATCAAAACTTTTCTGGGCGCAGTCGGCAAGCTTTCAGGGTACCGTCCGGGCACTTTCCTGCCTGTTACAATCCGTATACGCCGCAACTTAAAGATGCTTCCACATAACGGTCAGCCGCGGACGTCGGTCGAAGAACTCGGCCGCCGACTTCGGACCGAAATGATCCCCCTCAACCGAAAGTTTGGTTATTTTCTGATCCTCCCGGTCGCCGAAGAGGACCTGCGCCAATACCTTCACGACCCCATCGCCGCCCTGCCCCAGACCGTTTGCGACCTGCTCCCGGAGACCGGCATCGTTCTCGCCCCCTATCTGGAGCGGACCACCCCCAAGGCGCAAGCTGCAGTGGTTTACGAGAAGCCCGCCGAGCCCAAACTGGTCTTTTCCGCCCACGTCGAAAGCGAAGGCAAAGCCACCCTTTTCTTCACCGTCCGCGACGAGCAGGTTTCCGACTATCACTACTACCTGTTCGATGAAGTCGCCGCCCTCATCTCGCATCGTCTCGACGCCAAAACCCAGGAACTCTGGCACGCCCTGTTGCGGGAAGAGCTCAGTGCGGAAGTTCATGGTGAGGTGGACGAGGCCAGCTGGGCCCTGAAACAGAAGCTGATGCTCCGCCCCCTGGCTACCCGCAAAGAAGGCACGCCTTTTAAAAATTACGCCCGCCAGTCTTTCGAAGACACCATGACGCTTTACCTTCATGGAATCTGCTGCGACATCGATGTCGAAACCGGCCCCCGCCAACTCCCCAGCCGCTTCGTCCGCAAACGCCTCGAACTTCTGAAAACGCTTTTCCCGCCCCCCGAAGGCCACGCCGTCTTCCCGGAAGACCTCGTTCACCACTAAGTCTTTCCGAACCGCGCGTGTAAACGAGCGGCGTTTCTCTCTGATCTCTTCGTTGACTGACTCGCTCTGTAGCACAGTTACTTTCGCGACAAACGCGTGATACGGTCAATTGACTTCACCGGCCTTCACTGCTGGATTTCGTAAAGTGGGACCATACCGGCGTTTCTCATGCCAACACTCAGCATCTTCTTCCGAATTGTCATCCGAATGTATTATGACGATCACCCGCCGCCACTGGGCCGAACTTCATCGGCAGGAGTTGCACGACAATTGGGCAAGGGGGCAGGAGCACCACGTACTCTCCCGTATCGCGCCGCTGGAGTAAAGGAATGCATCGAATTGTGCGCGTGAGCGCCGCCCAGGGATACACTCTTCACGTGCTGTTTGACGATGGCACGAGCGGAGAAGTGAATCTTTCCGCAAGGCTCTTCGCGCCGGTTTTTGAACCGCTCCGCGATCCCCTTCTGTTCGCCCAGGTTCGGGTAGACGAGTATGGCGCCGTATGCTGGCCCAACGGAGCGGATCTCGCTCCCGACGTTCTGTATCGGTCACTCTCGTCGCAGGTCCGGCCAGACAGCGCACTCGCGTCGTAGACTGCAGAGTCGCCTCGCTGGGGTATCGCGCAAGGGTATCGGTCGTCAGATCCAACAAAGCGGCGTACGGGCGGCAGGTAAATCCAGCAGGTAAATTCACTCGATGCGCGCGATACGGCCAGATGCTGAATTACCGATCGATCGGCAGACGGCCATGAGATGGAAAGCTGTGATAATGGAAGCGGAGCGAGGCATGACAATCACCATTCGGCCGGAACACGAGCAACTGATCGCTCAGCCGATTCAGACCGGAGCCTATCAGAACCCTGATGATGTAATCGGCCGGGCTCTGGAAGTCCTGCGCTCAGAGGACGAATGGCTGGCTGAGAATAAGCCCGCTGTCGCTGAAAAGATCGAACGCGCATTCGGGCAATTCGACTGCGGCGAGTTTTTCTCACCCGAGCAATCGAGAGCCGACAGGGAGAAGCGGAAAGCGGAATGGCTTCGTAAATAGCACGGCTGATGGAGCCGCTCTATAACGTTTCCGCCGAGGCCCAAAATGATTTGTTTGAAATCTGGCGGCGGATCGCCGAGAATAGCGTCGGACTCGCGAATCGTATCGAGGAGGAGTTTGACCAACTTTTCGAGTCGTTAGGGCGGATGCCGGGGCAGGGGCATAGCCGCCAGGAGCTGACATCCCGGCCAGTATTGTTTTTTCCGCTGTACTCATTCCTGGTGGTTTATCAGCCGGATGTGCGGGCCGATCCGCATCATGGCCGTCCTTCGTGGCAAACGTGATCTGAAAGACGTCTTGAAAAAGCGCCTGTGATGGGCGCCAAAAGATCCTCCACTCCCAGGATATTGGTCGGGCGCGCGCAATCCGGCAGTTTGCATGTTTTTGCGGACACGTGGGGCTCGACGGCCACAAACCGACTTGCCGTTTCTGATCCTGGTAACGGCCAGCCTTCTCCCAGTGCCGGACCATCCACCCGGAGCTGGAACTGGTCGCCTTTAATTTACGCATTTCCGTCGAGTTCGCGGCAGCTAAACGGAAGGGAGGCGGCAGATGAGGTCGGATCGGCCTCGAAAAACGGCGAAACACGGCGGCAGATAATATTTGAGCCGAGGGAGTTCCGAGGGGATGATAGACGAGAAGAACATCATACGGGTTGATGCGAAGACGTTTCAGGATGCATTGGGAGAGTTAGCCGCAACGATGGTGCAGAAGGTTTTCCGCGAGGGTCACGAACACATTCGCCGCCCGGAGTTCGTCCGAGAGGACATCGCGACGCTCATCAGATACGCTGCGAGCGTATATAACCTGTTGAACTATCTGAACGCTGACGAGAGAAGAAAAGAAGATTGCTGGTGGTACGTTCGCTACGGCGTGACGGCCATGTCGCTTGTCAGAGTGCTCATCGACTGTTTATATAACGTCACCGCGATACTCGAAAATCCAACCGAAAAAGGGCCAGCGTACCGCAAGAGCGGACTGAAGAAAACGCTCGATGACCTCGATGAGGATTTTAGGCTCTACGAGGGCCAGTCCGACCGACGGCAATATATCGCGCAGAGACGTAAGGCAGTGGAAACGCTGAACCCATCGGGAAAGAATTGGCTGTTCTCCATAGTTCGATTGTAGATCCGTCGGCAGTTCAGCGCGGGCCGGAGGCCGCGCGAGCGGCTTCGTTCAAACGCGCGTGGCTCCTCTAATTCACTTTGACGGGACGGCGGTAGTTTTTCGAGCAAGCCGACGATCTCTGTCAATGCTCCAGATGTGATCGGCTAAAATCCCATTCACAGCCTCTTTTCTCTGATAACAAAAGAGTTACAAAATTCTTTACACAACCATGCCGTATGCTGTGGCTTAAAGGGAAATTAGCCTGTCAAAACTCAGCCACCACAGCATTGGCTTCGTTTTTTCGTTTAGTCTAGTGCAGATTAGCTAACCAGTAAGGCACCCAGGCGGCGGCCAGAATGACGTCGAACAGGTAGGCGCGCCGGTTAATTGGGTCCCGGTAAGCCCTGTATGCCGAAATCAGGCCGAAAACTCCGAACACCGCTATAGAGGTGAGGAACCAATAATAGAAGAGGGGGACAAGTCGAACCGGCATTCGTCCGCCGGAGATCCGCGCCAGATACATGACGACCAGAGTGATTGCGATCAACGCGCGATAAACAATTCGTGCCATTCGTCTCTGGACCGATCAAACCAGCAAACCGGCTCGCGAGTCAAGTGCGGGCATAAACTGGCTATGGAACTCGATAGGAAAACATGATTATCGGCGTACCGAAGGAAGTGAAAGATCACGAGACCCGCGTCGGTCTGGTGCCTCACGGCGTGACGGCGCTCCGCGAAGAGGGTCATGAAGTTCTGGTGGAAACCCGCGCCGGCGAAGCCAGCACGCTCTCCGATCCGGAGTATGCCGCCGCCGGAGCCACCATTCTGTTCTCTGCCCAGGAAGTCTGGTCGAAGGCGGATCTTGTGGTTAAGGTCAAAGAGCCGCAGCCTTCGGAATACGGGCTCCTGCGGTCCGGCCTCACCCTCTTCACCTATCTTCATCTGGCGCCTCTGCGCGAGTTGACCGATCGGATGCTCGCTTCGGGCGTCATGGGAATCGCCTACGAAACGATCGTGGAGCGCGACGGTTCTCTACCCCTGCTCACACCCATGAGTGAGGTAGCCGGGCGCCTGGCCGTACAGGTGGGAGCGCAATATCTCGAACGTCCCAATGGAGGCCGCGGCATTCTGCTGGGCGGCGTGCCGGGAGTGGCTGCCGCGAACGTGACGATTCTCGGTGGCGGGGTCGTGGGCACGAATTCCGCGAAAGTCGCGCTGGGCATGGGCGCGAACGTGACTATCATCGACCGTAGCCTTTACCGGCTGCGCGAACTCGATGACATCTTTAACGGAATGGTCGTGACTCTGGCATCCAACACGTGGACGATCTCGGAAACGGTGCGGAACTCCGACCTTGTGATCGGCAGCGTTCTGATCCCCGGTGCTTCGGCGCCTAAATTAGTCCGCCGCGAAATGATCACTGCGATGAAGCGGGGCGCTGTCGTGGTGGATGTGGCCATCGATCAGGGCGGCTGCTTCGAAACCTCCCACGCTACCACCCATAGCGACCCCGTCTATCTGGTGGATGACGTGGTTCACTACTGCGTCTCCAACATGCCGGCATCAGTGCCGCATACTTCAACTTTCGCGCTCACGAATGCCACGTTTCCGTACTTGATGGAACTCGCCCAAAAGGGCCCCGAGCGCGCGGTCCGTGAACATGCCGGGCTCCGCGCCGGAGTAAATACGTGGCGGGGTCACGTGACGCATCGTGCCGTAGCGGAATCGCAGAACCGCGAGTATACAGAGACGATAGGCTGACATGGAATCTCCTCTCACGCACCTCAACGACGAAGATCGCTTGTTCCGCGATGATGTGGTTCGCTATGCCCGCGAGCACGTTGCGCCGCTGGTGCGCACCATGGACGATTCCGGGCATTTCGATCGCAACCTCCTCAGGCATTTTTTCGACTACGGCCTGATGGGAATCGAAATTCCGGAACAGTATGGCGGGCAGGGCGGCAACTTCTTTCAGTGCGCTCTCGCCGTTGAAGCTTTGGCCACGGTTGACCCATCGGCAGCTCTGGTTGTCGATGTACAGAACACAATCGTCAACAACGCCATCCTCCAATGGGCCACCGAAGAGCAGAAATCGAAGTTCCTGCCGCGTCTGGCGGAGCATGCCGTCGGGGCTTACGCACTGTCGGAGGCCGGGTCTGGTTCCGACGCTTTCGCACTGACCACCACAGCGCGCGATGAGATGTCCGACTTCGTGCTCAATGGACGCAAGTTGTGGATCAGCAACGCTGATGAAGCGACTTTTTTCGTGGTATTCGCCAGTACCGATCTTTCCGCGGGATACCACGGCATTACGGCGTTTCTTGTGGAGCGCGACGCACCCGGCTTCACCATCGGACGCAAAGAAGACAAGCTCGGCATGCGCGCGTCTTCCACCTGTGAGCTGATTTTCAACGACTGCCACGTGGAACGAGAGAACGTATTGGGCGAGCCCGGCAAGGGCTACCGGATCGCTATTGAGACGCTCAACGAAGGGCGGATCGGCATTGGCGCGCAGATGGTGGGGCTGGCACAAGGGGCGCTGGATCATGCCATCGCCTATGCGAAGGAGCGCAAACAGTTCGGCCAGGCGATCGCGGGATTTCAGGCTGTTCAGCTGGAACTGGCCCGTATGGCTACCGAAATTGAGGCCGCGCGCCTGTTGGTCTATAACGCGGCACGTCTCCGCGATGCCGGCCTGAAATTCGTCAAGGAAGCCGCCATGGCAAAGTACTATGCGTCGGATGTAGCGGAACGGACGGCCTCGCGGGCCATCGATATCCACGGTGCGGTGGGGATTACAAAGGATTACCCTGTAGAGAAGCTCTACCGCGATGCTCGCGTGGGCCAGATATATGAAGGTACGACCAACATGCAGTTGCTCACAATTGCCAGGAAACTGTTGGGTTAGAGTTTACGTCATCTAGTTTTCTGTTGAAGGAGATGTATATGCGGGAGTTGTATATAGGCCGTGTGATTATGGGCTCGGTTCTCCTCGCCGCGGCAGCGGCACAGGTCGCATGGGCGGCCGACCCCAGCCCCCAGGAAATCATTCAGAAGTTCGCGGCCAAAGAAGCGGAATTCCGTAAGGCGCGGGAGAACTATACCTATAAGCAGTCCGTCCGGGTGGAAGAACTCGACGCATCCGGCAACATTCAGGGCAAGTATGAGATGAACTCGGACATCATATTCGGCTCCAACAAAGCCCGGACCGAGCATGTCACCTACGCTCCCATGAACACGTTGAAGAACATTCTGCTGACCCCGGAAGACGAGCAGGATCTGCGCAGCGTGCAACCCTTCGTACTCACCAGCGATGAGATCGACAAGTACGACATCCAGTATTTGGGTAAACAGAACGCCGATGAGATTCCTTGTTACACGTTCTCCGTAAAGCCGAAGACGATGGTGAAAGGGCAGCGCTATTTCGAAGGTCAGATCTGGGTGGACGATCGCGATCTGCAGATCGTCAAGACGTACGGAAAAGGCGTGGGCATCGTAAAAAAAGGCAACGAGTTTCCACGGTTTGAGACCTATCGGGAACAAGTTGACGGTAAATACTGGTTTCCCACCTACACTCGAGCCGATGACACGCTGCACTTTCCGCAGGGTCCGCAGCGGATACGCATGATTGTGAAGTATCAGGATTACAAACGGTTCGGCGCCGAGACCAGCATCACCTTCGGCGGCGAAGCCCCAGCCACTCCCCCCTCGGGTAAGTAAGGCGCGCGTAAGGGAGGCATGCTAGCATCGGGTTTTCATGCCTACAAAGATAACGATTAATAACGACGGTTCCGTGCGCGTCGAAGGTGACTTCCAGATCTGCGATCAGCAGGGACAGCCGTTCGGCCTCGGTGGCCGCACTGTGATTGGCCTCTGCCGTTGCGGCCAATCGCAGAACAAACCGTTCTGCGACGGCTCACACGCACGCACCGGCTTCCAGGATAAGGTTGTGGCCCGGGATCTCCCCGCGCCGAAACCTAAGGTATAAGACAGTTATAAGTTCGGATTAGTACTCGAGGAGCTCGAATCCGAGTGAGTCGACTTCACGACTTTGCCGTGCTTCTTTTTTACTGTGGTCGATTTGGCGTTGGAAGTAGTTGCCGAATTGCCGTTTGAATCCCCTGCAGTAGTGGTAGAAGAGGAATCGGTTGCGATCTTTTTCCCATGGTCACCTACTACTTCGCTTTGATGCTGGGTAGTTTCCGTGGATTGAGACGTAGTGGTCTGGGCCATGAGGCCCGCGCCTGCGATGAGAGTTACAAGAAAGAGCTTCATGCCCTGGGTAAGGTGCAATGGCGCAGCCAGGGTGCTGTTTAGCCCTACAGGATTTCAATCGCGCCGCGGCAGAACTTCGGCGATATTCCCCATCATCTGCTGCTCAAGTGGGGAGTAGACATTGCGAAACTCTTCACTGTTCATGCGTGACTTGCGTTCCTCATCGGGCATGGCGCTGAGTTTCGCGAGTTCCTGCCGAACCAGAACTTTGCGGTCATCCGGCAAAGTCTGGAGATCCTGCAGCGAACGCCGCACCTGATTCTGCCGCTGCGGAGGCAGGTTATGCAGCAACTCCAGTTGGGTGACAACTCGCTCTTTGGCTTGCGGGGCCATCGTCTCGTATTGCTGCAGGCGCTGTAAGATCTGTCTTTGCCTTTGCGGAGGCAACCGCGCAATAGCGTTCTGCCGTTCTTCCGGAGTCATCTTCACGAATCGCTGCAGTGCAATATCGCCGGGATGCAACTCGCCAGGGGGATTGTTGTTAGCCGCCGCTTGCCGTTTGGCCTGGTTCTCCGCTTTCCGCTCCTGTGCCGCCGCCTGACGGGCAGCTTGCCGCGCGGGTTTCTGGGCTACCGCGGAGGCACAAGCCCACGCCGCAAGCACCAACATCGCAATGGAACGGACGCGCTTCATTCTGGTCTAGGAACCCGGATTCGTCGCATCGAACTGATGCAGCAGCTGAATATCGTCGAGAGTCTGCTGCACCTGGTCCACTTCAGTCTGCTGCATGGAAGCGGTGGGCGCTGAAGGCGCGGTATCGCGCGCCGGGTGATCGAAGAGGAAGCCAGCCGCGATAACCAGAGCCGCAGCGGTCAGGGGAATCGCGGGTTTCCAGGAAGTGAACCGCATGAAGTCCGCGAGGCGGCGATACCAGGGGGCCGATTCCATGACGTCGATCCGTTGCCAGAGACGCCGATTGAAATCGAGGCTCACCGGAGCCGGTTCCCAAACATCGAGAGCGTCCCAAACCATCGCCTGCCGACGGCCGAACTCCGCGCACTCCGGGCAGGTTGCCATGTGCGCTTCGAAACTGGCGGCGTTCACCGAATCCAGCCGTCCCGCCACGTAATCGAGCAGGATTCCCAGGTTTTCCTGCGTGCGTGAAGGACAATTCATCCAAGGCCTCCCTTCGACATATGACCCAGCCGTGCGCGCAACGATTCGTAGGCACGGAACAGCAGGCTCTTCACCGCCGACTCCGAACATTCCAGCACCGTTGCTATCTGCGAATATTCCATCTCTTCGTACTTATGCATTAAAACCGCCGCCCGCTGCTTCTCCGGCAGCAGAGCAATAGCGTCTCTGACTTCCTGAAGCCGCACCTGATAAACCAGCCGCTGCTCCGCCGAGGGAAGCTTATCCGAAACCTCCCGAGCCGGCATCTCTCCGTCCCTGGTATCGTCGAGACGTTCGTGCCTGCGCTCATTGCGCCCGTCACGGAGCGAATTGAGGGCCACGTGAGTGGCGATGCGAAAGAGCCAGGTTGTAAAGCGCGCCGTCGGTTCGTAAGTAGCCCTCGAACGATATACCCGCAGGAATACTTCCTGCGCGAGTTCCTCCGAGACAGCACGGTCCTGCACCATTCGGTACACGAAATGTACCACTGGATTACGGTGCTTTTCGAGGAGTACACGGAAACTATCCTCGTCCCCGTCCTTGACCCGGAGCATCAACTGAGCATCCGGATCAAGAGCCGGTGTTGAGGCTCCCATAACCGTATTAACCCCTTGCAGCATGAATAGTTTCGCGCCTGTTACCCAGGTCTTTATTCGTCCATTTCGCTGCGCAATGACCGGCTCATGAGCCGCCGGATTGCCTCATGAGGGCTCCTCCCCCCATGAATCACGGCTTCCATTTCAGCCGCTATAGGTAAGTCAACACCGTGGCGGCGCGCAAGTTCCATCGCGACCAACGTAGTTTTTACACCTTCCGCAACGGTCGTCATGGAGGCGAGAATGGCCTCCAACTGGAGACCCGAGGCTAGTTTAATCCCAACCTGCCGGTTGCGGCTGAGATTTCCGGTACAAGTGAGGACCAGATCTCCGAGACCGGCTAGACCTGCGAGAGTCTCTGCCTTAGCGCCGAGAGCGACGGCCAGGCGCGTTAGCTCAGCCAAACCCCTTGTTATTAACGCGGCGATTGCGTTGTGGCCGAGGCCCAAGCCATCGCTGATACCCGCGCCGATAGCGATCACGTTCTTGAGAGCGCCACCGATTTCAACCCCGATCGGGTCGAGACTTCCATAGACACGGAAGGTGGGGCCGGAAAAAACCTCCTGAATCCGCCGGACGGTCTCGGGATTTTCCGATGCAGAAACGACTGCCGTAGGACTTCCGGCTGCTACATCGCGGGCAAAGGTGGGGCCGGAGAGAACCGCGATGGGGAACCGATTCCGGGTCACTTCGGCGATGATTTGCGAGGAGCGGAGAAGGGTGCCTTCTTCGAGTCCCTTAGTAGCGCTGACCAGGCACGAAGGGGATTCGAGCAAAGGGGCGATCCGTGTGTAGAGGGGGCGGACTACGTGGGAGGGCATGACGCTGAGGACTACGTCAGCCCCGGCTAAGGCTCCTTCCAGCGAATCGCCCGCCCGGACGTTCGGCGGGAGCATGACTCCCGGCAGGAAGCGGTCGTTGACGCGGGTGGCCTCGATGCGGCCGGCGAGATCCGGTTCGTATACCCAGAGATGGGCGACTTCGAACCGGCGCGCGAGAACACAGGCGAGCGCTGTTCCCCAGCCGCCGCCACCGATGATGGCGAGTTTCTTCATTTTTTGCCGCCGAGGGAAAACAGGCGCTCATCGCCGGCGCGTATCCGAGCGATATTACCGCGGTGCCTCTCAACGATCAGGACCGCTGCCCCGAGGGAAGTGACCAGCACAGGCCAGCCAGGATGGAGGATCATCCAGCACGCCAGCGGGAACAAGCCGGCCGCGACGATGGAACCGAGGGATAGGTATCGCGTCCATGCGGTCAAAAAAATGAAGATGAGTATGACAGCCAGTAAGGGAAGTGGAGTGAGATAAGCGAACGCACCGACGAAACTGGCGACCGCTTTGCCGCCTTTAAATTTCAGGAAGAGGGAAAAGGCATGGCCGATTAAAACGGCCAGAGCGGCGAAACTCATCCACAACTCTGAGCCGCCTGTCAGCCTCGAAGCCAGCCAAACAGCGAACCAACCTTTGAGCGCGTCGAGTAGAAGGGTCACGACACCGGCGCCGCGGCCAGCGGTTCGCAGGACATTGGTGGCTCCGATGTTGCCCGACCCGTGCTGGCGAACATCCGCCCCCGTTGTGAGGCGGACCACGATCAATCCGAATGGGATGCTACCGATCAGGTAAGCGGCTAACACCGCGAGTAGGCCGATCATGAAAGCGACCATGTGGCGAGTTCCGTGTAAACAGAGCCACTGGCGCCTGGCTGACTCAGATAGAGATGAAAATTGCTAGCCTCGAAGGAACCGAAGTCTATATCTTTCAGGTTCGCGGTATGGCTCCGCAATTCACGATATTCTTCGCTTTTCATGCGGGCGAGAGTAAGGTGGGGGCGAAAAGGCCGGGTCTCGAGAGCGCAGCCGAGAGGCTGAAGCGCCTGATCTGTTCGCCGCGCCAGGTCTGGCAGCGCTTCACCTCCGTCGATTCCGGCGAATAGAATTTTCGAATGGCGCGCACTGGGCATATAGCCGAGGCCTGCGATCCGTACTGAGGTACGTCCCGTTCGACCGACTGCGCTCAAGGCGTCTTTGAGCACTTCCAAACGATCTTCCGGCCATTCGCCGATGAATTTGGTCGTTATATGGAAGTTGGCTGGGGGAGACCAGCGAATGCGGACGAGAGGCCGAAGCCGGTCGACGACACTATCGATTCGGGTGAGGACAGCCGGATCAATAGAGATCCCGGTAAAGAGGCGCATCGATGCCCATTCTGCCATGGCTTCAGGCAACAAGTCTCAGGTATGGGTGCCGGGGGCTTCGTGGCCCGTCCTCGCCACGTACTCGATATAGGTGCCCGGATAGACATGAGGTTCACGATCCCGGCCGGATTCGCCGCCCAGTTCCAGAACTTTTGAGCCCAATCCGCGAAGGAAGGTCCGATCGTGCGAGACAAAAATCATGGTGCCTTCGAAGTTCTTCAGAGCATCGACCAGCATTTCTTTGGTTGCGAGGTCGAGGTGGTTGGTGGGCTCGTCGAGCACAAGGAAGTTGGGTGGGTTATAGAGCATGCGCGCCATGGCGAGGCGCGATTTCTCGCCACCGGACAGGGAACGGATGCGCTTATCGACATCATCGCCGGAAAACTGGAAGGCTCCCGCAAGGCTGCGGAGCTGACCGAGACCATCGTGAGGAAAGTCTTGTTGAAGCTGCTCGATTACGGTGAGTTCGGGGTCGAGCACATCGAGCGATTGCTGGGCGAAGTAACCCATATTGAGGCTGGCGCCTAGACGGACGCTGCCTGAATCGGGCGCGGTGGCGCCCGCGATCATTTTGAGCAAAGTAGACTTCCCCGCCCCGTTTCTGCCCATGACAGCCCAGCGTTCGCCGCGACGGATGGTGAGACTAAAGCCGTCATAGATGACTCGCGGACCGTAGCTTTTGCGCAATTCCTCGATTACGGCGACCTGGTCGCCGGACCGGGCGGGGACGCGGAAATCAAACTTAACGACCTGACGTTTTTTAGGCAGTTCCACCTTCTCTATTTTGTCGAGGGCTTTGATACGGCTCTGGACCTGAGCGGCTTTGGCGGCGTGAGTCCGGAAGCGATCGATGAAGCGCTGTTCTTTGGCCAACATGGCTTGCTGGCGGGCGAAGGCGGCCTGCTGGTTGGCTTCGCGGATGCCTCGCTCGCGCTCGTAGAAATCATAATCGCCCGAGTAGACGATGATTTCTCCGGCGTCGATTTCGGCAATTTTTGAGACGAGCCGATTCATAAACTCGCGGTCGTGCGAGGTCATGAGAAGCGCGCCGGAAAACGAACGGAGGAACTGTTCGAGCCAGATGATGGATTCGATGTCGAGGTGATTGGTGGGTTCGTCCATGAGCAGAACGTCAGGACGCCCGAGGAGCACGCGGGCCAGGGCTACGCGCATTTTCCAGCCACCGGACAGGGCTTCCACGTTGCCATCGATCTGATCGTCAGCGAACCCGAGGCCGAGCAGAACTTCGCGAGCCTGGGCTTCGAGGGTGTAGCCGCCGAGGTGCTCGTACTCCTCCTGCACTTCTCCGAAGCGTTCGAGAACCTGCTCCATTTCGTCGGCGCGAGCGGGATCTTCCATGGCGTGCTGGAGGGCTTCGAGCTCATGGTGGAGATCGCCTACACGGCCGCTGCCGGCGATGGCTTCGTCGAGGACGGAGCGCCCCGTCATTTCTTCCGTATCCTGGCGGAAATAGCCGATGGTGATCTTCTTCGGAACCGTTACCTCGCCTTCGTCGGCAGATTCTTCCCCGGTAATCATACGGAAAAGGGTGGTCTTGCCTGCACCGTTGGGACCAACGAGGCCGACTTTCTCGCCAGGATTGAGCTGAAACGAGGCGTCGACGAAGATCAGTTGTTTGCCGTACTGCTTATTGATATTGGAGAACGAAATCATCAGGGAGTGTGGAGCTGCTTTAAGGGGCGCAAAAAGAAAATTATAACGGTTTAGCCGATTCTTCCGCACATAACAACAGAGCGAAAAATGCGAATACTTTTGTTGACGACAGTTGCGCTGGTGCTTCCTTTCAGCGCGTCCGCGGATTTAATTATCTCTTACGACTCCGCGCCGGCGGGTGCGGTGACTACAACCTTCGATGGCGGTAGCGGGGGCTGCAGCAGCAACCCTATGACCGCGATTGATGCGGGATTCAGCATAACGTCGGATGGGCCCGCATGTTTTCCCGCGTCCACCCAGCTGGACTTCCTCGAAAACGGATCATGGATCAATTTGCCGTACATTGAAGACGGGTCGGGAAGCACGACCCTGACTATCAATCTGGGCGGATATTATTCGTATGCAGGTGGATTCATCAATTACGGACTGAATTCGCCGGACTTCAATACCTACGGTCCCGAGGGCAACGATCCGACGATCACCGCGCTTGACGCAAACATGAACGTGATCGAATCTTTCGATATTTTCAGAATTCTCAACGGCGAAGACAGCGACGAAAACGCAGGCGCGTACTTCGGAATCAGCGAAAGCGCCGACGACATATCTTATTTGCAGATCTCGGGTGGCGGCATCGCAATGACTAACCTCGCGCTGGTCAGCCCAGAGTCCGGCACATGGGCGCTTGCCGCACTGGCGCTGATCGGGATGGGGTTTGTAGCCCTGCGAAAGCGCAGGCTCAGTATTTAGCGAGAAAGGCAGCCACGCTCGGCTCCTGACCGGCTTTTTCGGCGATACAAAGGTCGATGCCTTCGAGGATCTGATCCAGGCGACGGGGAGCGCCGACGAATTTGTCCACCCTGGGGGCAAACCAGGCTTTCAGTTCATCGCGTGAAGTGGCATCGCAGAATCCCGAGCCGACGCGCGGCAGGGCAGAGCCGAAATCGAAGCCTCCGCCGGAGGGCATCTTCGCGATGATCTGGTCCCAGTGGGCTTTGAGAAATTCGAAGGCCATTTTACGGGTGCCCGGCGAATCTCCACTGCTCAGAAGCAGATTCGCTCCCTCAAGGAAGGGAACCTCTCCGTTCAGTACGGCATTCATTCGAGCGGCGATCGCAGCCGGGTCTCGGAAGGACCGCATGGCGCCCATCAGGGTCTGGCGAATCTGCCGATCTTTAGTGACTTTGAATTCGCCGAGAAACCGCTGGAATAAGGCTTCGTCGCCATAAAACGCAGCCGTACTGAGAACGCTGGGGAGCATGTTGGGATTGACGGCTGAGTGGTCAGTGAACCAGCTTTCCGCAAGGGTTTTAGCCTGAGCCGCCAGTGCCTGATCGCCACCCCAGGTAGCGACGGGACGAACAATCTGAGCACGAAGCAAACCGATATCATCGGATTCGCCGGGAGCGGGAACCCAGCCCAGTTCGTGAGCGCGAGCGCCGAAATTCTTTTGCACGAATCGCTGGTAATTGGGAATCAGGTTCTCGGGTATTAAGTCCTCGCGGGGCGCAACGGCCAACCCCATGGCTGCTTGCACCACGTTCCTTTCCGGATCGGCATGAAAGGTTTCGACGAGGGTGAGAGCGTCGGCTGCCGGCAATTTACCAGCATCCGAGAGAGCCTCTGAATTACCCATCAAGTCGACTCTTTCGGGAGCGGTCAGGCGGTGCTCTGCATCTCCGGAGGTGAGGGCTGCGAGTAATCCGCCTTCGTAATCGACGCGATAATACCCAGCGGCGCGATCGTTGGCCTGCACCCAGGCGGGGCAGGATTTGGCACCGTCGAGCGCGATGGTTTGTGAAGCTTCGGTCAACAGCGTGCATTTTTGCTGACCCGTAGTGCCGGTTCCGTAACGAAGGCAAAGCGGAATACTCCACTTCTCATCCGTGGAGCCTTTGGAGCCGAGCGGCAAGAAACGCTGCTGATCGACGTGCACAGCCGGGACGGGTCCGGCGCACTCCAATTTCACGGAAAGAAGCGGAACACCCGCCTGATTGAGGAATGTGGAGAATGCCCTGGTGACATCGCGTTTGGAAGAAGAGCTCAGCGCGTCGAGAAATTCGGCGGCCGTGGTGGCGCGGAAAGAATATTGTTTGAGATAGCCCTGGACGCCCTTGCGGAATTCTTCGGGTCCCATCCAGTTCTCGAACATGCCGATGACGGCGGCGCCCTTCTGATAAGTAATGGTGTCGAAGGCATTATTGATGTCATTGTTCGACAGAATAGGCTGGCGAATTTTACGGGCGGAAATGAGACTATCTTCGCTTTCGGCGCCTTCGGTGGCAGACACATCGCCGACGCGAGTTTGCCATTCGGGCTTCCATTCGGCGATTAACTTCCTTTCCATCCACGTGGCGAAAGCCTCATTGAGCCAGATATCGTCCCACCAGGCGGTGGTTACCAGATCCCCAAACCATTGATGCGACAGTTCATGGGCTGCGACTTCGGCGTAATTGCGCTGCCGGCCGATGCGATCCACTTTCGGATCAGAGAGGATTATGTTCTGGGCATAGGTAACCATGCCTACGTTTTCCATGGCGCCGAAACCGACGGTGTTGGGAATCGCAACCTGATCGGCTTTCTCGTAGGGATAGGGGATGCCGAAATAATCTTCGAGACGCGTGAGGATGGTGGCGGTGACCTCCGCCGCATACTTCGCTTCGCCCGATTTCCCTTTCGGCACCACGATGCGGACCGGCACTTTATTGCGTCCCGCAGTGCCGCCGTCGACGAACTCAAACGGCCCTACGGCGAAGGCAACCAGATAGCTGGGCAAGGGCTTGGTTTGGCGGAAGACGACGGTCTTCACGGAACCGTCGGGGTTTTCGGAAGCGATTGGCGTGTTGCTGATCGCCGAATCTTTGGCGGGAACATGCAATGTCAACTGCCAGGGAGTTTTGTAGGAAGGCTCATCGAAACACGGGAAAGCGGCGCGTGCGTCAGTCGGCTCAAACTGCGTATAGAGGTACCAAAGGGCCCCATCCTGTTGACGAAAAATACCGGAGGAATTTTTGGTAGCAACCTGACCGGTGTACTGAATGGCGAGCACACCCGGACCGGTTGCAACGGGAGAATCGAAGGAGAGTCCCACAAAGTCCGGACCGCCGGGAATTATGGTGGCAGATTTTCTACCGCCGATTGAAGTCAACACCGCCGTTTCGATGTTCAGCTTCTCCTGATTGAGCCAGATGGTCTGGACAGGCTGTTGGACGTCGAGGTGAATTTCGATGGAACCGGTGAATGTGGACAGCTGCGGATCCAGCGTGAGAACTACGTTGTACGAGGTCGGCTGGACGCTTTGTACCTCGGCGAGGCGAGTCTTGGGAGGGCTGTCGGCAGCCCAGATATTCAGGGACGCCAGCAGAGTCAGCGGAATCAGCAATCGACACATGCTTTTCATTGTCCCGCAATTCGACCCGCCATTAGGGCGAGGACTGGGATGCGCCGTTTATGTGTATATTGACTGGAGTACGGAGGCTGAGCCAATGAGTCGTTTTGCGGGTTTCGTGATTTCTATTTCGCTGCTTACGGCAGGCGGCTGGGTGGCGGCAAGGCGCGCCTTAATGCCTGGCGTGGCGCACGCAGCCAGCCCGATGGCGCCTCGGTTTGAAGTGGATCTGATGTGGCCGAAGCCGCTGCCCAACCACTGGATTCTGGGACAGACGATCGGCGTTTCGTCCGACGCGAAGGACAATATATGGATCATCCACCGGCCGGGATCTCTTGAGGCGGGCGAATCGCACGCGGCGGCGAATCCGCCGATTGCGGCTTGCTGCAGCCCGGCGCCACCGGTGCTGGAATTCGATCAGGCGGGACAGTTAATCGGGCACTGGGGTGGCCCGGGCGCGGGCTACGACTGGCCGGCATCCAATCACGGAATTACCGTCGATTACAAGGGTTTTGTCTGGATTGGCGGCAATGGCCGAGGTGCGCAGAGCGGGCGCGGCGCACAGAACGGACAGGACGAAGAAGGCGGATCGGCGGTAGAGAGTTTTCATGACAACATGCTGCTGAAGTTCACGCAGGATGGGAAATTTGTCATGCAGATCGGCAAGCCGGGACGCAGCAAAGGGAGCAACGATACCGAGAACCTTCGGCTACCCGCGAAGACTTTCGTCGACCCGAAGACCAATGAGGTTTATGTAGCGGATGGATATGGGAACCACCGCGTGATCGTGTTCGATGCAGACAGCGGAAAGTACAAACGGCACTGGGGCGCTTATGGCAACAAGCCCGACGATGTGGACCACGGTCCATATAAGCCAGATGCGCCGGCAGCACAACAGTTTCGCAATCCGGTGCATTGCGCGATGTTGTCGCACGACGACCTGCTCTATGTCTGCGACCGTGTGAATGACCGAATCCAGGTTTTTCGGCCGGACGGCACTTTCGTCAAAGAAGCCTTCATCGAGAAGCAGACGCTGGGGTCGGGGTCGGTCTGGGACATTGCTTTTTCGCAGGATCCGGGGCAGAAGTACCTTTATGTGGCGGACGGTGAGAACGATCAGGTTCACATTGTGGACCGGGCTTCGCTCGCGGTGCTGACCAGCTTTGGGGAAGGCGGCCGTCAGCCGGGCGAGTTCTACGGGGTACACAGCATCGCAACCGATTCTAAGGGCAACATCTATACGACCGAAACGTATCGGGGGCAAAGGGTGCAGAGGTTTGTGTATAAAGGCATGGCTCCGGTGACGCGATTGAACCAGGGCGTGGTGTGGCCGACGAAAGGTAACTGATCGCGAGATAATAGAGGGCAATGAGCAATATCTCGCGGCGGCAGTTTGCCGTCTCCGCTGCATCACTTTCATGGGTGGCTGGCTTATTGGCAACGAAGAGGGTTCGTGCGCAGCAGCAGCCGGATATTTCGTTCTCGTCCGATGTTCAGGTGGTCAACCTGTTGGCCACGGTGCGTAATAAGAAGGCCGAGATTATCCGCGACCTGAACAAGGAGGATTTCTCCCTGCTGGAAGACGGACGGCCTCAGACGATCCGTTATTTCGCGCGCGACTCAGACCTGCCGCTGACGATTGGCCTGATGGTGGATACGAGCATGAGCCAGGTCCACGTGCTGGATGCGGAGCGCGGGGCGAGCTTTCAATTTCTTGACCAGGTGCTGCGGGAAAACAAAGACCACGTTTTCATCATGCAGTTCGATCTCACGATACAGACGCGGCAGCCGCTGACGGGATCGCGGCGGGCTTTGAATAACGCCCTGGCGCTGGTAGATACGCCTACACGGAACGCGTTGCGGAGTCAATCGGGTGGCGGCACGCTGCTTTTCGATGCGCTGATCGATGCTTCGCAGGAAGTGATGAAAAAGCAGACGGGGCGCAAAGCACTGATCGTGCTTTCAGACGGGGGCGACAACGGCAGTGACGCTACTCTGACGGAAACGATTGAACAGGCGCAGCGTGCGGAGACCTTGATTTACGCAATCCTGTATACAGACGGCGGCTACGGAAGCGGCGAGGGACGGCAAATCATGGAACGTCTCGGTAAGGAGACGGGCGGCAGTTACTTCGAAGTTTCGAAGAAACTTCCGATCGATCAGGTGTATGCGTTGATTCAGGAAGACCTGCGAAGCCAGTACAGCATTGGATATGTGTCGGACAAGCCGACGCAACTTACGGAGCTGCGAAGACTTCAGTTGACGGTGAAGCGGCCCGGGCTGGTGGTGCAGACACGCGACAGGTATTGGACCGGACCGCCGCTGGCGGCGGACAGTAAGTAACCTCCCTTTTCGCCGATCCTGCTCACTTCTCACGTCGTATGATTTACTGTGGGATTTCCCGTGAACGAGGCCTTCGTGAGCGAGACGAACGCGATCGTCGTGCAGGATCTGCACAAGTCCTACGGGTCATTTGAGGCCGTACGGGGAATCGATTTCGAGGTAGCGACGGGGGAAGTTTTCGGGCTGCTCGGGCCTAATGGCGCCGGAAAGACGAGCACAGTGGAGATCCTCGAAGGGATTCGGCCGCGAACGAGCGGTACCGTGCGGGTCCTGGGGTTCGATCCGGACCGGCAGACGCGCCAACTGAAAGACCGCATCGGCGTCTGCCTTCAATCGACGAATCTGCCTGACAAAATCCGGGTGATCGAAGCGCTCAACCTGTTTGGTGCGCTCTACAGCCGCATGCGGAATCCGGACGATCTGCTGAAGCGGCTGCAGCTCGAAGACAAACGAGAGGCTTACTACAGCACGCTCTCCGGAGGACAGAAGCAACGCCTCGCCATCGCACTGGGGCTGATTAACGATCCGGCTCTACTTTTTCTGGACGAGCCGACGACGGGCCTCGATCCGCAGGTCCGGCTGGAGATTCATTCACTGATCGAGCACCTTCGCGAAGATAAGCGCACCGTTCTTCTGACGACGCATTA
>Ga0302320_10001726_pt1 | contig 52267 bp, 43 predicted proteins | sample Bog_T0_3_FD_202130 | JGI IMG/M metagenome (GOLD analysis project Ga0302320, IMG submission 202130) | Peat permafrost microbial communities from Stordalen Mire near Abisko, Sweden - Bog_T0_3 | ecosystem: Environmental > Terrestrial > Soil > Wetlands > Peat | place: Sweden: Abisko, Stordalen Mire...
GTGATCTCTCTCATCGTTCGGCTGTTTGGCGGCGACATCATCATCCATTGAAGCCGCAAGGAAGGCCCTGGGAGATACACTTCCTTCGTGCTCTTCCCTCTGGTCCAATTGGCCTTGCTGACCACCGCGGGCGCAAAGCTGGCATTCGTTGCCCGCATTTACTCACCAAATCCAAAGGTCGGCACAATGCACCGGCTGTACGTGAGCAACTTGCGCGGTGAGCATCGGCGCGAAGTGCCGATCCCTTCCGGAAGCGAGCCCGATGGATGGGTGGTGTGGCTCGGCCGGAACCGCCTGCTATGGGCCGAAGAGATGCCCACTGGCAGAACGGAGCTTTGGACCAGCGAGGAGCCATTCCTTACCTCGGCGCGGGCGCCCCTAGCGTCCTCGGACATGGACCTGATTCCCGCTCGCTTTCTGGCCGCCTACGGGTTCGACCCTCCAGGACAGCCCACCTTCATTCATAACGACGGCATTTCGGATGCCTCCCGTTGGACCCTCGATCCCCAGACGTGGCAGTTGAAGAGGGCTCCATTCCCTCGAATCCAGTGGCTCGCCAGGCCTGAGAACGCTTCAAACCTGACAGCGTCCTTCCTGCTGCCGGGCGGGGTATGGAAATTCGATCTTGAGGATTCCGACATGTTCTCCATGAAGTCGACCGTGACTTCGCCATCTGGGCACACCACTACTTCCGAGGTTGACCTCGAGGTGAGCGCCCTCATCTATGACAGTGTGCGCAGGGAAGTATTCTTGCGAACCGATGGCTGGGCCAGCATTCCTCAGGGCTACGAGTACCTTTACCGCTTCGACCCGAAGACCGCCCGCTTCAAGCAGGTGGTCGATGAAGTTGGCCACGAATGCTTCTGGCCCGACCGGAACGTTTATGCTGCGGTTGGCGAGCGGGACGTGAGCTCGCTCGGCTACAAGGGCAGAGTCGTTTTCACCCGCGCCTTGATTGTGGGTAACTGGAAGACAGGCAGAGCCTTGAAGCTGCCACTCGGCGTCGTCGATTGCATCGGCGTCGACGTTCGGCCGTTCCTGGAGAGCGGCATTGACGCGCTCATCCTCAATGCGCCTATCCGGAAGTCGCGCGTTCACCGAGGATCGCCGACCAAAATGAAGGGCGCCCAATAGTAGGGATCGGGCCACTTCTTTTTCACCTCGCGAATCGCATCGCAAAGCGCAACGCCCTTGGGTTTGCCCGCGCGCAGATAGCCGGTGTAGAACGACTGCATGAGATCGGCTGTGGACGCGTCATCGACCGACCAGCAGCTGACGATCTGGGTCGAGGCGCCGGCCTCGGACAAGGCCCAGGTGAGGCCGACGAGCCCGCGGCCCAATTCGTAGTCGCCCTTGCCGGTCTCGCATGCGCTTAACACCACCAGATCGGCTGACAGTTTGAGTGATTGCAGGTCCAAGGCGGTAAGAAATCCCGACTCGCCGGGACCCGGTTGAGCGAGCACCACGCCGCTCAGCATGGGAAAATCCGGGTTGGCGAAGCCGTGGGTGCCGAAATGGATGAACTTTGCGGCCGGCATCGCCTTCAGCACCGGCGTCGATGTGGCCTGATTCCCGGAAAGGAGGGTGGCACCCGGGTCAAGGCTCACAATGGCGCGGGCTTCTCTATCTGCCCCCGGAAGAGACGGAAGGTTGTCGAACCGGATGGCGCCCGATCGGTCGGTTCCCGCAGCTCCAAACGTGGGGTTCGCGATGATGAGGCCGTTGGCGCTGGCCTTGGCGCGCTTGCGGTCATAGCGCATCCCCTCGGCCTTCACCAGATCCAAGATGCTGTAGGCGTAGGTCACCTGGTTCTGGTCGATGAGGTAGGAGCCTGAGCCGACCGGGAGCGCCTCGAAGGGAAGGGACCACAAGGGTCCGTCCGGGCAAACGACAACCTTTAAATTCTTCGCCAGAAGCTCTTTGATCGGGTCGAGGAGGATCGAAGCCAACTTCGGGCCTGCAGTAGCACCGCTGACCGGCTGGATGGATGATTCCATTACTGTTCGCGCCGGTCCCGGTCGCTGGGAGAGACCGGCAAGAAACTGCCTGGTCAGGTCGGCAAGGCGTTCAGCCGTGACGGGTTGCCCGCCTTCCCGAAGTAAGGTGTCACGCAGTTTAGTCTGAGGACCTTGCTTAAACACAGCGATCACATGCACCTCGTCGATGGTGGTGGTGCGAAGGACCTTGAACTCGAGGACGAGCGCATCCTCGGTGGCGGCGTCGAGGTACTTCGAGAGGTCGTTGTAAGCCATGAGCGACTCAAGGGAAGTTACGCCACCGCTCCCGCTCATCGCCTCGATCGCCTTGGCATGATCCAGGGCGTCCAGCTCATCGGCGAGGAGTTGGCCTCTTGCGGAATCTCCTGAAAGGCCGACCGCTTCCCGAGCAATGTCGCCATAAAGCTGGCGTTCCATTGGGTGGAGTCTTGTGCCCTCATCGGTTGTCTCAACGAGGCCCCGAGCCTTCGATAGCTCGATTTCTCGGAGCGCGCTCTTCAAGTCACCGCGGTCGATATCGTCCCAAGCCGCCCAGGTGCGGAGGAACCCGATTTCCTGAACGGATCCGCCGCTATTGTTGGCAAAGACCGGCGACGCATTGACGACCTCCGCTGTGTTGAGGGCCTCGCCGAACAGATCGTCCGTTACTTTCCGCAATGCGGCAATCTTTGAGGTCTGATGCATTTGGTGGTAGCACTGGAGGAGGTGCTCGGCGGCCACGATCGCGAAGGGAATGTTGTCCTCGCTCCAGGCGGACTCGGTTCCCTCGATCAGCTTCTCTGCCTCGACGTAGCGTTGGAGCTTCTGCAGGGCGAAGGCCTCTCGGCAATCGGTGTCCTGGGCGAGTTCGGGGAATACAGTGCGCGCAAGACCTGAGGAGTCGCGGTAGAAGGGAAGTGCCCCGACATAGTCGCTGCTCTGGAACTTGACTTCACCGAGGTTGGAGAGGGCCGTCCACTCACCTCGAATGTCCCTCAGGTCCTTCGCTTGGGAGAGCGCAATCCGGAACTTCGCCTCCGCCTCCGGGTAGCGCTTGGTCTGCAGGTAGGCATAGCCCCAATTGTTGACGCATAGCGCGGCGGTGTCGGCGTCCTTTCGAATTGACGCCAGGTTTAGGAGTTCGGGACCAACTTTCTCGGCCAGGGCCGGATCGGAGAGATAGCCGGCGCAGGTTGAGAGTCGTATGAGGATGTCGTAGATCGCGTCCGAATCCTGCCGACTGCGGCAGTAGGGAAGCACCTCGGTGAAGAAGGCTTCGGAGGCCGAGTAATTCCCTTTGCTATATGCGAGGGAACCGAGAACCAACATCGCCCTCTCGGTCAGGTCCTTGTTGCCCAGGGCGTTCGCCTCCTTCCAGGCGCGAACTGCCAGGTCTTGGTCGTCGTCCCCCGTCGCCCAATCCAGCAACACGGTTACCGCCGAGGCAGGATCGTTGGCCTTTGCGTACAAATTGTAAGCCCTACGAGAATAGTCGCTCCCCAGGCCGAGCGCATCAAGTTTGTAAAACATGCCCGAGAGTCCCTTCAATACATTTGCGGCCTGGGCACCCTGAAGATTCGCAGTAAAGTAGTCGGCAACGTAGTCGGCGTAGGGTCCGGCCTTGTTTTGATCACCTTGTTGGGCCAGTAATTTGCTCAGATACATGGCGACGACGGCTGCGTCTATTTGCGAGTTGACCTTGAACTTCGCAAAATCCCGAGTGAGCGCGGCCACCTGGTGGCTCGCCGGCAGCTTCATGTCGGCCGCCACCGCCTTCTGTCCCGCATCCTGTCCCCAGGCGGCGATCGAAAGGACGCTGGCAAGAACAAGCGTGTCAAACGCCCGCCGGGCCGTAAAGCACCGGGTCCGCTGCTGGCCGCTGTGTTTTCGCCCTTGCTTCGCCCTGCGAGACCCCAGTTTGCTCGCCCACCCGCGAGGAGATTGTTCGCAACAGTCCTCCCATCCCATGCCCCATTCTATCCAGTGACTGTTGCGGTCAATGTTAAGGGGACCAGGGCCTTATCCGGAACGATCTCGGAGAGGGCTAGGTTCGAAACTGTCCCTACGATCTCTCAATGGCCGAAGAAGCGCCGGTCACCAGCGCCATTCGCGTTCGGCCTGAGGAACTGATCGACGCAATCATCTTTAGGTTCTACCTAAGCTCATCGCTACGTTTGCGATGCGTGGCGGGTCTTGGGTCGCTACTGGGTACATGCCGCAGATGGGCCCGCGTTCGGGCCCGCTTCGCATTTCCTTGAATGAACGATAGAATTTTCATAATAAATATTATCAGAAGCCATCGACTTCGAGTCCAAGAGGTCCAGGCGAAGCTCCTTGGGGCCGTTCAGGCCCCGCATGTCCGCCTTGGAGGTCTTCCTCTCAAACGTGAGGCGTCCCGCCATCTTGATCGATTCCATCCCGCCCTCAGCGGCGATTGCCGGGCCGAGACGCCCCTGCATGGACGCCTGGATGAGCTTGAAATGTTGAATAGGTTGCTCTTGCCGCACCCGTTGGGTCCCGTGATCAGGTTCACCGATCCGAAGTTGACCTCCAAACCTCGAATGGAGCGAAATCCTTCGACTCGTAGCGACTTGATGTGCCCGATCATGAGAGTTCCAGTCTAGTGTTTGCCAGAAGGAGAGCGCTCGCTGCGCTCGGTCCGGTGGCGAGCCACCGCACTCCCTGGATCGACGGGTGCACGGCAGGCTTCCTAGAAGAGGGTCCGCTCGTCAAGGAATGTGGGTGCTGACGAGGAGGGGGTGGATTGCACGGCGAATTGGTATCCCAGCGGCTCTTCGGCAGCGCGGCTCTCCATGAAGTCCCAAAGGCGGGCAAGGGCGCTGGGGGTGGTGAGGGCGGCGAGGGCTACCTCCACACCGGCGTCCGTGCAGCCGCAGGCGTAAACGATGCGCCGAGGCGCGGCGATGATGGTGAGGAGGCCGACATGGTCGCCGCGAAGGCTCTCGGCCTGGATGGGGGCGGCTTCGGTGCGGAGGAGCTTGGGAAAGCGGTTCTTCTGGGCCAGCGGGTACCAGAAAGTCAGCTCGACCGGAACCCAGTTGCGATAGGTTTCGGCGAGGGTGAACTCCGGCAGGGCGCCGCAAACCAGGAGAGGCGGACCTTCGATCAAATCGCGGGGGCGCTCAGGCATCGGGGCCGGCTCGGCGCCCAAGCCGAGGCGATGGAGAGCAGCCGGAACCTGGGATTGAGTCAGAACCTGAAGGTCTCGTCCCTCCAGAAACCAAGTCCAGAACGGTCCGATTTCGGACGGCGCGAAGGCCCGACCGTTGGGCGCCACCTGCGCCAGCTTGGTCCGGTACTCCTCGAACTTCGCCAACACCGCTGGGTTCCCAATGCGATCGGCGGGAAACAACGCTAGCTTGCCCGCAATTCGGGCGAGAGTGACCGGTCGGAGGGTCTTCCCCTCTAGCCTCAACCGGCGCACATTGATGCGATCGTCGCCATAGAAGCTGTCGTTGGCGACGCCGTTCTCATGCAGACAGCGCAGGGCCTCGGCGACGACGGGCGACATATCGGCGATGGCGCGTTGATCAATTTGAACGGTCATTGTACAGGCCAGCGAACAATATGCACAGTATACGCGATGATGTTTACAAGTGTGTACAGAAAGTCCGAGTGTGGGTGCGTTTGAACCTGAACTTAGTTCAATTCACCGGTCCACAATTCAAGGTATGTGCGACTCCGGGATGTTTGAAAATGGTCTGCATGATCCGAGATTTCCTCGGATATAATCTGCGTGTCGGTTAGTTTTCAAAAAGATCAAGCCAAAAGATCTCATTAGGCGCCTTCTCTCCCAGGGATTGAATTTAGGTGGGGAGTCGTCCGGACGCCGCAAGGCGCCCAATGAGCGGGGGGAGCGGGCTACGGATGGCCCTGAGCCCCGTGGGAAGCTACTTTTGGTCGCGCCAGAGCCAGCGCATGGCGTCGGGAAGTGTGGCCCGGCCTTGCTTGTCTGAGTGGAAGCCGTTGCCGAAAACGAACTTGAAGTCGTAGCCGGCAAACGCCAAAGCTCGCGCCACTTCTTGGTTGGCCAGCGGCCAACAGCCGGCCGCGTTGTCCACGTCGTTGGCGCCATCCTGGAGAAAGATGCGTAAGGGCTTTGGCTGCCCTTTGCCATCCCAGCCACGGCCTCGGCGGATGATCGCCGGATAGGTGTTGCCACCAGCGACTCCCGTCGGGCCGCCTTGGAGGTTGGTGAAGCTGCCGATCCAGCTCGAAGGAGTGCCTCCCTCGGAACCCTGCCTGTGCCCTTGACGACCGTCCGGAGACGGTGTATACTGCTAGTTCATCTGTTGAACAGTTCAACCAATGCCGACGTAAAGGAACATATGGAACTCGTCACCGTCAAGAACAAATTTCAGATCGTCATCCCGCAAAGCATCCGCGAGCTAGCGCACATCGGGATCGGCGACTTACTCGAAGCCTCCATCGAGGGAGGCAAGATCACCTTCACCCCGAAGACGGTCATCGACCGTCATCTTGCGGAAGGCTTGCAGGACGTGAAGGACGGACGCACCCACGGCCCCTACGCCAGCGCGACCGACGCGATCACCGCGCTTGAGGCCCGCGCAGCTCACCTCTAGGCTTCCGGCGAATGAAGCTCCGTTTTACGGAACGTGCCGACAAAGACTACGCCGGACTTCAACAGCCGATCCGCAAGGCGTTCGCCAAGCAACTCGGATTCGGCGCATTCGGGGCTTGTCGCGGATGTCTCTACCTAAAGGCTCCGCCAACTTACTTCTGGTAACGTCATCGCCCAAAAACTCGAGTATATTACGAATCGTAATATCGATGACTTGCCTTCGACCTTTTCGACTGATCGCCTGTTTGCTGATGCTGGCCACCGGTGTGGCGTGCTTGGCCGCCCCGCCGCCGAACTGGGATGCCCTTCGCCGAATGGTCGCCCAGGCGACGGGGGTCGCTGGAGACATGAAGTCTTGGCGGCTGACTGGGACCGGGGTCCAGAGGGGGGCGCCCACGACGACGGTGACCGACTTCGATGGCGAGTTCCGATTTCGGGAGGTGGATACCGCGCATGGCCTCTCGCAGTCGTTTGGCTTTGACGGGAAGAATGCTTGGGATGGGATTTCGACCGGGCTCAGCCACCGCGTGAAGTTCTACGACCGGGACATGAACCGGCTGATCATGTGGGTCGAGAGCGGCGAGTGGGCAGTATCGCCGGATTTGGTCGACACCAGCATCAAGGCCGCCGACAACCAGATCGAACTGAGCCTCAAACTCAAGGATGGCGCCGGCGAGGGCACGCTTGTTCTGAGCGCCGACACCCTGCTTCCGGCATCGCTCACAAGCGGGGACGACGTGTGGACGTTCGCCGATTACCGGCCCTTCGGTGGCCGCGAGTTCCCCACCAAGATCATCCACACCACGGGGGGAGAGACGGACGAGACGGATATCACGGACGCCAGCGCCGTTGGCGTTTCCTTCGCTATGCCGCCCACCAACACCGCCGATCTGTCGTTTACGGGCCCCGACGGCGAGCCGATGCCGATCAAGCGGATCGCGGGTTTGATCTTCATCAAGCCCAAGGTCGATGGCAAGGACGTCGGCTGGTTCTTCTTCGATACGGGGGCCGATACCACCTGCATCGATTCCACGGTGGCCAAACAACTTGGCCTGGAGACCATCGGAAGCGCTTCGGTCGCGGGTGTGGTTGCGGTGGCCCAATACCAGTTTGGGCGTGCCAAGTCCCTGCAAGTGGGACCGATGACATTGGCGAATCCCCTCTTTCTGGAGCTCGACCTAGCCGGATTCTCCAAGATGCTCGGTCTGCCCATCGGCGGTATCTGCGGTTATGACGACCTGATCGGGTGGGCGGCGTTCAAGCTTGACCTGCATGCGAACACGCTGCGCGTCCTTCGGCCAGGTGCTCCCGAGATGGCTGCCGCTGAGTGGACGCCGTTCGAATTCGAGGGAAACACACCATGCTTGACCTGTCGTTTCGAGGGGGACCATTCGAGCATCTTCAAGATCGACACCGGCTCAGCGAGCACCGTCGACTTCTTCTCGCCGGCGGTTCGCCAGTTTCATCTCCTCAATCGCAAGGGTCTCAAGAAATCGATGAGCGGCGGCGCGGGAGGATCGGCGGCCAGCTTCTCCGGAACCATTGGCTGGTTCGAACTATGCGGAAAGCGATTCCTCAAACCGGTGGTAGGATTTCAGACGACAATCAAAGGCGTGTTCAGCAGCACCTACGAAGGGGGCAACGTCGGTATGGGCTTCCTGGGACAGTTTCATAGCCTGATCTTCGATTATGCCAACCAACGCATCGCCTTCGAACCATGATTCGGGCGAACGCCCGCCCCACTCCATACTGGAGTTCACTGTTCTCGGAATTGCCTGGAGCAAGGGGTGTTGCACGACCTATGCGATCATGAAGGAACTTGCGGACTCGCCGTCCACCTTCTATCGAAGCAGCGCCGGCACCGTCTACCCCATCGTCAGACGCCTCATCAAGGAAGGCTTGCTGGAACGGGAGGGTCTCCCTGGCCGTCGGCAGGACTCTTCCCTGCGGCTAACTGAGGAAGGCAAGCGCCGTCTTGACCAGTGGATGACGCCGCCCATTCCCGTTGCCGACATCGAGCACACCGTGGACCTGGTGCGGCTCCGTTTCTTCTTCCTGGGTGCTTTGGCGCCGGACCAGCGGATCGCGTTTATCGATTCGGTGGTACCTGGCCTGCAACAGCATCTCGCCAAATCTGAGGCTGTCATGCGGACCGACGAGGCCCTTGGTAAATACGTTGAAGCGATGGCGGGGCTTGGCATTGTTTACGAGGCGCGGGCGCGAATTGCATGGTTGGAAGATGTGCGAACAAGGCTCCTCCAAGGTGGTTAAGGTGGCGTTATGGCAGTCCGCATCATGAACCCTGCCTGGTAATTTCCGTCCAGACAAGGTAGAAACGGCTATGACTCCCGGTTTGCTTGTGCTTGCACTTTGGGCAGGGGCTCCTTTACATTGTCAGGCGGCTCTGGAAGCCGAAGTCACCCAGATCAAGCCGGGCGCCCCGTTTTACGCGGCAGTGCGCCTCACCCCCGAGCCGGGCTGGCACACCTATTGGATGAATCCCGGCGACTCAGGCTTTGCCACAACGGTCAAGTGGGAGCTTCCTTCCGGCTGGAGGGTAGGGCCCATTGAATGGCCGGTGCCTGAGCTTATGGTCACATCTGCGGGCACCAACTACTGCTATCCGCACGAAGTGGAACTGCGGGCGATGCTCATCCCTCCCCATAATCTTCTCACTGGTCACGTGTCCATTGGTGCCGACACCCAATGGATGGCCTGCCGGGAGGCATGTGTATTTGGACATGCGGATTTGACCCTCGATCTCGCCGTGGGCCGCCACCTACGGGTCAATCGGGATGCGCGGCGTCGCATCCGGGCGGTGCAGTCTTCCCTGCCGCAGATGCCGAGCAGTTCGCTCACCGCGAGGAGGGACGGCACTTGTGTGGTGGTCGACCTCGGTCCCATCAAGCCGCCACCTAACGTCACCTTTTTTGGCGCCGATGCGACCATCGACCCCACTGAGCCGGCCCAAGTGACGTCGGACGGAAGCTCGTACCACGTGCGCCTTCAGCTCTCCCCTTACGCTGCGCCAAACCCCACATGGCTGGGCGGAATTCTCGTTGTGCCGCGCGGTGAAACGCTTTCGGGCGGAACTCGCGCCCTATTGGTGGATGTTCCCATCCACGTCGGAGGTTCTCGATGACGGTCCTGATTGCCCTAACCCTATTGACGACGACCCATTACCATGCCGCCCCCGCCCGCGTCGGCGAGCCGGCGCCCAACTTCACCCTTCCCGGCTCCGATGGCAAGGCCCACGAGCTCAAGTCGGATCTTGGACACTATGTGGTGTTGGAGTGGACCAATAAGGACTGCCCCTTCGTGCGCAAGCATTACGGTTCGGGCAACATGCAAAAGACCCAGGCGGCGGCAGAGAGTATGGGCGCAGTCTGGTACAGCATCATCTCCTCGGCTCCCGGCATGCAGGGCTACCTAACGAGGGATGAGGTCATCGCCTACCGTAAGGAGGAAGGCGTGAAATCGGTCGCCACCCTGCTTGATCCTGACGGGGCGGTTGGCCACCTCTACGGTGCGCGCAGCACGCCCGACATCGTGATCATCGATCCCAAGGGAACGATCATCTACAGCGGCGCCATCGATAACCGCCCGACCCCCGACCCTGACAGCCTCAACGGCGCCACCAACTACGCCCTACAGGCACTCAAAGAGGCCATGGCCGGAAAATCAGTTTCCGTCCCAATTACCCGCTCCTACGGGTGTTCGGTCAAGTATGCGGACGAATGAATGCCGGGAATGAAGGTAGTCCTCGCCGGAGCGGGGGATTTTAGCGTAGCGTGGGGAAAGCGCTTGCGCGAGAGGGATGATGTGGACTTGGTGGGTTGGGTGTCGCGCACCGGCTCGCGAGCCGCTCAGCGAGCGCAGGACAGCGGATTTCCTGGTATTTATACGGGGGAAGACCTTGCGAGCGCGCTGGCGTTGCTTAAGCCCGACTTTGTCATCGACGTCACCCCTCCCGAGGTACACCACGAGGTGACGTTGACCGCGCTCAGGGCCGGCGTGGCGGTGCTCGGCGAGAAGCCGATGGCGGCAAGCATGGCCCAGGCACGTGAGATGGTGCACGCCTCAGAGGATGCCGGCAAGCTGTATATGGTGAGCCAAAGTCGTCGCTATGATCCTCGGCTTGCCGCCTTCCGAAAGCTGATTGACCAAATCGGGCCGCCAGGCATGCTCTACGCCGACTTCTTTATAGGGGCTCACTTCGGAGGATTTCGGGAGCAGATGGATCACATCCTCCTGATCGAGATGGCGATTCATACGTTCGATGCCGCCCGGTATCTGACCGGCGCCGATCCCGTATCTGTCGTATGCGAGGAGTTCAACCCGGCCTGGAGTTGGTTCCAGGCAGGCGCTTCTGTCCACGCTCTGTTTGAGATGACCGGTGGCCTTCGCTTCAATTACCGAGGTTGTTGGTGTGCCGATGGCAAGATGACGCCGTGGGAGTCTGAGTGGCGGGCTGTTGGCCCGCAAGGCACCGCCCTATGGGATGGCGTTAGCTCGCCGCAGGGTGCAGTCGTCTTTGGCCCCGATGGTTTTCACTCGGTGACAAGAGACCGTTCCGAGGCGCCTGGCGAAGGCCCGTGGGGCATCTCCGGAGCATTGGACGATTTCCTTCACGCCCTATCCTCCGGCAGTACCCCCATGGGCGAGTGCCACGATAACATCAAGAGCCTGGCGATGGTCTACGGGGCCATTGAAGCGGCAGAGAGTGGCCGAAGGGTCGATCTAAGCGGATGGATCTCATAAGCGCTTCCGGTACACCAATCGTTGCCCTGACAAACCCCGATCGACGACCGCGGGCTTTCTGGATTATCTCCCATCCATCCGGGGCATCGAGGGTTGGGCTGGTAACAGCCTTTATTTACGCGGATGATCAAGGGGTGCCATAAACGCTGGCGCCGCGAGATGGGCCCCGACCCCGGAAGTCCTCTCTCCCGGTAAACATCCACCGAGAGAGGAGTAGTCAAGCGGCATCGCGGCTCCCCAAAGCACGCAATATAATGCGACGCCCAGCGCGCTTGATTCGTCTAGTGACTTGCCCTCTCCATGCTGAGTGATCGTTCTGTCGTCGATTCGGTGATCCTGCGTCCCTACCAAGCCAAAGCCCTTGGCCGGATTTTGGCCTGCCAGGACCGAGGGGTGCGGCGGGCGCTGGTGGTGATGCCGACGGGGACGGGAAAGACGACCTTGTTTAGCGCCCTGGCCGGTGAGTTCCACCGCCAATCGGGCGGTTCCTGCCTTGTGCTTGCGCATCGTCGCGAACTATTGACCCAAGCGGCGCATCGCATTCGCCAGCAGAATCCTCAACTAAAGGTGGCCATTGAGAGCGATCTTGGACGCTTGAGGGCCGATGAGCAGGACGTGCTGATCGGAAGCGTGCAGTCGCTCGGACGTCCGGGCACCCGGCGGCTTGACCTGCTCCGTCCGGGCTGTCTCATCATCGACGAGGCCCACCACGGCGCGGCTGAGAGTTATCAGAATGTGATGAAGGCGGTCGGCGCCTATGAGGACCGGTGCTTCACCATCGGAGTCACCGCGACCCCCCACCGAATGGACAATCGTCCCCTCCATGGAGAGGAAGAAGCGATTTTCCAGGAGGTCGCCTTCACCTACACCCTCACCGAGGCGATCAAGGATGGATGGCTGGCCGATCTCAAAGGCTTCAGGGTGGCAACCGGAATCGATCTCTCCAAGGTGCGAGTGGTACGCGGCGATTACAGCGCCAAGCAGCTTCAGGACGCCACCAATACCGAAGCGCGTAACAATGTGGCCCTCGAAAACTGGCTACGGATCGCGCGCGACCGTAAGACCATCGTTTTCTGTACGGGGGTGGCGCATGCAAACACGGTAGCCGAGTTGTTCCGCCACCACGGTATCTCCGCTGAAGCGGTCAACGGCGAGATGGAAGCCTCACAGCGGGAAGGCATTATGCGGCGCTTCCTAAGCGGGCGAACCCAAGTCCTCACGAACGTCGAGATTGCCACCGAGGGGTTCGATGTGCCCGACGCCGGCTGCGTCCTCCTGCTCCGGCCCACGAAGAGTTGGGCACTCTTCTGCCAGATGATCGGTCGAGGCCTGCGGGTGCTACCGAACACGATCGAGGGACTGGCGGACACAGACGCCCGTCTTTCCGCGATTCGAGCCAGCGATAAACCCGACTGCATCGTCATCGATGTGGTCGATAACGGCAAACGGGTGCGGATGCCCTCGGCCGAGAAGGAGGAGATCCCATCGGTGGCGGGCATCGTCGGCCTGCCCGAAGACTTGGACTTGGAAGGGCACACCATTCTTGAGGCACTCCAGAAGTGGGAGAAACTGGATCCCCGCGCCCAGGCCCACATGTTTCGGCGGAACGTGAACTTTGACGATCTGGACGAGACGCTCGTCGCCGTCGATCTCTTGGCCGAGCTGACGCCCCCGGACGAGGTCTCCTCGGTCAGCCAGAACGCGTGGATGAAGATCGGAGACGGGCGCTATCTGCTGGTCGTCGGTTCAGGGCAGGGCGAGCACCACCGCATGGCTCTGCTGGAAGAGGACGCGCTCGGGTTCTGCCACCTGTCCCTCAGCTCCAGCGAGCGGGGCGCTACCGAATTCGAATGCGGACGCGAGTTGCCCCTCGCCTTCAAACGGGCAGACGGGCATGTTCGAGAGCGGTGGCCCTTCACCAGGGGCTTCACCCTCGCCCAGAACCGGTGGCGAAATGCCCCCGTCACAACGGAGCAGAAAATTGAGTTAGAAGCCATGGGGGTCAACGCCTCCACGCTTTCTGTGCTGGATAATGCCGGACAGGCTTGGACCCTCTTGGAGCTTCGCCGCAAAGAACTCGGCAAGTGACTCCATAATGAAGGCCATGGCCGACCCAGTGGAGTTCAAACTCCGAAGTGAGATCATCGAGCTGCAGCAGCTCCTAAAGGCCGCCGACGTCATCTCCTCCGGCGGCCACGCCAAGGCATTCCTTGCCGTCCACCAAGTCACCATCAATGGCATCCCCGACAACCGACGTTCGCGAAAACTGCGGGCCGGCGACGTGGTCGTGATCGACGGCGAGCAGACCATCACGGTGGTTTGAACGTTCTTCTGCCAAACATCCCCGTGGGGAGGAGTACGGGCCCGCGATTAGGCACCCCCAAGGCAGCTTGCCTCGAACGCCTTCACGTCGTCGTGGAGCTTTTTGCGTGACACCTTTTCGATGTACATCATGTGTCCCGCTGGGAAGTAGGCGAAGGAAACTCGAGAACGACTGTCCGGGTCCAGGCCCATGTGGTTGACCGTGTAGATGGTCGCATTCAAGGGGCAAGCGAGGTCGAAGTAGCCGCAGCAATAGAGCACCTTGAAGTGGGTATTGCGCGCAAGGAGGGTGCGGAGATCGGATGCGGTCTCCGAATAGGTTCCCTCTTCTTCGTGCCAGGGGTCGACATCCCCGAACACGTTGTAGGTCATGTCGGTCTTCACACCAAGATCGTCCTCAAGGTAGCCGTTCAGCGAGGTCACGAACGGCGAGGTGGTGGCATCGTCGCTCGGGTCGCCTGAGCCTCGGTCGCCGACCGTCAGCTCTTCCCTGCCGACCAATCGGCCGTCGTAGCGGCCAATAGTCAGCCCCTGGTCTCGCAGAAGCTCCCGAAAGAACCGGCCGGCCGGGATGCGGAGGTTTGAGCCACGGCAGTATTGCTTGCTCAGGCCCAAATACTCCGACAGCTTCGCGGCGATGTGGTCCTTCTCGGAATCGCTGAGGCTGTCGCCCCTCTCCAGTGCTGCCGCATACTCCTCATCGATCCACTTCTGCGATTCCGCAACCACCGAAGCGGCGTCCTTAAAGCGAGGCGACAGTTTGTGGTGGTACCAGGCCACCGCCGCCATGGAAGGCAGAAAGCCGATGTAGCTCGAATCGTTGCCCCGAAGGTTATCGAGGGTGAGGAAGTTGCTCGTGCCCGAGATGCTGACGAAGCCGCTCACGGCAATGCCCGAGCGGAACAGGTTCTCGCTCAAACCCGAACCTCGGATGCCGCCGTAGCTCTCGCCGGCGATAAAGAGGGGAGACTTCCAGCGATGTTCTTTGGTAAGCCAGGTGCGAACAAAGGCGGTAAAGGCCTCGATATCGGGTCGGACACCAAAGAACTTGGGGCCAAGTTCGGGCTTGACGAGGCGGCTGAAGCCGGTAGCGGGAGCGTCGATCACCACAACATCGGTGAAGTCCAGCCACGTGTCGGCATTATCGATCGCCTGGTAGGGCGGAGCAGGCAGCGAGCCATCATCGTTCATCGGTGCCCGCTTGGGCCCCAGCGCACCCATGTGAAGCCATAGTGAAGCGCTTCCGGGGCCGCCGTTGAAGGCGAACGTGACCGGACGCGAGTGGGCGTCGGCTCCGTCCTTGGCGTAGGAGACATAGAACATCCGGCACTCCACGTCGCCGGCCTCGTTGCGAATAGGGATCTGGGCCGCCGTTGCGGTGTAGGCCAGACCACTTGGCAGCGTGTGATGGGTCACGGAAGATTGAATCTCAATGGATGGAGTCGCCTCGGTGGGCTGACCATCGGCTGCGGCCATCCCTGGGCGACGTCCGCCTCCTCCGGGTGGCGGGCCCTGGGTGGGTCCCTGAAGCACGGTGGCCAAGAGAATCGAACAAATGAGGGCGTGTGGCATGCGTGGCATCTTACCGCCGAGGCAGCTTCTGCTTCCAAACAAGGCACTCCCACCAGCATCGTTGATGCGGTAGCATGCTGCGTAATCCGGCACATGTCGGAAAGGTGAGTGTGAGGAGTTCGATATGTCGCTAGTGAATCGAGTCCGGCTGCGCATTGATCGGGCCATTGCTTCGGCACTGAGTCGGGACGCCGTCACCGGACTGAAATTCTCTCCCGGCTCCCTCAAGCTCGCCAAGTTCGGCTCGGATTATGGCGGCTGGTTGGCTCCGGTGGATCGCATCAAGAAAGACTCCATTTGTTACTGCGTGGGGGTTGGCGAAGACATCTCCTTCGATCTGGCCCTCGTTGAGAAGTTCGGGTGCGATGTCTACGCCTTCGACCCGACCCCGCGTGCGATCAAGCACGTTGAACGCGTTGCCGGAGATAACAGGGCCTACCACTTCTTCCCGATTGGGCTGTGGGATCGAGAGGAAGTTCTGAAATTCTATTCCCCCGCCAACCCCGACCACGTCTCCCATTCCGCAGTCAATCTTCAAAAGACGGAATCGTACTTCGAGGCCCCATGCAAGCGCCTATCGGCGGTGATGAAGGAGAACGGCCATACCCACCTGGATCTGCTCAAGTTGGACGTAGAGGGCGCCGAGTACAAGGTCCTTCAATCGATCCTTGAAGACAACTTGGACATAGACTTCATCTGCGTGGAGTACGACGAGGTTGGGGTACCGCTTGACAGCGGCTATAAGGATCGCATCCGAGCCTCAATCGAGTCGCTTTTGGCGGCGGGTTACGGCCTGGTGGACGCCCACGTTTGCAACTATGCCTTTGCGCGCCTCTGATAGGCACGCTCGACCAGGTTAGGGAGAGCCCTGGGCGGCTAGATAGGAATTGACCCTCTTCACGAGCTCTTCTTGGTAAGCCTGCGATTGCATCACCGGAATCGTCACTTCATGCCCGGTCGCGTCAACGATGAGAATCGCCGGTTCGTTGCGCGCATACTCACCGGCCGAAACCGTGACCGAACCGGCGTAGGCCCGGCTTTCCGGCCCGAGTTGATAGATCCTATCCGCCCACATTGGCTGGTATACCGTCAGCTTCCTGCCTTCGAGTGAGAATCGGCTAGGTTGACGTTGCCTTCCCAGCCTTAGGAGCATCACCACCAATGCCGCGAAGAAAATGGGAATGTAAGGGGGAATCACAAGGCCATGAGAGAGGCCGAAGAGCATGGAGATGGAGAGGGCGACCCCCATATAGACGGCGATGAGGGCACGAGGCCTCCCCCTGCCGACACTGCCCACCGTGAGGTCAAGGCGGCCTTGGATTGGAGGGCTCGACACGCCAACTTCCTGTTGGGCCGCGAGGTGGGCGATACGCCCGCGCAGCGCCTCCAAATCGACTCGACCCTCGGGCGCGCCGGGTGCTAACCTCGCCAATTGCCTTCGCAGGTCGTCGTCCACCCGATCGATGACTGCCCAAGCCTGGTGGAAGGTGGCAGGAAGGGAAATGTCCGAAGGCGACATGCTAGACAGCTCGGTAAGGAGTTGGGGTCCGCTCAGGCGGAGGCGGCTCACAACTTCGAGACGTGCTCGGCATGCCGCCTCGTCGAACACTGCTTCGCCCTTGAGTAACGGGGCAAACTCGGCAAGCCACGACTGGGCAGCCTGCTCAGTTTGCCGCCGGAGTTGTTCATCCGTCACCGAGAGATGTTCCACCACCCACCATTGTGACGCGATAGGGCGGTGGTGGGTTGCCGTGGATCTTATTTGCGCCGGTCCTCGTTTAGGTCGGCTAGACGGCTTGAGAGGTATCGTTCAGTTCGCGATTTCCAAGGAGTATCGGTGCCATCCCAACAAAGCCTTCGTAAACTTGCCGTTTTAGCTGTCCATTCGGGTCTTGGACTCATTCCCGGCCAGGACATCATCCTATCTGCTGATTTGTCCGATCTGGAGTTGGCGCGCCTGGTGGCCGAGGAGGCCTACAAGGCGGGGGCGCGCGCCGTCATCCCCTTTTACGGCGACGAACAAACGGCCCTGATCCGCTACGCCCATGGTTCGGATGAGGCGATCGGTTACGCAAACCGGTGGTTGCCAGAAGCCATTGCCGGCGCGCTCAACGCTGGCACCGGGTACTTAAGGATATCGAGCGCAAATCCTTCGCTCCTCAAGGACATCGAGCCGGATAAGATCGCACGTTCTAGCAAGGCCGCCGCCCTCGCGTCCAAACCCATGAGTGAGGCGATCACCGGGAGTGCAACGAACTGGTGCATCATTCCTGCCGCGTCGCCCGCCTGGGCAAAGCACGTCTACCCTGGTAAGCCAGTTGACGAGGCAGTTGAGAAGCTATGGGCAGCCATCTTCCATATCACGCGCTCCGATCAGGCCGATCCTGTCGCAGCGTGGTCTGCCCACTGCGACACTGTGCGACACCATATGGACCGTTTGAATGCGGCGCGATATTCTGCAATCCGCTTCCGGGGGCCTGGTACGGACCTCACCGTGGGATTGGCCGATGGTCACGTCTGGGAGGGGGTTCAGATGCAAGCAAAAAACGGCGCCCTCTGCTCCCCGAATATCCCAACCGAGGAAGTCTTCACCATGCCGCATTGTGACCGGGTCGACGGCACCGTCTCAAGTACCAAACCGCTTAGTTTGCGTGGACAAATCGTCGCGGGGATCAAGGTGATTTTTGAGGAGGGAAAGATCACCAAGGCGGCGGCCACCGAAGGGATTAACGTCCTTGAGAAGCTGCTCGATACCGACGAAGGCGCACGGCGTCTCGGCGAGATTGCCCTCGTTCCCCACAGTTCCCCGATCTCGCAGACCGGGCTTACCTTCTACAACACCTTGTTCGATGAAAACGCGGCTTGCCATATCGCCCTTGGACAATCCTATGAATCGACGATGGCAGGGTACGCAGATTTGACTCCTGGCGAACGGAAGCTGCGGGGCTCCAACGAGAGCATGATCCATGTCGACTGGATGATCGGTTCAGATGCGGTGGATGTGGACGGGCTTTCGGCGGACGGTGTTTCCACCCCGATCATGCGTGGCTGTGAATGGGTGGCGGGCAGCTAGCACAATCGAAAGTTTGTCCGGCTAGACTTGTGAGATGAACTTTGTCGCCACCGTCGTAGGAGCGGTCTTGGTACTCCTTGTATTTGCCGACACGTTTTTCACGATCCTGATGCCTCGGACGGTGACGGGGACCCGCCGCATCTCGACCTGGTTGATTCGACGGAGTTGGAGGTTCTTTTCCTGGACTGGCAAGCGAAGCAAGCGCCCTGACGGTTGGCTTGCGGTATTCGGACCCTTTGTGATGGTTGCGCTGATTGGGGCCTGGGCGCTTGCGCTTATCGCAGGGTTTGCCTTGATCATGTACGGGCTTGCGATCACTACGTCTGCCGGCCCGATCGGCCTGGGCGATTCGATCTACCTAAGCGGAGTGACCTTCTTTACGCTTGGATTCGGGGACGTGGTCGCGACCGACCCGTTGGGAAGGATGGCGTGCGTGACCGAGGCAGGACTTGGCTTTGGCTTTCTGGCCATCGTCGTGAGCTACCTTCCCGTGCTCTACACTTCGTTTTCGCGGCGCGAAACCCTGGTCACCCTGATGGATGCACGGGGCGGTTCACCACCCTCCGGAGGCGAAATGCTGCGTCGGTTTGGCGCGGCGAGCGACTGGGAGGGATTGGCACGCTGGCTGGAAAGGTGGGAAACCTGGGCGGCCGAGCTGCTTGAGACGCACCTCTCGTATCCAATCATTGCGTTCTATCGCTCGCAACACTCAGACACCAGCTGGGTCACTTCGATGACGGCGGTGATGGATGCCTGCGCCATGATCAAAGCCGGCATTTGGGAATGCAGCGGCTCCCAAGCGTCCTTGCTCACTAGGCAGGCCGGCATGACCTACGCGATGTGCCGCCATGCATGTGTAGACCTTGCCTTCGTTTACGGAATTCCTCCCGATCGGTCGGCCCCACGCCGGATCACCGATGATCATTTCGAGCAACTGGTCGAGTCGCTTCGTACGGCTTACGACCACTTCGGCGACCTTCCCAAAGCAAGGCAGAGTCTTGACCATTTTAGCGCTCAATATGAATTCTACACACGGGCTCTCGCCGAGCGGTTTGCTGTTCCATACCCGTCTCTGATCGCTGAGCCTGGCGCCGTCGACAACTGGCAAACAAGCGCCTGGGATCCCCATATTTAGCGGTTTTGAACCTGCGCGCACATGACGATGGTGCCAGTAGACGCACGTATCCAACCTAACTGCGCCCTGTATGTCGCACTATCGAGATACTGATAAACCTTAAGACTAATTCCTGTAAATTGTGCTCCCGTTAAGTCCAAGAAGGTTTTTTTGAAAATGAAACAAACGTCTGTTTACGCCGCTTTGGAGGGAATGATACGATAGCTTCATCACGGAGGAAGCCCAAGGATAGGGCGAGACCTGATCTCGGGACGGGAAACAAAAAGGGAAGGCTGGAACGGTTTTGGCAGGGCAAACCATGGATGGTGAGCCCTGCCTTCCCATTTTGGAGGGTCTTAGAACCCAGGCAGGGGCCCGAGGATGTCCATCTTGAAGGTGCTCGCAAGCGCGATCAGCTTGGGGATATCTGGCGCCGTGGGCGGGGGCAGTGTGAGTGATGCCGCTGGTTCGCTGAGCTCAATGAAGAATCGCTCGGCGCCGGCCGGAGTGTTCATGAACAACAATCGAGCGGGGCCGGAATCAGACACCCGGTAACCGTGGGGCACATCTCTGGGAGCGAAGACATAGGCGCCGGGGCCCACGGTCTTATGCACGCCGTCAAAGATGTAGGTCACTTCCCCTTCAAGGATATAGAATGCCTCGTCCTCTGCATGGTGGACATGGTACGGGGTGGCAAAACTGGCCGGCGCCAGTTGCTCAAAGAGGCCAAATGCCCCTTTTGTTGTTTCAGAGGTGGCTTTCACCAAGAGCAGAGTCCCCAGAAACCAGAGGCTTGTTCCCTCGGTTGCGGCCAGCGATTGTGGTTGCATCATGACGGTCTCCTTGTCGTTGGCTTGCGCCGATTCCGGTCATTATACGGCGGCGCTCCATTGAGCCGGCAAGCCTTTTTCTCCCGTCGCGTTGTTCACCACCATCTTGTCGCTACAACTTCTTGCGGTTTGGATCGCAAAAATGACTCACTCAGGCCCGGCACCTTCGAATCACGGAGAACATATCAGGGAGCACGTAGAGGTGAATCTTTAATGTCTGGAGCAGTGAGGCGTCTTCTTTCCCTTCTCAGTTTTGTTTGTTTAGCCTTAGCAAGTTCGACCGCATCCGCATCGCGGGTGCACACCTGGATCGACGCTAATTGGAAGTTTAGTCCGCAGGACTACACCTACACCGGGCCTTTGACAAGTGTAACCGGGTGGCAATATCAGATAGCTACCGGCATCACGAACGGAGACATCACCACCCTGCCACCTAATGTGGCCTCCGGCACCTGGACCAACTATACGGTTGGCACTGACGCCTTCAACGGTCAGGCCGGCTTTGCGTGGTTTCGGACCACGCTGCCGGCGTTTTCAGCAAGTCACATCACGATGCAATTTCTTAGCATCGACGACAACGCTGCGGTCTTTCTGAATTCGCAGTTCCTCACCTACCACCAAGGCTGGAACCTCGCGTTCACATGCGATATCAGCAGTGTTTACAGCCAGACTTCTCCGAATGTTGTGTACATCCTTGTGCAGAACACCGCAGGGCCGGGAGGTATCTACGATGGTGTTAATCTTTATGACCCAACGATTGTAAGCGGGCCGGCCGCCACGGTTTATAACGATTCATCGTGGCAGACCGTGCAGCTTCCGCATGACTACGTCATGTCCAATACCTTCAGCCAGAGTGCCGACCAAGGACATGGATTCTTGCCCGTTAATGTTGCCTGGTACCGAAAAAGCGTGACACTTCCGACCGTGGTGAAGGGCGGGAGGATTTGGCTTGAATTCGATGGCATTTATCGCGACAGCAGGATCTGGCTCAACGGTCATTTTCTCGGTGAACACCAAAGCGGGTATACAAGCTTTTACTACGACGTGACCCCCTATGCAATTCAAGGCCAAGCCAATGAGATAGCGGTGCGGGTCGACCCCACCTTCTTCGAAGGCTGGTTCTATGAAGGCGGAGGCATTTATCGACACGTTTGGGTGACGACGGTGCCCCCGGTCCACGTAGGCCATTGGGGGACGTTTGTGAAGAGCCAACTCGCCGGCCTTGCGAGCGGGGCGGCGACTTCGGCCCAGTTGACGATTGCCACCGATGTCGTGAACGAAACGGCCGCCGCCGAGAGCAACGTCGTATTGCAAAGCCAGGTCATGGACAACACCGGGAAGATTGTGGGAGCCGTATCCACTCCCGTGACCATCCCTGCAAACTCGACATTGCCGGCAGTCCAGCAGACCGTCACCCTGACCTCACCGAAACTGTGGTCGCTGACGACAAGCCACAACCAATACACGCTGATTTCAACGGTCTTGCCTCCCGGGCAGACCTCGGACTACTTCCAGACACCTTTCGGCATTCGCCAGTTCACCTATGACGCGAACTTGGGCCTATTCCTCAATGGACAACACGTTGAGGTGCAGGGGGTCTGCAACCACCAAGACTTCGCCGGGATCGGCGTTGGAGTGCCGGACAACATCTTTGCATGGCGGGTGACCAAACTGAAGGCGATGGGGGCGAATGCATGGCGCACCTCGCACAATCCGCCGGCCACCGAACTGCTGAACGCATGTGACAACCAAGGCATGCTCGTTCTTGACGAGAATCGCCATTTGGGTAACACTTACGATGCAAAGTCGCCGGTTGGGACGACCTTTACCGATCCGACCGACCTCAACGCGATGGTTCTCCGTGATCGCAACCATCCCAGCATCTTCATGTGGTCGCTATGCAACGAGGAGGGCCCCCTTATGGGCAACCCCGCTTATGACCTTATGCAGAATCAGATGCAGGCGGATATCAACTCTTTGGACGGGACAAGGCCTTGTACGGCGGCCGAGTGGGGCTGGGAAGGTGCGACCGAGGTTAACGGCATCAACTACAACTCGTGGGCCTACACGAGCAACCACACTTCATACCCCACCTTGCCCACCATCGCCACCGAGGATGCCAGCGCCGTCTCGACGCGAAGTATCTATGCGGTTGATCCGGTGAACATGTACGACGAGGCGTACGACAACAATCTCGGTGGAAGCTGGACCAGCAGCGAAGAAGTCGCGTGGAGTTCCATCGCTGCCTGCCCTTGGATCATGGGGGGTTTTGATTGGACGGGATTTGACTACCATGGCGAGCCGACGCCTTGGGGGTGGCCCGCTACAAACTCTGGCTTCGGCATCATGGACCTCTGCGGATTCCCGAAGGACAACTACTATTACATGCAGTCGGTCTGGCTGCCCCCGACGATTCCCGTGGTCCACATCCTTCCCCATTGGACATGGCCCGGCCAGGTCGGCAGCGCCATCTCCGTTTGGGTGTATAGCAACGGCGACCACGTTGAGCTGTTCTTGAATGGCGTCAGCCAAGGCAAACAAGCGGTCCCGGCCCTTGGTCACGTTCAGTGGTCGGTCAACTATGCTCCTGGCACGCTCACGGCGATCTCCTACAAGAACGGCGTCCGTTGGGCCACCCAGTCGGTTTCGACGGCGGGAGCCCCTACGAAGATGACGCTGAGGAGCGATATCCTGGCGCTGGCAGCCAACGGTGAGGACATATCTCCGGTCGAAGTGACGATCGTCGATCCGAGCGGAAACCTCTGTCCGACCGCCGACAACAACATCGTCTTCTCGGTCACTGGGCCGGGAGCCATTGTCGGAGTTGGCAACGGGAATCCGTCCGGCCTGGAACCGGATGTGGCGACGACGCGTGACGCCTTTAATGGCAAGTGCATGGTGCTAATCCGCCACACCAGCGGCTACGGCACCATCACGGTGACGGCGACAGCCGCGAGCCTGCCCACCCCGGTCGCAACGTTCAACATCAGCGTTCCTGCGCCGCCAAGAGCGCCATAGGGGCTTGGGGCTTTCCTTCCGCCCAACCGGCGGAAGGAAAGCTTCCTTCATACTGCGGTCGTTTCGCCGACAATTCTTGTGATGGCCGAGACGAACTGCCCATTTTGTAAGGGCGCCCTGCCCGATGACGCCCAAATGTGCCCAGAGTGTGGCTTTCGCCTGGGCCCAGAGCCTGAGCGCAAAGAAAAGCTCGAGTTGACCGATGAGCAGATCGCCGCGCTCGCCGGCTTTAGCGCGGCCCAACTCGATCTTGAAGAGCGCAAGCGCGGCATGGCCGCCAAGGGCACCAAGACCGGCGCCGGTATCCTGGCTAACTGGCCCAAAGTGGCGGTCTTCGTTGTGACCACATTCGTCGTCCCCGCTGTCCTCATGTTCGTGCTTCAAAAGATGGGCGTGCTCGGCAAGGACGACATGGCTAAGATGATGGGCGGCGGCGGCATGCAAAACGTCTTTAGCAACCAGAACCAGATGAACGAGATCAACAAGGAGATCAACGGCAAGTCCGCCGGCGCAGACGATAAGTCAGGCAGCGCCGACGCTGCCAAGTAGCCTGAGACAAAACGGGCGAGGCGTCGAACCTCTTGGGGGCTATAATCTGGCTTCCCATGCAGACTCTTCTCATCACCGGCTCGGAAGGGGAGTTGGGGCAGGCGCTGATTGATGCGTTTCTTGAAGAGCCTGACACCCAGATCGTCGCCTTTGACATTCGGGAGGCTCAACGAAAGGGACCCCGTCTAGAGCACCGTGTTGGCGATATTACCAATGCATCCACGGTCAACGGCCTCTTTGAAGCATTCCGTTTCGACGGGGTCGTTCATCTGGCCGCGATCCTTTCCTCCGGCGGCGAGCGCAACCCTGAAAGAACGCACGAGGTGAACGTAGACGGATCGATGCGGTTGCTTTGCGCTGCTCAGGAGAGCTCGCAGCGACGGGGCAAAGCGGTGAAGTTCATCTTTCCAAGCACGATCGCCGTTCACGGGATCCCAGCCGACGCCAAGCGTCCCGGCGAGAGAATCAAGGAGGAGCAATTCAACCACCCCATTACCATGTACGGTGTCAACAAGCTCTATATCGAGCAGTTGGGCACCTACTTCTCTCACTATTACAAGCTCCTCACCTCGACGCCGACCGATGTTCGCCTTGACTTTCGTGCCCTGCGCTATCCTGGGATCGTCAGCGCGGAAACCATCCCTTCCGGTGGGACGAGCGACTATGGGTCGGAAATGGTGCACGCCGCCGCCAAGGGCGAACCCTATGCGTGCTTCGTTCCACCAGCCGCTAGACTTCCCTTCATGATCATGCCAGACGCCGTGCAAGCTCTACGTCAGCTTTTTTACGCTGCCAAGAAGGAGGTGCGTCACGACGTCTACAACGTGAGCGGTTTTACGGTCACGGCAGAGCAGATCGCGACCAAGGTCCTTGAGTCGTTTCCCGATTTCATCATCACGTACGATCCGAACCCCAAGCGAACGCAGATCGTTGAGTCGTGGCCGGCCGACATCGACGATTCGCGGGCTCGCAACGATTGGGGGTGGCGACCCCAACACGACTTTGATGCCGCGTTTTCCGACTACCTCATCCCTCGCATCACCCAGAAATATGGCCAACTCCAACGAATTCCTTGACGCCATCACCCTGAGCCTCGGAGAAATTGCTGTCGCGGGCCTCTTGAAATCAGAGCGAGTCATCTCGAGTCCCCAGGGTGTGGAGATTGAGGTGAACGGCAGAAAGGTTCTGAATTTCTGCGCGAACAACTACCTTGGACTCGCCAATGACAGCCGGTTAAAGGCAGCAGCGATTCGTGGAATCGAAGAGTATGGGTTCGGAATGGCGTCGGTGAGGTTCATCTGCGGAACTCAGACCATTCATAAGGAGCTTGAGGCGGAAATCTCAGACTTCCTCGGGACCGAGGATACGATTCTCTATTCTTCCTGCTTCGACGCCAACGGCGGGCTCTTTGAGACGATTCTCGGCGAAGAGGACGCGGTCATTAGCGACGCCCTCAACCACGCCTCCATCATCGACGGCATTCGACTCTGCAAGGCCAAGCGTTATCGTTACGCAAACAGCGACATGGGTGAATTGGAGGCGCACCTGATGTCGGCACGTGCGGAGGGCGCCAAGAAGATCCTGGTCGCCACCGATGGCGTGTTTTCGATGGACGGATTTATCGCCCAACTTGACAAGGTCGTAGCCTTGGCGAAAAGGTATGGCGCCCTTACGATGGTGGACGACAGTCATGCCACCGGATTTGTCGGACCCACCGGGCGTGGATCCATTGAGCACTGCGGGGTGCTCGGGGAAATTGACATCGTGACTTCTACGCTCGGTAAGGCGATGGGCGGTGCATCGGGCGGCTTCACTTCGGGCCGCAAACCGATCATCGACCTCCTGCGCCAGCGTAGCCGTCCCTACCTCTTTAGCAACTCGGTGGCGCCCCCCATTATTGCGGCCACGCTGGAATGCCTGCATATCCTTAAGTCAAATAGCGACGGGGTTACCCGATTAAGGGAGAACGCAGCGTTCTTTCGCGCCGGCCTCATTGCTGCCGGGCTCGCGGTGAGGGAAGGGATTCATCCCATCATTCCTGTCATGATTGGCGATGCGGCCAAGGCGGCTCGGTTTGCTGACTCCTTGCTAGATGAAGGCATTTATGCGGTCGGCTTTTCGTTCCCCGTCGTCCCGCGCGACCAGGCCAGGATTCGAACGCAAGTTTCCGCCGCTCACACCCGCGACCACTTGGAACAAGCAATCTCCGCGTTTGCGAAGGTGAATGCCGCCATCTAAGAGCTAACGAGCCGAACGGCTCTTAGGAGTTCTGGGTGCAAGGCTGTGACTCACTGAGGGGCTTTCCCGATAGCTAGAGTCGCGGAGCACGTAAGCCAGACTGTCTCCTTTCCATTCTTGATTCGATGGTCCCGCCGTCTCGGGGTCAAAGTAACGGCTTTGCGAGGCTGGTCCATCGACGTAAATGCAACTCGCCACCGCGATCAGGGCCACGAGGAAGCACTTCGCATCGAAACGTACGGGGGGAGGGGGCACTGGTAGGCCCATTCCACATGTCGTGCCTTAGAACCCTGGTAGCCTCCTCGGTAGACGGAAAAATCTCCGTGCTATTTGGCGGCGGTATCCTGGCTTTAGGAGCCGCTACATGAGCTTTACACTGATCAGCAATGACTTCAGAGATGGCGAGCGCTTGCCAGAGGCGCAGGTCTTCAACCGGATGGGGTTCTCGGGGGAGAACGTCTCCCCGCATCTACGCTGGGACGGAGTTCCTGAAGGCACTAAGAGTTTCGTGGTGACCTGCTTTGACCCGGATGCACCCACCGGGTCGGGCTGGTGGCATTGGGTTGTCTTCAACATACCGGCCGAGGCCCGAGAGTTACCGCGCGGCGCGGGAAGCGCCCTCGCTTCCCTGCCTCCCGGCGCCGTCCAATCGCGGACTGACTTTGGGCCTCCCGGTTACGGTGGCGCCGCTCCCCCTCCGGGTGGCGTCCACCATTATATTTTCAAAGTGCAGGCGCTGAACGTCGCGCAACTGGATCTGAACTCCGAAGTGAGTCCGGCGATGGTCGGCTTTTACGCACATTTCAATGGCATCGGAACGGCAACTCTCACCGCACTGTATGATTCATAGGTGAGACGATGATGGGTCAGTGCAGGCAATTGATGGCACGGGTGACGCGATGACCGCGCTTGCGCTTGCGCTTGCATTGGCGTGGGATTCCGTGGTCGGGCACGACCCGGCCCCTCCAACTTCGCCGGCCGATGCGATTTTGGCGCAACTCGACAGGCAGAGGGAGCCCGTGATCGGGGAGTTTGTCAGCACGGAGACCTACTATTCCAAGGTTGGTGGCTATTGGAAGACTCGCATCCCCTTGGTCCATCAACTCTATAAGGTTGACCCTGGAAATTCCCGGTTGCCGGGGCTCTTTCTGGGCAGTTGGCAGCATAGCGGCAGTGCTGCCCAATGGAATCAAGCTACTGCGATCCTACAGGCGAATCCGTCGTCTGGACTGTTGGAGGTGGCTCACTACATCCGGGCCACGATTCTGCTGAGTAAGCTGAGCCAAAGCGCTACGGACGTGCAGGTGGCGGCGGTTGCTCAGGAGATGACGGACACTTGCCTATATTCAAGTTACGCCCCGGACATTCTCTACGCCTGCGCTCGTCGGATGAAGAATCCTGCGAACCGGCTGAGGGAATACCGGCTGATCGCCCAGCTCTACCCTGGCTTCGGTGGGATGACCCAGGTAGAAGCACAACTGGCCAATTGGGAGGGCCGCCAGCAATTTGAACTTGACTTCAAGGACGCCTGCACGGGCAAGCCCGCCAGTGTCTGCGCGGTCCGGGGCAAGGTGCTTCTGGTCTACTTTTCGCCGAGCCCAGTGCCGCCCAAGGACATCGCCACCTTGTACGACCGCTACCATGCGGATGGCTTGGTCACCATCGGCGTGGTTTCCGGCCCCAATCCCGAATCTACCCCTTGGCCCCTTGTCGCAGACAGCGAGCAGGCGGTTATGCGAAGTTGGGGTGTCACCCGCTTTCCCACCGTGTTCCTCGTGGACAAAGAGGGCCGTTTGTCATATACCAATCCCGACAATCCGGAAGGTCGTATCAAAGAGCTGCTTTCTTCGAGCTGACCTTACATCCGGTAGATGGAGTACGGGTCCCACTTGGGATCGAAGGCAATTCTCGCCTGGCACATCTGACCCACGTGGTAGTAGTCGTGGGCAATGATGTAGTTTGCGGCAACGTTGAGCTGATGGTTACTTAGCTCCCCTTTAAGCGATTCGGCGACCCCGTTCCGAATCACTAGCGCTTCATGCCAGGCCGCGGGCCATGGTGCACCGGAGGGCTTAAAGGTTCCCCATTCGTACTTATTACCAGCTAATTCCGAGAGGAAAGCCGTGTACGTGTCCGCCAGGTGCTCACAGGTTTCGGAGGGCGACTTTGAGGATGGAGTGATCTTATATTGGCCGTACTCCTCGTCGATACCTTCGAGGACTTTGGCTAGTTGATATCCCGCATCCTCGAAGAGGGATCTAGCGAATTCCGACGCATCCATTGCAGAAAGTATTGCATAATCAAGGAGGGTAGCCGAGAGCGCGGCAAAGCCCTGATAATCCGAGCGACGAGGCTACCATGCGAGGATCACATTCCCAGACAAGTGGGCTCACTCCCCACATGATCCGTTACGGCTATGAACTCGGCCGGTTTCCGATGACCATGGAGGATGGCCGCGTGGAGTGGATCCAGCCTTATCATCGTTGCCTATTTCCTAGTGACGGAATCCGGGTGTCGAAGTCGCTTCGCCGCAGGCTCGCACGTCAAGACTACACAGTTACTTTCGACACCGCATTCGAGTCGGTCATGCGCCACTGCCTGCGGCCCCAGGACAATTGGATCAGCGAGGACTTCATTCGGGTCTACACCGAAATCCACCAGGCTGGGTGGGGTCATTCGTGTGAGGTTTGGCGCGGCGAGGCCCTAGTTGGTGGAGTGTACGGCGTAGCTTTGGGAGCTTGCTTCTGCGCTGAATCAATGTTCCACCGCGAGACCGATGGATCGAAGATCGCCCTCTATCACATGGTTCAAAAGTGTAGGGACCTTCACTTTATCGTTTTCGATGCTCAGTTGATGAATCCGCACCTGGCTTCTCTCGGTGCATATGAGGTGGCTCACTCGACGTATATGTACTTACTGAAAGAGTGTCTTCAACGAGGCAATGCATGGGATGCCTGTAAAACGCCCCCATTGGATAGATAGCCGGTACGACCGAGTCGCCAGCCCCGACTACGCGTTTCGACGGATGGTCGATGTCCATGAGGCCGCGATCCTCTTTCAGATGCTGGGCGACATCGGGACCATGGTAGCTTTGGAAGAGGCGCTTGAACTGCTTGCCGTTCAGCGGCGGTTACGCCCTGGTTACCGGCGACTGGCTTGGTGGGGTGGTCACTATATGATTTTAGCGCTCGCCATGTTGGCCATCGGTTGCTTCACTACCGAGCACGATGCGATTAAGTTCGCCCTGATCGCCGGGGCACTGGTCGGTATTGCCGCGATCGACGCCAGCGTGTTCCTTTGCATCAAACGCCCTTGGAACGACGCCAGGGCCCAAGCAAAGCTCGATGCCCAGGCGGTGCGATGCCTTGGAGACATCACATCGCGGTCCGACTTCATTCCTCGACCTCTTCGATCCGACCTGCGCCGAGAGCTGGATCGCCTCATCCTGCTTGATCGCCTCAAGTCGGCACCACCCGGTCTCTTGTGAACGAGTCCAGGTTGCAAATTCATACGAACCTGGCAATGTTGGCATCTGATTCCCTTGCGAGGTTGACCGAGTTTAAAACTACGTGGTTCAAGCGCAAGCAGGAAGACGGCAAGAGGGGATGGAGGGCAGACAAAATGGCAAAGAGGCAACTCAAAATCGTACGGCTTCTGGAGCCCGAGCTATGCTTGGATTGCCGATTCGCCCAGACTGCCGAGGTTGAGAATTCCCAAGGCGTTTTACAGCGAATGATTTACTGCCGGAGGCTCGACTGCGACAACTGGGACATTGTCAATAGCGAGCCCGCCAAGAATGTCCGATTGGACGAAGCAGCTTAAACGGGGCAAAGGGGAAAACGGGAAGGGGGCTATGCCCCCTTTTCCGCTTTTTCTGAGCAGCATACGGTTGGGCGCCGCTTAGCTAGACACACGAGCACCTTTTTAGTTTTCTCGGGAACTGCCGACTATTGCATCAGCGTCAAAATCTTTGGCGATATGCAGGGATCACAGGTGAGCGACGAAATGCAAGGAAAAGCAGGCGTAGTGGCAGCGTTTTTGACTGGCGTCGGAGTGGCGGCGACGGTTCTCTATTTCGTGAAGAAGCGAAACGACCAGCCGGAGCGGAAGATCTCTGGCATTCGGGATTCATGCGACCACGCTATGCGCGCCCTGGAACGCAGGCTGAGTCAAACCGCCGACTCCTTTGCCGGCGAGTGGGCCTAAGCGGTCACGTCTGGTAGTGTCGGCGCACCACAAGGCATGGCGAATCCGGGCGATAATAGAGCCCGTACGTGAAAAATCGCCTGCTGAGCCAGATCCTCCTCGTTTGCTACATTGGCGCAGTGGCTTCGGCCATCCTAGCCGCGTTCGCATTTTCTTGGCATGATCGGTGGGAGAGTTGGGCCCTCGCGCTCGGAGCGATCGCGCTTTTGATTGCGGCGGGACTGGTCGTAACCCTTGAGCGCTACATGGACGACCTGATCGGTCGAGGTCAGTCGCAGCTCGAAGTTCTTCGCGCACAGATTGCAGAAATGCAGGATTCGGTCGATGTTCTGGCCGATGGGCTGGATGCCGCGATCTTCATTTGTGACCCTCGGGCGACGATTCTCTATGCGAACGGCCGGGCCGCCGAGATGTTTCGCTTTGACCACCCCGAAGGCCGATCATTTCTTGCAGTCACCCTGTCGCACGAGGTGGAAGAGCTTATATTCGAGGCATTTCGAGAACAAAGAACGATTGTGGAAGAGCGGCTCCTTACCAATCCGGTCGAGCGAGTAGGCATCTGCAAGATCTGGCCACAAAAGGACGGGAAGCGGGTGTTCGTTTCCATTTATGAGATCACCGATCTTCGGCGCCTCGAGCGGGTCCGCCAAGACTTCGTTTCCAATGTCTCCCACGAGTTGCGCACGCCCCTCACCATCATCAGGACAATGGCGGAAACGCTGCTGGACGAGGACACGGCGACCGCCGAACTGCGTGATCGTTATCTGACCAAGATTGTCGACGAAGTTGACCGGCTCTCAGCAATTTCTGCGGACCTTCTTACGCTGAGCGTGGCCGAGTCAAACCCGGTCAAAAAAGGCGCCTGCGATATCGCAGGGACATTTCGCACGACCCTTTCCCAATTGACGGAAAAAGCTCACGAGAAGGGCATGACCTTGCAATATGATGGCCCTGAGCACCTTGTCATTGAAGCGAATACGAACCAGATGACGCAGGTGGCTCTCAATCTGCTTGAGAATGCGCTCAACTACACGATTGAGGGTACGGTGACTGTCCAGGTTCGGCAAGGGATGGAGACGGCTGAGATTGAGATTACCGATACCGGTATTGGCATCGCCAGCGAGCACCTGCCGCGCATCTTTGAGCGTTTCTACCGTGCTGATCGTGGTCGCAGTCGCGCTACCGGCGGCACGGGGTTGGGTCTGAGCATCGTGAAGCATATCGTTGAGGCGCATGGCGGTCGTGTAGCGGTCGAGAGCAGTCTGAATCACGGCTCCAGATTCACCCTCTTCCTTCCTGTGGGGAATCCCAGGCGCGACGAAACCCCGGCAAACTAGCCGAGAACCCAGAATTTTACTGGGCTGAGTACCAGAGAGAGGTGGAAGAAACCGAAATGACGAGGCGCTGCTCGTCGATCAGGCGGGCCCGGGCTTGCCAAAATCGGAGGACTCTCGTCTATGAGAAACAACAAGAAGCGCGCCTTTACCTTGATCGAAATCATGATCGTGGTTTTGATCATTGGCATTTTGGTTGCCATCGCCGTTCCCAACTTCGTCCAGGCCCGCGACAGCAGTCGCATGAACACTTGCATCGCCAACCTGAAGCAGATCGACTCTGCAAAGGAGCAGTGGGCGATGGACAACAAGGCCGACACTGGCGCTCTGCCTGCTCAGGCCGATCTTACGCCGACCTACTTAAAAGCGTTCCCGAGCTGCCCATCCGGCGGAACTTACACCATCAACGCGATCGGTAGCGACCCCACGTGCACCGTTGCGACTCACGTGCTGCCGTACTGACGCAACTGACCCTCAATTCGCCCCTGCTGTCCAAGCAGGGGCTTCGAAGGCAAATTCCGCAGAATTACTGGGGGATCCCATACGCGTTCGTGGAAGAAGACTTCCGGCGAGGCATGTTCAAGCTGAATTTGGCCTCGTCGTTGCCTCGGAGGATTCTCGTCTAATGAAAAATAACAAAAAGCGCGGCTTTACGCTGATTGAAATCATGATCGTGGTTTTGATCATTGGCATTTTGGTTGCCATCGCCGTCCCCAACTTCGTCCAAGCACGCGACAGCAGCCGCAAGAACACCTGCATCGCCAACCTGAAGCAGATTGACTCCGCCAAGGAGCAGTGGGCCATGGATAACAAGGCCGACACTGGTGCTCTTCCTGCCCAGGCCGATCTGACACCGACTTATCTCAAGGCGTTCCCGAGCTGCCCCTCAGGTGGTACGTACGCGATCAATGCGATCGGTACCGACCCGACTTGCACGACCGCAACCCACGTGTTGCCCTACTAAGAATTGTCTTTGCACAGTTAGTTAGGTTGTCCTTTGATCAAAGTGGTCTCCGGCCCTCGGGCCGGGGACCTTTTTCCTTTTTGGCTGACGTAAAGTTCCGCCTTGCCTAAGGTGCCAATTTCTTGCCTGAAGCCTGTTAAAGTTGCTTGCTGTTGCCAATACAACCAATGGAACAAAGATTTGTAGCGGGTTCACTGCCCGCGCGGATAGGAGGACCTAACTAAACATGAAATTTAACAAGCGGCGTGGTTTCACGCTCATCGAGATTATGATCGTCGTTCTGATCATTGGCATCCTCGTTGCCATCGCCGTCCCGAACTTCGTTCAGGCGCGCGACAGCAGCCGCAAGAACACTTGCATCGCCAACCTCAAGCAGATCGACTCCGCCAAAGAGCAGTGGGCCATGGATAACAAAGCCGACACTGGCGCTCTACCTGCCCAGGCCGACCTGACGCCGACCTACCTGAAGGCGTTCCCGAGCTGCCCGTCCGGTGGTACCTATGCGATCAACGCGATCGGAACCGACCCGACGTGCACGACCGCAACCCACGTGTTGCCCTACTAAAGCTTAGCGTCTAGCACTCAAGGTTGCCGGCGGAGCACTTGCTGCACCGCCGGCAATTCTTGTTTATTAGGGGACCTGGTAACCGAGCTCCACAAGTCATTCGCCAAGTGTACGATTTTGGCATGAAAAGTGCATGGTTATTCATCTTGTTAGCGTCGCCTCATGCGGCAGCCGAGGCCCATCGTAAATCCTTCGAGGGGCATAGGGTCTTTGTATGCGGAAAATATGCGGGCAGTTCGGCCCTTTGAATTGGGAATAACTCCAAAGTACAGAGCGCAGGCGACCGACAATTAAAAGAGGTCTATGAATGACAAGAGGCAGAAAATGACCAGGCGGCGACGTGGCACGACCCTCCTTGAGGTGCTGTTTGCGATCTTCGTGGTCGCGATGTGCGCAACGGTTCTAGCCGCTGCGACACCAACAGCTTCCCTTTCGCGGTACAAAGCCCAAATGATGAACAAGGCCGCCGGCATCGCGCAAAAGGAACTTGAAGCCATCCGAACCCAAGGTTTCACGAACGTTGACCCAACCGACCTTGCAAACGCCGGCCTGATTGACGGCACAAATCCCGTGAGCGGTGGTAACACCTATACCTTTAACAACACTGACGCCCAGGTAAAGGACAATCCAAGCTCAGACCTGCCCCATGGAAGCGGAACGGTTACCATCAATTCCGTGAACTCGGGTCTGGTGCAAGTTACGGTGACCGTCAGTTGGGAAGAACGCACCATGCCCGCAGGCGGGGCCATGGTGACGAGAAGTGTCACCGTTGGCACTTTAATTGCTAATGTGTGAGGGACTATGATCCAATCAAGACGACGCGGCGTTACGCTGATTGAAGTGTTGGTGTCTTCCTTCATCACCATTCTCTGCCTGTCAGCAGCGGTCGGCATTTTCCTGTTGGGCATGGCCACCTGGCTCCGGGGACAAGCCCGCATTGATGCCAATGGCACGTCGGAACACGCGGTTCGCAATATGAGTAACGAGTTGCGCGAAGCGATGTTGCTCACGGTCGATGGAAATGGCCAAGGGATCACTTACGAGAGACCAGCGAAAGATGCGAGCGGAAACTATACTGTACCCCTCACCTGGGATGGCGTAACCAGACGCTTTTATCTGGATGCCAACGGCAACATCCAATGGTCAGTGAATGGCATAAATCAGAAGCTGCTTTGCACAAATGTCACTACCACCGATCCGGTGACGAATAAGCCTTACGTCATTTTCACGCCTGCCGCCGGGACGCTATTTCACAGTCTGACCATCGAGGTTGCCAACCAGAAGAGCAGCTACGAGCAAGAGCAAGCGTCAAGCAGAAGCCGTGAGACCGTGTACTTGCGAAACGTCCCGTCGTTGAGCGAATAAAGGAGGAGACATGATGCCCAAACAACTTCGAATGAAAAGCAAGCGCCGCGGAAGTGCTCTGATCACCTGCTTCATGTTTCTGCTGCTATTGTCACTGGTCACCCTCAGTTACATGAGCACGGCAACTCAAACCCTCCGCGAAGCTCAGAGACAGCGACTCGACGTCACGACTTCGGACCTCTGCGATGCGGGCATCCAAGTTGAGCTGGAGAACCTTTGGACGCCCTTCCAAGCGACTCAGAATTTCACGGCCATGGATGCTGCGTGCACGGGAGCCGGTCCCAACTCTCCTGTCTCAACCTATGCGGGAGCGATTCCGAATGTCGGCAACTATTCGGTGGGAGTCGTTTCCTATACAGTTGTTGACAGTTACGATCGCCAGCTTAAGATCCGCGCCGTTGGTTGGCTTGACACCAACCAGAACGGTCAGGTGGACGCCAACGAGCCCCAGGAAGTCGTGGACACGGTAGTGACCTACTCCCTTCAACGTAGCCCGGTTTTTGACTACACCTACTTCATCAACAACTATGGGTGGATGGAGGGCTTTGGACAGAACGACCTCTGGGTGAACGGGGACATGCGCGCCAATGGTGACCTGACCATTTCCAATGGTTCGCCCACCATCAACGGTTCGGTCATCGCTAACCATAATCCACTGCTGAGTCCAACGCCGGTGGGTCAGGTCAATACCCCACCCGTCAAGTGGAGCGACGCCACCTATAATGCGATGGAGGCAGGGCAAGCTCGATGGAGGCCCGGTTACGATTCCTCCTTCATGGGCGCCAAGAACTCGGCAACCTATGCCCAATGGCAGGGCTTTGATTTTGAATCAACCGGAAGCGTCGTAAACAACACGACAGATGGCGCGATCATGGGCGGTGTCAATGGCCTCTACTCTTGGGATTTAGAGAGCGCGGGCGCCAATCCGACAACCACGTTGATCGACACGAGTCCGACTCAAACGATCGTCATGCCCGACCTCAACAACATCAGCTATTACGAGAACGAAAGCCAGAGCTATAGCGATCCTTTGCAGACGTACAATGACGGTACCGCCAATCCAAACTACGGGAAAGGCGCCTACTTGCAGACTTGGAATGCGCAGACGAACTCATATCAGACGGTCACCACCAATGGCGTGCTCACCGGCTCGGTAGCAATCATCGGCAGCGCAGCTCACCCAATCCTCATTCATGGCCCGGTGACGGTGACCCAGGATGTCGTCGTCGAGGGCAATATCACGGGTCAAGGCACGGTGTACGCGGGTCGGAACGTGCATGTGGTGGGGTCGATCATCTATCAGAATCCCCCCAACTTCCAGGGCAGCAACCAGACGGCAGTCAACAACGCCAATCAGAAGGCAGACCTGGTTGCGTTTGCCGCTACGGGTTCCGTGATCATGGGTGACACCTCGCAGTTCGGTTACTATCCGCTGACCTTTATGGAGCCTCCTTTTACGAGCGGTCGGTATGACAGCAACGGCAATTGGATCCCACCTTTTAACGCCACGAACGTGGACAGCACCGGGAACATGCTCTATCAGTCGGTCCTTGGGGATGCCTACATTCACAGCATCGCCACTAGCGTGGACCAGATGGACGCCATCCTCTATGCCAACAACACGGGAGGTGGCAATCTCGCCACTGACGGAGGCGGAATCAAGCTCAATGGCTCGATCATCACCAAGGACGAAGCCATGGTCACATTCAGTCTGCCAATGCAGATGAACTACGATTCTCGCATTCGAGAAAAGGCTCTGACCACCAAGCCGCTCATCGACGTGAACCTGCCTCGAAGCCCCGCCGTGATCAACAACGCATGGCAGAACTTCGGGCTCATCTTCAATCCAGGAAGCTAACCATGAAGCAATCAACGAAACTACTTATCTTTCTAGTTGTCATTGCCGCTCTGGCGGCACAGTGCTTTGCCCCTATCCGACTCAAGACCAATACTGGCTACCACGGTCGGGGTCGCGCCAGCGAAGCGGACTTGGAGCGCTTCCAGGCGATGGGCGTCGTCATCGCGCCTCAGAAGGGCCCACTGCCAGAGCGCACATCGGCGGATGTGTCGGCGCCCAGCACCGACCTTTCTGCTGGCGCAAATCTCAGCGCAGCGGCCCGTCACCAAGAGCGCGGGGCAAACGCGATCCGGGAGGCCGGTCGGGCGATCGCATCCAAGCAGGAAGACGGAAGGCCAAGCTGGCCATTCGGACTTATCCTGGCGATCAGTGGAATCGCTGCCGTGATGGGTCTTCGATCTTATGCAAATAAGGTGGTGCCACTGGACGCTCGGGGCCTGCCCTTGAAGACTCCGAAGATGTGGTGAGCTAGAGGCCATCTAGTAGACTGTAAGGTCATGCTTGCCCATCCCGACGCACGGGGGCGTTTTGGCTCCTACGGGGGTCGCTACGTTCCCGAGACCCTGATCCCAGCCCTTGAAGAGCTCGAACACGAATTTGATCGCGCTTGGGCCGATCAGGCGTTCAGGGCCGAGTTCGCTGCCTATCTTCGTGACTACGTGGGCCGCCCCACGCCCCTCACTGAGGCTCGCCGTCTAGGTGCGATGACGGGGCTGCACGTCGCCATCAAACGTGAGGACCTCAACCATACCGGGGCCCACAAGATCAACAACGCCATCGGGCAATGCCTGTTGGCCATCCGGATGGGCAAGAGCCGCATCATCGCCGAGACCGGCGCTGGTCAGCATGGAGTCGCCACGGCCACTGTTTGCGCGTTGCTAAACCTTGAATGCGAAGTCTACATGGGCGAGGAAGACTGCGCTCGGCAGGAACTGAATGTCTTCCGAATGAAGCTCCTTGGAGCCAAGGTCAATCCGGTGTCCAGCGGAACCAAGACCCTGAAGGACGCCCTCAACGAGGCGATGCGAGACTGGGTCACGAACGTGACCACCACTCACTACGTGATCGGTACCGCTGCCGGACCTCACCCCTACCCGTACATGGTGCGCGAATTCCATAGAGTCATCGGTGAGGAGGCGCGAAGTCAATACGTCGACGCATTTGGCCGATTGCCGGATCTTGGTCTCGCTTGCGTCGGTGGCGGTTCCAATGCAATTGGCTTCTTCTGGGGCTTTTTGGGAGACGAGGGCGTCAGGCTTATCGGGGTGGAAGCGGGCGGCATTGGCATTGAAAGCGGCCAACATGCGGCCCCTTTGAGTGCTGGCTCACCCGGAGTACTTCACGGCTCCTTTAGCTATTTAATGCAAGATGAAAACGGTCAAGTGCTGCCGACTCATTCGGTATCGGCCGGATTGGATTACCCTGGCGTAGGCGCCGAGCATTCTTACTTGAAGGACTTGGGAAGGGTGAGCTATGTACCCGCAACCGATCAGGAGGCGCTTACCGCGTTCCAAAAGCTCGCCCAACTTGAGGGACTGATTCCCGCCTTCGAGTCGGCCCATGCATTTGTACCGTTGTGGGACGAAGAGCTTATTCCACGGGGCAGCCACGTCATCGTCAACTTGAGTGGAAGGGGGGACAAGGACATGGAGCGGGCTGCCAAACTCCTGCAGCTCTGATCACGGTATCAGTCCTTGAGCGCGTCGGGCACCGCTCGTATCTCCGAAGGCACGAGGCCGAGATACTCCTTCACCGATTCTCGAAGGCCCTGGGTCGTCCCAAACCCCGTCATTGCCGCGACGGTGTCGATGGGCTCATCGGTGTTACAAAGCATTTCAATCGCCGTCTCGGTTCGACAGCGGTCCACGTATTCGTGAAATCCGAATCCCGCCAATGACTTGAAGACGCGGCTGAAATGGAAGGGCGAGTAACCAGCGATATCTGCCGCTTCTTTGAGGGGCCACGGCAGAGAGGGATCTTTGCGCACTTGTTTCGTGAGGTCGAGGATCGTCGAAGGCAGATCGGTGGGAACCCCGGCCAGTTGAAACTCGTCGTCACCGACCACGAGGCGCGCCACCATTTCAACGATTGCCGAGGCGATGAGCGGTTCGGCCAGTTCCCCACCGTCCTTCCCCGCCTCGTAACGGGCCAAGGCCTGATTGAGGGCTGGATGAAACGGCTTCGAGCCGCTGGATCGGCGCGGCTTGTCGTCGATGGGCGACCGCTGCTCAAGCCACGCCTCAAGGTAGGAAATCCCAGCCAGGGGCCACGAGGCGACCTCGGCATAGTGCTCGCCCTTTGCCGCCTGCAGAACTGCACGCGCCGGGCCCCGCATAAAGGTCGCGCTCTGAGCCGGTATGACGGCCACCCTGATTGACGAGGCGCGACGCATGAGATAGGCGCCCTTGAAGTTCAGCCATAGAACGCCCAGACCCTCGGGTATTTCGACAAGCCCCGTCGTGGTTTTCAGAACTCTTGCACTGTATCGATCGATGCGCATGCGGCTGAACGCCTGAACAGGCGATCGTTCGTAATGATGCTCGGCTCGATCACAGTCCCACTTTAAGCTAAACATGCCGATTCCGTCAAATCTTGGCAATTCCCGATGCGATCTCCAACATTGAGCCGTGCCACTGTACAACTACTTGCGTATTCAACCAACCATTACGGCTCCTCCTGGGAGCCGATCCATCTCGAATATAGCTTAACGAATCGAACTCAAGAAGTGGTACAAAGTTGGTGTGAATCATTGTTTTTCTGTCGCGGTATTGGGAGCGACCGGCGCCGTGGGCGCCGAGTTTCTTCGGCTGTTCGAAACAAGGGAGTTTCCAATCCGCTCCCTCAGACTCCTGGCGAGCGAGCGCTCGGCCGGTAAGGTCCTAAAATTCAAGGGAGAGGACGTTACCGTCCAAGCGGCTACAGCCGCCGCATTTGAGGGTGTCGATGTGGCGTTTTTCAGCGCGGGCGCCTCGCGCGCACTTGAATTCGCACCTGCAGCTCTCAAGGCTGGGGCTTTGGTGGTTGATAATTCGAGCGCCTTCCGGATGGATCCTGCCGTACCGTTAGTCGTGCCCGAGATCAATCTGAATGCGGTAGGGCCAACCGACCGACTGATCGCGAATCCAAACTGTTCAGCGATTATCATGTTGATGGCGGTCGCACCCTTAAGAAAGCTCGGCAAGATTGAGCGAGTGATTGTCAGCACCTATCAGAGCGCAAGTGGCGGCGGCGCATCGATGATGCAGGAGTTGGAGGAGCAAACCCGTGAGGTCCTTGCCGGTCAACCGGCCCGACCGAATGTGCTGCCCCACCCCTATGCCTTCAACCTGTTCAGCCACAACACACCCATCAATCAGCATGGATACAATGGCGAAGAATGGAAGGTAATCGAGGAGAGCCGCAAGATTCTCGGGATGCCAGAACTTCGCATCAACGTCACGTGCGTTCGGGTGCCTGTGTTGCGTGCCCACAGCCAGTCCATCACTGTCGAATTCGTAGATCACGCTCCGGATCTTGAAGAAATTCGGTCAGTGCTCGCTGCTTCTCCCGGAGTCAAGGTGGTCGATGACCGAGCGAACAACCGGTTTCCCACTCCGCTGGATGCGTCCGGCAACGATGACGTGCTGGTGGGCCGAATTCGTCGCGATGTTTCGCACCCCTCCGCAATCAGCATGTTCGTGAGCGGAGACCAACTGCTGAAGGGCGCCGCCCTCAACGCCGTCCAAGTCGCTGAAGCCGTATTGGCAAGAGCCTAAGTCAGCGGTAGGTGTCGCCAGAGGGTATCAACCGTCTGGCGATGAGGTATGTATGGAGGATGCTTTTTGGCGTCGTTCTAGGCACCCTGCTTGGCCAAACTTCCGCTCGAATCGATGTCACCTCGGGCTACGCAGTGGGCAGGGTCGTGGCCCCTGGGAGAAATCCGATTCCCGTTGATGCCGTCGCTGCTATCATTGCGAGCGGCCGCTGGACGGCTCCTGGCCCGGGTGCGGTGGTTGAAGTGCCTGGTCAGGGCTCTCAGCCTTGGACGTCTCTCAAAGCGGGCGGCGATGGCTGGCTCGCATCGGACGCCCTCGACGGCGGATATTTCGACACCCAAGTCGTCAGCCCCAAAGACCAGATCGCGATGCTTGACGCTCAGGGGGACTCTCTTGCCTATGTAAACGGGCGTCTGGCTATAGGCAACAGCTACGCGTATGACTATGCCGCAGTGCCCATCGTCCTTAAGAAGGGCGCTAATGATCTCTTGTTCCTCTGCGGCCAAGGTCGGCTCAAGGTCTCGGTTGAAACCCCCACTTTTCCGATTTTCTTCAACCAAAACGACACGACGCTTCCCGACGTGATCCGGCCCGGCGAACTAGAGCATGGGGCGGTGGTGCTTGTGAATGCCTCATCTGAAACGCTGAAGGGCGCCGACGTGCGAGCCTATGACGATGCCGGCCGTTTGGTCGGTGATATGCCGATTCGCTACGACGTGCCCCCAATCGCATCGATCAAAGTTCCGTTCGAATTTCGTGTTCGCCGTGTAAACCATCCGCAAGTCTGGGTGCGCCTCCAGGTGGGCCGGCACTCCCTTGCCGAACTCGGCATTACCCTCAAGGTCAAGGCGCCGCTCGATGTTCACAAAGAGACCTTCGTGAGCCAAATGGACGACAGTGTCCAGTACTACGCGGTCAATCCGGCCCAGGACCCTGGCCCAGATAACGCACTGGTACTAAGCCTGCATGGCGCGAGCGTTGAGGCCAGCGGACAGGCGGCTGCATATGCGAACAAACCTTGGGCCAGCATCGTGTGCCCCACCAATCGCCGCCCGTTCGGCTTTGACTGGGAGGACTGGGGCATGCTCGATGCGATGGAGGTGCTGGGGGTGGCCGAAAGTCGTATGCCTCACGATCCCTCGCGAACGGTGCTGACTGGTCATTCCATGGGTGGGCATGGCACGTGGCATATCGGTACGACCTTTCCCGATCAATTCGCCGCCATTGGCGTCAGTGCCGGCTGGATCAGTTTCCAATCCTACGGCGATGGCTACACGGCAACGAATCCCGACGCATTCGAAGAGCTCATGGTGCGCGCCACCGGTGCCGGCGACACGATTGCCCACGTCCACAACCTCAGCCCGCTTGGAGTCTACGTACTGCAGGGTTCTGCCGACGACGATGTCCCGCCCAGCGAGGCACGGCAGATGCGCGATGTCCTTTCACCATTTCACCACGACTTCACCTACTTCGAACAGCCGGGCGCGGGTCACTGGTGGAGCAACACTGACGAGCCGGGCGCCGCGTGTGTGGATTGGCCACCCATGTTCGCCATGTTCGCCTCCCATCGCATTCCCGCCAATGACGAGGTTTCCGATGTGGAATTTCATACCACGAGCCCCAACGTCTCGTCCCACTCCCACTGGCTGACCGTTGAACAGCAGGAAGTTCCCTATGCCTTGAGCTCGGTGACGATCCACCTAGATCGGCATCTGCGCCGCTTTCGAGGTTCGACGGCAAATGTGCATGCCATGGTGTTGGATATCAAGGCAGCCGAGGGTGACTCTGCTCCGGTCCGGATTGAACTCGATGGCAGCGTCCTCATCAACGTGACCCCCGCGGACGGGAAGGTCACGCTCGTGAAGAATGGGGCCTGGACCGTTGTGGGCGCTTTGCCTACCGGCGAGAAGAACGCCGACCGGGGCAGCGGCCTCAAGAATGCCTTGCGCCACCGCTGGATCATCGTCTACGGCACTCATGGTGACTCGGCCGCCAACGATTGGATGTCACATGAGGCGGTCTTTGCTTCGGAGAATTTTTGGTATCGGGGAAATGCCTCGCCGGCCATCTTCACCGACGACGAGTACCTTGCCGAGGGCAAGGGAGCCTTGGATCATGATGTGCTCGTGATCGGCAATCACGAGACGAACGCGGCATGGCCCAAACTGGCTGCCAACAGCCCGGTGGACGTTTCTTCCGCTGGCGTTCGCGTGGGTTCTAGTGAGTATGAGGGCGACGACCTTAGCTGCCTTTTCTGCCGCCCATTCGGCACGAATTCGATGGCCGCCTTCCTCGGTGTGACCGGCCCTAAATCGATGCGTTTGGCCGAACGGATCCCGCTCCTAGCCTCGGGGACGGGCTATCCCGACTACATCGTGGTCTCGGCCGATGGGTTCACCCACGGAACCGCTTCGATTGAAGCGCTTGGCTATTTCGGCAACGACTGGCAACTACTTTCCTCGAAGTAGGCGGTTAGGGTTGGCGGCAGCAGATTTTGGTAGCGAAGACACCCGCTGCCGGATCGACTCAGTTCCCGAGTTCTTCCACCCGGATCTTCGTCACCGGCCCCGCCGACGACTCAAGCGCCTCCATCTCGGCGATGGCGCCCAGCATTTCCCGCTCGATGATGTCCCGGGTGAGCAAGATGATGGTTGCCGTGTTCACCCCTTCCGGTGGCACCTTTTGAGTCATGGCCCTTATGGAGATGCCGTGCTCAGCAAGAATCCGCGAGACTTCGGCGACGACGCCGGGGCGGTCGAACACCTGCAAACGGAGGTAGTAAGCCGTCCGCACCGCCTCAATGGGAAGGATCGGGATGTCGGCAACATGGTCGGGTTGAAAGGCCAGATGGGGTACCCGGTGCTCAGGATCGGAGGTGAGCATTCGTGTCACATCGACGAGGTCGGCGACCACTGCGCTAGCCGTAGGCTCTGCGCCAGCACCACGGCCGTAGTGGAGGGTGTGTCCGACCGCATCGCCCTTCACGAGAACCGCGTTGGTAACCCCATCGACGTTTGCGATGAGCCGGCGAACTGGGATGAGTGTTGGGTGAACGCGAAGCTCGATGCCATCTTCGGCGCGCCGGGTGATCCCGAGAAGCTTGACTCGGAACCCAAGTTCCTCTGCGTAAGCGATGTCTTCGGCGGCCAGATTTGAGATGCCCTCGATGTAGGCCTTCGAAAACTGCATGGGAATTCCGAAGGCAATCGCGCTCATGATCGTGAGCTTGTGGGCGGCGTCGATCCCCTCCACATCGAACGTCGGGTCGGCCTCGGCGTACCCGAGGGCCTGCGCCTCAACAAGAGCCTTCTCAAAGGAAATGCCCTTTTCGCGCATCTCGGACAGGATGTAATTGGTCGTGCCGTTGATGATGCCAGCGATCCACTCGATGCGATTCGCAGTGAGCCCTTCTCGAAGCATTTTAATGATCGGGATGCCGCCCGCCACCGCCGCTTCGAAAGCGACGATCACGCCTTTCCTCTGGGCGGCAGCAAAGATCTCGTTGCCATGATGGGCGATCAGAGCCTTGTTCGCGGTGACCACGTGCTTACCTTGTTCGATCGCGGCCATGATCAAATCCTTGGCCACCGTCACCCCGCCGATCAATTCGACGACGATGTCGATCTCTGGATCGGTGGCGACCGCGAAGGCGTCGTTGCTGATGCGGACATCGCCACCGGCAAGCGCTTCGGCCCGTCCCTCCTCGACTTCCGCGACCGCAGCAATTCGAATCGGCCGTCCTGCCCGGCGGGTGATTTCCTCCCTGTTGCGGGCGAGGACCGCAAAGGTGCCTCCTCCAACCGTTCCGATTCCCAGCAGGCCGACGTTGACCGGTTTCATCGTGGAATTCATGCCGCACCATTATGGCCGAGGGAGGCAGACCCCGACTGGCACGAAATCACTCCGCCGTGTTTTCAAGGCTGCGTAGGGCTCCAAGATGACCGGCGTGCGGGTAATCCTCCCCATTCGTCAAGGCCGGAAGGTCCATGGCAAGGTCTCGTATGGTCGGGAGCCCAAGAATTTAGAAAAATTCTCCGAAGTTGCGCCCCGGATCAATATCGGGACACCAGGAAGCCTAGCCGGAAACCGGGATATCGAACTCCTCAAGCACGGACCCATCAAGCCGGACCACACGAGCATGGATATTTGTCGTGCTGACATCAAACACAATGTAGTGATTGACACTCTCCCACTTGTCTCCATCAATGGCGCCTTCCGATGGATCGCATGGATAGAGCGGAGCGCCCCCACCACCGGACACGATGTAGACTACCCCGGCTCGTTTCGTATGGTAATAGATGTGGTCATGGCCGTTAAGGACGGCAACGACGCCGTACTTGCTGAAGATCGGGCAGAGCACTTTCTGCTCGTCCTCGTTGGGCCCATGGCTGCCAATCGAATAAGGAGGCACGTGGAAGAACACGATGATGTGCTCTGACTTCGCCTTGGCCGCGTCAAGATCGCTGATCATCCACTTGTATTGCTCGCTCGATGGGCCATAGTTGGTGTTCTCATCGACCGCGAGCCCGATGAAGTGGTAGCTCCCACGATCAAAGGAATACCAAAGGTGATTGCCGCTGCTGATCGGGGCGGTGAACCGTGTTTGAAAGTCGGGGTCGCCCACGTCATGGTTCCCCCTCGCCGCGTAGTAGTCGGTCTCCTTTCGCAGCTTTCCTGTGATGTCGTCGAAGATCTTCCAGAGGGCAGGATTGTTCCCCCGTTTCACGAGGTCGCCGCTGTTGATGACCATAACCGGCTTTTCCTTCTCGATCATCCCCACGATCTTCCGATGGATGTCGTGGCCATCTCGGTCGTCGCCATACAAGACGAACCTGAACTGGTCGGGCGAATGGGGGCGCAGAAGGGCGCTCGCAATGGCAAAGAGGGCGATGATCGGGGAGGGCATGATTTGGCTATCCTGGTTTCAGACAGATGTTTTGGGCCAGATCGGCCCAAAACACGAACGGCAAGTGACAACGCTTACTGAGATGTTGCAGTGTCTGGTTGCGATGCCACGTATTTCATCACATAGCTGTTGGTGGTATCGGTATAGGCAACCCACACGTCGTGGGTCTTCGGATCGACGGTCACGCTGTGGCATCCGGTGGGCGCAACCTCGGTATCGATCACGCTCGCGCCATCGTCGGTGATTTGAACCGTTTGAATTTGCCCGCCGCCGGGAATGTACAGCCTCTTGAGCCTGGTGTCGTAGGCAATCTGGTCACTTCCCTTCAGGACGTCCAATGTCGTGAGGATCTTTCCGCTGTCGGCGTCCAAGATCACCAGTTTGCCATTCTTACCCACCGCAAACAACTTGCCCGCCCTTCGATCTTCGGCGAGGCCGTGCGGACTGGTGAGGTCGCCAAGGGGGTATTCGGCGACGACCGCTTTGGTGGTTAAGTCGATCACCTGGATGCTATTCGTCGACTTGATGTTCTGAAAGATCTTCCCACGTCCATTGTCGAGGACCATGACCTCGGGAGCCTCCTTGATCGTGACCGCCGACGACACCTTGAGCGATGTCGGGTCCACAAGCCACAGGTTGGTGCCATCGTCATTGTCGACGTAGACCATGCTGTTCTTGCTGTCATAGACCACCGAGTCGCCCGGACCGTCCAGAGCAAGTGAGGCTGTCTTGGTCCAAGAACCCATGTCAAATTCGACAAGGGTCTTACCAGGACCGGCAGCATACAACTTCTGGCTCTTCGAGTCGGCGGCAACACCGTTGCAGGCAACGCCAAGATCGACGATCTGAACCGCCTCGGTGTCCAAGTGGATGACCGCGAGCGATGACGTTTTGGGATGGCAGGCAAAGGCGAGCCGGTCCCTATTGTCGATGTTCATGAAGTCGAACCCGCCGGGACCGCCGGGAACGACGATCGGGGCCTGCGCGGTCAGCGCCTTGGTTTGACGGATATTAGCGTTGGAGAGAGCGAAAATGAGGTTGGTAATCATTGGTTTGTTGATCGAGTCATGCTTCGGGGGCGTTGGCCACCTTCTAGAGCGAGATTATCTTATGGCTAGTCTCAAATGGGTTGCTGCGGCGAGGGTCACGGTCCGCTGCTCTGGTTGCAACGATGACCTTCGAAATCTCAATGGTCCAACTTGGCCAGATTGGGTTGGTCGGAAAGCTTATGTTTGTCGCGTGTAGCCTGTTGCGCCGGTTTAACGGCAATGTTTTCGGCGGTACTTGGCGCGGTTTGGGCTTCCCCACAGCCTCCAAGCATAACTAAGACGAGGCTCAAGGATAGAACGTAGGTGAAGTGTCTCATAGGGTCAAGGACCTCATGCGGGACTGGCCTTGACGCCAATCCCGCATGGAAGAACGCTTACAACTGCTGGAAGTAAGTGGGGTTGAAGAAGTCGGCCACGACCTGGCTGCAGGTTTCGCTGGCCGAGTTGACCGGGTAACCCTGAGAGTTTCCGCCGTTGAACGAGGCGTAGACCGATGGGGCGTTCGGATCGTAGCACCACTTGAGAGCATCATTCTCACTGGCAGCGCGGGCCACGAAGTAAGTATTGCCATCACCGTTGGTGTCGGTGAAGTTACCGGCAACCATCGTGATCAACTTGGCATGGCCGTCAACGAAGCCGAAGTTCAGTTTGCCGCCATGACGGATTGTGGCGGTGTTTTCAGGGCCGTCGTGGCCCCACATATTGTCCATGGCCGCCGACATGCTGCCGTTGTCGTAGGTATCGCCGAAGGCGACCATATCGGCCGGTGAAACGATTTCCGATTGGTTGCGGCCCGGGCGAATCGTGTTTCCGGGGGTGGAAACCACCGAGTAGGTAAGGCCGAACCCGCCGTCGCTCACAAAGCCGTCGTCGTACCCGTAGCCGGGTTCATAGTAGTTGCCATCACCGGCCGGCGGCACGAAGTACTTCTCATCGTTCTTGCGCGAGTAGTGTCGATCGGGGCAATAGACAAAGCTAAAGTTCTTGGCGTAGGGTTGAAGCAAGTCAAACCAGTAGCCACCACCCAGCGAATTGCCGTTGGCGTCGAAGGCGGGGTTGGTCTTACCGGTGTTGTAGTCAATTTGCTTGAAAAGCTCGGTCGTGTCGTCATAGTCAGTGGTGTACATCGCAAAGGCGAGAGCCATCTGCTTGACGTTGCTAAGACAGGACGTCTTCTTGGCGGCCTCTTTGGCTTGGGCAAACACCGGGAAAAGTATCGCCGCCAAAATGGCGATGATCGCGATGACGACGAGTAGCTCAATTAGAGTAAATGCGCGTTTGATGATAACCTCCGAATGGCCTTTCGGCGCTACTAGTCTCGCACTAGCTCATTAAGCTGTGGTTAAACTAGTTCACTCGGTGTGTAAGAGTTAATAATGAACGTCTTTGTCTACTGTTCTTAACACTGTGTCCAGTATTTAGGCTAGAACAATAGCCATTTCTTCGTTAAAGTTTTCGCATATCGAGCCTGGGCTCTTGCCGGCCATCCGTATCGCCCATTGGCTCCGGCAGATTCAGCAGGGATGGTTTCCCCACCGTCCTAAAATGTTTGGAGCGGCTCGTGTTTGGGTTCGGGAGATCGGATGACAAGCGAGCAACCCCAAGGGCTTTAGGACGCCGAGGACGGCATCCCTACCAAGGAACCGGCACACCTGGTAGGGTTGGACGTCGTCGGGCTACCCGCCGATTCTGCCGAGCTTGTTCACCGTCGGGATGATGGTCTTCAGGACAGGCGCTGGGTTCTTTTGAAGCTGGTCCAGAAGGTAGCTGACAGCGGCTTCGATCTGAGGGTCGTGGCCTTGGGCTACCAGATCGGGCCGGCGGTCCACATTGATGTCGGGATCGATGCCGTGGTTCTCGGCGATGATCTCGCCGGTCGCGGGATCGTAAATACTGAACTCAGGCGCCGTCACCTCGCCTCCATCGACCAACTGTGCGCCTCCGCCGATTCCGACCAATCCACCCCACGTGCGGGTGCCGATCAGTGGGCCGACCCCTTCGTGCCGGAAGAGCCAGGGGAACATGTCGCCGCCCGACCCGGCGTAACCGTTGATGAGCATTGCTTCGGGACCCTCCATGGCGCGAGCATCGCCAACGGTTGCCGCGTTGCGCTGCTGAATGACGGTCTGATACTTGCGCTTAAGCATTTCGACAAACCCATTCGGCAAGTTACCGCCCCCGTTCCATCGCTCATCGACGATGAGGGCCTGCTTGTCGGTTTGACCGTAAAAGCCCTCCGCAAGGCCTACGGCGCCGGCGGCAGACGTGTTCGGAACGTGGAGGTATCCGATCTTTCCACCCGAGAGTTTATCGACCAAGCGACGGTTGCTGTCCACCATATCGTAGTAGCGCAGCATCGCCTCGCTGCCCACGGGGCGCACCCTAACTTTCCTGGCGCCGTCTTCGGTCGGCTTCGAGTTGACAGTGAGCGTAACGAACTTGCCAACTTTGTCGAGCAGAAGTGTAGCGGGATTGATGCCGGGAGTCACCGGAGTGCCGTCAATGTCGAGGAGATACTCTCCATCGTTGACGTTGGCGCCTGGTTCGTTCAGCGGTCCCTTGGCAGTTGCATCGAAGCTGCGACCACGGTAGATCTTGGCCAACTGGATGTGACCGTTCGCGATCGCATAATCCACGCCTAGGTAGCCCACGGCGACTTGGTCTTCGACGACTGGCACGTGGGACTGGCCTCCGATGACATAGGAGTGGCTCGTACCGAGTTCGCCGATCAACATGCCCAAAACGTAGCTAAGGTCACTGCGATCGTTGACGTATTGAAGGTAGTCGGCATAATGCTTGCCGATCGCAGCCCAGTCTTGGCCTCGGAAGTTCGCGTCGTAGTAGTGATCGCGCTCAAACCGCCAGGCTTCCCAAAACATCTGCTTCCATTCGGCTTTGGGATCGATCGTCGCCTCGATACCGCCCTCGTCGACCTTTCCGGTGGCGGGAGTGATCGGTGGGCCGGGGTGAACGTCTGATACGCCCAAGCCGAGGGGCCCAATATAGGCAACCTTGGTCCGATCCGGGTTGAAGGCAAAGCCTCCCACGCCGACAGCGACGACGGAGGTGGCCTTCGAGTCAAAGTCAAATTTGCTCAGGCTGCCGGGCTCCGTGATGAACACGCCGTTGTTGGCTCCAGTCAGTCCCACGTAGGCGCCGGGGGGAACCGCCAATGCAATGACGCGATCCGAGATGCCATCGAAGTCGATCTTGACATCGGGCGGGCCCGAAGGCGGAGGCGGTCCCATTCGCCGTCGCCGACCCATGGGCGGAGGTCCTGCACCGTCGGGAGCGGGTGGCGTGGGGCCGCCGGCACCCCCGGCCGGGACAGGCGCGGGTGGCGTCTTGACCGGCTCTTCGTCGTCCGACGAAACGAGGGGATCAGTCGAATCTTTGGAAAGCAGGATCGCATAGACCCCCGGCCTTGGTTCGGCGGTGACGCTTTCAATGGCTCCTTCGTTTCGAGTGATGAAATGCCGGTCCGACGTAATGTAGAGGTACTTTCCGTTAAGGTCGAAAGCAACATTGCCGTCGTCGAAATAGCCGGAATCCACCTGAGTGGTCTTGCCTGTGGCAATCTCATAGAGGAACAACGCGGCCTGTTCGTTGGGCCCACCCTTCGTGTACGCGATCCACTTGCTGTCGGGCGAGACATCAAGGTCGGCGAGGCCATACGGGGCCTCGGTGACCTTCGTCAATTGCTTCGTAGTCGCATCGAGGAGCCAAACGCTGTTGTCGCTCATATTGAGTAGGAGCGACTTGCTGTCAGGGGTCCAGCCCAATCCGAGGATCGTGCCTTTCGCAAGGGTCGTCAGCTGCGTAGGGGTACCGCCCATTTGGGGGACGGTGTAGACCTCATAGTTCCCTGATACATCGCTGATGTAGGCGATCGTCTGACCGTCAGGAGACCAACTGGGAAATCGTTCGCGGCCTGAGCCCACCGTAAGGTCTCGGGTGTCCCCGTCGGAGGCGGGGACAGAAAACACATGGCCCCTGGCCTCAACCGCCAAGCGTACGCCCGAAGGCGAAAGCGAGAATGACGAGACGTCGTCCGCCAAGTGGGCAAAGTAAGGTCGAGACCGCAGGTTCTCACTGTTGATCACGATGTTGGGTTTGGAGATCGTGCCGGAGGCGATGTCGTACACGTTCAGATATCCGTCTCGCTCGAACACGATCGATTTGCCGTCCGTACTCGGAGTACGAATATCGGCTCCCAGGAAGTGGGTCAACTGAGCATCTTTGTGCGAGTCCAAATCGTAGCGAAAAAGATTGAGAACTCCGCCGACCTTGTCGCTGATGTAGTACACGTCGCGGCCGATCGCCATCGGATAGAACGACTGCTCACGGTCATGCGGCAATTCCGAGTAGGTGTTGGTCGCAAAGTTGTAAAGCGAAATCACCCCTTGGTTCCCACCTCGGTAGCGCCTCCAGTTGAAGCGCGCTGCCGGCTGACGGTTGTACACCATCGTCTTGCCATCGGGAAGGAACGAGGCTTCCGAAACTTCGTCAATGACCGTCTTTTTCGGTAGGCCGCCTTGGGGATCAACGAGCCAGAGGCCAAACTGCCGATTGATAAAGTTGCTTCCGGTCGTGCCATACGCGATCTTGCCATCGGGAGTCCAACCCAAGCAGCCGTCTCCCTCAGAATCGAAGGTCAGCCGCTTCGGGGCGCCGCCCACGAAAGGCACCGTGTAGATGTCGGGCGGGCCATCGTAGGTTCCGGTGAAAGCAATGGTCGACCCGTCGGGGGAAAAGTGGGCTCGCGTCTCCTCCCCTGGGTAGGTGGTCAATTCCCGCGCAACGCCGCCGGTGATTTTGGCGGCCCATAGGTCGCCCGCATAGGTGAAGACGACATTGTCGCCAGAGACGGTTGGATACCGAAGCAACCGAGGTTCGGTCATGGTCGTCTGACCCAACGCCAACGTCGCAATCGCGGAAAATAAAACGCTCATAGCTCCCTTTAAATACGGGGCTAGTACGCCTTTTCGCGTCACGAGGTTTCCGTGATTGGTGTTCGCGATGGCTTTTCCGCTCAACTTCTCCGCCGCTGGAGCGTCGCAGGGCTAAAATGGCGCATGCCCGGAAGAATCTCTCGACGTGACTTTGGAAAGCAGACCGCCCTTGGTTTAGCTGCGCTCGCCGTTCCGGCTTCGGCCATGCAAACGGCTCCTGCCACCCCGCCAGTACCCTCAGCCGACATTGACGTCATCGAAAAGCAGCTGGCCGTCCCCATTTCGGATGCTGCCCGTAAACTCATGCCGGCGGCGGTAGCGAACAACCGGAAGAATGGATCAGATCGACTGAAGACTCGTTTGGACGATTGCAGCGAGCCCGGGTTCGCGTGTTTGACGTTTCCCGGCGAGAGGACAGCGCTATGATCGATCCCTTCGCATCGATCGCGGAATTGGGTCAAGGTCTGCGTGATCGCGCCTTTACGGCCCAGGATATTGCACGGACCTACCTGGATCGGCTCAACGACTTGGGGCGAGCCCACAACGCGGTCGCCCAACTCACGCCCGAGCTAGCGATGAAACAAGCGGCCGCCTCCGATGCCCGTTTTGCCGCCGGGACTCCGCTAGGGCTGCTGGATGGCATTCCGTTTGGCGTCAAAGACCTGCTTGCGACCAAGGGCATTCCCACGCGTTGGGGCTCACCGGGGCATGCCGACCAAGTTTTTGACTTTGATGCGACGGCGGTTCAAAGGCTTCAAGATGCGGGCGCCGTATTGCTCGCCAAGTTGGCGATGATCGAACTAGCCGGAGGCGGAAACTACGATAGCGCCGCCGCCAGTGCGACGGGACCCTGCCTCTGCGCTTTCGACAAGACGAAGTGGGCCGGAGGTTCCAGCAGCGGCTCCGGAGCGGCCACCGCCTTGGGTTGCGTAGGCTTCAGTCTTGGCAGCGAAACCGCCGGCAGCATCCTCTGTCCCAGCGGATTCAACGGTCTCACCGGCTTTCGAGCCACCTATGGGCGCGTGAGTCGCCACGGGGCCATGGCGCTGGCTTGGTCGCTTGATAAAGTCGGGGCGATCTGCAGGTCAGCCGATGACGTTGCCGCCGTATTGCCGGTCATCGCCGGGCTCGATCCCAAGGATCCGTCGACCATCCCCGCGAAGTTGAACCTGCGGGCGAAGGGACCCAAGCCCAGGATCGGCCTCGTGAAAGAGACCTTCGCCGAAAACAAGGCAGACGCGTGCCAAAAGGGATACG
>Ga0302320_10001727_pt1 | contig 52260 bp, 43 predicted proteins | sample Bog_T0_3_FD_202130 | JGI IMG/M metagenome (GOLD analysis project Ga0302320, IMG submission 202130) | Peat permafrost microbial communities from Stordalen Mire near Abisko, Sweden - Bog_T0_3 | ecosystem: Environmental > Terrestrial > Soil > Wetlands > Peat | place: Sweden: Abisko, Stordalen Mire...
CGGCAGGCGTCGAGACATGATTTACCTATAGAAAATCTATACGCACAAGTCAAAGAAAAAACACACTTTTCATCCGCTTTTCTTTCAAACACTCAATATTAGGCGAGGATCAGGGTCCTCCTATTTGCCTTGCGCCGCCGCGGCGTCCCGCCCACAATTTCGCCGACAGCCTGCGGAAGAGGGGTCGAAAGGCATCTTCACGCCGCTGTCAAAACATGACCGCCAAAGAAGCCGCAGCCTCAAAACGCATGGGTATCTGGACAGAGACCCCGGAGCAGTGTCGTCACATCGAATCCCGCCTCCCGCAATACCGCCGTTCGCTGATCCACACTTACTTTCAGGGCAAGGAACTGATTGACGTGATCCGGAGCAACCGCCTGGAGGGCATCATCTTCTATTCCGGACAAGCCTCGCTGGTCAGACCGACCCTTTATCTTTTGGAGAGCGAATGTCCGTCGTGTTGCCGTTTTGTGGTTTGCGCCCGGCGCGACGAGGGGCCGTATCGCACCATGGAGGGTTTTCCGCCCACCCTGTTGCACGAGGAAGAAACCCCGCAAACATGGGCCGACCGGATTGAACGGGCCATCCTCGTCAACCAGTGGCTCGCCCGCCCGGAGTTCCGCATGCTGCTGCCCCGGCTCCACACCATTCCCAGCCTGCCCGAATCCCATCGCCGCGTGGTTGAAGTTTTGCAAGACCCGCAATTTGAACTGGATCAAGTCGCCCGCATCGTCGCCCAGGACGTCGGCCTGACCGCCAAGCTGCTCAAACTGGTCAATTCCGCCGCCTTGGGACTTGCCCACCCAATTCACTCGATTCCAGACGCCATCGCCCTGGTGGGTGCCGCCCGCCTCCAATCCCTCGTCATGTCCGCCTGGGCCTTTTCCTTGGCCGACGAGAAGATGTGCCGCGGCTTCAGTCCCAACGCGGAGTGGCATCATGCCCTGGCGGTGGCGCAGACCGCCGAAAAACTGGCGCGCGAGCGGCGGGCCAAAGCGGGCCTCATTGAGTCTGCCTTTGTCGCCGGCATTCTCCACGACGTCGGCAAAGTCATGCTCGCCGCCAATTCCCCGGACGCCTACGCCGACATTCTCTCCCTGGCCAAGAAACAATCCCAGTCCGTCTGGCAATCCGAAACGGCGGTCCTGGGCTATTCGCACGCGGAAGTGGGCGGATGTTTGCTCGGCCTGTGGGGGCTGGATTTGCCCCTCGTGGAGGCCGTTTCCCGCCACCACGAATCCGGACTTGCCTCCTCCGCGGAGCTTTCCCTTGTCAAACTCGTCTTCGACGCCAACGCCCAGGTTCACGCCGGGGAAGCACCTTCCCCACATCCAAATTGAATCCGCCAACCCTAAATCCGTGAGAATTTCCGCGCTGCGGCAAACCGCGCATCCCCAAAAACCATGACCCCCGCCGAATTTATCTGGCAGGCCTTTGCCATCCTGATTTTCGGCGCGCTCGGGGTCTGGGTATGCGAAGCCGTTGCCGCCGGCCAGTCGGACCGCCACTTTCCGGCCCAACTCCGGCGCGCGCGGCATCTGTATCTGGCCTTCCCGCTGCTCCTCATCCTGCCCTGGGCCAACCTATATGTCGCCACCCATCCATCCGTCCAATGGGACATGCCGGAGTGGATTCAACTCCATTGGGCGGCGCTTTCCTGGGGTGCTGTCAACTCCACGCTGGCTTACGTTTTTGGCTTCTGTTCTGCCGTCGCCTGGGCCAGCGACAAATGGGGCAGAAGGCTCCCGGCTCTTTTCAGCGTCGGCGTGCTTTTGGTAATCCAAATCTACGCAGCGTGGTCCTCGCGGCCGAACTTGCCGGCGCTCGACGAATGGAAGACACGCGATGGCGTCGTCCTTCAAACCAGCGATTACACTTGCGTGCCCGCATCCGGCGCCACAATCGCCTCCATTCTCGGGGTCCCCACCACCGAAAAGCAACTCGCCGTATTATTTCACACCACCACAAACGGCACCTTTCCGGCCGCCGCCTTGAGTGGAATGAGGCAACTGGGAATTGACGGCAGGAAAGTCAACTCCACCGACGGCAATATTCGCGTCCTCCGTCCGCCGGCCATGCTGTTTTTCGTGAACGACACCCACGCCGTTGTCTTTGTCGGCTTCACCAACGGCCTGGTCGAAATCTGGAATCCAAGTGAAGGCAGGACCTTCTATTCCGAAGAACGCCTCCGCCTCGTCTGGACCGGCCACGCCCTGGAATTCCGCCGCGCCAAGTAAGAGGCATTGCATTGACATCCCGGCACATTTGTTTTACAAAGGGTCCCTATGAACCAGCCTGATTTCGGAACCGCGCCAATTGAATCCACCCCGCCCACCACGACTTACAAGAACCGTTCGACCGGTCTGGTTGTCTTCGGTATTTTGACCATTTTGCTCGGCGGAATGACCGGGCTGCTCGTCCCCCTGATGTTGTTAGGGCGGATGATGTCTGCAAAAACGACGGGCGCGGCGGCTCCTTTCTCCACCATCATTCCAGCGGTCGGTATGTACGGGGTGATGGCTGTGGCGCTGGTCTGGCTGGGAATTGGCTCCATCAAAGCAAGGCGCTGGGCCAGGGCGTTGCTGCTGATTTTTTCATGGAGTTGGCTCGTCATGGGGTTGGTGATGATAACGGTGATGGCGATCATCATGCCGCAATTGCTGTCGAACATGCCCTCCACGGATTCCGCCCCTCAAGTGCCACTCGCGATGATAATGGTCTTCCTATTCCTGTTTTACGGCGTCATTTTCGTCGTATTGCCAGCCATCTGGACGTTTTTCTATAACAGCCGGCATGTGAAAGCCACGGTAGAAGCACGGGACCCCGTTGCAGGCTGGACCGACGCCTGTCCGTTGCCCGTGCTGGCCGTGAGTTTGTGGCTGGCGTTTGCGGTGCCAGTGTTCCTGATCATGCCCATGACTGGTCTTGCCGTGATTCCATTTTTTGGAACGTTCGCCACCGGCTTGCCGGGCGCGGCGTTATGCCTGGCATTGGCCGCGCTCTGGGGTTACGCCGCCTGGTCGTTGTATAAAATGCGCCAGAGCGGTTGGTGGATGATCTTTATCACGTTGTGCGCTTATATGGCATCCACCCTCCTCACCTTTGCCCGGCACGACATGATGGACATGTTCCGCCTGATGAATTATCCGCAGGCGCAATTGGACCTGATGCAGAAGTCCAGTTTTGTGACTGGGAACTGGATGGAGTGGATCATTCCGGTTTGCATGTTGCCATGGCTGGGCTATCTCCTCTTCATCCGAAAATACCTCTGCCGCTCCGGCGCTCAAGATGATGGCCGGCAGAAATAATGCGCGGCGCAGTTCCTGACGGCAGTCCCTTCGGAGTTCAATTGCCTCGTGGAATTCTGGAAGCCCAGTCAGGGCAAGACCTTTTGTTGCGAAGATGCCCTCCGCCGCGTCTGGAACGGCCACGCCTTGGAATTCCGCCGCACCAAATAGAACAATCGTAGATTGACAGTCCGGCAGATTTGTTTTACAAAGGGTGCCTATGAACCAGCCTGATTCGGGAGCCGCGCCGGTTGAACCCGCCCCGCCTCCCGCGCCTTACAAGGATCGTTCGACGGGTCTGGTTGTCTTCGGCATACTTACCGTATCGCTCGGCTGTGTGGCCGGGGTGTTTGTCGTCTCGTATTTTGGCTGGAGGGCCGTTGCCGGAACATCGCTCGCACCGCGTGGATTATCGTCCATGCTGCCGCCCTTATGCCTGTGGGGTTCTTTGGCGGTGGCGTTGATCTGGCTGGGCATTGGCTCAATCATGGCCCGGCGCTGGGCCGGGGCTTTGCTGCTGATCTTTTCCTGGGTCTGTCTCATCGCGGGAGCGGCGGCCCTGTTATTTATGGCGGTCTTCATGTCGCAGAGGCTGGGGGGCATGGCCGGCGATGGGAGAGTAAAGATCATTTCCGGGATCGTCGTGTTCCTGATCCTCGGTGTGTATCTCATCCTGATCCCCGCGGTGTGGACTTGCTTCTATAACAGCCGCCATGTGAAAGCCACTTGTCAAGCGCGCGACCCGGTAACGCGCTGGACCGATGCCTGCCCTTTACCGGTGCTCGGGCTGTGTGTGACGTTGATGGTTGGCGTGGCTTCCATGCTGGTCATGCCTGTTTTGGGGCATTGCGCCATGCCATTTTTTGGCATGTTTCTGACGGGCATTCCCGGTTCGTTGTGTTACCTGGCTGTCGCCGCCGTCTGGTCCTATGCCGCTTGGTCGTTGTACAAACTCCGGCCTTTCGGCTGGTGGCTGATTTTCACCGCACTGTTTGTGTACATGGTGTCCGCCATCCTCACCTTTGCCCATCATGATATGACGGAGATGTACCGCCTAATGAATTATCCAGAGGCGCGAATAGAGAGGATGCAAGAATCCGGCCTGCTGAGTGGAAACCACATGGAGTGGTTGATGTCGCTTTCCAATTTGCCGTTCGTAGCCTATCTCATCTTTATCAAAAAGTTCTTTCCCCCATCGGCCGGCCAAAATGCCACCAGGCAAAACCCGGTCGCAATTAGTCAATAACAGGAAATCCGGTTCAATTCAGATTTCGCGGCTCCCAATTTATCTTCCCGCGTAAAGTTGACAGAAGACCTTCAGGAATTTCGCCACCGCGTCCTTTTTCTTTTCCCCCATCACCAGCACGTCCTGATGCGCCAGCGGGCCGGTCCCGGAGCCGCCGCCCGCCATGTTGGTGATGCACGAAATCGCCGCCACCGCCAGCCCGCATTGCCGCGCCACGATTGCCTCCGGCACGGTGCTCATCCCCACCGCGTCCGCCCCCAGCCGCCGGAACATCCGTATCTCCGCCGGGGTCTCGTAAGCCGGGCCGGACACTGCCAGATAAATCCCCGAATGCCACCGCAGCTTGCTCGCCTTGGCCGCTTTCTGCGTCAGCGCCATTAGCCCCCGGTCATAAACCCGCGACAAATCCACAAACCGCGGCAGCCCGGACGGTCCCGGCCCGCGCAACGGATTGGCCCCCATCAAATTAATGTGGTCCTCCAGCACCATGAAATCGCCCGACCGATAAAGACGGTTGACAGCACCCGCCGCATTGGTCAGCAACAACGTCCTCACCCCGAATTCCGCCAGCACCCGCACCGGGAACGTCACCCGCCCCATGTCGTGTCCTTCGTAATAGTGCGCCCGTCCTTTGAGCACCACGACGGGAACGTGGTCGAAATGCCCGAAGACCAGCTTCCCTGCATGGCCGGTCACGCCAACGGTGGGGAACCCGGGCAACTGGCCGTAGGCCAATTCCAGCGCCGGATCGAACTCGCCGAGAGTGTGCTGGAACCCGCTGCCCAGCACCATGCCCAGCGTTGGGCGCAACAACGTTTCCTTTTTCAGCAGGGCCACAGTGGCCTTTGGATCATGCATGGCTCAGACTTGCTCCAACTCTTAATCTTAATCTTACTCCCAACCCTACTCGCAAATCCATTCCCAGCCAACGATTTTTGGAAGCAATTTGGAAAGGGCGCCCAATCGAATCAAACACATCCCTTAACTTCGGCTGCCGACCAGATCCACAAAACTGAGCATCGCGGCCCGCTTCAGGCAGAACTCCAGCCCGTCCGCCACGCCATGTCCGTGCGGGAGCCGGCTGACATACCCATTCTGGCGGCGGACGGCCGCCTTGACGCTCTCCACCGCATTGGCGGGCGCGACCAGCCAGCGGGCATGATCCTGCGACAGCATCGGCAAGTCGTTGAGGTGGTCGCCGGCGGCGAAAATTTCCTCGGGCTGTACGCCGAGCAGGCGCGCGATTTCGTCCAGCGCGCTACCCTTGTTGAAATCGCGGTGACTGAACCGCGCGTACACATCGTTGCGGACCACGGTCAGGCCCGGCACTTCCCGGCAATAAACATCCAAGTAATTGTGAATGGCCTCCGCGTCCCCGTTCCTTTCCGCGATAAAACAAAGCGGCGAATAGATATCCTCGTAGAGCGTGGCGCTGAACCGCTCGCGAATCCACGCGGTCAACCGCGGCAAATCCGGGCGCACCCGCTCGAACAACAGCCGGTGCGCCTCCGCGCACGCCCGGTTCCACGGCTCCAGCTCCACGAACTGCGAATCCTGCCCCACGTAAATCTCCCGCTCAACCGCCACCAGATAATCCGGTCTGATCGCCAGATGCGAGCGTCCCAGTGATTCCAGCAGGCTCGAAAGATCCCGCCCGGTGTTGATCACCCAGCGCGCGCCGCGCTCCTGCAACTGGCCGATGAGTGTCTGCAGGACGGGCGGAACCGGAGGGTTTTCGAATTCGGCAAACAGAGTGCCATCAAAATCGGTCGAGATTAATTTTATGGGCAATGCCATCAAGGCTTTTATTCTAAACCGCCCGCCGCATAAATTCCAGTCAAATCGCTTCCAAAATCGCTTCCGCGCGCAGGACAAAGTATTCGTGCCCGTGGTAGAGCGGCAGATCTGCCCTACCGCAAGGCGAAGAGATCTGTCCTGCCCCCTCGATTCCCCTCAAGTCCCCGCCTCCCGCTGCCGATATAGCCTATAAGAGTAGTCAATTTCGTGGCATGTGGGCGCCTGCCCGATGATCTCTTATGGCTCAAAAACGCATTTTGATTGCAACCGCCGATCCGCGCGCGCTGGCCGATTACAGCCGCGCCCTGGAGACGCAATGGACCGTCAAGCTGGCAACCAGCCCCGACGCCGCCTTCGCCGAGATGGCAGCCCAACCCTGCGACGTGCTCGTGGCTGACAGCGACTTGCCGGGCGCCAAGCAGGGAGTCCAATTATTGGACCGCATCCATGCCGAATTCCCAAAGACCATCCGCCTCCTGCTGGCCGCGGAGACCGACATGGAACACCGGATCGCAGACATAACGGGATCACACCTGATTCTCCCCAAACCCTGCGCCCCCGAAGCCCTGAAAAACGCCATCGAACGCGCCCTGACCATTGACCTCTGGCTCGCCAACGACCGCCTGCGCGAACTGGTCGCCCGCCTTCGCACCTTCCCCATTGTCCCTTCCCTTTACCTCGAAATCATCAGCGCCCTCAAGTCCCCCAACACCACCACCATCGAAATCGGCGCCATCATCGCCAAGGACATGGCCATGATGACCAAGCTCCTCCAGGTCACCAACTCCGCCTGTTTCGGCGTCCCGCGCAAAATCAGCGACCCGGTGGAGGCCGTCGGCATTCTCGGCTTCGAGACCGTCAAATCCATGGTGGTTACGCTCAAGCTCCTCAGTCAATACGATAAAGTCAAGCCGGTCTATTTCTCGATTGACCGCCTCTGGCGTCACAGCACCGAGGTCGCGCGCGTCAGCCGCCGCATCGCTCTGCTCCGAACGGATGATCCCGCCCTGGCAGAATCGGCTTTCACGGCAGGCTTAATGCACGATCTGGGCAAACTGGTCCTTGCCTCCAACTTTGACGAGCAATACAACGGCGCCCAGGCCCTGGCCCGCCAGCAGCGCCTCCCCCTCTGGGATGTCGAGAAGCAGATCTTTGGCGCAAGCCACGCTGAAATCGGCGCCTATCTGCTCGGACTTTGGGGCATGCCGCTCGACCTGGTCGAAGCCGCCGCCCTCCATCACAATCCCTCCCGCTGCCTGACCAAGCACTTCAACCCCCTGACCGCCGTCCATATCGCCAATGCGTTCTTCTATGAAGCCAGGCCGGACAAGGACGGCCTGGTCGCCCCTGAAATTGATGAAGCGCATCTGGCTGAACTCGGACTCTCCGGCCAGTTGCAGGACTGGCGCGAGATCATCCTCGCCGAGGAATCGGGAGACACCGCCTTCTCCACCCGCTCCTCCGAAACCGCCGTATTCAAAAAACCCGCCGCTGCCCCCGCCAAGCCCGCGCCAACCGCGCCGCGCCCCGCCCGTCCGTCGTTGTTTACCATTCCGCGGCGGCAATGGATCTACGCCGGAATGGCGGTCATCATATTCCTGCTCGCCTTCCTTCTGGGAAGCCAGGCCCTCATGCGACTGGCGGTGATGTCCGCTGTTCACGGTCAATCAGATCCGCCAAAATCCGCCACCGTCGTTGCCATCGCCACCCCAACAATCCGCAATTCCGCCGAGCCTTCTCCGCAAGACACCAATCCGCAATCGCACGAGGCCCAGCCAACTCAGACCTATCAGTCGGATCCGACCGATCCGACCGAATCGGGGCAAATCCGCAATCCGCAATCCCTCAGGGCTGGAGGCCGCTCTGGGTCGGAAGCCACAATCCGCAATTCCCCCCCGGCGCCTCCCCCTCCTCCTCCTCCGTCGGCCAAAGAACTGGCCTTCGCAAAACTGCAACTCCAATCCATCCTCTACTCTCCGACCACCGCCACCGCCGTCATCAGCGGCACGCGCGTCCGTTCGGGAGACAAGCTTCCCGCCGGCGCGACCGTTGTCGAGATCGGCCCCTCGTCCGTCACCCTAGAATTCGAGAACGAGCGCAAAATCCTGGCACTGAAGTAAGCCCTCGCGAAATCCGGTTCGTGGTAGGGCGGTGCTGCCGCGCCGCCTCATCTTTGGCCGCCATATCACTGTGAATTAGGCGGAGCCTTGTTTCCAGGAAGCTCAACGACTACCCTGATGGGCAACAAAGCTCTATGAAACCCAAAACCCTCCTCTTCCTCGCACTCGTTCTGTGCGGCGCTCTGGTTGGCTGTTCAAGCATTCATCCCCCCACTGGCACACGGGTTTTTGATTACAGCAGCGAGTATGGGGGGCATGCGCTCGTGCTCAAGGGGCTTGGACAACGGCTGTCGGTTCGCGTCGAGGCGGATTCATGGCAGGCGCTCATCGAGAAAGTCAAACCGGCTTTTGCCTGGAACGGGTGCGACATGATGTGGATTACCGAGGACACCAATGGTCGGCCGCAATTTGTGTTGGACGAAGCCTATATTTATCAGCCGACGAACGAGGCGCCTCGCTGGGTTCTGTTGGAGGAGCACGAGGCACCCTTTGATCCGTGGTACGGCGAGGTGATGGGACATAATCTGCGCGGCATCGCAACCCTCCATGAGGCTGTGCCGGTTCCCCATAACGACGCCGGCATCATCGGGGAATACGAGGTGGTCAAATCCGTCAATCCCCGCTTCGGCACGGTTTATGAGATTGGCTGGCAAAAGCTCATGGCAAACGGAACCTGCCTGTGTGAAGAGAACCGGCGGCTTTACGTTCTTGAGGATCGCGCCAATCAATGGCGCTTTCTCGGTGAAGGCATCGCAGAGGGAAACGACAAATCACATTACTTGCCCGGATTCACCAGCGTGGAGAGCCGCGTGGTTTGGACGAATTCAAAGACCCATGACCTGCCAGTTGAAATTCGGATTATCGTAAAGGACACAACGATGGAAGTGGCTGGTGAAGGAGACGCCAATTCCACTCCACGCCCTGACTGGACAACCTGTAGAGAATATGTTCTGGGCGGACCTTTTCCCGCCGCCATGCGTCGAACGACCGAACGCCCCTACCTTTTGACAGAAAAAGGGGACACCTTCGACAAGATCGTCCTGCGTAGCGCGCAATGGTGTTCCGAATGGGGCGATGACTCCAATGCTCCCACTGTCAAGGCGCATCGGGAGGAGGTTCTGAAGATGTGGCGCACGGACTTGGCCCGGTTAAACCCTCAACTGCCGGAAACGGGGAACATCAAAGAAGGAACGCGCGTCCAAATCCCATGACGCATCTCATCGTCTAAACCCCTTGGAAAAACTCGAACACGAATGATCCAGCGAATCATCTCCGGCCTCGCGCTCTTTCTAGGCGCCGGTTTGTACGGCTGCTCCACGGCCGCGGAACGTCCTGCGCCGCCGGCAAACGCCGCCACCGACAGGGGAACCTACATCTGTAACCTCCAGATGATTGATGTCCACAATGGCTGGGCTTCGACGGGCCTTGTGGCGGGCCATTCGTTGCTGTTGCGCACGACCAATGGCGGAGAGAGTTGGAGGGATTGCTCACCGCGCGGTATTCCGGTGGACGTTGATGCCGATGCCACGGGCTGTTTTCTCGGCGCTGAAAATGCCTGGCTGCCCACCTATGAGAGAACGACACACACCGCCGGGCTGCTGCGCACCACAAACGGCGGATCAGCATGGGTCTGGTTCCGGTTCATGACGCCAGCCCCTTCGACGCCAGCAGCTTTTCAGTCTGTCCACTTCTACACCGCCAAAAACGGCATCGCGAGCGAAACCGATGTCGGCCTCGGCAGTGCCGATTGCCAATTCTATGAAACGCAGGATGGCGGAGCCAACTGGTTCCCGCTTCCCATCTTCCCTCCCGGCGCCGATCCCGATGCGGATGACATGCCAACCATGATTCACCTCTGCAACCTCTGCGGCGACAGCGTGGCTTTTCATCCGCCAGCCAACGTCATTATCACCCATGGTGACATGGGCGACGAAACGCCAAAAAACGGTGTCCGCCTTTCCATTTCCGACAACATGGGCAGAAACTGGCGCGACGTGAAGTTGCCGTTGCCGTCGGAAAAATTTCGCAACGGCCTGGCGGAAAGCGGACCGCCCGTCTTTCTGGATGACAAGAACGGCTGGCTGCCGGCGCAATTTCGCGAAAACGACGGCGACACCTTTCCATTCATGGGATCGGCTTTTTACTCAACCCACGATGGCGGCCAGACATGGACGCCAATGCCGGGATTGCTTGAGGCTGCCAGCGGTTGTGTTGGAGGCGCGGTTGACTTCGTCTCCGCCACGGACATCTTTGTCTGCGGCGGCGCGAATCTATATGTGACACACGACGGCGCAAAAAGCTGGCAGACGATCAAACCCAACATTGATTTTGGCCGCGCAGGCTCAAAACGCGAAGTCTCGCAGATTGACTTCGTGGATGCCGCGCACGGCTGGATGATTCTCTATGACAATTCGAATGACCTTCCCGACGGCCATGACAGCCTTTACAGAACTTCGGATGGCGGCGCAACTTGGACGGAACTCCCGTTGAAAATTGCGCCCTGACCCTGAACCTAAACCCTCGGCACCGCCAAGTTGACCTTCGGCAGCCGTGGCTGGACGTTCGGCACCGACGGCCCTTCCGCCTGTTTGAATTGCACCTTGGAGCGCAGCAGCAAGGTCCCCAGGCATAAATCCGCCATCGGCAATACCACGTTGTAATTCTTACCCATGTAGCGGTGGTGCAGCAAATGGTGCCCGTTGAGCCGGAAGAAAATCCCCGACCGCTCCAAGTTGCGCTTGCGCGGCAGATGCATGCACCAATGCAAATACTCGTACACCCCGTAATACGAACTGATCGCCAGCGCGCCCCCAGTGATAATCCCCCAATGTCCCGTCACCAGCGACGCCGCCAAAAACGGCAGCAGCGACAGCGCGATCAGCGCCGGCCCGTTCCACCACGCCATCGGAATGGTCCATTTATCCTTCTCGTTAATCAGATGATAGGTGTAGTCCGATTTGAAAATCCGGTGATGCGTCAGCGTGTGGGCCTCATAGGGGTACCTGAATTTTCCCAGCGGCCGGTGCATCACATAGCGGTGCAGCGCCCACTCAAAAAACGAGGAACAAACAATGCCAGAGAGGATTCCAATGGCCGACCAGTGCAAGAATGAATAAAACAAAACGTCTGCGGGTTGAGATTTAACGAAGCCGGTAAGTGATCCGCGCCTTCGACAAGTCATAAGGCGACATTTCCAGGCGCACCCGGTCCCCGACCGTCAGCCGCACGAAATGCCGCCGCATCTTGCCCGATATGTGAGCCAGCACCTGATGCTGGTTGTCAAGCACCACGCGAAACATCGTCCCCGGCAGAACGGTTTGAATCGTTCCTTCCAGTTCGATGGACTGCTCCACGCTCGCCGAATTTGCAAATGACGCGGCCATTATTTCAATATGTTCTGTCGCTCCGGACTGTTCCCCGATTACCGGTTTCAAACCATCGCGGCGCCCGCGCGGGCTGCCTTCCAACGATGCTCAAAACCACCTTGAAGAACTGGCTGGCAATTCAGAGTGCCCAGCAACATGCGCCAGCCCCCGCCACAATGCAAGCGATATTTTCCGCAAATTTTCAAGGCACCCGCGCCCGGTAAAACCGCGACCCGAAATTCGTGCAGCACGGATCCCAAAAATAAAACGCGCTCCCGCCGTCGCCCACGCACGTGTTCGTCATCAGCGGTGTCCAATTCACCAAATCCGTCGAGCCATCCACCACAATCGTCTGCCCGTACGCCCCGCTGAGGTTGAACCCGAATTGATTGTCCAGAAAGCCGCAACAGCCGTCGCCGGTCACGATCTGCGGCGGCGTGTTCGGAATGGTGACGGTGAGCGTGGCGACTGCGCTCGTCACGCTGCCCCACGTGTTGATGACCACAACGGTATATTTCCCGGCATTGTTCGTAAAAACGTTCGGCAGCGTGAGCGAACTGCTCCTGCCGCTTTGGACCAGATTCGTCCAGCCCAGGTACCACAAATACTCAAACGTCCCCGAACCCGCCGCCGTCACCGAGAAAGTGGGACTGCTCCCCGCCGGCGCAAACTGGTTTGTCGGCTGAACGGTGATCACCGGCGCCGCCTCGACCGTCACAGTCGCCACCGCGCTCGTCACACTCCCGTAAGGGCTGGTCACCACAACCGTGTAACTGCCGGCATTACTCCCGCTCGCGTTCGTTATCGCGAGCGAAGGATTCCCGGCAAAATTAACCTCGCGGATGCGGTAGTTGTATGTGTCAGCAATATACAGGTTGCCCGACGAATTCACAGCCACTCCCCCAGGGTAGTACAGGCTGGCGTTGGTGGCCGCGCCGCCGTCCCCGGAGAACATGCCGGCAAAGGGAGCGTCAAACCCATTGCCCGCCACAGTGGTAATGATTCCATTGGCATTCACCTTCCGGATCCGGTTGTTATGCATGTCAGCAATATACAGGTTGCCTGAAGCATCAAAGGAAAGGCCGTAGGGATATTCCAGACTGGCCCGCGTGGCCGCGCCGCCGTCTCCAGAATAGCCGCTCATGCCGTTGCCCGCCACCGTGCTGATTACGCCATTGGCGTCCACCTCGCGGATGCGCTGGCTGAGGGCGTCAGCAATGAATAGGTCACCTGAGGCATCCAAAGCGACTGCACTCGGAGCAACCAAACCGGCATTGACCGCCAGACCGCCGTCTCCTGTAAAGGCAGCGCTGCCATTGCCCGCCACCGTGGAAATGATGCCATTAGTGCCCACCTTGCGGATGCGGCAGCATGATGGGTCGGCGATATACAGGTTCCCGAGAACGTCCGAGGCCAGGCCCCCGCCGTCCGGCAATCCGGCATTGGTGGCCGCGCCTCCGTCCCCCGAGTAGGCAGCGCTGCCATTGCCCGCCACCGTGGTGATCACTCCGTTGGAAGCCACTTTGCGCATGCGGTGGTTGCCTAAGTCAGCAATATACAGGTTGTCGGCGGCATCCAAGGCCAACCCAATGGGATAGTTCAGGCAGGCGTTGGTGGCCGGGCCGACGTCTCCGGCAAAGATCGGGGTCCCGTTGCCGGCAACTGTCGTGATGATGCCGTTGGTGTCCACTTTGCGGACGCGGTTGTTAGCGGAGTCCGCTAAAAACAGATTACCCAGGCCGTCCCAAGCCACGGCCCACGGCTGTGACAGGTTTGCGTGGATGGCCGGGCCGCCATCTCCAGAATTTCCCCCACTGTTCGTGCCCGCCACCGTCGTGATTATGCTGCCTGGCAAATTGGTTCCGTTGAACTGCCATTGATAGCTGAATGGCCCTGTGCCGCCCACAGCCACGCTGAGGCTCATGTTGTTTCCGCCAATAACCGTCTGGTTGCTGGGCGATGTCGTCACCGAAGGCGGATACGCCGCCGTCAGCGTGGCAACCTGGCTGGTCACACTGCCCCAGGCGTTGGTGATTACCACAGTGTAATCGCCGGCATTGGTCGCAGAAAAGGCCGGTAGCGTGAATATGCCGTTCGTGCTGGTCTGGACCAGGTTGGTGCCGGCCATGTAGCACAAATACCCAAACGGCCCGGAACCGGCGACCACCACCGAGAGAACCGGACTGCTCTGCACCAACACCATCATCTGGCCGGGAGGTTGAAACGTGATGACCGGGGGCGCCGCGACAGCCAGGGTGGCCACGGCGCTGGTCACCACGCCATAAGAATTGGAAACCACAACCGAGTAGTTCCCCGCGCTGAATACGCTGACGTTGTTGAGGATGAGTGTCGGATATCCGGCATCCAACAACGCCTTGCGAATTCGTTGCTCGGAAGTGTCAGCAATGTAGATATTGCCGAGGGGATCCACCGCCAGCCCGTAGGCCGGACCCAGGCTGGTTTTGGTGGGCGCGCCGCCATCGCCGTTGTAGCCTGTGAGGACATTGCCAGCCACCGTGTTGATGATGCCGTTGGTTCCCACCATCCGGATGCGATAATTGTTAACGTCAGCGATCAATAGATCGCCAAAGGCATCCAAGGCCAGTCCACAAGGGTCATGCAGGCTGGCGTTGGTAGCCGCGCCGCCGTCGCCGCCGGTCCCACCGCCCGCCACCGTCGTAATGACTCCGTTGGTGTCCACCTTGCGGATGCGGCCGTTGGCCGAATCTCCAATAAACAACTGGCCAGTTGGATCCACGGTCACGCCAAAGGGGAAGTTCAGTTGTGCGTTAATGGCCGCGCCGCCGTCCCCGGAAAAGCCATACGCGTTTGTGCCCGCCACTGTAGTGATGACGCCATTGGTGCCCACCTTGCGAATGCGACTGTTGCCTTGGTCCGCTATATACAGGTTGCCGGAGCCATCCACGGCCACGCCCGTGGGAACGAATAACTTGGCGTTGATGGCCGCGCCGCCGTCACCGGAATAACCATCGCTGTTCGTGCCCGCCACGGTCGTAATGATTCCATTGGCCCCCACTTTGCGGATGCGATTATTGCCGTTATCAGCAATATATAGGTCGCCGGCGGAATCCACGGCCACGCCCATGGGATCGTGCAGTGAGGCGTTAATGGCCGCGCCGCCGTCACCGGAATAACCGGCGCTGTTCGTACCCGCCACGGTGGTAATGACTCCATTAGCGCCCACCTTGCGGATGCGGCTGTTGCCCGCGTCCGCAATATATACATTGCCGGCCGCATCCAATGCCACACCGTAGGGATTATACAATTCCGCGCTGGTCGCCAGGCCGCCGTCTCCGTAGTAGCCGTACGAGTTGGTGCCCGCTATCGTGCTCATGATATTGTTCGGCAAATTCACGCCGTTGAACTGCCATTGGTAGGTGAACGGACCGGTGCCCGCCACCGCCACGGTGAACGTGACATTGGTTCCCGCCACATTCGTCTGGCTGGCGGGTTGGGTGGTGATGGTTGGGGGGGTCTGCGCGGGCAGGTTCAAGGCGCAACCCAGCAACGCGCCGGCAACCCAAGGGAGACACTTCCACAAGGACAGGTTCATTTTCATCGCAACTTATTCTCCCTCCTGAAACCAATGCCGGTTTCTTATCCCCGGGTAAATTTGATCATGGGTGATTAGAACCATTTATTCGCCCTTTCGTCAAACCCTTTCATCACTTTTTCCCCTTGACCGTTGCGTCTTTATCAGCTAATTTGGCAATAGTGAGAATGGTCAGGCCAAACAGGGTATGGGCAGGCGGGATCAGGATGCGCCGAAGCGAGTGCTTCGGCAGTCCCCGGCCCAATTCCATGGCCCTGTCAGCGTTCACCGCATCGCCAAAACTGGGCAATTCTTGCCCGGTGCCTGTGCAGCTCCGGTCAAACCCGGCTTGCCGCGCCGTCGCGTTGGAATCCCATCCCTATCCGTGTAATCCGTGTAATCCGCGGTTGAAAAGTCCAGATGTCATCCGGCCGCGGATCATCAATACTCTACAAAAACAGTATTATTTTCGAGACCCTGGATTCCGTTTTTTTGCGCCTTGTGCGCCTTTTTGCGGCGAACTATTCGCAAGTGCCTTTGCATCAACCACTTACGACCAAAATCGCCCATTTTCAAATCAAGCCCAATCAAGGCTAATCAAGCCTAATCAAGCCTAATCAAGGTAAATCGTGCCTGATCAAGCATCCCTCCATACCAGTCCCAATTGTCGAAAATGGACTAATCCACACTAAACGAGTAGAGATTTAAGAGCCTGATTTCTCCATCCGATTCAATCCATCCGGGAAGCCTATGTTCACATCCCTCGAATCCCCGCGCCGAGCCGCGAAAGCCTCAATTCGCCGCCGCCGGCTTGCGGCCAATCCAGATGCCCGTCGCCGCCGAATGCCATTCCAATTCCGGAATCGGCGGCTGCATGGAACTCGGAATCTCCAGCCGGTCCTGCGGCCGCATCTTCTGGACCCACGGATCGTAGGTTGGCCAGTTCCAATGGTTCCATTGCATTGTGCGCAGAATCTTCAAATCCTCATCCGGCATCAGCGCCGGCTCGAAGCCCAGGATGTAACGCCAGTTCCCCGTCGGATTGTGGTAAAACGTGTCGTAAAAAAACGCCATGTCCGCGCTGTAAAAAATCCCGTCCCCCTCCGGCATCCAGCCTTTGAGGTCCGTCTTGCTCGCGTCCACGTACGGCTCCGTGAGGCCCCGCGTGAAACGCCCTTTCAGATCGCTCGTCGAATCCAGAAAGAACGGCGCCGCGATCAGCGCGCACAGCAGCAGACGCCGCCCCGACTCCGCCGGCCATTTCTTCACCATCCAGTCGTCCAATTGCAGCGCCAGCCACACCGTCACCGCCGGCATGCCCCAATCCGCCCAGAAACGGTCCCCTTGGAATCCCAGCGTCCAAAAGACCGCGATCATCCAGAACAGCGGTTGCCGCAGCAAATTCCCCATGTCCTTGCCCTGCCATCGGCGCCACAGATAAACGACCGCCAGAAGGGCCAGCGTTTCAAACTCCCCTTCGCTGGGCTGAAACTCACCCACCAACATCCACTTCGGCGCATGCTCCTGGAAAACCCGCGCCGCCATGAAAACCGCCCCATACAAAAACGCCACCGGCTTCCCGCTCAACAGCGCCCCTGCGACGACTCCCGCAACCCAGCACCCCCCCAGCCACAGCGTCTTCCGCCACGCCCCCGCCATAAAGAATGCCCCCAGAACAAACACCCACAAATACCACGCCCCATGCAGCCATACCGAAAGAGTCAGTGCCACAGTTGTCAATACTAATATTAGCGGCGACGGCTTTTCCTCCCCCTCCCGTCCCCAGGCGAACAGCACGCAAATCAGCGCCCCTTCGCTCACCAAAAATGGCCGCCCCTGGTCCAGCCGCAGCATCATCTCCGGAAGCGCCACCAACTGTGCCAGCAGCACCGCCATCCACGCTTCCGGTCGCCGCAGCCACGGCAACCCGGCCAGATAAACGCAAAGCATCGTCACAGCCACGCTAAAACCCATCAATTTGTCCACCTCCCAGTCCGTGCTCTGGTGCTGCGGGCGCAAAACCCAGCCGTCGAACCGCCGCAAAATCCAGTCCCAGCCCGGACTGTGGTCAATCTGGTATTCCGGCCGCAGGACGACGATCTGGTTGTACTCCTTGTCCGTCATCACTTTGGCCGCATGACGTCGGGCGTCTCCGGCCGGGATAAAGCCATAAGAAAGGATCTGCATGACCACCAGGAAAAATGTGGCCGTGACAGCAATCCAGGCAAACAAAGGAACCAAGCGTTGAAGGCCGGTAGAATTCATGGTTCAACCCGCATTTTCCGCAGCGCAGCCAGTGCGGCCAGTGCGGCCTGGCTTTCGGCTTCCTTCTTGCTCTTGCCGCTGCCGCGGCCCAAGTCCTTTCCGTCATGCCGCACCACACAATCAAACACCAGGTCGTGCTCCGGCCCGCTCACGCAAACCACCTCGTATTCCGGCGCGCTCGGCGAAGTTGCCTGAAGCATCTCCTGCAACTCGCCCTTCGGATTCTCCAGCGTGGGGATGGAGGTCAACTCGCCAAACGCCTCATGGAAGGAACGCAGCACAAACGTCTGCGCCGCCGCGAATCCGCCATCGAGAAAGATCGCCCCGATCAACGCCTCAAACCCGTCCCCCAGCGCCGAAAGCCGGCCCCGTCCGCAATTGGCCTCCTCGCCCCGGCTCAGAATCAAGTACTTCTGCAAATCAATCCGCCGCGCCTGATCGGCCAGCGTCCGCCGGTTGATCATCTGCGCGCGCGCCTTGGTCAGCGGCCCTTCGCTCACATCGGGAAACTTCACATACAACTCGCCCGTCAGCACCAGGCCCAGCACCGCGTCCCCCAGGAATTCCAGCCGCTGATTATGCTGCGACGTCCGGTCCCCCTCATGCGCCACCGACGGATGCGTCAGCGCCTGGCGCAACAGCCCGACGTCGTTAAATGAATACTGAAGCCGCGCCTGAAATACGTTGAGATCCGCCGCCGCGCCGCCGCCAGGCCCGGAGATTTCAACGGTCGGCTTCATGGCGGGGTTGGAGCGCCGCCTTCGGCCCCGGACGCAGTGGCCGCAGGTTCCACGACAACCCCGGCTGCCGGCTCGGGAGCGGCGGGCGCGGCTGCGGGCGGATTGAGCAGCCGCGAGACGTCCCGCTGCACCTGCTCCAACTGATCCAGCCGGAGGTTCGGGTCGGTGATGGTAAAAACGTCCCCCGTTCTGGGCTGCTCATAAATGAACACCCGCGCCCCATCGCGCTGGAACTGCTCCTTCACTTTCAAAATTCGTTTCCGTTCGAGCATCACCGCCAGGATGAAACAAACCGGCCCGTCCTGGGGCTGGCTGGCGGCGATCAATTTGCGCAACAGGTCCTCCGCGGTTTCCCGCCGGATGGCCTCCGGCGGCGCGGCCGGGGGCGAATGATAAACACTCTGCCAATGCGAGATAAAGCCCTTGCGGTCCGCCGCGCCCTCGCCGTATTGGGTCTCCCAGCATTGACGGCAGACATCCAGGCGCACGTATTGGTGGCGTTCCTCCAAGAGCAGCGTCTGGCACAATTCTTCATCGGCAAAAGGCCTCTCACACGCCTGGCAGACGTGCGAGCGGGCTTGGATATTCCATTCGTTCATCACATTTTCGCGCCGCATTATTGACCAGCCCCCATAAATTTCAAGACTAACGTTGCTTGGTGACGAAAAAGCTCTCGCCACGCGGGCATTCCGGCCATACCATTGGTGTTAGATCATGAAGACTTGGGTGGTGGCATTCTGTTGCGCGCTGGCTCTTGGCCGGGCTGAGGCCCAGCCGGGGACGGATATGCTCACCGCCAAAAGCGCTTCCGGGCAGTTTCTGGCGTACGCGCCGCGGCAGCCCGGCTTGCCTATCGCCATTTTGGAGCCGAGCGGCGTCCCGGGCCGGTTCAACCTCACACCCACCGAGCGGACGAACAGCGATTCCAAACTGCCGCTCGACCCGTACTTGCTGGTGATTTCCTGCGAGCGGATCAAGGAATCGCTGTTGGCGGCCCTTGGCCGGCGGGACCAATGGAAGGGAAACATCACGCTCCTGATCGCACCCGGCGCGCCGGTGGATCAAGGGCCAGTGCTGGAGGGCGTTTACGGCCAGAATGGCTGGAACTATCGGCTGACGCTGCCTTCGCCCATCGAGACCAACCTGCTCCTTCGGGCCGTTGTCAAAGCGCTCCTGACGGAGACGGCCAACCGCCATGCCAGGGAGCATTCGGCCGAAGTGCCCGCCTGGCTCGTCACCGGCTTGAGCGCACATTTGCAGGCGGACAGCGCGCCCACTTTGCTTCTCCGCGTCCAGTCACGGCTGAACACCAACCAAGTCAAGATGCCGGCAATGGAAGCCGTCCGCGGCCCGCTGCGCCAGCAGACGCCGATATCGTTTCAGGAACTGTGCTGGCCGGGGCCGGAAATGGCGACGGGCCAGAACAACGAGCATTATTGCGAGTGCGCGCAAGTATTCGTGGAAGGACTGCTGCAGTTCCCGGACGGGAGCCGCTGTCTGGATGTGATGATTGACAGGCTTCCGCAACACCTGAACTGGCAAACCTCCTTCATGGAAGCGTTCTCCCCGCATTTTGGGCAGTTGGTGGACGTGGAGAAGTGGTGGGGGCTGGTCTGCGTCAATTTCACGGGAGTTGATTTTGCCTCGCGCTTCAGCCCGCTGGACAGTTGGCACAAGCTCCAGGAAGCGCTGGATGTGCCGGTGCAAGTGCATTTCAGCCACGACCGGCTGCCGGTCGAGGCGAAGATCACGCTGCAGGAGGCCATCAGCACGTGGGAAACGGCCCAGTCCTCGGCGGCGTTGCAGCGCGCGTTCGAGAAGCTGCTGACGCTGCGCCCGCAAGTCACTCCCGAACTGCTGCCGTTGCTCGACGGCTATCTGGCCGCCGTGGAAGGCTATGCGGATGCCTCGCGTCCCGGCGCCACCATCGGGTCGGCCAAGAATTTCACGCCGCCGATTTCCGTGTTGCGCAATGCCGCATGCAAAAAGCTCAACGCCCTGGATGCGCAGCGCGAAGCCATGCGCTCCCAGTATGTCACCCAGCCCGCACAGACTCAACTCAGCGCCCGGGTCGGTCCGGCTGGAGCGCCGGGCGCCGGTCAACCCGCATCACCAAAGCCATGAAGAAGCGCGCCGCGCTGTTGTTATCCTTGATTCTGACCCTGGCCGCAAGGCCCGGCCCGGCTCGCGCCGCGGTCAACGGCTTGGAGCGCGTCGTCGTGTCCGGGGCAGAGTATGTCCGGCTGGGGGAATGGGCGGAGAAGAACGACCTGACGATCGTTTCTCGGAAGGCGGACGATGCGATTGTCATGACCAACCGGTATGCGAACCTGCGGTTGGAAACCGACTCCCGCAACGCCCGCAAGTCGCAGATTGGCGGCGTCCCGGTCTGGCTTTCACTTCCGGTGATCCAGCGCGGCGGCGCGGCGTGGGTTTCGCTGCCGGATGTGCAGACGACGCTGGAGACGGTGTTGTTTCCGAAGAAGTCGGCCGCCAAGGTTCGGACGATTTGCCTCGACCCCGGCCACGGGGGAAAAGACAAGGGCGAAATCGCAGGCGACAACTACGAGAAGAAGTACACCTTGCTGCTGGCCCTGTCGCTGGAGAAGCTCTTGGAGGCGGACGGTTTCAAGGTGGTTCTCACGCGCACCAACGATATCTATGTGGACCTTAAAGAGCGCCCGGCGCTGGCGGCGAGGGCGGGAGCGGACCTCTTTATCAGCCTGCATTACAACTCCGGCCCCGCGTCGGTGCATGGAGTGGAAGTGCATTGCCTGCCGCCGCCCGGGATGAAATCCAGCAACTCCGGCGGAGGGCTTGGCGACGAGCCGGCATACCCGGGGAACGCCGAGGACGCGCACAACATTCTCCTGGCGTATCATGTTCTCAAATCCATCACCTCCACGCTGCCGCTCGAAGTCATCGGCGTGAAACGGGAGCACTACATGGTGCTCAAGGAAGCCCGGATGCCCGCCATTCTCATCGAGGGCGGCTTCATGACGGACGCGCAGGACGCGAAAAATATATACGACGCTGAATTCCGCCAGCGGATGGCCCGCTCGATAGCGGACGGCATCCTGGCCTACAAGAAGGCGGTGGAGGAGGCCGACGTGAGCGCGCTTGGAGCAACGGGACGGGGATCGCGGGGACAGGGGAGGAACTGAATGACCAAAGCTAAACAACAACACTGCCACCCGACCCATTGGGATCGGCAAGTTCCAAAAATAAATCCCTCTGCCGCAGGGTGTCTCAATGGGCCGAATTGCCGGCGAACAATGGTTGGATATGCCGCTCGAACAGGTTGCCGGTGACGTTCCTGGCGATGACGGCCTCGTGCTCTTTCAACGCGTCAAGATAACGGTCGCCCATCCGGGCGGCGATTTTGAATCCGACGTGGATCAATTGCCGGAAACTCGGATTGAAATCCGGACAGCCCGGATCGTGCCGGAGCGCCGAGACAAACTGCCGCGAGGTCCAGCCGTTGACCACGGACGGCAGCGGCAACGCCGGTTTCTTGATGTCAACCACTGTCGCGTAGGGCACGCAAAGCGCATCAGCCTGTTCAAATGCCCCGGCGTAGATTTCCTTCGCCACTGCCAGGCCATCGCCGCCGGCTTCGGCCAGGCCGATGACTTCTTCGAGCCATGTCGTTCCCGCTGTTTTGAGATGCACGCCGGCGTTGAATTTCTTCAACGCGCGATGGATTGGCGCGTAAATGGAAAACTTGTCGCTGCCGGAATGGACGCTGAGCTTGAGGGTGCCGGGCAGGCCGTATTGCCGAATGGCAAACGCGATGACCGCAAGATCGTCGTTGAATTCCTGCTCGAACTGTTGGATGTCACCAACGTAATCCACGCCCTTGTTGAAACGGCCGGTGAACTTGGGCGCGATGGTCTGGAGCGGAATTCCTTCGTCGGCGAGCGCGGCCAGGATGATGAGCAGTTCCGGCGGCGTTTGCGGACTGTCGGTTTCATCCATCGAAACTTCCGTGATGAAATTGGCCGCTCCTTTGGCTTCCGCAAGGTGCCGATAAATCCCGCCCGCTTCCTGCACGGCCAACAGATATTTCCCCGCGATCCGCTCGACTTCGCCGCGCGTCGTTTCCACCGTGCGGTCGAGGTTCGGAATGATGATTGTTCCGGCCAGTTCCGGATGGCGGTTCGCAAATGCCGTGACGCTTGCCGGATTGGCCGGCTTGCCGATGGTGTCCGCCACGTCAATGGTGAAGAAATCGGAGTGCGGGATGAAACCGTCCACCGTTTCCAGCCGGATATGGTCGGCATCCACATGCCAGGGCTTGTTCCAGCCCAGTTCCGCAACCGCCGTGGCAGCGGCCGCCCGGACGCTTTCCGGCTTTGACCCGATGATGGTGTGCTCGCGATTGGACTTGTTCCAAACCGGCGTCACCTCCACGCCGCGCTCGCCCGCGAGCATCACGGCGCGCAACTGGGCTTTGGCCTGGTGTGCAAAGCGGTCGCCAAGGCCGATGGAATATCTTCCAAGTCTGAGTGAGTCGTTCATACTCGCGAAGGGTAGGGGCGGCGGCAGAAAGCGACAAGTCGCAAGTAAGGGGCGCATGGCAAATTGCTTCGCACGGGAAACTGAAGCATGAAACCCTCAAATGTCATCCAATGAGATGCTGAGATGCTGACAACAAAATACACACAGACCAAGCCAAAATATGCAAAGCAATTTCAATTGTGTTCCTTCTCCAAACGTGCGAAGATACTGTCGTTGGTGCAGCTTGTGGAGTGAAATGGAGCAAAGTCCTTTAATGTGCAAATGCGGGTTTCGACCGCCATTCTTTTTGCGCTCTTAAGGGAGGCGGCCGGGATCAAGATAGGAAAGGATATGATGAAAACATGCGGCAAGCTGTGGTTGGTGCTGGTTGCATTATCGGCGTCTCTCAGTGTCCACTCCCAGCCCGCGATCCCGATCGAGTGGTTTGATTTTCCGCCCGGCCCGTCCAACCCGCCTGCCTTCAGCACTGCCTACGGCAGCCTGCCCTTGGCATTCACCTCGAACCTGATTTCTTCGACGGTCTCGCTCGACCCGGAGTGGTATTGCCCAAGTGCTTTGATATTAGACTCAACAAATCTCTCTCCGGCCTTCCTCGAATACGCGGTCACAGACTCCAACGGTGTCCACAATTTCAATTACGACCAGGGCACCGTCCTCGCCTACATCTGCCCCAACTGGGCGTCGGTGAGCCAGAGATCGGGTGCCACAGGGCCAGGGGAGACTGCCTACTTTATCGGAAGTGGTGATTGGAGCACCGGGTCACCCAATGGCCTGTTCACGATTTACGCGGACCCTTACGGGTCAAATATTTACGTAGCCGGGGTGGGGGCTGGTGTCACCAATGTATATGCACGCGCTGGAATTTCGTGGGCTTCCAACACGTTTCATCAAATTGGCGTGGAATGGTCGAGCAGCGGCAGCAGCAGAAATCCAGGGATCAGGATTTACCTGGATGGCGCCCTGGCAGCCACGGGGCTTAAGTTGAGCATTGTGCCGGCGATGGGCGCCGACAGCAACGGCGTCTGGACCAACGGACTCTATGTTGGCTCGGACGATACCGGGGGCCAGCAAATGCGGGCGGCCATGTGGTCGCTGACCACTTGGGATTGCATGTATGGCGGATGGTATGCGGACGACTGGCCCGTCATTTCCAACGCCCTCGCTGCCTGGCAGGCCTCACCCGGCGGCGGGTTTGGAAGCATGACGCTGGCGGGCGTCGGCTCTGGATACATCCCTAACTTCCCTTATACGACAAATTACTCCAACTTCAATGCTTTCTGGGTGACGGCCAACATTTCATCCAACGGCACCCAGGCCCTCGTCACGGTCCAAAACACCCTGAGCAATCTGACCTACAACATCCTCACGAACAGCAGCTTGGCCGTCTCCACCAAATGGGGAATCTGTCAAACGGTGACCGCGACAAATTCCGTGATCGTTGCCTCCCCCATTAGCCTCGGCACCAACGCCCTTTTTGTTCAAGCCGAGTTGGTTTGGAACAGCAGGCCTAATTCTGACGTGCTGCCGGACTGGATGTCCATGCTCTACTTCAATGCCCTCGGGATTATATAGTTTGCAAACGCAGCCCCGCACCGGCGCGGCTGGCGCGGGAGCGGCCCCGCCGCCGTCCCACATCCCGTTAAAGCCGCCTTTTACGGGCTTGTGCATTTTTTGTCGTTGGCTCATAAATTCAATTCAAATGACAAACAAAGAACTGACAGACCTATTGCTCAAAACCATAAAGGATAAGCTCCGGTCAGATGCAAGACTCAAGGCGATTGAGACCGTCCTTGTTGAGTCCTTCCCGCCCGCGCAGCGCGCTGGCGTTTCCGCGAAACTTGATGCGCGTGAACAGGAATGGCTCCAGAAAATTCTGGAGTATTATGAAGACCACGATCCCGCGCTTGGAGGTCTGCTTGATGGCCGCAGTTTTGGCGAGATGGACAAGCTGGAATAAACGTAGGCCGCTGGCTCAGGTAATCGGGTTGGGTTTTTAGGTAACTCAACCATGCTTTTCTTTTTTGGTTGGCGGTTAATTTCTTCGGAGGACGTCTGGTATCGGTTTTCATAACGGCTTGCATCATAACCAAAACTGATTCGATAGTCAAGCGTTTGTTGTGCCTTGCGCCCGGCGAACGTGCCGCGCTCACTTCTCTAGCGCGGCGCGGATGTGCCATAATTGAGCGCAACAAATCGTCCCCAACCCAAACGCGCAAATAATTGCGGCAATGGCCTCGGTTTGTTTCAGTTGTGGGGTAAGTCCAGCTATTTCTTCAGCGGCCATTCTTCTAAAGTCCTTCGCGGTCTCGATATCGTCATCAAACTTCTTCGATAATTCCTTGAGATTGACAGGAGATTTTGAATTCTCCGGGTACATCTGGTGAAAAAGCGCTGATGACTCTGAGGACTTTTCGCCAGCCCAGCGCCCAAGCCGCTCCGCTTCATTCTCGTCGGAAACTCGTTTAACCACGCCTGAAACCCCGATTGCAATAGCGATGACGACCAACAAAATCCCGCAAACAGATATGCGTCCCGCTAGCCTTGATAGCCGCGTTGCCTCTTGCGTTCCACCCTTAGATTGCGGCGGCGGGACGCTACGTAGCTTTGGCACGGGTGGTAGTAGAGGCGGAGCGGGCGGCGGCGGGGTGAGAATCGTCTGCAACTTTGGGTCCGGCGGCGGCGGAACAAAAAGAATCGTCTCCAAGCCGCAGTGCGGGCATGCGGCCTTATTGTTCTCTCTGGACAGGCTGGCGGAGTCGAACTGTATGTGCCCGTTGCAGTGCTGGCATGGGCAGGTGATCAAGTCGGGCATAGTTCCGCAATTCAAGACCCGCCAAGCCGTTCTGTCAAAGCAAATTTCTACGTGAGCGACTGATGCTCCTCAGTCCTTGTATCGTATCCGCAGTGTGGGCATTTGAAAGCACCCACATTAACCGGCTCCTTGCAGTCTGGACACCTGGGGCGGTCGTCTATAAACCAGATGATAATCCATCCAACCGGCCCAAGCAAAACCCCCAAGAGAATGCCGAGTGCAACATTGGCGCGCTTTGAGCCAATCAATCCTCCCACCGCTGGGCCAAGAATTAGCCAGATAAATGCCATAACTTTCCTTTGGTGTAGCTGTTGTGATTTAAGACCCAAACGGCGGCGTTGTCAACGCCGCAAAATTTCCATCACCTAACCATTGACAGGCGGACTATCAAATGATACAATTCTGATAGACTTGCGCGACCGTCCATCTGGACGGCCCGCAAATAAGCCCCGCCGGGGGCCGAAACCGAGCGAAATAATGCGACCGATTGGTCGCCCTATATCGCTCGGTTTTTTTTGGGCTGACGCGGGCTGGCAAGTCCGCAACGAAAGAAGAAGAGAATGTGAGGATAAAAAAGGAGCCGTATCGGTGTAACGACACGGCTCGCTAAACTTAACCGCTCCAGCGGGTGGTGGGCAAGTTATGCGTCCATAACGCGCATAACTTTAGCCCACCACCGCGCCGGAGTCAAGTGTAAAAAACAAAAAAGTTCCGAAAGGAGCATTTATGGACAGAAAATCCAAATGCACTCCCGGTGCTGATAGGCTTCGCTTTGCCCTTATCTACGCCCCAAAGGTGACGAAACGCCTCTTCCAACAGAGGCCGGTCAACCAGAGGGTTGCGCGGATAAGCACGATGAAACAGATCATGCGTAGGTAGTGCCAAGACAAGGAACTCCGCGCCCCGCCCGTTGACGGATGGGGCGCGGTTTCCGCTTGCTAAACCCAGCTTGCCGGGTTACTATGGCGGCATGACACAAGACATGAAGAATTACGCTTCCGCCTTCGCCCGCATGGGCGGGCTGACCAAGTCCCCCGCAAGGGCCGCCGCCAGCCGCGCCAACGGCAAGCTCGGCGGTCGCCCGCGCAAGCCAGCCGCGCAAGCCCGGAAACAGGCCGCCAAGAGCGCCTAATCCGCCCCGCCGTGACGGGCCGCAGAAAGGCGCATTTTTCACTTGCATAACCTAGCTTGCTAGGTTATATTGCTCCATGCAAACAAAGTTAGACCAAGACGATTTGAACCTGATGACGCTCGCGCAGCAGTACAGCGACGAGGGCAACGCCCGCGCCCTGCTTGAGTCCTTGCGCTGGCCGGACGGCCCGGTCTGCCCGCACTGCAAGTGCGACGACGTTTACAAGCTCACACCGAAGGCGAAAGCCGCTCCGCTGCCGGACGCACCGAAGCCGCGCAAGGTTCGGGAGGGCCTATACTGCTGCGCCGCCTGCCGGGAGCAGTTCACGGTCACGGTTGGCACAATCTTCGAGGGCAGCCACATCCCAATCTCCAAGTGGATAATGGCGTGGTTCCTCATGTGCTCAAGCAAGAAGAGCATCAGCGCCCACCAGTTGCACCGGATGCTCAAAATCACTTACAAGAGCGCGTGGTTCATGGCGCACAGAATCCGCTACGCTATGGGGCCGCACGGCATGGCCGTGGAAAAGCTCAACGGCACAGTCGAGGTGGACGAAACCTACGTCGGCGGCAAGGGCGACACCAGAACTAAGTCGGCCCGCAAGACGCCGGTGGTTGCCCTGATTGAGCGCGGCGGGCGGATGCGGGCGAACGTCGTCACGAACGTCACGCAGTTGACCATGAACGCACTGATAAACGCGACTGTGAACAAGGGCGCGGTGGTCAACACGGACGAGTCCGGTGTCTATCGGAGGCAGCTAAAAGCCTTCGCCGGTCACGACACCGTGAACCATTCCGCCAAGAAGTACGCGCTCAGGATGCCGGGCAATGGCAGGCTGGCGCACATAAACACCTGCGAGAGCTTCTTCAGCCTGCTCAAGCGCGGCGTCTATGGCGCTTGGCATCACGTCAGCCGACAGCACCTCCCGAAGTACACGGACGAGTTCGCCTTCCGATGGAACAACCGCCGCATATCGGACGGCGCTCGGTTCGTCAAGGGCATCGAAGGCGCGGAAGGCAAGCGGCTCACATACCAGCAAGCGATTTGAATATCCCGCCTTGCGCGGGCGCAGGACTGCCTTGTGAAACCCGGCGCAGTCCGCTATGGTTGGGGAAGGAAACGACACCGTGAAAAAACAAAAGCCAGCAAAGAAGCCGCAGCCGAAGGAGCCGCCGGTCAACGTCAAAGGCGTCGGGTTTGAGGAGGGACTGCGCATCATGCTCAACGCGCCGCCGTTACGCGGATCGGCAAAGCAGAGGAAGCGAAGTTGATATTATCAGCCATGCTCCAGCGTAAGCCCTAGCATTGATTCCGCCGTGCCGCTGCCAGTCAGGACCAACAACGCATTTTCAGGCTCTACCATACTCCCGCTTGCTTTTAATGCGATGGAGATCTTTCCAAAAAGCATCATGTCGAGCACGCCTCCGTGTGGATTCCGAGCGCCCAGGCAGACCATATTTGATGTTCCGACAATCGCCGCAAAACGCACCAAGTGCGACGGCTTCAACGATTCCACCTTATACGTTTTTACCCGCTGCCCAACTACTGCCGCCAACTCCACTTCCGATGGAAATGTAATGTATTTTATAGCACTATCTGGCGTCACTGACTCGATAAAAAGTTCAACATTATCAATGTCCTTGTTCTTGGAGGTGTTCCAAACTTCAACCAACGCTTGCCACTGCTGGTTTTTTGAAGAAAGATGAACCACTTGGGTAATAAGTTGTATGCGTAATTTTGGCTGCTCGTCTTTTTCCTTTTGAAGTCCCTCGACCAGTCCCTTTGTATTTTCTGCTTCCGTGGCGAGCTTTTTATGCAGACGCGCCGGGGCTGTGATAATATACCACCCAAAGACGAGCACTAGTACCGTTGCATAAGCCAAGACCAGACAAAGAAACCCGCCAAAAATATGCTGCATGGAGACTTCTTTTTGTTCGCCGCCTTGAAATAACAGCCAATAATACAATGCGGCTACCGGCGCGCTGCACACTGCCGGAATGACCTTATGGACAACGAGAACCTGCCGTCTAAACTCCTGCCAGCCATCGGATAGAACGGATTTAGTGTAGCTCTGTGCCATTCGATGATCTTCTGCTTTTCAAGCCAGCCGTCAAGCCGAGATTTCTCGGCGCGGCTAAAACCGCTAGTGCGGTGCGCGGCGGGGCGGCGGGAAGCGGTCATGGGAGCGGCGGGTTGGGGGCTGGCTGGCGGTGGGCGTATGTTGCAAATGGTTGACATGAAAGCAGTTACGCGGTCAAAGAATCTGCGTTTGCAAACTATATAATCCCGAATGCCCTTGTCCCCACAAATTATGGTTGCATTACCAATGGGCTGGTTGCATATTGGAGGATGAATGACGTTCCTGGCACCAACGTGGCTGCGGATTCCAGTGGCAATTCAAACACGCTGACGCTTTATCCGTCGAACAACCCTCCGACGTTTGGGTCGGGATATTTGACATTCAACGGAAGCAACCAATACGGCCAGGCTCTAAGCGCTGGATTTACCAACCTCGACGAACACGACATGACCATCTGCGCCTGGATAAACAAGACGGGCATTACCCAGAAGGGCATCCTCAGTAAATACGCTCCCTTAGATAACCCAAATGGTTACGAGGGCTGGCTATTCCAAGTTGCAAGCACTGATGAATTGGATTGGTATATAGGACACGGCACGAATTTAACGGACAACTCCCCTGGGAAAATCCCCTTGGGCCAATGGACCTTTGTGAGCATAGTGTGGCAGTATTATTACGGTAGCTTGTCGAACCAAGTCACCTATTATATTAACGGGATACCGGATGGACCTTTCACAACCAGCGGCGTCCAAGGTTCCAGCGGAACAACACCGTTGCAAGTGGGCACCATATGGGGAACCAACAGTTATGATTTTGACGGTTCTATGCATGATGTGGCCATCTACAATCGCGCGTTGTCGAGTAATGCCGTCGCCGTCAACTATCTAAGCACTGAGTTCGTAACAACCGTGCCTAAACCTGATTTGCTTTATTTCAAGATGACTGAATATGGCCAGACGAACCTCCCGCTAGTTCTCAGCAACAGCGCAAAGGCCGGTATTGCCAACGGTACAGTCTGGAACACGAACGATCACATACTCGCGCTCCCTGACTGGACGAACAACCCTGGCGGCTATCTATCAGCAATTCACTTGCACGGTACCAATGTTACCCGCATTGACACGGGTGATTCAACCAATTTCAATTTCACGACGAATCCATTCACGATCAACGTTTGGCTGGGTTCATACGGCAACGGGTACTATTTGCTGGGGAATGATATTATTAGCAATAACGGATGGTATTTGAAAGAGGCTCCGGGCAGTTATGACCTCATCTTCGGCGGTGAAACAAATAGTGGCGACTATGGCATTGAGACGACGAACGGACCAGGAAACTGGGGCCACCCAACGAATTGGCTGGGGGAGTGGTATATGATCACGATCACCTACGATGGTACCAACACCCCATTTATTTACCAAAATGCCGCACTTCAGGCCACGAGCGGGACCTTTAAGAGTCCGGCATCCAGTGCGGCCAACCTAATTGTCGGCCACGAAGCCGGTTCCGACGGCAATAACGATTACGATGGTGATATGTGGCTCCCTCAAATATGGGGGAGTAATTTGTCTCCGAGTGATATCGCTAATCTCTTTCACCAGCAGAAATTTGGTATCCCCTGGCCATGAGGCTCTTGATTCGTGTTTTCCATGTCGTGATTCGTATGAACAAACCAACAAAATCGGCCACAAGGACAACCCGTGCGATTCTGTGCCTTTTCCCTCTGGTTTTCCCTGCCTTGGTGAGCGCGCAACAGGAATTTTATGCTGCGCCTTATGTTTACCAGACAAATGCCGATGGGTCCGCAACCCTGACAGGATACACTGGGCCTGGTGGATCAGTGGTAGTTCCGACGAGCATCAGCAGCCTCCCCGTGACCGGACTTTACAACACCTTTGCGGCCGTGCCGTGGTTTCCAAATGTCACTCTCACCAACGTGACGATCCCCAGCAGCGTGCTTAGTATTGGAGATGGTGCTTTCTATTGTTGCGCGTCGCTGACCAACATCACAATTCCGTCCAGCGTCACCAACATTGGTTATGGCGCATTTCAAGACTGCGCCGCTTTGAGCGCCATTACAATTCCGGCAAGCGTGACGAGCATCACAGATTGGGCGTTCGCGGACTGCTCCAGCCTGTCGGCGGTCACGATTCCCGGCAACGTCGCGAGCATAGGAGACTCAGCCTTTCAGGGTTGCGCGAGCCTCACAAATGTGGCGTTTAGTAGCGGCCTCACGAACATCGGGGAATATGCATTTGCCTATGACGAGCTACTGAACAACGTGGTGATTCCCAACGGTGTGATGAATCTTGCCGGATTCCCTTACTGTACGGCTCTGACGAACGTCACGATTCCCGAGAGCGTCATCAACATCGAGGACGATGCGTTTCTGGGATGCACTAAGTTGGCAAACGCCGCGATTCCGGGGACCGTCACGAACATAGGAAATTATGCTTTCGAAGGCAGCAGCGGCTTAACGAGCATCACGATTGCCGGCAGCGTCGGGAACTATGCTTTCGCATATTGCACAAGCCTGACAAATGCCACGTTATCCAATGGCGTTGGGAGTATCGGGGATTATGCGTTTTGTGAGTGTGGCGGCCTGACCAGCATAGTAATCCCCGGCAGCGTCAACTCTATTGGCGTTGGTTCTTTTTCATTTACCAGTTTGACCAATCTCACCATGTCAAATGGCGTCTCGGTAATCGGAGGTGTTGCATTCTGCGAATGTGGACTTCTTACGAGCGTCACCATTCCGCCCAGCGTCCAGAGCATCGGAGAGCAGGCATTCTGGGACTGTAACAAACTGACAAACGTCTTTTTCCAGGGCAACGCCCCTGCCTCACCCGGAGATGCTGAGAATGGGGGGATAGTTCCATTTTTACCCCCTGCGATCTGCTATTATTTGCCCGGCACCACAGGCTGGTCGAACACATATCATGAAGTTCCGGCTGTTCTGTGGAATCCGCTGATCCAAACAGGCAACGGCCACTTTGGCGTGCAGAACAATCAATTCGGATTCGACATCACCGGCACCCCCGCCATCCCCATCGTGGTTGAAGCCACCACAAACCTCGCCAATCCTGTTTGGACTCCGCTGACGAACGTGACCCTCACCAACGGCCTGTTCCATTTCACCGAACCCACGCAGCCCAACACCCCCAGCCGCTACTACCGCATCGGCTCACCCTGACTCGCACAAATTTCAGGGGCGCACGGCAGATTTAGGGAAGTCCTGCCCATGAACCGCATGGGAACCTCCTCTCCCCGGCCCTCCCCTCCACAAGTGTGTGGAGGGGAGGGAGAAGATGTGCGGCACAGTACAAATTTCTTCACGGCAGGGCGGTTCCCGATTCGGAATCGGGACGCCCAAGAATTGCAGCGCTACATGCCGTCACAATGTAGCGGGTCGGCAAGTTGTAAGTCGTTGATAGTCAACAGGTGTAGCGGTGTAGCGGGTGTTACGCCGATTTCCCCCCCGCGCAAGGCCGGTCGCCGCCGTTGGCACGTCCGCCATCGCCCTGGGCTGGACACGTGTAACGGCATGTAACGGTTATGTAACGGGTCGAAATGCGCCGTTTCTCATAGGTAATGTAACGGTGTAACGGGTGTGCCACCGGTTTTCCCCCGGCGCAACGCCGGCAGCAGCCGTTGGCATCTCCACCACCGCCCTGTGCCGCACCCGTGTAACGGCATGTAACGGGTATGTAACGGGTCGAAAAGCGTCGCTTCTCATAGGTAATGTAACGGTGTAACGGGTGTGCCGCCGGTTTCCCCCCGGCGCAGCCCGGTCGCTGTAGTCCTGTGGTCCGTAGTGCCGTGGTCTCTTGGTGCCGCCCGCCTTCCCGGTCACGATTCTTGTCCTGCGCCCCAAGCAAACCGAAATGGGGGAAGACCTTGACCTGAAATGTCAAAAGGTCGAAGATAGGGGTAAGCGAACAACTCATGAACGTGAAAATACTGCGTGCCAGTCTCCTTTTGTTGCCCCTTGCATTGCTCCCGTCAGCGAGGTCGGCCGACCTGCCCGGCGCTCAGTTTTACAACGTGCGCGCCTTCGGAGCGGCGGCCGACGGCAAGACGCTGGACAGTCCGGGCATCAACAAGGCAATTGAGGCCTGCGCGGAAGCGGGAGGGGGGACGGTGTATCTGCCCGCCGGCATTTATTTGAGCGGCTCGATTCACATGAAGAGCAACATCCGCCTGCTGATTGACGCGGGAGCGACAATCCTGGGCGCGCCGCAAAATATGAATGCTTATGATCCGGAGGAACCGTTTGCCGGCCCGGCATATCAGGATGGCGGCCACACCTATTTCCACAACAGCCTGATTTGGGGCGAGAACCTCACCAACGTCTCCATCACCGGCCAGGGGATCATCAACGGCGGCGGATTGGACGTCAACGATGGCAGCGAGGACCGGGTGTCCGGCTTCTCGGATTTCGGCAGAGGGGCCATGCCTGCCCCCTCCATGGTCACTCCCGGGGCGCGGTTGGGCAACAAAGCCATTGCCTTGAAACTCTGCCGCAACGTCCTCCTGCGCGACATAACAATTCTTCACGGCGGACATTTTGCCATTATTGTTACCGGCTGCGACAACACGACGATTGACAATGTAACGCTGGACACCGATCGCGACGGAATGGACATTGACTGTTGCCGCAACACAATGGTTTCCAACTGCCGGGTCAATTCACCGCGCGATGACGGCATTTGCCCCAAGAGCAGCTTCGCCCTGGGACGGAATGTGATTACTGAGAACCTCACCATCGTCAATTGCCAGGTTTCCGGTTTTACGGAAGGCTCGCTCGTGGATGGGACCATGCGGGGCGGCGGCGGCACGGGCCGCATCAAATTGGGGACCGAAGCCAACGGCGGCTTTCGCAATGTGACCATCGCCAACTGCACCTTCCGCGCCTGTCACGGTCTGGCGCTGGAAGAGGTGGACGGAGGCATCCTGGAGAACATCACGATCAACAACATCTCGATGATGGACGTGGCGGGCTACCCCATTTACATCACCACGGGCAAGAGAAACCGCAGGCCGAACGTCACGCAACCCAGCCGGCTCAGGAACATATTGATCTCGGACGTTGTGGCGACGGGCGTTGCCAGGGCGAGCGGCATTCAGATCGCCGGCCTGCCGGAACAACCCATTGAAGGGGTGCGGTTGGAGAATATCCGAATCCAGTTCAGAGGCGGTGGCACCCAGGCCAACGCCGCCGCGATGCCGCCGGAGCTGGGCACTGGTTACCCCGAACCGCGCGGCACCATGCCCGGCTACGCGCTTTTCGCCCGGCACGTCAAGGGCCTGGAATTGGCGAACATCACGGTGGGTTTTGACGCCGAAGATATGCGCCCGGCCCTGGTGGGCGTGGACCTCGACGGCGTCGAGATTGACAACCTGAAAGCGCAATTGTCCGCCGGCGTTCCCGCCGCACGATGGGAAAATGTCAAGGGGTTGACCGTGCGCAACTCGCCGGGGCTGTCAGCGGCTGACGCCAAGTAGTTGGTCCGTCTTGCAAGTCCACGTTCTCCAGTTGTTCGTTTGTGTCAATTCGCCGCTCAACCGGCCACTGTTCCAGGGCTTGCCTGTCAGCCAGCCAGCGTTTCATTTTTCTGACCAAGAGCTGTGGGCAGTCTTTGGGATTACATTTTCAAGGCGCGCTGGCGGTATGCCTCGTCGGGACGGTCGGCAATGCGCTCAATGTTCTCATTGGAGATGAATACGGTGCCGCCAAGAGCGGCGGCGCCCATGAAGATTTTGGCCGCTTTCTCAGCCATGAGCATGGCGGAAAGAACGGATTGCCATGTGGCGCCAAGGGTGATGAGGCCGTGGTTTTGCATGAGAATAACCCGGGGCGGGCGCTCTCGCCCGCGAATGAACGCCTCGGTCTCGCGGCGGATGGCCTGTGCCAGTTTCAGGCCGGGATCGGTGTAGGGGACGAACACTGAGGCTGGGCCGCAACAAACGACTTCGTCGGGAAACATGCGATGTTCGCTGAAATCTTTCGCACGGGGCGAGCAGAGGATCTGGTTGACAGTGGTTGCGTGGGTGTGGCCAGCGAAATTGATGCCGGGGAGCGACAGCAGCCATGCATGGAAGATGGCTTCGACGGAAGGTTTGTTCGCTGCGGGATCAACACGGGCCGCCAGCAGCGTGTCGTCAACCTGCTGGTCGGACAAGTTCTCAGTTTCCAGGATTGGCAGCAGTGCGGAGAAACGGCACTGGACAACGCCGTCCTCCTGGAGAGTGCCAAGGCAGGCACCGCTGGCTTTGACCAGAAAGGTGTCATCACCCAGGCGCGCAGAGGTGTTGCCTTCGCCGAGAATGGCCAGGCCGCGGTCTTCGCGGCCCAGGTGGTGGGAAAGGGTGAGGAGGTCTTGCAGGATGGGATTTTGCATATTGGTTAGTGCTGTGACACGGAAGTTCTGAGACATGCAGTCGGCGAGACGCCGGGCACGGCGGGCAAAGACGCCCGCGTTCCCAACAAATGGCAACTGTGTTTCAATTTGATCTTGGCAATAATATCGCCGGACGCGACCCCGTCGGTCAAGCCGCGCAATTGATCCTCTTTTACCGAGTCCGGTTTGCGTCCAAGCTCCGCAAAGAACTCATTCTTGGCAGGAAGCGTGGTGAAATTGTTCGCGGCTCATTGGCTCAAACGGTTGACAAATATTCCAACGACCGACAGCATTGCGAATACCCAAAATGAACACCGAGCCATTCAAAGACAAACCAAAAAACATCGAGCAAGCCTACCAACTCGCCAAAGTGCGTTATCTCGAGTGTGCCGTGGATACCGAAAAAGCTCTCAAAGAACTGGCCCGGGTGCCGATTTCACTTCACTGCTGGCAGGGCGATGACGTCGGCGGCTTTGAGAATTTCGGCGGCACGCTGGGCGGCGGGCTTGTCGCCACCGGCAATTATCCCGGCAAGGCCCGCACCCCGGACGAACTCCGCGCTGATTTGGAAAAAGCGTATTCACTTATTCCCGGCCGGCACCGCCTGAACCTGCACGCCTTCTACGGCGAGTTCGGCGGCAAGAAAGTGGACCGCGATGAAATCGCCCCGGAACACTTCCAGAACTGGATTTCGTGGGCGAAGAAAAACGGCCTGGGCCTGGATTTTAACCCGACCTGCTTCTCTCATCCGAAAGCCGCCGACGGCTTCACCCTCTCGCATCGCGACAAGGGCATCCGCCAATTTTGGATCGGGCATTGCATCCGCTGCCGTGAAATCGGCGCCGCGATGGGAAAGGCTCTCGGCACACCCTGCGTCACCAACGTCTGGGTGCCCGACGGCATGAAGGACACGCCCGCCGACCGCACCGGGCCGCGCGCCCGCCTGGCCGAATCGCTCGACGCGGTTTTCAAAACGCCCATTTCGCCAAAACTGAACCTGGATTCAGTCGAACCGAAATTGTTCGGCATCGGCAGCGAAAGCTATGTGGCCGGTTCGCATGAGTTCTATCTTGGCTACGCGATCACCCGCAAAAAGCTGCTTTGCCTCGACGCCGGTCATTATCATCCGACCGAAAGCATCGCGGACAAGATTTCCAGCGTGCTCCAGTTTATGCCCGAGATCTTGCTGCACGTCAGCCGAGGCGTGCGCTGGGACAGTGATCATGTGGTGATTTTGAACGATGACCTCCTGGCCATCGCGCGAGAAATCGTGGCGAGCGGATTTGCTCGCCGCGTTCACATCGGCCTGGATTATTTTGACGCGAGCATCAACCGCATCGCCGCGTGGACGATCGGCGCGCGCAACATGCTCCGGGCTTTGCTCATCGCGATGCTTGAACCGCCGGCCATCAAGGCTGCGGAGGCGCGGGGCGATTTCACCTCGCGCCTGGCGTTGCAGGAAGAAGCCAGAACGATGCCTTTTGGGGCCGTCTGGGATTATTACTGCGAAAACAAAGACGTGCCCGCCGGCGAGAATTGGCTGGCGGAGGTGAAGCGCTACGAAAAGGACGTTTTAAGCAGGCGCGGCTGAAGCCTTGTTTCAATCTGCCGAAGCAATCAACTAAACCCATCCCCCACTCAAGCCGAGATGAAACCAAACCGCAGCCCGTATTTGTTTCCATTTCTCATGGTCGCCTCCCTGTTCTTCATTTGGGGGTTTTGTCATTCCATGCTGGACGTGCTGAACAGGCACTTTCAAAACACCCTGCACGTGAGCAAGACGGAATCGGGCCTCATTCAGACCTCCGTCTTCCTGGCGTATTTGCTGATGGCATTTCCCGCGGCGTTGATGATTCGTCGCATCGGCTTCCAGCGGGGCATTCTGGTGGGGTTGGTGGTGCTGGCCGCCGGCGCATTTCTGTTTATCCCCGCCGGGCTGGTTTTCAAGACGTTCTGGGGGTTTCTGCTCGCGCTGTCTGTTCTCTCCACCGGTCTGGCATGCATTGAAACCGCCGCAAATCCCTACGTCACGGTCCTCGGCCCAAAGGACGGCGCAGCAGGACGGCTGTCGGTTGCACAGGCGTTCAACTCCTGCGCCTACATTGTCGCACCCACGGTAGGCGGCCTGCTCCTCTTCGGCCAGAAAGTGGATCCCGATGCGCCCGTGGATTTCCACACCCTCATCCTTCCCTACGCCGTCCTGGGTTGCGTGGTGCTTGTCATCTTTGGGGTCTTCGCTTTCATCAAATTGCCGGGCGTCGAGGACGGCGGCGCCAAATCCGAAGTAGCTGCTGATACCATCACCTACAAAGCCCCCTTGTCCAGACAGCCGCATTTTGTCTGGGGCGTCTTCACCCAGTTCCTTTATATCGTCGCGCAAATAGGGATTAACGCGTTTGCCATAAACTACATCCTGGAAAATGCCATCGTCAAAGACGCATCCGGGGTGACGTCGAAGGCTCCGCTCTTTGCCTGGTACGAGTCCTTTACGCGCGCCACCACTCCCGACCAGACTGCGGCCTATGTCGTCACCTTCGCCATGGTTCTCTATGCGATCGGACGTTTCAGCGGGGCGTCCATAGCGCGCATCATCAAACCCAACCTCATGCTCGCGCTCTACGGGATCGCCAACTGCATCGTCATCCTGCTGGCGAATGCCGACATCAGAATGGTATCCTGGATGATCCTCCCCCTGTGCTGGTTCTTCATGTCCATTATGTTCCCGTTCACCTTCGCGATGAGCCTGCACAACCTCGGTCCGCAGACCAAAATCGCCGCCTCGTACCACGTGATGGCTGTTGGTGCCGCAGGCTCAATTTCAGCAGTGATGATGGGTTGGCTTTGGGATTCCTACCATAGCGTCGGGATTTCCTTTGCTCTCCCGTTAATTGGCTTCATCGCGACGACGATTTACGGTCTGGCTTACCCACGCCTGCTGAAGCTGTCCGAAAAGGCAGTGTGAGCCTCAAATAGACATAAGTGCAATCTTCGCGGCAATGATCTAACCTCCGCAGCAATGAAAAATGATCCGATTTATTTTAGGGTGATTTGTTTGTGCGCGGCGCTTGCGTGCGCCTCCCCGGCGGCGTTCGCCCAACCCGCCCCGCCCGCCGATCGCGGGCCGGCTTCGCTCAGACAACTCCAGCCCAATTATCCAGTACCTTACGCGCCGGCCTCAGTGGCGCAGATCACCGCGGTGCTGGGCCGGATCGTGGATTATCTGGATGCCGCCACCCCAATCCAGGTGGTCAACGCTCAAACTCAGGAGCGGGTCGCCGACCTCACCCATCTTCCCCCGCGGGTGGCAATCACGCCGGGAGACTTTCAACTGGTCAGCTACGAATGGGGGGTCACTTATGCCGGCATGCTTCTTGCCGGCGACGTGACGGGCGACGCGCGGTTCAAGGACTATGCCTCGAAACGTCTGGAGGCGCTGGGCCTGATCGCCGGTCATATTCAAGCCACGCCCGCCTCCGAAAGGGGCCCGTCCAATCCCCTGAGGCCCCTGCTCGAACCGGCGTCGCTGGACGATTGCGGCGCGATGTCGGCCGCGTTCCTCAAAGCTCAACAGGCCGGCGTGGGCGGCAATTTGCCGCCGCTGATTGACATCGGACTTGACTACGTCAGTTCCAAACAACACCGGCTTCCGGACGGCACGCTCGCCCGCAACACTCCGATGCCCGACACCGTCTGGCTGGACGACGATTACATGAGCGTGTCGGCTCTGGCCCAGATGGGGCGCCTGACCGGCGACCGGAAGTACACCGACGACGCGGCGAAGCAGGTCTTGCAATTTGCGCAGGTCCTGTTTGTCAAAGAAAAGGGTCTTTACTTCCACGGGTGGGTGGAAGGGATGCAGCAGCATCCCCGTTTCTACTGGGGCCGCGCCAACGGATGGGCGGCGATGGCCGAGGTCGAACTGTTGTCGGTGCTGCCGAAAGATCATCCCGCGTTCGCCCCGACGCTGGATTTGTTGCGCGAACATATCCGCGGATTGGCAGAGACGCAGGGAACCAAGGGGCTTTGGCATCAACTCTTGGACCGACCGGAGACTTATGAGGAGACGTCCGCCAGCGCCATGTTTGTCTTCGCCGCCGCCCGCGCCATCAACCGCGGCTGGATTGACTCCCGCGCCTACGGGCCAATGGTGTCGCTCGGCTGGAACGCGCTCGCGCAAAAAGTCACCCCCCGCGGCCAGGTCGAGGGCACTTGCGTTGGCACCGGCCTGGGGTGGGACCCGACGTGGTACGCCAGCCGTCCCACGAGTGTCTATGCCGCGCACGGTTACGGCCCGATTCTATTGGCTGGCGCGGAGATGATCGTATTGCGAAAAGGCAAATGAGCCGGCGCGACTTGAGCAGGGCTTTGCAAAGGAGAAGCAAACGCCGAACCCTGCCGCCATGAACTTGTTTCTCAACGCGCCTGCCAGCCGCCGTCAATGGTCAGGATGGTGCCGTTCAGGTAATCGGAATCTGGGGAAGCCAGAAACAGGCAGCCGCCGGCAATGTCAGCAGGCTCTCCCCAGCGGCCTTCGGGAATGCGATCCAAAATGGCTTGGTTGCGTTTGGGGTCTTCGCGCAAGGGCCGTGTGTTCTCGGTGGCGATGTAGCCTGGGGCGATGGCATTGACGTTGATGCGCTCTTTGGCCCATTCATTGGCCAGAGCCTTGGTAAGACCGGCAATGCCGTGTTTGCTGGCGGTGTAGGCAGGCACGAAGAGGCCCCCTTGAAAGGATAGCATGGAAGCTATGTTCACAATCTTCAAGCGGGCGCCGGAGGGGGACTTCTCGCGCCCCCCATTCATCCACCAGCGCGCCGCTGCTTGCGCCAGGAAAAATGGCGCGCTCAAGTTGATCTGAAGCACTGCGTTCCAGTCCGCCTCGGAGAAATCCACCGCGGGAGCGCGCCGAATGATGCCGGCGTTATTGATGATTGCGTCAATCCGACCGGCCTTTTGCAAAACCGCTGCCACGACCTCGGCCGCCTCCTTTTGCCTCCCCTGGCCCAGGTCGGCGATGACAGAAATATATTCGCCGCCAGCGTCGCGGCATTGGACGGCGGTCTGGCTTGGCCCGCCGCGCTCCACGCCGACAACCATGGCGCCTTCGTGGGCGAAGGCGACGGCGTAGCCCCGCCCAAGACCACGGCTGGCACCGGTGATAAGAATGACTTTGTTGGCGAATCGTCTCATGGGCGGTGGGGCTTGGATATTGTTCAGCGCAAATCACCAGGCTTCACAGGATCCACGTCGTCGAAGTTTTGATTCTCGCCGGCCATGCCCCAAATAAACTTATAATTGCCGGAACCGCAGCCGGCATGAATGGACCACGATGGTGACAGCGCCGCCTGCTCATTCTGAATGAACAGGTGCCGCGTGGCCGCAGGCTCGCCCAGGAAGTGAACCAGCACTTGCTCGCCCAAATCGAAATAAAAGTAGATCTCGGTCCGCCGGTGGTGGGTGTGCGGCGGGAATGTGTTCCAGACACTGCCCTCCGCCAGCTCCGTATAACCCATCACGAGCTGGCAACTGCGAATACCGCCTGGGTGAATGTATTTGCGGATGACTCGCTGGTTGGCGCCGGCCTGGCTGCCCGGCGTCGCCGTCGCGGCTTCGGCGCGGGTGATCACCGCCGATGGAAAAGCGGCGTGGGCGGGACAACTGAGAAAGAAAAACTTGGCGGGCCTGTCCGGATCCTTGCTTTCGAAGGCCACGTTTTGCGCGCCGGCGCCGACATAAGCGCAAGCCAGCGAATCCACCGCCAGGGTCTTGCCGTCAATGTGGACAGCACCCGGGCCACCCGTGTTGATTGCGCCCAACTCGCGTTGTTCCTGGAAAAAAAGACGTCCGGTTTCCCGATGGTTCGGCAAATCAACAAGTTTCCCCAATGGCACAATTCCGCCGACCACCAGCCGGTCCAAGTCAGTAAAAACGCCGTTGACTTCACCCGGTGAGAAGAGGCCACGCAGGAGAAAGGCGTCGCGCAATTCTTCGGTGGTCATTCGTCCAGCTTCAGAAGGACTGGGCATTCGGCGGATCGTGTTCTGGATCATCGCGCTGGACTCTACTTATCCGCTGCGGCTTTTTCAATTGAATTTCCCGCGCGCTCCGCGTCACATTACACCGGTTCATTCCAAAAGAAATGCGCGCTCTATGAAATCCATTGTTTCCCATCATCCCCTTCGCCGCAGCCTTGCCTTCGTCGCGGCAGTAGGCGGTTGTTGCGCCGGTTGCTGGTTACAGGCGGCCGGCGACTCCTCCATTACGCCAAAGGCGGTCCTGAATTCGATGGAGCATGTGGCGGACTGGCAGCTTGCCAACCCCGCCGCTCATGGGCCGACGGATTGGACTTCCGCGGCGGGCGACGCTGGCTTCATAGCGCTGGCAGGCATTTCGGGCAATCCCAAATACCGCGAGGCCATGCTGGCCGCCGGCGAAAACAGCCAGTGGCAGCCAGGCGCGCGGATGTACCACGCCGACGATCAGTGCATAGGTCAAACCTATACTGAGCTTTATCTCCTCTACCGCGAACCGCGCATGATCAAACCGTTGCGCGAGCGTTTCGATGCGATTTTGGCCAAACCGACAGCAGTGCAGAGTCTGGCTCTTGGCAATCCAAACGCCACGGAAAATTGGTCCTGGTGCGATGCGCTTTTCATGGGGCCGCCGTGCTGGCTCCGCTTGTACGCCGCCACGGACGATGAGCGCTACATGAATTTTGCCGTGACGAATTGGTGGCGCACGGCGGATTATCTATATGACAAAGAGGAGCATCTGTTCTTCCGCGACAGCACCTATTTTCAAAAAAGGGAGGCCAACGGAAAAAAAGTCTTTTGGAGCAGGGGCAACGGATGGGTCATGGCGGGATTGGTGCGCGTACTGCAATACCTTCCAATGAACCATCCCGAGCGTCCGCGTTTCGAGACGATGTTCAAGGAGATGGCCGTGAAAATCCTGAGTTGTCAGCAACAAGATGGACTCTGGCACGCCAGCCTGCTCGACCTGGCAGCTTATCCGCAGAAGGAAACCAGCGGCTCCGGTTTTTTCACCTACGCGCTGGCCTGGGGCGTGAACCAGGGATTGCTTGAGAAGACAGTTTTCCAACCCGCCGTCGAGAAAGCGTGGAGGGCGCTCAACGGCTGTGTGGAGGCGGACGGAAAGCTGACGCATGTCCAGCCGGTCGGGGCGGATCCAAGAGCATTTGCGGAAACCGCCACCGACATTTTCGGCGTGGGCGCTTATTTGCTGGCCGGGAGCGAACTTTATCGCATGGCGGTATTGGAAGCAGCCGGGGCGAGGGTGGTCAAGGTCACCAATCCATCGAGCTTCCGGCGCGATTGCGAAACCGTTGAGTCTGTCCAGGGAATGTTTCCCATTCTCAATGCCCTCCTGCCATTCAAAGGTTATGCGGTCATGGATGGTGTTTCTTCACGAATTTTGGATTCCCAACGTTACAATGTGGAGCGGATAGGAACTTCAGACTCAATGTTGGACAGATTGGTTTTCCAGGTTGACCTCGCGCCGGGCGAAACACGTCAATACTATATAATTGGCGCGGGGGCTTTGCCCGCCACGCCTCAACCCCTCATCAAGACCTTCGCCCGCTACGTGCCGGAGCGTTATGACGATTTTGCCTGGGAGAGCGACCGCATCGCGCATCGCATCTACGGCCAGGCGCTGATCAAGGCCGAGGGCACAATTACCAGCGGGCCGGATGTGTGGATCAAACGCCATCGCAACCTGATCATTGACAAAATGTACCAGACAAAACAATACCATGTGGACAGCGGGGACGAGATGGACGATTACCGCGTGGGCAACGGGGGCGCCGGCTGCGGCGGCTCGTGCATCTGGGACGGGGCGAAGCGCTATATATCGAGCAATTACCGCAATTGGAAACTCATCACTACCGGGCCGATCCGCTCGGAATTTGAATTGACGTACGACGCCTGGGACGCCGATGCGGCAGGCCGGAAAGTGGCCATGACCGAGCGCATCAGCATTGACGCCAATTCCTATTTCAGCCACATGCAAACCGTCTTCACCAGCCCTGATCCATCGCCGCTCACCATTGCAGTCGGCCTGTCCGAGCGCCCCGGCCACGAAAAAGCCACCCTCGACTTGCAAGCGGCCTGGGTTTCCTATTGGCAGCCTGTGGACGGGCCTAAAGGCACCATCGGGGTTGCCATCATTCTCAAGCCAGGCAGCATCACCTCCTTCACCAATGACAATCCCAATCTGCCCCAGAGCGCCTTTGAGCCGCTGACCAAACCCTCTGTGGAAGGCGCGCCACCGATCCGCAACATGCTCGCCGTGACCCGGGCCGAGGTGGGCAAGCCGCTCGACTATTATTTTGGGGCCTGTTGGGATCGCAGCGGAGATTTCACCAATGCCGTTGAATGGGAAAACTACACCAGGCAATTCGCCGCTCGCCGCGCCCAGCCGCTTGTCCTTGCCGTCGCCGACAAGTAAATATTCAAGTAATTGAGGCTATGCCTGAATCTCTCCAAAAAGCATCGTCCGCCATGAAACACGGCATGTCCGGCAGTTCCCGTCGCGTAATCATCCCCTTCCTCGCCTTGCTTGCGGTTTTTGCGGCCCTTTGGCCGTGCCGCCAGGTGGCCTGCGCCGAGGCCGCCGCCAGCGCCGCCGCATTCCAAGACCCGTTGGGCTGGGCCGCGCCGACGCAGGCCATGCGTCCGTGGACCCGCTGGTGGTGGATGGGTAGCGCGGTGGACAAGACAAACCTCACCGGCCAGCTTGAAATGTTCCAGAAGGCCGGCATTGGAGGGGTGGAAATCTGCCCCATCTACGGCGCTCACGGCTATGAGGATCTCTTCATTGATTTTCTATCGCCGAAATGGGTGGACATGCTCGCCCGCACCACCAGCGAAGCCAAGCGACTGGGCCTGGGCGTGGACCTGACCACCGGTACCGGCTGGCCCAACGGCGGCCCGCGGGTAACGACAGAAATGGCCTCCGGCAGCGCTGTGATAAAACAGTTCGATGCCGCCTCCTTTGCCTCTTCGATCCCTGTCAGGGGCCGCTTGCAAACCCTCCGCGCTTTTGGTTCTGACGGCAGTCAGATTGACCTGACCGGCATGGTCAACGGCAACCGGCTGAATTGGACGCCGCCCGCTGGAACCTGGCGGCTCTACGGGGTTTGGGAAACCGGCCCGGCGCAGCAGGTCAAGCGCGCCGCTCCCGGCGGCGTGGGCAACGTGCTGGATCCCTTTGCGACTGCGGCAATTGACGCCTACTTGGGTGATTTCAACCAGCATTTCACGGTCTATAAGGGTGACATGCCGCGCTCCTTCTTCCAGGATTCCTACGAGTATTACAACGCGGAATGGACACCGTCATTTTTTGCCGAATTCGCCGCGCGCCGGGGCTACGACCTGCGGGCGCAATTGCCGGCGCTGCTCGGCGAAGGGCCGGCGGATGCGATCTCGCGCGTTACCAGCGATTACCGCGAGACTCTCGCCGATCTTCATTTGGCCTACATCCAGGATTGGACGAAATGGTCGCACAGCCACGGCAGCTTGAGCCGCGATCAGGCCCACGGCTCTCCCACGGATTTGGTGGACGTTTATGCCGCAGCCGACATTCCCGAAACGGAAATGATGCCCTTCGGCGGGCAGGGTGCGGAGAACTATCCCATGAACAAGTTTGCTTCCTCCTCCGCGCACCTCACCGGGAGGACGCTCTCCTCCGCTGAATCCTTTACCTGGCTGACAGACCATTTCCAGACCCCGCTCTCGGAGGTCAAACAGGCGGCGGACTTCCTATTCCTGACCGGCGTAAATCATATTTTTCTGCACGGCATTCCCTACTCGCCGGCCGAAGCGCCGTGGCCGGGCTGGCAGTTTTATGCCGCGGTCAACTTTGGGCCGTATGGCGGTTTGTGGCATGACCTTCCGGAATTCAACGCGTACGCGACCCGCTGCCAGTCGGTGTTGCAAAGCGGCGTTTCGGCCAATGACGTTCTTCTTTACTATAATATCTATGACCAATGGGAAACGCCGGCCCGGAACACCGCCGGAATCATCATTGCCAATCCGTTCCCTGACACTTGCAAGTCAGTCGCCTCGACGCTGCTGAGTCGCGGTTATGCCTTTGACTACCTTTCCGACCGGTTCCTGGCGCAGGCGCGGAGTTTTTCGGGCGTGGTGGAGGTTGGGACGAACAGCCCACAATTTTCAACCATGTCCGCCAATGGGATCTTCACACCGCGCACATGGCGGTTGGGAGTGCAAAAAGCCTGCGGCGGAAATTGGCCCGGAACCATCCTCGTGCCCTCTTGCCACCTGATGCCGTTGGAGAGCCTGGTGAAGTTGGTGGACCTGGCCCAATCCGGCGCGAAAGTTCTGTTTGTCAAGAATTTGCCGTCCGACGTGCCGGGCCTGGCCAATTTGGAAGAGCGCCGTGCCAAGTTCAAGGCGCTGCTCGACCAAGTCAAACTTGAGATAACCGCCGATCCGCTTGTCCAGAAAGCCACAATTGGCAGTGGAGCTTTTCTCGTCAGCGCCGATGTGGATGCGCTCTTGAAACAAACCGATATCAAGCGCGAGCCGATGATGGACGACAGCCTCTGGTTCGTCCGGCGCGCTGACAATCAAGGCTACCAGTATTTTGTCGCCAATCGGAGCGAGAAGGCGGTCAGCAAATGGATAACCCTCGGCACTCCGGCCCAGGCCGCAGTGTTGCTGGACCCCCGTTTCGACAATCGCAGCGGCGTGGCGGCGCTGCATCAAATAGGCGACGGCCGGACGCAAGTTTTTATACAATTGCTCCCGGGCGAATCGCGCATTTTGCGGACCTTTGAGCTGAGAACTGTGACCGGGCCGGACTGGGCCAATATTGAGCCGCCGCAAATTGTTGTCCATGACCCTCAGGCCCTCGGCACACCGTGGGGGCAAGCGCAAGAAGTCACCGGAACCTGGGATGTGAAATTTGTGGAAGGCGGTCCGGAATTGCCCGCGGCGTTCACCACCACGAACCTGGCTTCCTGGACAACCGGCGATGATCCCGAATGCAAACGCTTCGCTGGCACGGCTCGTTACATCATCACCTTTGATCATCCTGTGGAAGTCAAGCACGCCGATTTGATAGGATCGGGCAGTGCGTTGGATTATTACTATCGTGGTGTTGTGCAGGCTCCTGGAAGAGCCGATGATTGGCTCCTGGACTTGGGGAGGGTTTGCGATGCGGCGCGCGTCAAAGTCAACGGGAAAGATGTCGGCGCGGTTTGGTGCGCCCCCTGGCAGATCGCGGTGGGCAAGTTTCTGAAACCGGGCAAGAACGTCCTGGAGATCGAAGTCACCAACTTGGGCCTGAACCGCGTCCGCGACTTGGACATTCGCAAAGTGAATTGGAAGTACTTTTACGATGCCAACGTCAACAGCAAAACCGGCGGCGGGAAATTCGACGCCTCCCGGCTCCCGTTGCGCGACTCCGGCCTCTTCGGCCCCGTTCGCCTCCAGCCCGTCAAGAAAATGGATATGACGCTGCCTCGAACAACGATCGGTCCTCCAAGAACTGCCGCTCCGTAGCCAGACAAGAAAAAGAACCCAACGGGGTATTGGAGTGATGCAGGCATGGCCAATCCAGCCGCCCATGACTCCATCACTGCAGTCAGACCATCACCCCATACAGAGAACCACATTCCTATGTGAATTCCCCCGAAAGGCGCTGGAAATGGTTGCCTAACGGCTGGATTGGCGCAAAATGCGGCATCGAACAGAACGCGCCCATATCGCACCCGGAAGGCCATCCCACTGAAGCCCACATGGCCCGCCTGGTCCTATTTTCGTTCTTGCTGATGTTCATCGCATCGCGCATTACGGTTTATCTGATCATGGCGCGAATGATACCAGACCTCTATTTGCACCTGGGGGGAAACCACATACATCATTTGAATTACGGAATTTTCCTTCTGGTGGCCGTGGGTGCCTTTCTGCTCTTCCGCGATCCGTCAGGAAGGGCTTTGAAAATCTCCGCCGTCGCCTACGGGATTGGACTGGCGCTGACCTTTGACGAGTTTGGCATGTGGGTGCGGTTGGACGGCTCAACTTATTGGCAGCGCGCCAGCATGGATGCCGTCGGGGTGCTGGCGGCGGTGCTGGGTTTGCTGGCCTATGCGCCCGACGTGAAACGGTTGCGTCCCCATCACTGGTGGAGTGCCGCCTTGTTGCTGCTAATAGTGCCGCTGTTTTTCGCGATGATGATAAACTCTTCCAAGTATGCCCAGAAACGGCTTGGCCCCTTGTTCGAGCAGTTGGAGGCCGGCCAGCCAAAATAGCGGCAGCACCGGCTTGCTGCGCCATCTCGGACCGGATTCCTACGGCGAAGATGGAAGCACTGGCGTGGTGGATGTGTCGTGACGGTAGTTCACGTTGAGCAGGTCCAATCGCTTGGCGTGGATCTGTAGCCGGCGTCTGAAGTCATCCCAATTGCGCGACTCCTTCGGCGACCAGGCCACTTCCGCCATCGCGCACTCGCGGGGGAATATCATATACTGCATCTGTTTGACTGTCGGAATGTACTCCGTCCACAAGTTTCCCTGAGCGCCGAGAATGTGCGGCTGATATTGGGCGGACAGATTCGCCGGAATTGGCTCGAACGAATACACTTTGGCCAATGGCAGAAAGCCACCGATGGCCCGCGGTTCGGAGGAGTGGTTTTGAGATTGGTAATAGTCCAGATAGCAGTGGGAAGTTGGAGACATCACGACGTCGTGACCCCCGGCCGCTCCTTCCACCGCGCCCCCAATCCAGTCCATCAACGCGGCGTTCTCAGGCAGGCCACCCTCGCGAATTTCGCTCCATCCAATCAGCGTGCGGCCCTTGGAGTTAACGAACTTCTCAATGCGGCGGATGAAATAACTTTGCAATTCCTTCTCGTCCTTCAGCCCCTCCGCCTTGATCCGCGCCTGGCATTTGGCGCATTTCTGCCAGTCGTCCTTGGGCGCCTCGTCGCCGCCGATGTGGATGTATTTGCCGGGGAATAACGCGAAGACTTCTGTCAGCACGTCTTGGAGGAAGGAGAAGGTCTGTTCATTGCCCGCGCAATACACACCATGAAACACGCCCCCTTGCAGTTCCATCTTGAAAGGACCGCCGGTGCAACTGAATTGCGGATAGGCTGCAAGGGCCGCCGTGGAATGTCCCGGCATTTCAATTTCCGGCACGATGTTGATATGGCGCGCCGCCGCGTAAGCCACCACCTCACGAATATCATCCTGAGTGTAGAATCCGCCATAGCGGCCGTCCGGGCCATAATTCGTTGTCGCGGATCTGTCGAACCCGAAGCCCACTCCGTCGCGCCATGCGCCCACCTCTGTCAGCTTTGGGTACTTCTTGATTTCAATCCGCCATCCCTGATCGTCCACCAGATGCCATTGGAAGGTGTTGATCTTATGCAACGCCAGCAGATCGAGCAGATGTTCGACTTCGGTTTTGGTGAAAAAATGGCGGCTGACATCCAGCATCAAGCCGCGCCAAGGGAAGCGAGGTTGATCCTGAATTTCCACGCATGGCATCCGCCAAGCGACATTCGTCACCGCAGTGGCGGAGAAGACTTCCGGCGGCAGCAGTTGCAGCAGGGACTGCATTCCGTAGAAAACGCCGGCTGGCTTGGGCGCGCGAATCACTACCGAGCGGGGGTCGGCTGTCAGGGCATATCCTTCTTGCCCGAGTGCTGCGGCATTTTGAGTCGTCAATCGTATTGTTCCTGCCGTGGCGTCGCCCGTCCGGCTGGTGGCGACTGGAATTGGGTAACCAGTGGCACTCCGCAACCTCTCCGCCAGCCATTGCGCAGTTTGCTGGGAAGCGGGGTCGGCAACGATCCGCGTGGACAGGTCAAGAAGAAACGTGCCGTCGCGGAGTTCCCACCTTTGCGGTGCGGGAATGATGGCAATGTCCATTTCCTTTGCGAACCCGGATGGCTCTGTGGTTGAAGCAGTGGCGACCTGAGCCAGGCGGGATGGTTTAGTGCCGCAGGAAACCGCAAAGCCAACTGCCAGGAATGAAAGAACTAAACTGGGATGGACGGATTTCATACAGGGGTTTCAACGCTGTTCGGTTGCACTCTCGGGATTTTGATGGAAAACGGGAATGCAGGCAAGATTGATTGAGGCGATTGATTGCGGCGAGCCATTTCCGTGATTGACTCCAAACCCTCCCGGCGTTACAAAACCCGTCATGACCGATCTTACAAACTTAACGACAACCCAACTCCGCCAAATCATCGCCATCAAGGAGCAGATCGAGGCGCTCCAAAGCCAGCTCGATTCCATTGCTGGGAGTGAAGCTCCCTCCCCTTTGACCGAGGAAACCCCAAAGAAAAGACGGAGGTCTGCTGCTGTCCGGGCAAGGATGGCGGCTGCACAACAAGCCAGATGGGCCAAGATCAAAGGTGAAGCGGCAACGGCTTTCAAACCGGCCAAAAGGGGCAAGAGGCGAATAAGCGCGGCTGGAAGGGCGGCTATGAGTGCTCCGGGCAAAGCGAGATGGGCAAAGGTCAAAGGCACATCTGCAACACCCAAGCCTGCCAAGAAGGATCGGCGCAGCAGTCCGGCAACCAGGTCTAAACTTAGAGCTGCGGCCAAACTGAGATGGGCGAAGGCGAGGGCGGAGGGGAAGACGAAATTGTAAGGTTGAAGACTGCTGCTGACGTGGAGGATTGATCTGCAAGCATGACATCGCCCACTTTCCATCCCCGTGATCCATTGCACGGCATTACGCTGGAGAACATCCTCAATCAACTTGTTCAGAAGCATGGGTGGAGTGAAATGGGGCGCCGCATTCCCATCCGTTGTTTTCAGTTCAATCCAACGGTGAAGTCGAGCCTCACGTTCCTGCGCAAAACGCCTTGGGCACGTAAAAGAGTGGAAGACTGGTTTATCGGGGAGCTTTGAAATATGAATCCAGACATCCAGAGTGGAACTTGCGAGATTGTTGAACGATGCGAAGCCTGCCGTCGCCTATAACATGCCCGGTGGCAAAATGATCGGCACCCAAAGCCATGTTTACGTGCCCCAAATGTGGCAGTGGGTTGACCCGGACGCCCGAAAAAGCGGGCATCTTTTGGGATTGCCAGGGTTGCGGAGGGCGGGCGGTCAGCGTGGCATTGTTGCGGCAGACAATCGGCCAGGAACGTGTCAGAGAAATCTGGTCGCAGGCCATCAGCACGCCGGAACAAGATGGCCGGCCATGTCCTATTTGCCGTCGGGGAATGTCCGAGGTGTCTCTGGGCATCGCCGATGCGGAATTGAAGCTTGGTGTTTGCAAGCGATGTGAGTTTGTCTGGTTTGACCCGGCGGAATATGAGTCCATTCCGCCGCCTCCGCCAAAACCAAAAGATCCGCTCGAAGTGGATGAAAAGGACCTGCCTCAAGCTGCCCGGGAAGCCCTCGCACTCTACCGGGTCCAACAGATGGCAGAGCAGGCGCAGAAAGAAGACCCTGAGCCGGACGCAAGCTGGAAAAACGTGCCGGCGCTATTGGGTTTGCCGGTTGAAATGGATTCCGATCCGCTGACCCACATTCCTTGGGCGACATTTTCGGTCACTGCGGTGATTGCCATCATTAGCATTTGTGCGTTATTCGATTTGAAAAGCGCCGTCGAACAGTTTGGCTTGATCCCTGACGAGGCATGGCGGTATGGCGGACTGACTTTTTTGACCTCCTTCTTTTTGCACGCCGGAGTTGTTCACCTCGCAAGCAATCTCTATTTCCTGATCATCTTTGGCATGCACGTGGAAAATTATTTGGGGTGGAAACGCTGGCTGATGTTGGTGGCATTGGCGGCGAGCGCTGGCAATCTTCTTCATGTAATGGCTGACCCGCGTGGCGCTATTCCCTGCATTGGAGCCAGTGGCGGTATTTCCGGTCTCATTGCATTTTACGCCTTGAAATTTCCGCACGCCCGCCTCGGCATTTTGTTCCGTTACTACTATGTTTACTTCAAATGGATTCAGTTCCCTGCCTGGGTTGCCTTCATACTATGGATGCTGTTGCAATTTTGGGGTGCTTGCGAACAAATCGCCGGCTTTAGCGATGTTTCTGCGCTGGCACACTTGGGAGGGACCGCGGCGGGGGTTCTGCTCTGGGCAGTGTGGAAAGGCACCGAGTTACAACCAACTGCCACAACAGAATTCGGGACAAGTTAATTTGCCGCATCTTTTCTCGGCATTGTCCTTTCCGCATGCGAGTCAGCACGCGGTCTTTTGCTCCGCCATTTGGTTCGATAAAAGGCCAAATTCTGCCCGCACTCCAGCAACGGTCAAGACGTGTGCCTGGTCAAACTTCCCTCTTCTTCTCGCAACCGTCAAAGCGCCGCCAGCACTTCCTCCCAGTGCTCCGCAACTTTCACCTTCGGCCAGATCTTTTTGATCTTCCCGTCCGGCCCGATCAAGAACGTTGCCCGCGCCGTCCCAAGATAATGCACTCCCATGAAAGTCCTCGGACCCCAGACGCCGTAAGCCTCTACTATCTTCCTGTCCTCATCCGCAAGCAGCGTGAATGGCAGCTTGTACTTCTCCGCGAACTTGTCGTGCGACTTTACTTTGTCCGTGCTCACGCCCAAAACGACCGCCCCTTTCTTCTTGAATTCCTCCCAGTGATCCCGAAACGCACAGGCTTCCTTGGTGCAGCCGGGTGTGTTGTCCTTTGGATAAAAATAGAGGATCACATTCTTGCCCCCATAGTCCGACAGCGAAGTCCTCCCGCCGCCATTCGTTGCCGCCGTGAACGATGGAGCGATGTCACCTTCCTTCAGTTTCAATTGCAGTTCATCGGCCATGCCTACCATTATAGTATCCCAATAGCGGGGAGATTTCAATTAACTGTCGCGGTGCGAACAAAATTTCACAGTGGGCAAACAAAGTTGCACACTGGGCATTCAAAGTTTCACCGGGCTGGGTGCCCCGCCCTTTGGCCCCTGG
>Ga0302320_10001730_pt1 | contig 52230 bp, 53 predicted proteins | sample Bog_T0_3_FD_202130 | JGI IMG/M metagenome (GOLD analysis project Ga0302320, IMG submission 202130) | Peat permafrost microbial communities from Stordalen Mire near Abisko, Sweden - Bog_T0_3 | ecosystem: Environmental > Terrestrial > Soil > Wetlands > Peat | place: Sweden: Abisko, Stordalen Mire...
TGGAATAACCGAACCGGTTGCGTGACAATCACTTACAATGCTCCTCTCAAGAAATACTTGATGTGCGTCACCGACGGCGGGACCACCATCAGCCGCTTCAACACCTACATTCTGGAATCGGACGCGATCACCGGCCCGTGGCGCCTGGTGACGTTCATGCGGCACTTCGGCGAGCAGGGCTATTTCGTCAATTTCCCCAGCAAATTCATCAGCCCGGACGGGCGCACGGCGTGGCTGCTGTACGCCGCCAATTTCACCAACGGGCCCAAAGGGTCCCACTATCAGTCCAACCCGCCGGGCGGTCGCTACGGGATGTGCCTGCAGGAAGTGAAGCTGGTCTGAGCGGCGAGCGTGGCGCAGGGGCCGCGCACCTTACCGCCAGCGCGCATCCGTCGGCCCGGTCGGAGCATCCTTATCATGCAAGGACTTCGTCCGCGAAAGGGGTGCGGGACTCGGATGCCGGCCGACCAGGAGACGCGCGCGATCAGGCGACTGATCCAGGAAATCGACTCCATCGAAGCCTGGCGCGACCGCACGGGCCGGCGAATCGTGGTGCTGTTTCTGGCGACTTTCATGGCCGCGGCGTGCCTGCTGGTGTGGGCGGCGACGCATGCGCAGGCGGTGGTCGCGCCGCCCGGCCCCAGGGTCCCCGGTGTGTTGCACTCCGCGAAAGACTCCACGCGCTGAGGCCGCGCCGCGACCGCGTTACGGAGCCGCGACGGCCAGGAGTCGCTATGGCCCTCCGGGCCACCCATAGAAACCAGAGACGAGCCATCGATGGCGAATGTCCGGCGAAATCCGGGTTGTCTCTGGAGAGAGCGGTTTACGGCCCCATTTGGCGGCCGGTTGAGATAATGCCCGCGCTGCGAGATGGGCGGAGTGACAATGGTTGCTGATGCCGTTTCACGCCTCGGGCATGCGCCTCCTGGCAGTGGCTTGTCTGGCGCTCGCGCTGCCGCTTGGGGCCGCCGATGCGCCGGCACTGCCCGCCACCGGTAAGCTGTTGGTGGCGACGCGCAAAATGCGCGACGCCGACTTCGCCCAAGCCGTGATTCTGCTGGTGCACAGCGACGCGCAGGGCGTGATCGGGCTGATTGTGAACCGTCCCACCGAAGTCCCACTCACGCACCTGTTCCCGAAGATCAAGGACGCTCAGGCGGGCAAAGCGCCGGTGTACCTGGGCGGTCTGGTGGCGCAGGGCGCGCGCGGCCTGGTGCTTTCGGCGGAGAAGAAGCCGCCCAAGACCAATCCGGAGAAGACACCGGATAAGACAAGCGACGCGCCGCCCGTTTTCGGCCGTGTTTCCGTGATCTCCGATGCAACGGCGCTGGAAAGAATGGCGCTCAGCGGGGCGCGGCCCGACGTGTTCCGCGTCTACGCGGGCTACACCGGCTGGTCGGCGGAACAACTGCGCATCGAACTGAAGTTCGGCTATTGGACCATCGCGACGGCGACCGAAAGCATCGTCTTCGATCCGCATCCGGAGACGGTTTGGACGCGGCTGTTCGGCCCGGGCGGCTGAGCGGCGGATCGATGCGAACCGCTACTAGTAGCGGTCACCATTTTTTAAACTACTGACTCCATTGGGGTTATTGACGTCGGGCCGCTACTCAGTAGCGGTCGAAGCGGTTATCGCCAGCGGAAAATGCGCAGGGCCAGCGTGAAGCAGGCCACCATCCAGCAGCCGAGAATAGCCATTTGGGGCGCGAGTTGGGCGAAGCCAGCCCCTTGCAGCATGTTGGCCCGCAGGGCGTCGATGATGGCGGTCAGCGGCAGCACCTTGATCACCGGCTGCAGAAGGTCGGGGAAACGCTGCGCCGAGAAGAAGACGCCGGAGACGATCCACATCGGCATCATCACCAGGTTCATGATGCCGGAGGCGGCCTCGATGGTCTGGACGCGCGAAGCAATCAACAATCCGATGGCGCCGAACGACATCGAGCCCAGCACGCACAGCGCGCCCAGGTCGACCAGCGATCCGCGCAGCGGCACATGGAACACCAGCGCGCCGAACCCGACCAGCACGCCCACCTCCGCGACCAGCAGCAACAGCCGCGACAGGGCGAACGACAGCAAATAGTAGTGGCGCGGCATGGGCGTGGCCACCAGGCGCTTCATGAGCTTCTTGCGGCGCGAATCGACGATCGTGAAGCCCATCCCCCAGATGGCGCTGCCCATCAGGTTCATGCCCAGCAGGCCGGGGATCAGGAAGTCGATATAGCGCGAGCCGGGCTCGCGCAGCATGCGGTCGTTCGACTCGACCACGTCGACGCGGCCGGCGGAGCGCTGGATGGCGCGGTCGGCCAGCATGCGCGCCGTGCGTCCCTCGGGATTGGTGTCGTCGTACTCGTAGACCACGCCCTCTAGCTCGTGGACCGCGCCTGGCGTCTCTCCAGACAAGCCGGAGGCATCGCCGCGAAGGATGCGCGGGTCCGGCGTCGCCACCAGCGCGACCTTGCCCTCGCGCAACGCGCGTTCGGCGGCCGCGACGGAGAGCCACTGCACGTCCAGCAGTTTCTCCTGCTTCAGCGCGGCGGCGAGGTGCGGCGTCACGGCGGCGATCTTGAGCACGTCCGGCGGGCGGTTGCGGAAGGCCAGCCCCAGGCCCGCGGCCAGCAGCACCGGGAAGATGAAGACCCAGAACAGCGCCTCGGGCTCGCGCAGGAATTCGAGGAAGCGCACCAGCGTCAGTTGCGCCAGCGGATGGCGCGCCAGCGCGGAGCCGCGCGGGGGCGGCGTGCGGACCGGCGCGGTCGGATTTGGCGCGACTTCACTCATCGCGCAAGTGCCTCCCGGTCAGCCCCACGAAGACGTCCTCCAGCGTGGCCGAATGCGTGCGCAACTCGGTCAGCGCCACGCCCTGCCGGGTGAGCTCGCCGAGCAGCGCCGGCACGGCCTGGTGCAGCTCGCCGACTCGCAGCAGCACAGTGCCGTTTTCCGGGCACACGCCGCGCACGCCCTCCAGCCGGCTCAACGCCGCGAGGTCGAGCGCGCCAGCCGCATCGCCGGCCGAGAACTCGACCACGTGCTCCGCGCCCAGCGAGGCCACCAGCTCGCGCGGCGTGCCCAGCGCGATCACTTTGCCGTGGTCCATGATGCCCACGCGGTCGCATAATCGCTCGGCTTCGTCCATGTAATGCGTGGTCAGCAGGATCGTCCGGCCGGCCAGCTTGAACCGTTCGATCAGTTCCCACAACTGGCGCCGGGCCTGCGGATCGAGCCCCGTCGTGGGCTCGTCGAGGAACAGGAAATCGGGATCGCCCACCAGCGCGCAAGCCAGCGCCAGGCGCTGCTTCTGCCCGCCCGAAAGACCGCCCACGCGCGCGTTGCGCTTTTCGTCGAGTTGCACCAGGGCGATCACTTCCGCCGGCTCCGGCCCCTGGCGGTAGAAGCTGCGGAACAGGCGCAGGGTCTCGAGCACGGTCAGCTTTTCGGAAAGCTGGGTCTCCTGAAGTTGAATTCCCAGCCGCTGGCGCAGCTCCTGGGCGTGCCGGTCCCACTGCAGGCCGAGCACTTCGACCAGGCCCGAATCAGCGGTGGTGAGGCCCTCGCAGATCTCGATGGTCGTGGTCTTACCGGCGCCGTTGGGGCCCAGCAGGCCGAAACATTCTCCGGCCGGCACGTCGAGATCCAGGTCGTCGACGGCGACAACGTCCTTGTAGGTCTTGCGGAGATGGCGGATGTGCAACGCCGCCCAGGGTGCGCCTTCGGACATCGATTCAGTATCGCGAAACGCGCGCGGTTTGGTCAAAACATTGCGCGCGGGCCGCGCCGGTCAGCGTTTTTTCAACGTGACCGCGAGCTGGTTGCCCTGCAGGTAGAAGACGGTTTCGAGAGCCGGATTGGCGGTCACCACTTTCACGTATTCGGGAACCATGTCCACGTTGTGCGCGAGAATCAGGCCGCCCGGCCGCACCAGCGGCAGCGTCTTATTCAGATAGTCCACGTAGCCCGGCTTCTCGGCGTCGATGAATACGATGTCGAGCGGCCCTTTTACCTGCGCGATGTTCTGATGCGCGTCGCCTTCGATGAGCGTGACCAGCGAATCCACGCCCGCCTTCTTGAAATGAGCGCGGGCCAGCGCGGCGCGGTGTGGATCCAGCTCCAGCGTGGTGAGCCGGCCGCCGGTGGTGCGCAGGGCCATCAGAAACCACAGGCCCGAGAGGCCCGTCGAGGTGCCGATTTCAAGCACCTGTTTGGCGCCGGTCGTTTCCGCGAGGACGCGCAGCATGCGGCCGTCGACGGCCGGCACATTGGCGTACAACTCGCCCTTCTGGACTACCTCGCTGATGGTCGCGAGAATGCGCTTTTCGGCGTCGCTGTGAGCGAGCGGTGGATATTCGACGCCCTCGGGCGCCACGGCGTCGGAGTGGGTCTGGGCACGGGCGGACATGCCCATCAGGATGAACGAGAGCGCGAAGAAGATGCGGGGCATCAGGAGGGACAGGAGCCGGGAAACGATGCGTGGCATGGCGTGCTCGCAATGTACTCCGGCGCGGCGGCGCGTCGCCGGGAGCGCGAGTCCGCCGGCTGTTGTAACAGAGTGCTCATGTGGTGTCTCAGTCAAGGATTGACAACGCCGGCCAGGCGTCGACACGAGTGCACGGCAGGCATGAGTGCCTGCGCCACATGTCTGCGCCACGTGCGTGCGCCACGGTGAGTGGCCGGCGATTGTCAAAGAACCTGCGAAACATGACACTAGGCCTGCGCCGGGCGGAGCAATTCGGTCAGCGCCGGCAGGACCTCGAACAGGTCGCCCACGATGCCGTAGTCGGCGACTTCGAAGATCGGCGCACCGGCGTCCTTGTTGATGGCGACGATGGTCCGCGCGCCCTTCATGCCGACCAGGTGCTGGATCGCTCCGGAGATGCCGATGGCGATGTAGAGCTTGGGCGCGACGGTCTGGCCCGAGCTGCCAACCTGGCGCTCGATGGGCAGCCAGCCGTTGTCGCAGACCGGCCTCGAAGCGGCGAGTTCCGCGCCCAGCGCGGCGGCGAGCTCGCGCACCAGCTCGATGTTGCCCGCTTCGCGAATGCCGCGGCCGACGGCCACGATCAGCTCGGCGGCGCCGAGATCGAGCTCGCCCGCGGACTCGCGGAACGGCTCCTCGGGGCGCTGGCGGATGGTCGTGTCGTCGAGCGGCGGCGTGAGAGTTTCAATCGGCGCCGAGCCCGGCTCGACGGCGTCGGCACGGAAGGCGCCGGCCTGCAGCGAGACGACCACCCGCCCCGCGCCGTCCACCGAATAATCGGCGTTCAGCCGGCCCTGAAAGAGCTGGCGTTCGAAAATCAACTCGCCCCGCTCGACGCGGATGCCCGTGACGTCGCTGAGAAGCGACAGTCCGGCGCGCGCGGCCAGGCACGGCGCGAAGTCGCGTACGCAATAGGTGTGCGGCAACAGCACGACGTCCGGCCGCACGTGCGCGATGAGCCAGTCCAGCGCACTGGTGAAGCCGTCGGCGGTGTATCTCGCCAGGCGTTCGTGCTCGACGGAGTAAACCCGGTCCAGCGCGCACGCGGCCAGCTCCGCAGCGAGCGCCGCGGTGCCCTGCCCCAGGACCACCGCGGATACGGGCCAGCCCTGCGCGCGCCCCAGTTGCTGCGCGGCGGCCAGCGTCTCAAACGACATCCGGTTCCACACGCCCGCGCTGTGTTCGCAAATCGCCAGAACGCCGCTCATAGCACCCGCACCTCGTGCCGCAGTATTTCCACCAGTTGCGCGGCCTGCTCCTGTGCCGATCCCGTCAGCATCGTGGTCTGCTTGTCGTGCCGCGGCGGATGCAGGCGCCGTAACCGGAGCTGGCGCGCCGGCGCGACGCCCAACTCGGCTGCCGTGAGCCGACGCACCGGCTTGGTCCGGGCTCTTTTGATGCCCATCAGCGTGGCGTAACGCAGCCGGATACTGCCGCTCTGGAAGGTCACGAGCGCGGGCAGCGGCATGGAGACGTGCTGGAACCAGCCGCCCTCGAGTTCGCGCTTCACGCGCACGCGCCCGTCTTCGATCGCGGCCTCGATGACCAGCGTGGCGTGCGGCAAGCGCAGCAGTTCGGCCATTACGACGCCGGTCTGAGCCCAGCCGAGGTCATCGGACTGCAGACCCGTTAAAACAAGATCGAAATTTTCCGTTTCGGCGGCTGCGGCGAGCAGCCGCGCCCAGGCGAGCGTGTCCCAGGCCTCGGGATGGTCTTCGGCGACATGGATGGCGCGGTCCGCGCCCTTGGCCAGAGCCTCGCGAATCACCGGCAAAACGCGTTCCGGGCCGGCGCACAGCGCGATCACTTCGCCGCCGTGCTGTTCCCTCAACCGCAGGGCGGCTTCGAGCGCGTAGGCGTCGGGCTCGTTGATCTCATAGGCGAGATCGTCTTCTTCGATCCACTCACCCGAAGGCGCGATCGTCAGTTGCGAATCGCGCGCGGGGACCTGCTTGATGGCGACGAGAATTTGCATCGATGGCCTTTGAACGAGGGAGACGCGGGAAGCGCGATCCTCAGCCAACAGGGTACAACGTCGCAGCCGGAGCTGGCCTTCCCGGGCGTTAGAGTGAAATGGGAGCGCCCATGAACCGCCGGTTGTGGATGCTGTTGGTCGTCCTGAGCGGATGCTCGCTCCGGCCTGTGCCGAGACTGCCGATGAAGGTGGCGCCGGAAGAGTACGAAGTCTACTCGGCCTGGCTGCGGCACCACTTCAAGCAACAGCCGTCCGGCACGCTCTATCTTGCGAACCTAACTGTCCCTGCAAACGAGTCCCATTGCAGCGGCAAGGAGCTGCGGAAGGCGGGCGGGGACGAAGAGCTGCTGCGGCAGCTCGACGACCTCGGAGACGCGCAGTTCCCGCTCAATCTGCCCAACTCCCTGATGCACGCCGCGTGGGACTACAAGATCACCTACGGCCTCAGTTCCCATCGGGATGCGAAGTATGAAGAGGTCGTGTTCTCGCGCGTGGCCTTTAACGCGAGGCACACCGAGGCGCTGTTTGCAGTGAGCGTCGTTTGCGGAGGTTTGTGCGGCAACGGAGGGCTGCTGCTGGGGCGGCGCGAGAACGGAACCTGGGTCTTCCGGGACAGTGGGTGCGTCTGGATTTTCTGACGCGCGGTTGCCGGCGCTACTCGCTGTAGCGCTTGAAAACCAGGCTGCCGTTGGTGCCGCCGAAGCCGAATGAGTTCGACAGAGCGTATTCGATCTTCATCGGCCGCGCCGTATGCGGCACGTAATCGAGATCGCAATCCTCGCTGGGGTGGTCGAGGTTGATGGTCGGCGGAGCGATCTGGTCGCGCAGGGCGAGCACCGTCAGGCCCGCTTCCAATCCGCCGGCGCCGCCGAGCAGGTGGCCGGTCATCGACTTGGTCGAACTGACGCACAGCTTGTAGGCGTGCTCGCCGAAAGCCCGTTTCACGGCCGCGGTCTCGATCTGGTCGCCGACCGGCGTCGAGGTGCCGTGGGCGTTGATGTAATCGATGTCGGAAGGCTGCAGGCCGGCGTCGCGGACCGCTTTACTCATCACGCGGTAGGCGCCTTCGCCGTCGGGCGATGGGGCGCTGATGTGGTAAGCGTCGCCGCCCATGCCGTAGCCCACGATCTCGGCCAGGATCGTCGCACCGCGGCGTTTGGCGCCTTCCAGTTCTTCGAGAATGAGAATGCCCGAGCCTTCGCCGATAACGAATCCGTCGCGGTCGCGGTCCCAGGGGCGGCAGGCGTGCTGCGGATCGTCGTTGCGCGTCGACAGCGCGCGCATGGCGGCGAATCCGCCGACGCTCAAGGCCGTGATGCAGGCCTCGGCGCCGCCGCAAATCATGGCCTCGGCGTAGCCGTGCTGGATCAGCCGGAACGAGTCGCCGATGCAGTGGGCGCTGGTGGTGCACGCCGTCGCCGTGGCCGAGTTCGGCCCCTTGGCGCCGGTGCGGATCGAGACATTGCCCGAGGCCAGGTTGATAATCGTCGCCGGAATGAAAAACGGCGACATGCGATCGGGGCCCTTTTCGAGCAGCACGCGGTGCTCGCGTTCAATGACCTCGAACGCGCCGATGCCGCTGCCGATGTAAACGCCGACGTCTTCCGCGTTCTCCGGCGTGATCTTCAGCCCGGAGAGCCGCAGCGCTTCCTCCGAGGCCGCAATCGCGAACTGAATGAATTGGCCGACCTTCTTGATCTCCTTGCGCTCGATGAAGCGCAGCGGATCGAAGCCCTGCACCTCGGCGGCGATGCGGCAGGAAAACCGGGTGGCGTCGAAATGAGTGATCGGACCCATGCCCGAGCGCCCGGCGAGGACGCCTTTCCAGGTCTCTTCGGTGTTCAGTCCGAGCGCCGTGATGAGTCCGACGCCCGTTACAACCACTCGTCGTGGCAAGGGATGCTCCTGCAATGAAAGTGTTTCCGAAATGCGGGCACGCGGCGGGCCGGCCGGGCTGAATTAGTCTTTGCCCTTTTTCTTCTCGATATACTCGACGGCATCCTTCACCGTCTTGATGTTCTCGGCGTCCTCGTCCGGAATGTCCAACTCGAAGTCCTCTTCGAACTTCATGACGAGCTCGACGATGTCGAGGGAGTCGGCGCCCAGGTCGTCCACGAACGACGCGGTCGAATCGACCTGCGCCTCGTCCACGCCGAGCTGCTCGACGATGATCTGCTTCACTTTATCTGCGACAGCGGACATGTCACCTCCAATTGCGGCTACAAAGCTCAGATTCTATCGGGAAGAGGAACAGTTTGCAACGCAGAGTTAGTAATCCGAAAATCCAGACGCTTCCGCCGCCGGTCTTCCCTGCCGGACTCTTCCACGGCCCGTCCTGCTTTTAACATCATGCCATCATTCCACCGGTTTCGTCTCGGGCCTGCCTGCGCCGGCTCGACGGCGGCGGCCTGGAGCGGATTTCCCGGCCGGCCGCGGCGGCGCTGGCAGGGGCTGCCAGACCGGGCGCCCGCCCCGCCCTATCGTTCGGCAGCCGGCCTGTCTTGCGATACTGGAAACCATGCGCGCCCTCAGCCGCCTCGCCGCTCTTTCGATGTCTTATCTTCTGGTCGTTGCGCCGCTCGCCGCCTGGTGGGCCGAGGGCCACCGGATTGTCGCCGCCATCGCCGAGCAGCGGTTGAATCCGAAAGCCCGGGCGGCGGTGGCCGCCATTCTGCCGGAAGGGCAGACTCTCGAATCAATCTCGGCGTGGGCCGACGAAGTGCGCAAGGAACGCCGCGAGACCGGTCCGTGGCACTATATCGACATTCCGACTGACGCCGCGCGCGGCGACTGGGCACCCTACTGCCCCGAGGAGGGCTGCGTCATGCGCATCATCCCGCGGCTCATCGCCACCCTGCGCGACACCGCCGCGCCACGCGAACAGCGTGAAGAAGCGCTGCGCTTCCTGGTCCATTTCATCGGCGATATGCACCAGCCCTTGCACGCCGGCGAGCGGCACGATAAAGGCGGCAACGACGTGCATGTCACGTTCGAAGGCCATCCCTTCAATCTGCACGCCGCCTGGGACGGCAAACTGATCGAAGCCTGGTTCCGGCAGGACCCCGCGGCGGAACAGAAGCTGCGGCAGGGCGCGCCGGCCGAGCAGCGCGAGGCCCTCAGCGCGGGCACCCTCGACGACTGGATCTGGGAATCGCAGGCCGCCGCGCGCGACCACGTCTACGCGCCGCTGGACCGCTGCCAATGCCTGACCCTGGACCAGGCTTACCTCGAGCAGGCAATCCCGGTGCTGCGGACCCAATTGCTGCGGGCGGGCGAGCGTCTGGGGCGGGTCCTGAACGAGACGCTGGGGCAATAGTCCGCGCAGCGAAAACCTGCGGTTTTCACCGAAAAACAGCGTGGATTTACCGCGATATCGCGGTGAGAATGTGGTGTTTCCACGGTGCGAACGCGGTGCAATCACGGTGAAACGCGGTCCTTTGACGGTGCGCGCACGGTGAATCCACGGCCACTGCCCAGCCGGAACGCCGCCCGCCATCGTCTACAAGACGACGCGGGATTTCTGTCACCGGCGGCTAAGCCCTGCCTGGAGCATGTGTTACGATTTTATGGAGAGACGGGCTCCCGGTGCGGGCTTTCGTGCAACCTTCGCGCGCTGAAAACGTCTACTAAAGCGTGCCCCCGCAGGAAACACAGCCCGGCCTGGGGATTGCCGTCGTCCCCCCGCTGAACGAACGTATGCAGGCCTACGATCCGCAACGCGAGGCTGCCCCGCAGCCACCACCGACTCCACCGCAGGTGGATTATACCGCCGACCGGATCCTCCGCTACCAGGGGAATGCGAAACCGTGGTTTCTCTCGATTATTGAGAACCTCAAAGAACTAGCGGCCATGAAGCGGCAGCCGCCGCTGCAGGTTTCCTTCCGGCCCATGACCGAGGACGAACTGCGGGACAGCGACGAACCGGCGCTGCGGCAGTTGGCCGTTTTCAATGAGGACAAGTCGTTCTTCCGGTCGCTGCGCGAGAATCTGGGCGACCTGATCAACCCTACCAAGCTCCCGCCGCTGCAACTGACCTCCCGTTCGCTGACCGCGGAGGAACTGGCCGCCACGACGTCGATGGGCGCGATCGAGCAGTCGGCGCTGCCCTGGTATCGCACGATTTTCAGCGGTTTACGGGACGCGCTGTTCCCCCAGAAACTGCCGCCGCTCGAACTGACCTCGCGGCCGGTGCAGGTCAAAGAAATTTTCCAGAAGGATCCCTACCGCGGAGGGTCTTTCGCCACGTCGGTCCTGATCCAGGTGGGGCTGATCGCGTTGTTGTTCGCCATCGGAACCAACAAGACCGTCCAGAACAAACTGAAGGACAACGGGCTGATTTTCACGCCGGTCGATCTGGCGCCATACACGCCGACGGATAACAAGCCGTCTGGCGGCGGAGGAGGGGGCGGCGACAATTCGCCGCTGCCGGCGAGCAAAGGCCGTCTGCCCAAGGCTGCGCTGAAGCAGTTCACGCCGCCCGAGGCGGTGCTGAACAACCTCCATCCGAAGCTTGCAATGGAGCCGACCATCATCGCTCCGCCCGACGTCAACCTGCCCAACGTCAATATGGCCCAATACGGCGACCCGTTCGCCAAGATCGGCCCGGCCTCCAACGGACCCGGCTCCGGCGGCGGCATCGGCAGCGGTTCCGGCGGCGGCGTGGGCAGCGGTAGAGGCCCCGGCGTCGGCCCCGGCGAAGGCGGCGGATTTGGCGGCGGCGCATTCCGCATCGGCGGCGGCGTCAGCGCACCCGTGCCGATCTTCAAACCCGAGCCCGAGTACTCCGAGGAGGCCCGCAAGGCCAAGTTCCAGGGCACGGTGATGCTGGCTATCGTCGTGGATACCGACGGCAAAGCGAAGGATATTCGCGTGGTCCGTTCGCTCGGCATGGGGCTGGACGAAAAGGCCATCGAGGCGGTCGCCAAATGGCGTTTCAAGCCGGGCTACAAAGACGGCAAACCGGTCCCGGTCAAGGCCAACGTCGAAGTCAATTTCCGGCTGCTATAGCTGGATTCCTGCCCGCAATTCTGCCATCTTCTTATGCGCCCCGCAGCGCGGAGGCGTGCAGGGCAGTGTTAAGGCACAATTTCAGACCACTTCGGTAACGCCGGGCGGCAGCGTGACGGTGTGTTTCACGACGCCGTTCTCTTTGGTGACCTCGATCTTAATGAGGCCCTTGGGGTGCGGCACCACGCCATGCGCCGCCAGCAGCGGGCCGAGGTGCGGGCGGATGCGGACCTGGCGGAAGCCCGGTCCGGCCGAATCCACGCCCAGCACGGTGCGGAAGAACTCGATGTTGGGACTGGCGCCCCAGGCGTGGCAGTCGGAGCGCGTGCCGGGGCTGTCGGTCTCGGCCCACGTCGTCAGTCCCTCGGCGAGCATGCCGGTCCAAGTGCCGAGACGCTCGAGATAGCGGTCGCCCAGGCCGGCTTCGGCCATGGCGCGATCCAGGTAGTAGCGGAAGTAGACCGTGCAGCGGGCCAGCGCGGGATCGACCGAAACGCGATCCATCAGGTCGCGCGCCGTCTCCGCCGGCAAGCGCCCGCTGAGCACCGCCAGAGCATTCACATGCTGCGAGCCGAGCTTGTGTTTGGCGTCCTCGAAGAAGACGCGCCGCTTGGGATCCCAGAAGGCGCCGCGGATGGCCGTCCACAGATCGTCCGCGCGTTTGCGGCATGCGGCCGCGAGGCTCGCGTCGCCGAGATGCTGCTCCAGTTCGGCCGCCTGTTGCAGAGCGAGGACCAGTTGGACCTGGATGGTGGCCGGGATGAGGTCGCCCTCGACCGGCGGCGTGCCGTCGGGCCAGGTCTCGACCCAGTCGACGAAGTTCCACCACGGCAGGCCGCGCAGCAGGCCATCGCGGCCCTGGTATTGCGCGAAGAAATTAAGCACCGCGCGCGCGCCGTGGAGCATCTCGCGAACGAACTCCGGATCGTCGGCGTAGCGGAAGTAGTCGTGCAGCATGCCGATCCACCACAGCGAGAAGGGCGGAATGTACTGCGGCAGAGTGCTGGGCGCGCGCGAGAAAGTGGCGCCCTCGGCGGTGCGCGAGGCGTCCAGCAGCTCGATGGCGTTGCGCATCAGGCGCGCGTCGCCGGTCATGTAGAGCGAAACCTGGGCCTGGATGCGCGTGTCGCCGGCGTACTGGAGCTGCTCGTAGTAGGGGCAGTCCATGTAGGTCTCGTGGGCGCACAGACGGGCCGTGCGCCAGCCGGTTTCGAGGATCCGCTGATGCAGCGGATTGCCGCTCGCGAAAACTGCCTTCACCTGGAACGGATAGCCGGTGTAAAGGCCGTGCAGGTCCTCGATGACCAGCTCCTCGGCGTGAGTCTCGATCTCGATCTGCAGATAGCGGTAGGTGCGCCAGAACAGCGGCCGGTAGATGCGGCGGGCGCCGTCGGCCACATAGACGTCCGCGTAGCCGCGCATCACGCGGCCGTCAATCTCGTCGCGATTCCCTTTGCGGTGCGTCTTCTCATCGACCAGCGCCTCGGCGTAGCGCAGCGCGATCGTGGCGCCGCTGCCGCCTTGCACGCCCAGCACCGGGTAGGCGGTGGTGAGGTGCATGCCGTCCAGCAGCAGCGTGGCGCGCGTGCCCGCTGGCACGCGGATGGGAAAGCGCAACTCGCCCGTCGGCACGGCGGGCAGGCCCTCGACGCGGCGCAGCGCGGGAATCGGCTGCGGGGTCCGCTCCTCCATGGGGATGAGCCTGGGCACGAGCATCCAGCGGCTGGGAGCGTCCTGCATGCCGCGCGGACAGCCGGGGTCGCCGGTCTCGACCGCGCTCCAGCCGGAGTCGTCGAACGCGGGGAGTTGCCAGCCCCAGGGGTAGCGCGCTGCATCAAAGCGCTCCATCGGGCCGATGGCCTGGTAATCGCCCAGATCCGTGCGCGGCGCAGGCTGGTAGGCGTCGTTGCGCGCGCAACGCCATGGCGCGCCGGTGTTGACCTCTTTATGGCCTGGGTCGGCAACTTGCAGCAGGAAGCCGGTGCGCAGCGAGAACTGGGCCAGCGCGGCGCGTGGGCCGTCATTCCACACCACCGCGGCGAGGACGTTACGGCTGGCCTTCAAGTTGGGCGCGAGGTCCACGGTCTCGTAATGCCAATGGTCCAGGTCGCCGCGCGCGGGACCACAACTGACCAGGACGCCGTTCGCATACAGCTCATAGCGGCTGTCGCCGGAAACGTAGATCTCGAATTTCGCCGGCACGGCGGCGAGGTCGAAGGCGCGGCGGAAGTGCACCACTGCCGGCTCGGCGGGCGCGAGGCCAGGGACGTGAATCCAGTGCGCATCCCAGGGCTTGGCCGGACGATCGATGCGCGCCAGAGTGAGGCGCGGCGCGAGCGCAGCGCCCGCGGTCAATAGGAAAGTACGACGGCGGATAGACATGAGAAAACCTCCGGCCGCGGCGGCGGGCGGCGGCCGTTCAGGATTCTATCGAATGCGGCTGGCGAAGCGCTGTGCAGGCGGGGCACGGGCAGATGGCGCGGAGATGGTCGAAGGAGTAGATGCCGGTGTTGTGGCCGTCGCTCCAGCGGATGCGCAGGGCGTAGCTTCCGACCTCTTCGATGGAGTCCATGCGCAGCTTCGGCGTGAACATCTGAAACGGGCCGGCGGGGGCTTGCGCGTAGGATGATTTCCGAGGCTCGTCACCGTGGGCGCCGGTGCAGGAGGCGCAGGGGCAGGCGTCGCGCAGGTAGGCGTTGACGTATTCGCTGCGGTGGCCGTCGGCCCAGTCGATGGCCAGGCCTTTCGATTTCGAAACGGCGATGTGGAGCGGCTCGGTAGAAGGCGTAGGAGTCGGCATAGGCGGGTAGATCAGTAGACGCGTTCGATATCGCGCACGCCGGAGACGCGGCGCATGGTGGAGACGAGGCGCTCGAGCTGCTTTTTGTCGCGGACCTCGATCGTCATTTCGATGACCGCCGCCTCGAGCTGGCGATCGTCGCCGCGGGCCTCGACGCTACGGATGTTGACCTCATCGTCGAACAGGATCTGGGTGAGCTGGTTGAGCATGCCCGAGCGATCGTCGCTGTGCACGACCAGGCGGACGCTGAACGACTCGCCGGCGGCGCGGGCCCATTCGACCTCGATGCGGCGCTCGGCCTCGTACATCAGATTCTGGACATTGGGACAGGTGCGGGAATGAACCGCAACGCCCTTGCCGCGCGTGATGTAGCCGACAATGGGCTCGCCGCGGATGGGATTGCAGCAGCGGGCGCGATAGGTGAGCAGGTCATCCATGCCCTTGACCTGGATGACGGCGTCCTTGTGATCGCCCTCCGCGCGGGGCTCGGCGAGGGGCACGGCCGCGGGCAGCTCGGGCGGCACGATCTCCGGGGCGAGTTTTTCCAGAACCTGCTTGGCCGAGTACTTGCCCCAGCCGAGAGCGGCGTAAAGATCCTCGATTTTGCTGACACCGTAGTCGGCGGCGACCTGCTCCATTTTGACGCGCGTGATGCGGCTCAAGGAGACGCCGAGGCGGCGGGCCTCGCGTTCGACGAGTTTCTGACCGAGATCGACGGCTTTCTCGCGCTCGCTGGCGTTGATGACGTGGCGGATTTTGTTACGCGCGCGAGCGGTCTTGACAAACGAGAGCCAGTCGCGACTGGGCTCGGAGCCCTTCTGGGTAATGATTTCGACGACGTCGCCATTGCGCAACTGGTGTTTCAATGGCACCATGCGGGCGTTGACCTTGGCGCCGGTGCAGCGGTGGCCGACGTCGGTATGAATGGCGTAGGCGAAGTCGACCGGAGTGGCCTCGCGCGGCAGCACCACGACCTTGCCTTTGGGCGTGAAGCAGTAGACCTCCTCGGGGTACAGGTCGACCTTGAGGCTGGCCATGAAGTCGGAGGGATCGCGGGCCTCGCGCTGCCACTCGACGAGCTGGCGCAGCCAGTTGACCCGCTGGTCGTCCTCGGCCACGCCACGCCGGCCTTCCTTGTATTTCCAATGCGCGGCGATCCCCTCCTCGGCGATGCGGTGCATCTCCTCGGTGCGGATTTGCACCTCGAAAGCGACGCCGCCCGGACCGATCACCGAGGTGTGCAGCGACTGATACAGGTTGGGGCGCGGGATGGCGATGAAATCTTTGATGCGGCCGGGAATGGGGTGCCACTCGTTGTGAATCACGCCCAGCGCGGCGTAGCAGTTGCGCACCGAGTCGGTGACGATGCGGATGCCCAGCAGATCGTAGACTTCGGCGATGCCGATTTTCTGCTTGCGCAGCTTCTGGTAGACCGACCAGGGACGCTTGACGCGCCCCTCGACGCGGGCCGGGATCTCTTCCTGGCCGAGCTTGCGCTCGATCGTGGCACGAATCTCCTCGAGCACCTGCTCATTGGCCTGACGCTTGGTCTCGATGGCCGACAGGAGGTCGGTGAACTCCTCGGGATGGAGATAGCGGAAGGCGTAATCTTCGAGTTCGTTGCGCAGTTTGCCCATGCCCAGGCGGTGGGCGATGGGCGCGTAAAGCTCGATGGTCTCGGTGGCGATGCGCTCCTGGCGCTCGCGCGGAAGACTATCGAGGGTGCGCATGTTGTGCAGCCGGTCGGCCAGCTTGACGAGGATGACGCGGATGTCCTCGACCATGGCCAGCAGCATTTTGCGGACGCTCTCGGCCTGCCGGTCCTCGCGGTTGGCGAGGTTGATTTTACTGAGCTTGGTGACGCCGTTGACACAGCGCGCCACGTCGTCGCCGAAGACGCGGGCGAGTTCCTCGTAGCTGGTCTGGGTGTCCTCCAGAACGTCGTGCAGCAGGGCGGTGACGAGGCACACCTGGTCCATCTGCATTTCGGCCAGGATCCAGGTCACCTCGAGCGGGTGGGACATGTAGGGCTCGCCCGAGAGGCGCCACTGGGCGGAGTGGCGCTGGGCGGCGAACTCGAAGGCCCGGCGGAGGATGGACGGGTCGTCCTTGGGGCGGCGGGTGTGGAGATACTCTTCCAGGCTGCGGAAGCGCAGTTCCAGGGCCGGGCTGACGCCGGGCGGCAACGGCGCCGGCAGGCTTTCGCTGGTGGGAAGGGTTTCCATTAACGAAAAAAGGACGAAGGTGAGATGTCTCACCCTCGTCCTCTATTCTATTGGATCGCCGGCCTAGGGCCGGAGGTTTACTTCGGGGGCTCGCTGGTGATGCCCATGCTCTTGGGCTGGCGCTCGGCCTTCAACTTGCGGGTATCGAGAGCCTTGTTCATCCATTCGTCGGCCAGGTCCACATCCTTCTTGTAGCCCTCGGAGGTGTCGGCCAAGTCGGCGCGCTCGCGGTACAGCAGGTTGAGATAGGCCATGGAGTCGTCGTATTCCTTGTCGATCTCGAGGGCCCGATTCAGACTGGCGATGCCACTTTCGATCCTCTGGCCATGTTTGGCCTTGAGCTCTTCGCGGGCCTTCTTGTCCTTGATCGGTCCAGGGGCGTCGGGTTTCATGCCGGCCTTGGAGCGGGCCGAGTTCCAGTCGGGATACCATTCCGCCCAGGCGATGACGCCGAGCGTGTAGAACGCCTCTTTGCGGTTGGGATCGACTTCGGTCAGCCGCTGATACCACTGGCGGGCGTTATCGAGGCGCGCCAGCTTGTCTTCGAGCTTGGTGGCGCCCTGGGACTCTTGGTAATAGAGCGAACCGATGGACTCGATGGCGGTGGCGTTTTTGGGCTCCGCATCGAGGACCTTCTGAAAATTCTCCATGGCATTCTTGGCCATTTCGACATTCTCGGGAGAGTCGGCGCCCGGAATATATTGATTCGAGTAAGCCGTGGCGAGATACAAACGGGCGGTGAGGAAGGTCGGATCGAGCTCCACGGCCTTGGTGAAGAACAGCACCGCGTCGGGATACCTCGCATTCTTGAAGGCGGCGACACCCTTGTTGAGGTCATCCCTGGCCTCCAACTTCCGGCAGCCTGCGAGAGAGCCGCTGAGGACCACGACCGCAAGCGCGGCGGCCGAGACAAAAATTCGGTTGCTCAACTTCATGACGGCTTCCTTACTGCCCCTGCTCCATCTTGGTCGTCATCAAGCCGACCTTATCCATCTGCGCCCCCTTGGCGAGATCGATGGCCTTGGCGACTTCCTGGAACTCGAGGTCGGGATCGCCCTTGACGAAGACCACGCGCTCGTTGCGGGTCTTGAAGACGTCGATCAACCGCGCGGTGAGACGGTCCGCCGTAATGGGCTCGGTGTTGAGCTGCATGGAGTGGTCTTTGTTAATGATGATGACCACCGTGCGGTCCGTCTCGGCCGGCGGCGTGCCAGGCGGCGGCGGCTGAGGAATCAGCGCCTCCAGGCCGTGCGGCGTCAACGGAGTGATGACCATGAAAATAATAATCAGGACCAGCAGCACGTCAATCATCGGAGTCATGTTGATGTCGGACTTGGGGCCGCCCCCGCCGCCGCCAACTGCCATTGACATAGAAAATCTCCTTCACTCTCGAACTTCATTTGCGCGGCCGGCCGATCCGTGAATCAGAGGCCGGGCCGAACCCCGGAAAGGGTCCTGAAAATCCCCGGAATGCTACTTCGACTCGCCCCCGGAAACTGCGCCGGCAGCAGCGGCAGCCGCATCCGCGCGCGCCTTGGCCTTGGAGTCGAGCTCCGTCAGCAAACCGATGTTATCCACGCCCGCCGCGCGCAAGTTGTCGACTACATCGACGACCTTTTCATAACGGGCGCGGCTATCGCAAATCACAAAAACGGTCTTGTCGAGCCGCCCCGTCAGCAGGTCCTTGACTTTGCCCGGAAGCTCCGCCGGCGGAGTCTTCTTGCTGCCGAGGAAAACGCCGCCGTCGCGGGTCACCGAAACGAGCACCGCATCTTCCTTGTCGGCGGCCTGCATGGCGATGGGATTCATCGCCTTGACCTTGTCCACGCTGACGCCCTTGGAAAGCATCGGCGTGACGACCATGAAGATGATCAGCAGCACGAGCATCACATCCACCATCGGGGTGACGTTGATATCCGAAATCGCCCCACCCGACACTGTTTTTTTCGCCATCCCATTTTCTCCTTATAAGCGGGCTGGAACCGCCCGCTTCCCGGCCCATCGGGACCGGGAAGCGGACCATCCATCAACTCGCCGGACTGGACCTGAAACGGTCCCGCTACAAGCGCGGCCGCGAACCTTAGCGGCCCACGCCGGCTTTGGCGGAGTGCTTCAGGAAATAGTCCACCAGCTCGGAGCTGGAGTTCGTCATTTCCACGTCAAAATTCTTGACGCGGTTGTTGAAATAGTTGAACAACCAGACCGCCGGGATGGCCACCAACAGACCGAGGGCGGTTGTAACGAGGGCTTCCGAAATACCGCCGGCGACGGCGCTGAGACCACTGGATTTCTCGGTCGAAATGCCCTTGAACGCGTTGATGATGCCGACCACGGTGCCGAACAGGCCGACGAACGGCGCGGTCGAACCGATGGTCGCCAAGCCGCTCAAGCCGCGATCCAGTTCGGTGTGGACGATGGCTTCGGCGCGCTCGAGAGCGCGGCGTGAAGCTTCGATGGTTTCACCCGGTATGTCATTGCTGACCAGGTGCGCCCGGAATTCCTGCAGACCAGCCACGACGACCTTGGCCAGATGGCTCTTCTTGTAGCGGTCGGCGATTTTAACGGCTTCCTCCAGCTTGCCTTCGCGCAGAGCGCCGGCAACGGCGGGAGCGAACTGCCGCGACTGTTTGCGGGCGGCGTTGAATACGATGATGCGGTCGATCATGACGCCGATGGACCAGGCGGACATGATAAACAGCACAAAAACGACGGCCTTGGCCATCCAGCCCATGGACGACCACATGGAGCGGAGGTCAAAGCTCGTACCGGCTTCCTGCAGCAACAGGAACGACCAAATCTGGAACTGAAGCAACATTTGCGATCATTCTCCTGCGAGTTGATTAGAGTTTAGGCTCTCGAACACACTGAATTACTGATTCAACGTGAAATTCACGTCGATCTGGGTTACCACTTCTACCGGCTCGCCGTTCAGCAATGTCGGCTTGTACCTCCATTGCACAACGGCCGACTGAGCTGCCGCGAGCAGCAGCGGGTGGCCGGAGACGACGGTCAGATTCTGGATCGTGCCGTCACGTCCGATGATGGCCGTGAAACGGACCGTCCCCTGAATACGGGCCTGTTTGGCCAGCGGCGGATAAACCGGCCGCGGCTGGAACACCAGCATGGCCTGTTGAACGTTTCCGCCAACCGTGATCCGCTTGGGAGCCGCCGCCTTGGGAGGCGGAGGAGGAGGCGGGGGAGGCGGTGCAGCCGCGCCGGCCGAAGCCAGCAGGCCGCCGATGACGCCGCCCGGCGATCCACCCGGCATACCGCCGGGAATACCGCCCTGGACGCCGACGCTCGACGATGGCGGCAACTCGTCTTCCTTGATCATGGCGATTTCTTTCGGAATGTTCTTGGGCGCCATGAGCTTGGATCCGTCGAACTGCCGCGGGATCACCTTGATGCGCACGATGGCGGTGGGTGGCGGCGGAGGCGGCGGCGGGGGCGGCGGCGGAGGCGGCGCGGTCAGCATCGACTTCAAAGCCGTTTGCGGGAGCAGTTCGGGATTCAGCAGTGGGATGATTATCAGTGCTGTAACCAATCCGACCTGGAGTCCTAAGGAAATGAAGACGGTCCAACCGGTGTTGGTTTTCGCTCTTCCTTCCACGAAAGTCTGTTCGAACATATTTTTCTATTCCCCTTTGGGCCAGTCTCCAACACCTCGGAGACCGCTTCTAACTTAATTAGACTCCGCCGCTTCGCAGCGGTTCCCTGATAGCAGGCGTTAACGCCGTCTTAATGGACCGGATTGCGGACGTTCCCCGAACTATCCAACCGAGGAGAACCAGTCCGCGGCCAAATGGCCCGTGCCTGGCCTAATCTTACTTCCGCCAGCAGCAGCATACTACATTCGAACCAAACTGGCCACCCCCGTTAAGCAGCCGGCCGGACCCGGCCCCGCTTTTCGGCAAAATTGCGCCAGAAAATCAGAATCGGACTGGCCACGAAAATCGAAGAATACGTGCCCACGATAATGCCGCAAACCAGCGCGAACGAGAAGCCGTGCAGCACCTGGCCGCCGAACAGCAGCAAGGCGATGGCTGAGATAAACGTCAGGCCCGAGGTCAGCACGGTGCGGCTCAGAGTGCGGTTCACGCTTTCATTGACGATCGCCTCGAAGGAGCCGCGGCGGCCCTGTTTCACGGTCTCCCGGATGCGGTCGAACACGACGATCGTATCGTTCATCGAATAGCCCACCAGGGTCAGCAGCGCGGCCACCACGTTCAGCGAGATCTCTTTATTGAATAACGAAAACAGCCCCAGCGTGATCAGCACATCGTGGAACGTCGCCACGACGGCCGCCAGGCCGTAGATCCACTCGAAGCGGAAGGCGATGTAGACCAGCATGCCGCCCAGCGCGTAGAGCGTGGCCAGCACGGCCTTATTGCGCAGCTCGGCGCCGATCTTCGGGCCGATGCTTTCCACCGCGACGATATTGTACGGCGCGAAGGAACACTCGTCGCCGATGACCTTGAGCATGGCCGGGGTAACGCCCGGCACGGAGGCCAGATCGTTCAGGCCGGCCAGCACTCCGGCGTGCGCCGGAGAATTGCGCAAATCAGCCATGGCCTTGGTCAGATCCAGCAGTTGCTCATCGGAGAGCGAGATCCCGGCGGCGGGGAAGGGATCGCGCAGCCGTTCAAAAATCGTCTGTGCGCTGGAGTTGTTGAAATCGAGCTTGGCGGAGTGCTCGGCGAAGGTCGCGGCGAGCGTCTCGCCGATAACCCGGCGCACGTTGAGCAACTCCTGATCGCTCTTCAAACCGGTGCCGATCACGACCTGGTTCTTGCCGGTGATTTCCTGGACGGAGATTTCGCCGGGGATACGGGCGGAGATGACCGAGCGGATCTTATCGACCGGCGGCTTCATGCCGAACTGGACGGTGATGTCGGCGCCGCCGGTGAAGTCGATGCCGTACTTCAAGCTGCCTTTCGCGATCCAGCTCGCGAAACCGGCCGCGGTCAGCGCCAGCGAGAGGCCGATGAAGAACCACTTCTTGCCGAGAAAATCGATGTTTGTCTGTCGAAACAATTCCATGGACTGCAACCTTGACGGGCCGCGGCGCAAGTGGCCGCTTTCCCCGCTTTCGCTTCACTCCAGGGCCCCGCCGGGCGGAAGCCCGTACACTATCACACTCGCATTCCGATGCTCAACGCAGGCCGCGCCGAACCGCTGTATTCGAGGTCGAACAGGTAGCGGGAAACGAACACGGACGTGAATACGTTGGCCACCAGACCAATCACCAGCGTCACGGCGAAACCGCGCACCGCCGGCGTGCCGAACATAAACAGGAAGGCGCAACTGACGATGGTCGTCACGTGGGTGTCGATGATCGTCAGAAATGCCTTGTCAAAGCCCGCGTCCACGGCGGCGAAAAGCGCCTTGCCGGCGCGCACCTCTTCGCGGATGCGCTCGAAGATCAGAACGTTCGAATCGACCGCCATGCCGATCAGCAGAATCACGCCGGCGATGCCCGGCAGCGTCAGCACGGCCTTAAAATAAGCCAGCACGCCGATCAGGATGACGGCGTTCAGCACCAGCGCCACCGTCGCGTTGATGCCGCTGCGGGCGTAGTAAGCGAGCATGATGCAGAGGACCACAACCAGGCCGACCAGGCCCGACAGCAGGCCGGAACGGATCGAGTCGGCGCCGAGCGACGGGCCGACGGTGGACTCCTGCAACTGGCGAATGCCGGCCGGCAACGAGCCAGCCTTCAACACCAGCGACAGGTCCTCGGATTCCTGCTGTCCGGAGAGACCCTCGATCACGCCCTGGTCCTCGATGCGCGCGTTGATCACCGGCGCGCTCTTGATCTGGCCGTCCAGGGCGATCGCCAGCCGCTGGCCGATATTGGCTTCGGTAAACCGGCCGAAACGGTTCTTGGAGTCCTGGGCGATCACGAAGCGCGTTTCCCACTTGCCCAGTTCGTCCTGCTGCGGCCGGGCGTCGCGCAGGTCGCGGCCGGTGATGACCGGAACGCGGCTCACCAGGTACCAGCCCGACTCCTGATCGCTGACTTTCTTCATGGACGGCATCGGCTTGGTGCCCAGCGGGAGAATGCCGTTGTTGGAGGCCAACAGTTCCTGCTGGCTGCGGTACGGGCCGCCCTTCACTTCGTACAGTTCGAGCACGGCCGCGGTCGACAGAATCGACTTCACACGGTCGGGGTCGTCCATACCGGGCAGGGAAACCAGAACCTCGCTCTCGTTGCCGACGCCCTGGCGCTGCTGCACGCTGGATTCCTCGAGCCCCATGCCGTTGATGCGGTTTTCCATGGTGCTCATCGTGCGCGTCAAGGTCTCCTTCTTCAGGGCCAGCGCCTCGGTGGGCTTGATGGTCATCCGGTAATCGGCGGAGCTGACCGGCGTCAGCACCCACGAGGCGTACTCGTCGGAAATCATGCTGCGAAACGCCGAAGTCTTGTCCACCGGCACGCCCTTGACCAGGACTTCGACTTTCTCGGCGTCCTGCAAGTTCTCCGGCTCGAAACCGAGCATCGGCTGGCCGCCGATGCCGTTCTTCCCCATCGTCTCCTTGAGCCGTTCGACGGTGGTCGCGGCCTCCGCCTTGAAGGCGTCCTGCAGCTTGACTTCAAGGACCAGCAGAGTGCCGCCCTTGAGGTCCAGACCGAGGCGGATGTTATGGTTCCAGTTGGCCACCAGCTCCGCCTTGGACTTCGGAATCCCGATGGCGCCGTAGACGCACAACAGAATTACGGCCAGAATCAATATCGCTTTCCACTTGGGCACTTTGGACATCGCGAGTCCTTATTCCTGATTTCTGTTCTTCAATTTCAGTATCTCGATCCCTGGTCTGGAAGCCGATTGTTCCCCGACAAAAGTCCGGATCAGGACTTGGCCTCGGGGTTCACCAGGCTGGCCACCGAACCCCGCGCCATCTGCAACTTCACGCCCTCGGGCTTGACTCGCACGACAATGGTGTCGTCGTCATTGAGCGCCACAACCGTTCCCATGATGCCACCGCTCGTCAGCACGATGTCGCCCGTCTTGAGCCCCGCCAGCATCTGCTGCTGCTTCTTCTTCTGCCGCTGCATGGGCATGAAAAGCAGGAAGTAAAAGATGGCGAAGATCAGCAGGATCGGGCCAAATTGAAGCAGCGGGTTGGACGCCGGAGCAGATTGAAAAAGTATAAGGCACATGGTTTACACCGGGCTCACAAAATCGATCCGTCAGACTACGCCCGCATCTTTCCTGCTGCCTCTTTCGGGGGATTCGGAAAACCCATTTGGAGTCTCAGGCCTCGGCCGGAAGCGTGCGCGCCGTCTTCAGGAACTCGGGGAAAGTCCCAAATAGAATAGCCTGTCGCATCCGCTTCATAATGTCAAGGTAATGCCCCAGGTTGTGCAGGGTGGCGAGCATGCTGAAAAGGATTTCTCCGCTCATGTAAAGGTGGCGCAGATAGGCTCGCGAGAAGGTCCGGCAGGTGTAGCAGGCGCAGTTCGCGTCGAGCGGCCGGGCGTCGTCGCGATAGCGCGCCTGCTTGATCAGCAGCTTGCCCTGGCTGGTGAACAGGCAGCCGTTGCGGGCGTTGCGTGAGGGCAGCACGCAGTCCATCATGTCCACGCCGCGGGCCACGTATTCCGGCAGCTCCTCGGGCATTCCGACGCCCATGACGTAGCGCGGCCGGTCGGGCGGCAGCAGCGGCGTGGTGGCCTCGGTCATCTCCAGGCTCAGCCCGCGCGGTTCGCCAACGCTGAGGCCGCCGATGGCGTAGCCGTCCGCGTCCAATTCCACTAGAGCGCGCGCGCATTCCTGGCGCAGGTCGGTAAACATCGAGCCCTGCACGATGGGGAACAAAGCGTTCCCGGGCGGTCGCGATTGCATGCGCTCCAGGTAGTGCGCGTAGCCGCGCCCGGCCCAGCCAATCGTCCGCTCCATCGACCGGCGCGCGGCTTCCCGGGTGGCCGGATACTCGGTGCATTCGTCGAGCATCATGAGGATGTCGCTGTTGAATGCGAGTTGGACGTCGACCACCGACTCGGGGGTGAACAAATGGCGATCGCCGTCCAGATGCGATTGAAATTCGACGCCTTCGTCTTTCACTTTTCGCAACTGGCTCAGGCTCCAGACCTGGAAGCCGCCGGAGTCGGTGAGGATCGCGCGCGGCCAGCTCATGAAGCCGTGCAGCCCGCCGAGACTGGCGATCAGTTCGTGGCCCGGACGCAGAAACAGATGGTAAGTGTTGGCCAGAATAATCCGCGCGTCCAGTTCCCCGAGCAGGTCGCGCTGCGCCACGGCCTTGACCGTGGCCTGCGTTCCAACGGGCATGAATACAGGGGTTGGCACGTCTCCGTGCGCGGTTTTCAGCACGCCGGCGCGGGCCCCGGTGACCGGACAAACGGCCTGTAACTCGAACTGGATGGATCGCAAAGTGTAAACTGCTTAGTTTAACGGGTCTTTAACCGATCATGGCATTGCGCTTCCACAATACGCTGACGCAGCGTCTCGAGGAGTTCGTTCCCGCGGACGGAAAAACGGTCCGGATGTACACCTGCGGACCGACCGTTTATTCCTACGTCCATGTCGGCAACTTCCGGACGTTCGCCTTCCAGGACATTCTTCGCCGCACGCTGCGCGCGCGCGGCTACGCGCTCGACCACGTCATGAATATCACCGACGTGGAGGACAAAATCATCCGCAACGCAATGGAGCGCGGCGTCTCCATCCAGGAATACACGAAGACTTACAGCCAGGCCTTCCTCGAGGACGCGGCGGCATTGCGAATGGAGCATCCGGAGCGCCTGGTCTACGCCACCGAGCACATCGGCGAAATGGTCACGGCGATTTCGAAACTCGCCGCGACGGGCCACACCTACCAGAGCGAAGGCTCCACGTATTTCCGCATCGCGACCTTCCCGGAGTACGGCAAACTCAGCCATACGAATTTCGGCGGCAACGTCGCCGGCGCGCGCGTGGAGGTCGACGAATACGACAAGGACGATGCGCGCGACTTCGTTCTGTGGAAGGGCCGCAAGCCGGGCGAGCCGGCCTGGGACGCCCCCATGGGCGAGGGCCGTCCGGGCTGGCACATCGAGTGCTCCGTGATGGCGATGCAGTACCTGGGCGAGACGCTCGACATTCACACCGGCGGCGTGGACCTCGTGTTTCCACATCACGAAAACGAGATCGCGCAGTCGGAGTCGCTCACCGGCAAGCCTTTCGTCCGATTCTGGATGCACGCCGAGCACCTGATGGTCGAAGGCAAGAAGATGGCGAAGTCGCTCGGCAATTTCTTTACGCTGCGCGACATCCTCGAGCGCGGCTACGCGCCGGAGGCGATCCGCTTCCTGTTGGTCGCCACGCCCTATCGCAAGCAGTTGAATTTCACTTTCGAGGGCCTCGACGCGGCCCGGACCGCCATCGACCGTCTGCGGAATTTCCAGTTGCGCGTGCGCAACGAGCGTTTCGGCGAAGGCGCAAACCCGGCGCTGGACGAGCGCGCCGCGCGGGCGATCGCGGAGTTCGACGCGGCTCTCGACGACGACCTGAACACGGCCGACGCGTTGGCGGCGGTCTTCGAGTTTGTCCGCGAAGCGAACACGGCGATGGATAGCGGCCAGTTCCGCGCGTCCAATCAAGCCGCGGCTCTCGATCTTCTGGGGCGCTTCGACGAAATTTTCGCGGTTCTCGAACCGACCATCGCGGCGGGCGGCCTCACCGATGCGCAGATCGATGAGCGCGTGGCGGAGCGCAATCGCGCCAAGAAGGCCAGGGATTTCGCCCTCGCCGATTCCGTTCGCAACGAGCTGTTGGAACAAGGTGTGATTCTCGAAGACACGCGCGAAGGCACGCGCTGGAAGCGCAAATAGCGTCTGTCATCGAATCCCCGGAGGAGTGCATTGAAGATCCACACGCAAGCCGTTCACTCGGGCGACCGCAAGCAGGCGCCGCCGCAGATCCCAGTCACGACGCCTGTTTATACGGCCGCGAGCTATGTCACCGACGGGCTGGAGGAGCAGGACCGCATCTTCGGCGCCGAGGAGCGCGGCTACGCCTACCAACGCTACATGAACCCGACCAACGTGGCGCTGGAAGAGCAGATGACGGCGTTCGAAAATGGTTTCGGCTCGCTGGCGACGGCCTCCGGCATGTCGGCGCTGCAGATCGCGCTGACGTCGGTCCTGCTGAACCGGCCGAAGAGCGTCATCTGCGCGCGCGATATTTACGGCGCGACGATCAAGCTGTTGAACGACGTCATGGCGCCGTTCGCGCTGCGCGTGCGCTACGTCGACACCAACGACATGGCTGCGCTGGATGCGGCCATCGCGGAAGAAACGCCTGGCGCGGTGCTGATCGAGTCGATCTCCAATCCCGTGCTGCGCGTCGCCGACATCGACGCCATCGCGGCGCGCTGCCGCCGCGTCAACGCGGCTCTGCTCGTGGACAACACCTTCGCCACGCCGCTGCTGATCCGGCCGCTGGACCACGGCGCGCACATGTCCATCCACAGCCTGACGAAGTTTCTCTCGGGCCACGGCGACGTTCTGGGCGGGCTGGTGGTGAGCGACGAGGAGCATCACGAAACGGTGCGGCGCATGTCACGCATCTACGGTCCGGTGCTCGGCCCCTTCGAGAGCTATCTGTGCATGCGCGGCGCGAAAACGTTCCCGCTGCGTATGGAGCGGCACTGCTCCAACGCACAGGCGTTTGCCGCCTGGCTGCGGCGTCATCCCGCGGTTGCCAAGGTCCATTATTGCGACGATCCCGCGCATCCCGACGCCGCGATCATCCGGCGGCTGCTGAGCCCGGGGCTATACGGCGCGATGGTGAGTTTTGAGCTCGCGGGCGCCGGCAAAGCGGAGGTTTTCGCGCTGGTGCGGCGGCTGAAGCTGGCGGTCAATGCGTCCTCTCTGGGCGACGTGCACACCATGCTGCTCTATCCCTGGATCGCCTCGCATCGCGAGGTGCCCCAGCCGATGAAATCCGAGATGGGCGTTACGGAATCCATGCTGCGCGTATCGGTCGGTATCGAAGATATCGACGACATCATCGCCGACTTCGCGCAAGCGCTGGGGTAACGACCCAGCCGGCCGGGCGCTTGCATCCAGGTACGGCCTTCGTGGTAATCTTGAATTTCATGCAGATCGCTCTGAGCGCCGGCCGCCAGCATCACCATCATCATGGGATGGGCGGGCTCGCCGTGTCCTGAGCGTCGGCAGAAGGACTTCAAGCGCAGCGGCCCGCCCCCGATGGGGAGCGGGCCGTTTTGTTTTCAATAGAAGTTTTGAAGGAACCTACAGCAATGGATCTCGATTTCGCGAAAACCGGCGGGCTGATCCCGGCCGTGATTCAGGACCACCGCAGCGGGCGCGTGCTGATGGTCGGCTTTATGAACGACGTGGCATTTGCGAAGACCGTGGAGAGCGGCTACGCGGTCTTCTACTCGCGCTCCCGCGACAAGCTGTGGATGAAGGGCGAGAGCTCCGGCCACCGGCTGGCCGTGAAGTCGATTCAGACCGATTGCGACCAGGACTGCGTGCTGCTGCAGGTGGAAGCGATCGGCCCCGGCGTGTGCCACGAAGGCTACGCGAGCTGCTTCTTCCGCACGCTCGAAGGCGGCGAGTGGAAGATCAGCGAGCAGCGGACGTACGATCCCAAAAGCGTGTACGGAGGCAAAGCATGACGCTCAAGCTAGGCATTCCGAAGGGCAGTCTCGAGAACGCGACGGTCGACCTGTTCCGGCGCGCCGGATTCAACATCCAGGTCTCGAGCCGGAGCTATTTCCCGGCCATCGACGACCCCGAAATCGAGTGCATGCTGATCCGCGCGCAGGAGATGGCGCGCTACGTCGAGGACGGCGTTCTCGACGCCGGTCTGACCGGTTACGATTGGGTGGTCGAGAACGACGCCGACGTGGTCACCGTGGCCGACCTGATCTATGCCAAACAGAGTTTCGGCAAGGTGCGCTGGGTGCTGGCCGTGCCCGAGGCGTCGCCGTTCCAAAGCGTGGCCGACCTGCAAGACAAGGTCATCGCGACGGAGCTGGTCGGCGCGACGAAACGCTATCTGGCGAAATTCGGCGTCACGGCGAAGGTCGAGTTTTCCTGGGGCGCGACGGAGGTGAAGCCGCCGGTGCTGGCCGACGCGATCGTCGAAGTCACCGAAACCGGCTCGTCGCTGCGCGCCAACAAGCTGCGCATCATCGACACGGTGATGGAGTCGAACACGCAATTCATCGCCAACCGGGGCGCCTGGAGCGACGTCTGGAAGCGGCGCAAAATCGAAGATATCCGGATGCTGCTCGACGGCGCCATCAACGCGCTGGGCAAAGTGGGCCTGATGTTGAACGTTCATAAGAACGACCTCGCGAAGGTGCTAGGCGTGCTCCCGGCGTTGAAGAATCCGACGATCTCGCCGCTGAGCGATGGCGAATGGCTCGCGGTCAACACGATTCTCGATGAGGCCACCGTGCGCAACATCATCCCGCGCCTGAAGGAAGCGGGCGCGCAGGGCATCGTCGAATATCCGCTGAACAAGATCGTGCTGTGAGGCCCACTCGATGATACGTATTGTGGAAAGCACCGCTGCCGCCGGCCTGCTGCGCCGCCGCGCGGCCCGTCTAAGTGCGGCTGAGGAGATCGTGCGTCCGATTCTCGCCGACGTCCGCAAGCGCGGCGACCGGGCGCTGCTCGAATACGCGCGCCGGTTCGACGGGCTGACACGCAGGAGCGTCGCCATCCCGCCAGCGGAATTGGACGCCGCGGCCAAACGTCTGTCGCCGCAGTTCCGGCGCGCCGTACAAACGTCGGTCAAGAACGTCCGCGCCTTCGCACGGCTGCAGTTGCCCACGGCAAAACAAATCGAGCCCGCGCCGGGTCTGAAGCTGTCGCAGATTGTGCGGCCGCTGGAGAGCGTCGCAGCCTACATTCCTGCGGGCCGCTACCCGCTGCCTTCAACAGTGATCATGACCGTCGTGCCCGCGCAGGTGGCCGGCGTTGCCAACATCATGCTGGCCACGCCGCGTGCGGTGGACGAGATTCTGGGCGTCGCTTCTCTGCTGAAAGTCACGCGCGTATTTGAAATGGGCGGCGCGCAGGCCATCGCCGCTTTCGCCTTCGGCACGAAAACCGTCCCGCGGGCCGACCGCATCGTCGGTCCCGGCAACATCTACGTAGCCGCCGCGAAAAAGTTGCTGGCCGGCGAGGTCGGCATCGACTTCGTCGCCGGGCCCACCGAGATTCTGATCATCGCCTCCGAGGGCGATCCCCGCTGGCTCGCCGCCGATATGCTGGCTCAGGCCGAGCACGACACCGCGGCCTCGGCGATCCTGCTGACTCGTTCAAAGTCGCTGGCCGCGGCCGTCGCGGCGGAGATCGAAACTCAGTTGGCAACTCTGCCCACTGCGCCCACCGCACGCGCGGCGATCGACCGCAACAGCGCCATCATTCTTGTCCGCTCCGATGAAGAGGCCGTCGAACTTTCCAACCGCTTCGCGCCGGAACACCTCAGCCTGCACGATGCCAAACTTCTCGCCGGAATCCGCCACGCGGGCAGCGTGTTCCTGGGTCCATCGAGCCCGGAGGCCGCGGGCGACTATGCCTCCGGACCGAACCATGTTCTGCCCACTTCCGGCGCGGCGCGCCTGCGCGGTGGACTGAGCGCGGCCGACTACGTGAAGCTCATCTCAGTCCAGCAGCTGAGTCCCAAGGCGCTCGAGAGGCTTGCTCCTGCGATCACAACGCTGGCCCGCGCCGAAGGGCTCGAAGCCCACGCGCGTTCCGTGGAGGTGCGTCGTGGCTGACGTGCTGTTGAGGCCGCGCGAAGCGGTCGTCCACATGGCGCCGTACTCGCCGCCCACGGCCGGTCGCGAGGGCAAGCTGCGCCTCGACTTCAACGAGAATACGGTCGGCTGCTCGCCGGCCGTCGTGCAGGCGATCACCGCGGCGCTCACTACGGAGCGCCTGTCCATTTATCCCGAATACGAAGCGACGCGCGCCGCCCTGTCGCAGTTCTACGGCGTGCCCGAACAGCAGTTCCTGCTGACCAACGGCACCGACGAGGCGATCCAGGTGCTCGTCAACACATTCGTCGACGACAACCAGGAAGTGATTGTCCTCCAGCCGTCGTATGCGATGTACCGCTTCTACGCCGAAGTGGCGGGAGCGCGCGTGATCGACCTTACGTACCGGCCCGAGAATCTCGCGTTCCCCTTGGAGGAATTGCTCGCGCGTATCTCAACTGCGACACGCGCGATCCTCATCGCCAACCCGAATAATCCGACCGGCACTCTCATCGGAATCGAGGCCATCGAAGCGATCCTCCGGCGCGCGCCGCACTCGGCCGTGCTGATCGACGAAGCCTACTACGAGTTTTGCGGCGTGACGGCGCTGCCGCTCGTCGCGCGCCGCCAGAACCTCTTCGTCAGCCGGACATTCTCCAAGGCCTATGGCCTCGCGGGATTGCGGATCGGCTGCCTTTTCTCACAAACTGCGAACGTGCAGTTTCTCCATAAGGCGCAGTCGCCTTACAGCGTGAACATCCTGGCGGCGATCGCGGCCCGCGCCGCGGTGACTGACGGCGCTTATGTCGAAAACTTCGTGCGCCAGGCCGTGGCTGCGCGCGATCTCCTTTGCGTGGGCTTTAAGAAACGCGGCATCGCTTACTACGAGAGCCACGGCAACTTCGTTTTATTTCGAGCCGGAGAGAAATCCATTTTCGTTCGCGACGCGCTACGCGACCGCGGCGTTCTGGTGCGCGACAGAAGCTACGAAATCCCCGGCTGCGTGCGGGTCACCGCTGGAACGCCGCAGCAGGTCGAACGCTTTTTCGCAGCCTTCGACGAGGTGTTGAGCGAGGCGCGGGCATGAGTCTTCCGTATCTCGTCTTCGACATGGACGGCGTGCTCGCCGAGGTCTCTGAAAGCTATCGCGAAGCGGTGGTGCAAACCGTGCGCCACTTCACCGGGAAGACCGTTGAGCGCGAACGCATTCAGGAGTATAAAAACCGCGGCGGCTTCAACAACGATTGGCTACTCTCGCAACAGCTCTGCCGCGACTTCGGCGTGGAGGTCCCCTACGACACGGTCGTCGAGCACTTCTGCGCGATCTTTTTCGGACCGCGGGGCGACGATGGCCTGATCGCGCGCGAGGTCTGGCTGCCGCGGCCGGGCTTGCTCAATATGTTGGCGGCACGCTTCAGTTTGGCCATTTTCACAGGCCGTTTGCAGCGCGAGGCCGCGATCACGCTGCGGCGCTATGCGCCGGACGTTCATTTCTCGCCGATCATCGCGGCCGAGGATGTGCGGGACGGCAAACCGGCGCCCGAAGGTCTCGTGTTGATTCGCGATCGCACCCATTGCCGGGAGATGATCTACGTCGGCGACACCGTGGACGATGCACGCTGCTCGCGCGCCGCCAGCGTGCCTTTCATCGGCATCGCCGCGCCTTCCAACCCACTCAATGCGGAGCTGGCCGCGCTGCTCGGCGCCGAGGGCGCCGTGGCCGTGCTCGACGATGTCAATCAGATAGAAGGAGCCTTGGCCCAATGCGCAGCGCCACGATCGAACGAATAACCCGCGAGACGCAGATCCGCGGCTCGCTGAAGATCGAAGGAAAGGGCCGCTACGAGATCTCCACCGGCGTGCGTTTTCTCGACCACATGCTGGAGCTCTTCGCTAAGCACGGCGCCTTCGACCTCACGCTGCACGCACAGGGCGACCTCGATGTGGACCAGCATCACACCGTCGAAGATGCGGGCATCGTGCTCGGACAGCTCTTCGCTAAAGCGCTCGGCGACCGCGTCGGCATCAACCGCGCCGGCTACTTCGTCGTGCCGATGGACGAGGCGCTGGCCGTGGTCGCGGTCGATCTCGGTGGGCGGCCTTACCTGGTCTACCGGGACAAAGTGAAAACACGGTTAGTGGGCGACTTGCAAAGCGAGCTGCTGGAGGATTTCTTCCAGGGCTTCGTGACGCATGCCGGCGCCAACCTACACGCCAGAATTCTCAGCGGGCGATCGAATCACCACAAGGTAGAGGCGATCTTCAAGTGCTTCGCGCGCGCCATGCGCTACGCCTGTTCGAAGGACGCACGGTTGAAGAACCAATTGCCGAGCACCAAGGGCCTGCTATGATCACGATCGTCGATTACGGCGCCGGCAACCTGCGTTCGGTCGAGAACACACTGGCCCGGACCGGCGCGGCGTATCGCATCACGCGCGATCCAGCGCAGGTGCGCGCGGCGGAGAAAATCATCCTGCCGGGCGTCGGACATTTCGGACAGATGATGCGCGCCCTGGATGAGCTGGGCCTGCGCGAGGCGCTCGTCGAAAAGGCCCGCTCCGGCGTGCCCTTCCTCGGCATCTGCCTCGGGCTGCAGGCGCTGTTCGAGACCAGCGCGGAGGCGCCCGGGGAGCGCGGCCTGGCTCTATTTGCCGGCTGCGTCGAAAGGTTCCCGCTGACCGCGCGCGTGCCGCACATGGGTTGGAACGAGATCGTGCCCGTCGCCCCGTCGCGCCTGCTGAGCGGCCTCGCAGCGAAGCCTTACGTCTATTTCGCGCACAGCTTTTATTGCCCCCGCATGCAGGCCACCGCCGCCACGTGCGAGTACACCGGCGTCGCCTACACCGCGGTCCTCGAGTCGGCGAACCTCTTCGGCGTCCAGTTCCATCCCGAGAAATCAGGGCCTCTGGGACTGCAGATCATCGGCAACTTTGTGAGGATCTGAACTGTGCTCGCCAAACGTATCATTCCCTGCCTCGACGTCACCGGCGGCCGCGTCGTCAAAGGCGTCAACTTCGTCGGTCTGCGCGACGCGGGCGATCCCGTCGAGCTTGCCGCGCGCTACAACGAACAGGGCGCCGACGAACTCGTGTTCCTCGACATCACCGCCTCCAGCGACAACCGCGACACCATGGTGGACGTCGTGGATCGCACCGCGCGCGAGGTCTTCATTCCGCTCACGGTCGGCGGCGGCATCCGCGGCGTCGAGGACGCGCGCCGCATCATCCACTCCGGCGCGGACAAGATCAGCGTCAACACCTCCGCCGTCCATCGCCCCGAGTTGATCACCGAACTGAGCAACGAATTCGGCGCGCAGGCCGTGGTTCTGGCGATCGACGCGCGCCGCGCCGGTCCCGGCCGTTGGAATGTTTTCACACGGGGCGGGCGCGTCGACGAAGGCATCGACGCGGTCGCGTGGGCCGCGCGCGGCGAAGCGCTCGGAGCGGGCGAAATTCTGCTGACTTCGATGAATACCGATGGCGTGCAGGACGGCTTCGACTGTGCCTTGACGCGCGCCGTCTCGCGCGCCACCCGCATTCCCATCATCGCCTCCGGCGGCGCCGGCAAGCCCGAGCACTTCATCCAGGTCCTGACCGAAGGCGAGGCCGACGCCGCCCTCGCGGCGTCCATTTTCCACTACGGCACTTACACCGTGGAGCAGTTGAAACAGACGCTGGAGCAGGCCGGCATCCCCGTCCGGAGGATGGCGTGAACTGGGCGCGCGCCGCGCGCGGAGCCGCCGCATGATCATCCCCTGCATCGACCTGATGGACGGAAAAGTCGTGCAGCTCGTCCAGGGCCGCGATAAGGCGCTCGAAGCCGCGCCGCCGCTGGAAATGCTGGCGCGCTTCCACGGTTTCCCGGTGATCCAGGTGATCGACCTCGACGCCGCGCTGGGCCGCGGCGAGAACAATGCCATCGTCGAACTGCTGGCATCGCGCGCCCGCATTCGCGCCGGCGGCGGCATACGCACGCCCGAACGCGCGCGGGCATTGATCGACTGTGGCGCGGAAAAAGTGATCGTGGGCACCGCCGCATTCACCCGCGACGGCGTGAATCACGCGCTGTTGGGCGCTATCGTGTCCGCCGCGGACCCCGCGCGGGTGCTGGTCGCGCTCGACTCCCGGGGTGGACGCATTGTCGTGAAGGGCTGGACCGAATCGCTCACAATGAGCGCCGAAGAGATTCTAAACGAACTCGAACCTTATTGTTCCGGCTTCCTCTGCACCTACGTCGACAAAGAGGGCCTGCTGCAGGGAACCGACCTGGACTGGTTCCGCCGTCTGCGCGCGGCCACGACGAAGGAATTGACCGCCGCCGGCGGCATCACGACCATCGAGGAAATTCGCGCACTGCTGGCGCTCGACATCCACGCCGCGCTCGGCATGGCCATCTACACGGGCCGCCTGGACCTGGACACGCTGCGCGCGATGAATGCGGATTGAGACCCGCGGCGCCTACGCCGCGTATTGATCGAGGAAACGCTTGCCGGCCTTCACGCCTTCCAGTTCGCTCAGCCGGTTGCCCTCGTATTCGATGCCCACAAATCCGCGGTAGCCGGCATCCTGGACGATCTTCATCAGCCGGTCCATGTCGATCGTCGTCTCCTTGCCGTCGGCCCCGAAATCGTAGCACTTGAAGCTCACGCCCTTGGCGTACGGCATCATCTTTCGCACCGCCTCGTAGCGCTCCACTTCCTTCGGAAAGTTGCCGAAATCCGGCAGCGCGCCGAAGTTCGGCTGATTCACTTTCTTCATCAACGCGACGATCGCGTCGGGGTCCGACGAGAGCCCCCAGTGGTTTTCGATGAGCACGTTCTGCCCCGCCCCCTTGGCGTAATCGGCCAGCGCGGCGAAACTCTCGGCGCAGTAGTCGAGCACCGTTTCCCTCTCGCCGGGCGTCTTGGGCGTGACATCGGAATGCATGTTCGCGCGGATCGAGTGCCCGCCCAGTTCGGCGCTGTAGTCGACCCATTTTTTGTGGTTGTCGACGCTCTTGCGCCGGACCTCTTTCGAGGAGTGCCCCATCTGCCCCTCGTCATCGCACATGATCAATACGCACCGCGTCCCGGTCTGCTTCATCGCCGTTTTCAGACGCGCCAGGTAGCCCTGCGTCGGCGCGCCCCACAACCCGTTGACGAATTCCAGTCCCTCGATGCCCAGCTCGCGCGCGTAGCGTGGGAAATCGAGATTGGTCATCTTCAGGCCCATGATGGCGCGGTGCACCGACCACTCCGCCAGCGAGATGCGCAGCGGCTTGGCGCTTTCTCCGAGCGCAAAAGACGGCACCGCCATGCTCAGCGCTCGCAACATGTCGCGTCGATTGACCACGGGCATTGGATTATCTCCGCAGGGCCATCATATCAACTCGGCCTCCGCTCACGAAGAGAGTTCGAGCGGATTCGAGATCCAGAAATCCGGTTCGCGCGCGCGCATCGCCGCCACGTCGCCATAGCCCCAACTCACGCCGCACGTCCTCACGCCGGCGCGCCGCCCCGCCTCCATGTCCGGCACCGTATCGCCGATCAGCAGGCACTCCTCCGCTCGCACGCCGAATTTGTCGAGCGATCGCAGAATCACGTCCGGCTCGGGCTTCGAGGGGAATCCGTCCGTCCCCTGCACATGGTCGAAATACCCGGCCAGACCGAATTGCACCAGAACATTCCGCGCCGTCTCGCTGCCTTTCGTCGTCGCCGTCGACTTCAGGCCACCCAGACTCTCGAGCATCCGCGGCACGCCCTCGTAGACCCGCGTCGCCGCGTGCCCACGTTTCAGGTAAGTCGCGCGGTAAATCGCCAGCAGCTCCGCGCTCCGCTCCTCGCTGATGCCGGGAAAGACTTCGCCGAAAAGATCACACAAGTGGTAGCCGATAAATGAACGCAGATAGCTTTCCGTCAGCCCCCGCGCGCCGGCATCCTCGAGCGTCTGCCGCACGGCGCCGCAAATGTCCTCGGCCGAGTCCAGCAGGGTCCCGTCGATGTCAAACAGATAAAGTTGAAAATGAGGAATGCTCACGCCGGCGCCGGGCTCTCCCCTTCGATGAAGCCGCGGCCCCGCCTGCGCTGGTCCTGGTCGGGCTCGATCACCGCCTGATGCTCATCCGCGGCCACGGCCGACCCCGAATCGGGGCCGCGATGCGCTTCGCGCTTCTCGATAATCGCGTGGATCTCCTCGCCGTCCATCGTCTCGCGCTCCAGCAGCGCCTCGGCGATCTTGTCCAGCGCCCAGGCGTATTCCCCGATCAACTGCTCCGCCTGCACATAGGCGCGCTCGACCACCGCGCGCACGGCTTCGTCGATCCTGATCGCCGTCGCCTCGGAGTAGTCCCGGTGCTGCGCGATTTCGCGGCCCAGAAAAATCTGCTCGTCCTTCTTGCCGTAACTCATCGGCCCGAGCTCACTCATGCCGTAATCGCACACCATCGCCCGCGCCACTTCCGTCGCCTGCTCGATGTCGTTGCGCGCTCCGGTGGAGAGCTGGTTGGTGTACCGCATCTCGCTGATGCGTCCGCCCATCAGCACGCATAGCCGCGCATTCAATTGCTTCTGCGTCCGGTTCAGCACGTCGCCTTCCGGCAACTGCATCGTCACGCCCAGCGCCCGTCCGCGCGGGATAATGCTCACCTTGTGCAGCGGGTCCGACTCCGGCAGCAGCGCCGCCACCAGCGCGTGCCCGGCCTCGTGGAATGCCGTGATCCGCTTGTCTTCCTCGGTCAGGATCATCGACCGCCGCTCGGCGCCCATCAGCACTTTATCCTTGGCCACCTCGAAGTCCGACATCGTGACCACTTTGCGGTTTTGCCGCGCCGCCAGCAGCGCCGATTCGTTCACCAGGTTGGCCAGGTCCGCGCCGGCGAATCCCGGCGTTCCGCGGCCGATGATCGACAGGTCGACGTCGTCGGCCAGCGGGATCTTCCGCGTGTGGACCTTCAGGATCTGCTCACGGCCCCGCACGTCCGGCAGGCTCACCACCACCCGGCGGTCGAATCGGCCCGGCCGTAGCAGCGCCGGATCCAGCACGTCCGGACGGTTCGTCGCCGCCACCAGAATCACGCCTTCGTTCGATTCGAAGCCGTCCATCTCCACCAGCAACTGGTTCAGCGTCTGCTCGCGCTCGTCGTGCCCGCCCCCAAGTCCCGCGCCGCGATGCCGGCCCACGGCGTCGATCTCATCGATGAAGATGATGCACGGCGCGTTTTTCTTGCCCTGCTCGAACAGGTCGCGCACGCGGCTCGCGCCTACGCCCACGAACATCTCGACGAAGTCCGAACCCGAAATCGAGAAGAACGGCACGTTGCCTTCGCCCGCGATCGCCCGCGCCAGCAGCGTCTTGCCGGTGCCCGGAGGTCCGATCAGCAGCACGCCCTTCGGAATGCGTCCGCCCAGCTTCTGGAACTTCTGCGGTTCGCGCAGGAATTCGATAATCTCCTGCAGTTCGTCCTTGGCTTCCTCGACCCCCGCGACGTCTTTGAAGGTCACCTTCTTCTGCTGCGAGCTGTGCATCCGCGCCCGGCTCTTGCCAAAGCTCAGCGCCTTGTTGCCGCCGCTCTGCATCTGCCGCATCATGAAGATCCAGAACGCAATCACCAGCACGAACGGAATCGCGTTCAGCAGCAGCGCCGTCCAGTTGCCGTTGCTCGATTCCTTCACTTTCACATCGACGTTGTGCTCGCCCAGCACGTCAAAAACGCGCGGGTAGTTGAGCGGCACCGTCGTGTGCAGATCCGTCTTGTCGTCCTTGAACTGTCCGCTGACCTCGTTGCCCGTCACCACCACGCTCTTCACCCGGTCCGAGTTGACCATGTCGATGAACTTGGTGAAGCTCAGTTCCTGCGTCGGCCGGCCGCCGCTGGACTTCACGACAACAAACAGCAGTGCAGCCAGGCAGAACAGCACTGTCCAGACGATCGCGGTCCTTACGTTGGCATTCATTCGCTTTACTCGCAGAACTCCAGAAATTTCAATTCTATCTCTAACTACTGAGACGCAATTTGGTGAACATTTGATTCATGCCCCCGGAATCGGTGGCTCTTCGAGGATCTCTATCGAAAATGCGCCGCCGTTTTCAGCCGCGTATTCCGCTGCCACTCCGAATCGCCTCGCCCACACCACCTGGCCGTGCCACTCCAGCACGGGCCACGCGCACCGTTCCCATGCCGGGACGCGGCGGCTTTGCAGCAGTGCCTGAATCGTGCGCCTCTCGCTGCTCCCTCGGGGCCGGTACGCATCGCCATCCTGCCAGGTCCTGAGCATAAAAGGACCCGGGGCCAGTGCGCCGCCTAATCGCTCGCTATTTCCATTATAGGCTCCGGCGACCGGCTCCGCCGGCCGCAGCCGGATCCGCGCTCCCGCTTGCTCGAGTGTCACCTCTCCAGGCGCGCGTAGTTCCACGCCTGCCGGTCGCTCGAACGTCCTATCCGCTGGATGGATCAGCACTTGGTGGAACGACCGCCAGGCCCGCACTCCAGGCAGACTCAGCTTCCCCGCCCCGGCCCGCTGCCGCGCCAGTTTGAGCAGCGCTTCCAGATGTTCGCCTTCGATTCGTGGCGCCGCTCCCGCCGCTTCCGCGCACGCTTTTTTCCATACGCGCACTTGCAGCGCCGCATGCGCCTCGCCTAGAGTTTTCAGGTCTACGACAATTCCGAATCGGCTCCGCGTCACCGCCGCCGCCCATACCGCCTCGACCTGCGTCTCCCAGAATTCCTCGTCCCGCGCGAACGCCGTCGCCAGCCGCGCCAGCGCCTCGTCGACCGCCGGGTTCCACTCCCGCCGCAACAACGGCAACAATTCATGCCGCATGCGATTGCGATCGTAACAACTATCAATATTCGAGGAATCTTCCCGCCACACCAGGCCCTGCGACCGCAGCCACTCGCGCACATCCTCGCGCGTTACATCGATCAGCGGCCGCACGATCCAGCCGTCGTTCACCGGCCGAATGCCCGCCATCGATTCCGCCGCGGCCCCGCGCAGCACCCTCATCAGCACCGTCTCGGCCTGGTCCGAAGCCGTGTGGCCCGTCGCCACCACGTCCAATCCGCGCCGCTCGCGCACTGCCGTGAAAAACCGGTAGCGCAGCTGCCGCGCGGCTTGTTCGAGATTCGCGCCCGCGGCCGCTGCGCGCACATCCGCGCCTTCGACGTGACACGGCAGCCCCAACTTGTCCGCCAGTTCTTCGACGAAACGCCGGTCGCCGTCCGACTCCTCGCCGCGCAGCCCGTGATCGAAGTGCAGCACCTCCAGCGACCACCGTCGCGGCCCGCCCAGACGCACCAGAATATGCAGCAGCGCCACCGAGTCCGCGCCGCCTGACACGGCCACGCCCGCGCGCGCCCCTGCCGCCAGCATGTTGTACCGCGATACGGTCCTGAGCACCTGATCGAGCACTCGCATGTCCTGCTTATTCATTGTATGACCCGGTCGCGCAACCCCCTCAGATCCCGTGACTTCCACTCTCGCCGCGGCTCGCTCCCCGGACCAACCGCGCGCGCACGAAGGCGCGTGCACTACGCTATGAGAAGATCATTTCATTTCCCGGAGAAATCACGTCGCACTCATGCCACCCCTCGTCAGCCCCGACATCGCCGCCCGCGCCGCCAAAATCCGCCTGGTCCTGATGGACGTCGACGGCGTCCTCACCGACGGCCGCATCTGGTTCCTGCCCCTGCCCGATGGCGGCATCTTCGAGACCAAGGGCTTCGACTCCCAGGACGGCATCGCCATGCACTGGCTCAAGCGCCATGGCTACCAGACCGGCATTATCAGCGGCCGCACCGCGCAGGCCACGGCCGAGCGCGGCCGTCAAGGCAAATTCGATTACGTCTATATGGGCGACACCGAAAAGCTGCCGATTTTCAACGAAATCCTCGCTAAATCGGGCTTTTCTCCCGACGCCGTCGCCTATCTCGGCGACGACCTCACCGACGCCATTCTCATGCGCCGCGTCGGCCTCGCCGTCGCCGTCGCCAACGCCGTGCCCGAGGTGAAGGCCATGGCCCACTACGTCACCAAGGCCTGCGGCGGCTCCGGCGCCCTGCGCGAGGCCACCGAAATCCTGCTTGCCGCCACCGGCCGCTGGGACGAGATCCTGGCGCACTACGAGGTCGAAAGCGCGCCACCGCCGATGAAGTCCTGAGCTTCGCGCCACCCGCGCTCCTTCGTCACACGCGAACCTCTCGGCCCGGTTCCAACGGCACGATCCGTTCAACGCGCGCCATGACCTTCCGGTTTTGCGCAGCCTTCTTGAGCTCGTATTCCGCCTGCAGGCGCATCCAGAACTGTGGCGTGCTCCCGAACAGCCGCGCCACCTTCAGGCACATGACGGCCGACAGCGGCCTCCGTCCGGCCAGGATCTCGTGCACCATCTGGCGTGAGACGCCGAGCGCCCTTGCGGCGGCAGCAACACTCAGCCCGGCCTCCGGAAGGACGTCCTCTCTCAGGATTTCGCCCGGATGAACCGGCGGCAGCGCATTGCCTTTCTTCATCTCGCCCCCTAGTGATAGTCTTCGAAATCTACATCCTGCGCATTCTCGCCCGCCCAGCCGAACGTGATCCGGTAGTTGCCTGTCACTCGCACGGACCATCGCGGCGGGCTGTCGCACAGGCTGTGGAATCTCAACCCGGCGATGTTCATCTCGTCTGGGCTCGTCGCCACGTCCAGCGCCTGCAGGATGCGAACGCATTTCCTTACATATTCATCGCCGATCCGGCGGGTCTTGCCCGTCCGGTAGATCTCTTCCAGCCCTTTGTTCTTGAAGCCGGCGATCACTTTCTTCACCTTAACCCGCATCCCGCCATGTGTCAACTATTTGGTTGACACATGGCACATCCGCGTCCGCTCCGGTCAGTGCTGCCTCTTCTCTCGCCGCTATCTGGAGCCACCCGGCAGCGCCGCTCGCGCAGTGCAGCTAAGATGATTAGTTCAACCTGTGCAGCCTGCTGCTCCATCGCCCGACCGCATCGGCATCTCCGTCTCGGCCGCCAACCGGCCTGGCACGCTGCGCGACCTCACCACGACCATCGCCGCCCATGCCGGCAATATTCTCTCGGTCGAGTCCTTCGAAACCCGCGATTCCGCCCTCGCCCGCACCTACTTCGAAGTCGAATTGCCCGGCGATCCCGCGGCGCTTCTCGCCGACCTCAACGCCCTCGAAGTCGTTCACTCCGCCACCGCCGAAAAGAGTTTGCAGAAGATTTACGGCAAGCGCATTATCATCGTCGGCGGCGGCGCCCAGGTCGGCCAGGTGGCATTGGGCGCGATCAGCGAAGCCGATCGCCACAACATCCGCGGCGAGCACATCTCGGTCGACACCATCCCCCTGGTCGGCGAGCAGACCCTCGCCGACGCCGTCCGCGCCGTCGCCCGCCTGCCGCGCGCCCGCGCCCTCGTCCTCGCCGGCTCGCTGATGGGCGGCGACATTGAAGCCGCCGTCCGCGAGGTCCGTGCGCAGGGCCTGCTCGTCATCAGTCTGAACATGGCCGGCTCCGTGCCCGACGCCGCCGACCTCGTCGTCACCGACCCCGTCCAGGCCGGCGTCATGGCCGTCATGGCCATCGCCGACACCGCCAAATTCACTCTCGAACGCCTCAAGCGCCGCGTCTTCTGACCTTCGATGTCCTCGTTCAACCTGCTCCATGCCGCCGTCGCCTTCGCCGCCGCCTTTGCCGCCGGCGCCATCAACTCCGTCGCCGGTGGCGGCACCCTGATCTCCTTCCCAACCCTGATCTGGCTCGGCTTGAACTCGGTCACCGCCAACGCCACCAATACCGTCGCCATCTGGCCCGGTTCCCTGGGTGGCATGTGGGGCTTCCGCCGTGAACTTCGCACCGCCCACTCGCGTATGTTCGCCCTGCTCCTGCCCAGCCTCATCGGCGGCCTCGCCGGCGCCTGGCTGCTGCGCTACACGCCGCCCGCTCTCTTCGACCGCCTGGTGCCGTTTCTGATCCTTTTCGCGACCCTGCTTTTCATGGTCCAGGAACCTGTACAGCGCATTCTCAAAACCGCCGGCGCGGCCCGGCACACCTCCTCGCGATGGCTTGCCGGTGCACTCATCTTCCAATTCTTTGTCGGACTCTACGGCGGCTACTTCGGCGCCGGCATCGGCATCCTCATGCTGGCCGCGCTGAGCATCCTCGGCCTCACCGACATCCACCAGATGAACGGCCTGAAAAACCTGTTCGCCCTCTCCATCAACGGCGTCGCCGCCATCTACTTCATCTTCTACGGCATGGTCTACTGGCCGGACGCCCTGCTCATGGCCATCGGCGCCATCGCCGGTGGCATCGGCGGCTCCGGCCTGGCCCGCAAACTGGGCCGCACCGCCGTCCGCCGCATCGTCATCTCGATCGGCTTCGCCATGGCCATCTCGCTGTTCTTCCGGCGCTAGTCTCGCAGATTCTCTGACAATCGCCGCCCACTCACCGTGGCGCAGGCACGTGGCGGCAGGCACTCGTGCCTGCCGCGTCGACACTCGTGTCGACGCCTGGTCGGTGTCGACGCTCGGTTGGCGTCGACGCCTGGCCGGCGTTGTCAAGCCTTGACTGAGACACTACACTAGCCGGCCGCCGCGGACGCCGCAGGTGTGTCCCCACGCTACTGCTGCGCCGCCAGTCCGCGCCCCTGGCGCTCACAAACCTCAGTGTCCCCGCTCAGCCGCCACTGCGCCGTGTGGAGTTCAGCCCTGCGCGCCCAGGGTTCTCGTCCTCGCCCGCGGACGCAGGCTTCCATCCCATGAGAAATGAGCGCTTGCGCTTAGCAGCCGCGCCGGCGCCGCAGCACTGCGGCAACAGCCAATCCGCCCGATAACAGCAACCAGGTCGCTGGTTCCGGAATGGTCGTGCCATACGACACGTTGTTGAGATTGAGAACCCAGTCAGGAGACGTCATCAACACCGAGTCGAAGGGAGTCGTGTCGGTAATTCCAAAAAAGTTCGGCACGCTATAGCCCGACCCCGTGCTGCCCAGAGTGACGGTATCGCCGTTCGACAGCAGGAAGGTCACGCCGCTCCCGTTGGATGTGCCGTAATTCAAGGCGAAGCCGGTCACGTCCCCCGGCAATGTTGTCTGGATGTTGGCCACCCCAGTTGTCTCCTGTTGGGATGACAGGACCGCCGGACCTCCACTGAGGAGGGTACCGACATCAAAGAAATAGCCGTTTCCTAACACGGAACTGGTCGAGAACGTCACTCCGGCGTAAGTGACGGACGCGTCACCGTGCCCGAAGTATGTGACTTCGGCCGCGCCCGGGTCGGGGATGGTCACATTCGTGATCGTACCCGACATGGCCGCGCTCCAACCGCCATAATCGGTGTAGGTAACGGCCCCGGCGCGAGCCGGCACACCGCTCAGGCAGACGATAGCCACAATCAGCGCGAAACGCATTGCCGATCTGCAGGAAAACATGATTGGGCCACACTCCTCTCTAGGATCCTAGCTCTCATCAGAGTTGCCGTCAACGGGTTTACAGGTATTAATCTGCTAATTTTGGAGTGATTCTATCTGCTGAATCCAGGCGGTTTCAAGAAGTACTCGAGTGTCCATTTTGGACCCATCGGAGCGCGCCTCCGCTGTCGCGTTGGGAATGAGCCGGCGGGGAGAGCGGGCGGACCTGCTGACTGCGGGTGGAGCGAATGTCCCCCCTCGCAACAGCTACGTCATGAGTTCGATACGTGGTAAGATCCGCGCCGCCTTGCGCGGCCCGGGCATCGTCTTCGCGGGTCTGCTTATGGAGCTTTAGGCCGCAGCGGTGACGGCCTTCCTCCGGGCTTGGATCTCATCTGCTGGCCGCGCACACCGGCCCTTCGGCTTCCTTTGAGCCGGTCCATCTTCGCCCGAATGCGCTCTCCCAACTTATTGCGCTGCTAAGGCGGCGCTGTTGATGTCGTTTTCGGCCTTGCTCCAAATGCTGCTGACGTTGTTGCCGATGCTCACGTAGGCGGCACCAGCCGACAAAGCGACGAAAGCCAGCAACAGGGTGTATTCCACCATGTCCTGCCCTTCTTCGTTCTTCAGAAAATTCTTCAGAAAAGACATGTCTCGACTCCTCTTGCCAATTGCATCCCGTAACTTACTCACGCTGCGTGGACTTTGTTCATGGTCGCGCGACCATGATCGTTCCTGCCCCCGGTGGAGGAGCCGGAACTGCACACCCCAGGTTGACCGTTTTGGAACCCAGATTTGCCCGAGTTTACACTATCCACTTCCTCTTTTTGTGAAATTTAATGTTTTTTTCAAGTTTATTTGTCTCCCGACCGCTTCAAGGCGCCCCAAAGGGGCCTAGCTCTCCCTTCTGCATGTGCCAGAATGCCTGGAAGTGACTCATTACAAACGCTCTCCGAAATACTGCTCCATCTTCTTTCCCACGCCTGCATAGCGCCTGCTCTCCCACCGCATCCGCGTCGGTCATCGCTATCGCGCACTCAGCAGACCGCCCGGAGACGCGATCGTCTGGGTATCCACCGGCACGCGTCGAACACGGCCGCCTCGTGGGCGCCTCAGCACCGCCTGCCGCGACGGGCAAAAAAATGGCCGGCGTCCGCCGCCGGCCTGGTTGTCGTGGATGGTTCTTTACGCCTTACTTGCCCGCTCCGGCCGGACGGTATTTCGTTTCGACCGCCAGCGCCTTGTCGGCTTCTTCCACCGTAAGCAACGGCGTCGTGCGCAGCCGCACCGACCCGCTCGCGCTCGCGGTGGTCGCAATCGCCGCCGCCGCCACATTGTCCGGCAGATCGACAATCAGCACGACGTCATCTTTCCCGAACGAGAAATGGAAACTTTCCAGTTTCCCGCCCAGCGCCTTCACCGCCGCCTGAACCACCGCCCGCCGCCCCGCGGCAGTGTCTTTCTTCAGCCCTTGCAGCCCCTCGGCAGTGTAACTGCCTTGGATCAAATACTTTGGCACTTTCGTACCTCCTGTCCTGTGAGGGTAGCTTCGAAACCCTACTCCGTCAAGCAGATTCAGACGAAAACAGGCCGCAGCACTTCGCCTGGGCGCGCTTCCGCCCTTCCCCCCCCGGCGTCACGTCCCCCAGATGTTACCCTCGAAACAGATACCTCATGAGTTCGCTACTTGGTAAAACCCGCGCCGGTCTGCGCGGCGCGATCCTCACTGGCGCAGAGCCCGCCTCCGATACTCCGCCCGCCCTCCAGATCTACCATGAGACCCTCCCCAACGGCCTCAACGTGGTCCTGGCCGAGGAACGTTCGCGCCCCGTCACCAACCTCCAGGTCTGGTATCACGTCGGCTCGAAAGACGAGCAGACCGGCCGCACCGGCTTCGCCCACTTGTTCGAGCACCTCATGTTCCGCGGCTCGAAAAACGTCGCCCCCGAGCAGCACATGCGCCTGGTCCGCCAAGCCGGCGGCCAGGTCAACGCCTACACCACCTTCGACCAGACCGTCTACTGGGAGACCTTCCCTTCCAACTACCTGGAACGCATGCTCTGGCTCGAGGCCGACCGCATGGCTTCGCTCGACATCAGCCAGGAGAACTTCACTAAGGAACGCGAGGTGGTTAAGGAAGAGCGCCGCATGCGCTTCGAAAACCAGCCCTATGGCTTGGTGAGCGAAGCCGTGCTGGCCGAGACCTACCAGATCTATCCTTATAAGCACCTGCCCATCGGCTCGGTCGAGGACCTCGAACGCGCCACGCTGGCCGATGTCCAGGCGTTTCACTCCACCTTCTACGTTCCTAACAACGCAACCCTGGTCCTGGTCGGCGATTTCGACCTCAGTGAAGCCCTCCAGCTCGCCCGCACTCACTTCGCCGCCTTGCCGCGCGGCCGCGACGTGCCCCGCGTGCAAGTCGAAGAACCGGCCCACACCGCGCCCGCCGGCGGCACGGTCAAACTGGTCAACATCCCGCTGCCCGCCGTCACACTGTCCTGGATCCTGCCGCCGATGCGCCATCCCGACACCTACGCACTCGACGTCGCCGGCATCATCCTGAGCTCCGGCCAGAGTTCGCGCATCTACCGCCGGCTGGTCTACGAAGAGCAGTTGGCCCAGTTCGCCTTCGGCCAGGCGCAGACCCTGGAAGGCCCGTCGTTCTTCTTCGGCGCGGCCGTCGTCAATCAGGGCAAGGATATCGAAAAGCTCTCCGCCGGGCTGTTAGGCGTCATCCAGGAGCTGGGCCAGACTCCGCCCGCCTCCGACGAACTGGTCAAAGCCAAGAACCAGCTCATCGCCGGCTTCATCACCGGCCGCGAGGGCGTCCAGTCCAAGGCCGACTCGCTCGGCCGCTGCGCCGTCCTGCTGGCCGACCCGGCGCGCTACAACACCGAATTGGAACGCTACCGCCAGGTCACGGCTGAAGATGTCCGCCGCGTCACCGCCCACTACCTCGCCGCCGCCAGCATGACCCGCCTGGTCTTCCCCGCCTCCGCTCCGCCGTCAGAATCAGCCGCGGAAGAACCCTCGAATGTCCTCCCCGTGACCGACGACCGAAGTGACATCCAATGATGCGGCACGAGTTCCCGGCGCCTGGTGTCATGTCTTGCAGTTTGTCTGACAATCACCGGCCATTCGCTGTGGCGCAGGCACTCGTGCCTGCCGCGTCGACACTCGTGTCGACGCTCGGCCGGCGTTGTCAGTTCTTACCTGAGACACTACACTAGCATCAGAATACTACGCCAATGACCATACCGCTCCCCTCCGCGCCTCGTCCGTACGCCTTTCCCAAGCCCGTGCGCCGGCAACTGCCCAACGGCCTCACCGTCTATGTGATTGAGGATCATCGCCTCCCGGTCGTCACCTACGCCCTGGAAATCCTGGCCGGCAACTGCGACGTGGAACCCACGCTCTCCGGGCTGCCCAGCCTGGTCGCCGGCCTGCTGCGCGAAGGCGCCGGCGCGCACACCTCGCCCGAAATCTCTTCGCTGGTCGACGGCTGCGGCGGCAGCATGGGCGCTGGCGCGGGCGACGACGTCACCACAGCCGGCGGCACGTTCATGAAGAGCTACGCCACGCTGGGCCTGGAGTTGCTCGCCGACATCGTGCTGCGGCCGCGCTTCCCCGAGGACGAAATCGGCCGCCGTGTCGAGCAGGTGCTCTCGGGACTGGCCGTCAACCTCGACGACCCGAGCTACCTCGTTTCGCTTGTCTCCTCGCGCGTGATTTACGGCCCGCATCCCTACGCCTACCCCGGCGACGGCACTCCCGCCACCATCGGCGCGCTGCGCCGCGACGACCTGGTCAGCTTTTGGAAACGCTGCTATGCGCCGCATCGGGCCTGGTTCGCGATCACCGGCGACGTGACCCCCGAGGAGGGCTTCCGCCTGGCCGAAAAAGCCTTCGGCGCCTGGACAGGCGATGCCACAGTTCTGCCCGCCGTGCTGCCGCCGCCCATCCCGCGCGGCGCGCGGGTGGTGATCGTCGATATGCCCCAAGCCGTCCAGACCCAGCTCTCCATCGGCCTCACCGGCATCCCCCGCAACCATCCCGATTTCATGGCCTTGAACGTCGCCAATCAGATCTTCGGCGGCAGCTTTAACTCACGTCTCAATATGAAGATCCGCACCAAGGAAGGGTTGACCTACGACGCCAGTTCGGGCTTCGAGGCCCAACGCCAGGCCGGCCTGTTTACGGTCAATACTTTCACGCGCACCGAGAAGACCGCCGCAGCCGTGCGCCTGATCGTCGACCTGCTACAGGAGTTCCACGACGACCCCGCCCAGCAGGAGGAGTTCGACGAGGCCAAAGCCTACATCAACGGCAGCTTCGCCCTGGCCACCGAGACCTCCGGCCAGGTGGCCGAACGCGTTCTTTCGTCGGCTTTGAATGGCCTCGGCGAGGATTACTGGACCGGCTACCGCGAGCGCCTGGAGGCGTTGACGATAGGGCAGGTTCGGGCCGCGGTGCAGCGTTTCATCGAGCCCGCCAAGCTGTCGATCGTGGCCGTCGGCGACGCTCAGGCGTTCTCCCAGGAGCTGGCCGCTTATGGACCGGCAACCGTGATCCCGAAGACCGAACTGGACCTGCTCTCGGCGACTCTTCGCACACCCAAAACGCCCCCCAAATGACCGCTGTGCCGGGCGTCGGCAGGTCGCGGTAAGTCATCGGTAAGTCCTTTAGAAAACGCGGAATACAAGGCGACGCACGGTATTTGCTGGGAAATACGCGGTGCGCACTCCAAAATGCACGGCTCAATGCAGCTAAGTCCTTTAGAAAACGCGGATTACGCCGAGTGCGTATTAAATGCGCGACTAAATGCATTTAAGCCCTTTAGAATAAGGCGCATACACGGAAATGTACTGCGCGCACCCTGGTTGTTGCCATTCAATGCTGCTAAGTCACTCATAACAAAACAGATACATGGCGACGCACGACAAAACTCCTCGTTTTATTCGGCTAAGGCCTTTAGAAAACCATAGATACGCGGCGGCGGTTGTGTAGGTGTTGCTAAGTCCTTTAGAACGCTACACATGTGGGCAGACGCCCGCGGCGCGTATGGTGAAGTGTGTCGTTTAGCTCGACTAAGTCCTTTAGAAAACCATAGATACAAGGGGACGCAAAAAACAGCGCCAACACGGTGTTTCCCCCGCGCGAAACCGCGCTGCGCTCGCGGCGCGCGCGTGGTAAGAACCCCGATCAGCGACGGATGCGAAACGAAATCACTCGACGCGCGGGCCGGCGCGAGGGGTGCCGGGGGAGTGTGTTCCTTATGCTTGGTTAATCTAAGATGAATCTTTCTCTGGCTTTAGCCTATCTTTCGGCTTCAGTCCATTTTCTTTTAGCCAATGCCGGATATATTGCTCTGAAATTCTGATACGATGGCTGCGGTAGGCGAGACGGTAAGGCAAATGTGCCGTCTCAATGAGCCTGCTTTGGGGCTTCGCAGCGGATTCCTCCTCCTAATCCTCCTCCAATCTCCGCTGCGAAGCCTTTTATTTTCCCCGACCCCGACCGAACGAATCACGCGCCACTTTCGTCTGTTGAAATGAGCTTCAAGAGCCTTTGTCAAAGGCCGGAGCTACAGGGGAGGTCGCCGTGCACTTCATCTGCGTCCCGGGATTCTTTCCAGGATTCCTCTTTTTCCACGGGTTATTCGGGTTCCTGCTGTTCGCCCTGATCGTGGGATTGGTCGTCAAGCACCTGTTCGGCGATGGCGGCGCGGGCGGCTATCGCGGCCATCCAGGCGCGGCAGGACCGGGCACATTCTGCGGACAGTGTGGCGCGCCATTCCGCGAAGCGACGGCCTTTTGCCCGCACTGCGGCGCCCGCCGCGGGTAGCAAACGATCCACATAGGGAGGAAGCGGGCGGCCTCAGCCGCGGCGTGAGAACACGACGACAACAGAACGTTTGTTCCGCCGTTTGCCCCGTCCCACCAGCATCCTAGATCCAGCTCGACATGTTCGTGGTGATCGAACCCACGAGACTCCCACAGAATCGGGCTTTGCGGATACAGTCCCGCGTTGTTCCGTCCCGCGTTCCCGCGTTTGAGGAACGCTGCTAAGGGGCTAACGGTGCTGGTTTTTCGGCATCGACGCGGCGGGGTTCGGCGTCTTCGGCGCGGGCGAAGAGAGCATATCCTCGGGCCGGGGAGGCACAAATCTGCCGCCGCCGAACTTCATGTCCCAGAGCGCGGCCTTCGTCTCCTGCGGGATGTTCAGCTTGTCAAAGGCGGCTTTGAAGGCGTCGGGATTGGCAGAGCCGTAGTAGGCGTCGAATGCGTCGGCCTTGACGCTCAGCGGGACCTTGAGGGGGTCGAGGACCGATTGGATGTCCGGAGGCTTTTCTGATTTAGATTGCGCCGCAACACGGTCAAAGATGTCGCCCTTTGGCCGATCCAGTTCATAAAACGGGGGTACCGAAGGAAGCGACGTGATGGCGTACGGATATTTCTGCAGTACATCCGAGCCGAGGTCCAAATCTGTTCGCTTAGTGTACTCGTCCATGGAAGGGTAGGTGGCCTTAACCAACCGACCGAGAAGTACTCGTTCCGTCGTCAACGCTGCCTCCGAAGCTCGGTTTCTCTCGTCTCGCATCTGGAGGCCGTACCCAAAGGAAAGCCCCGCGATGATCAGGCTCGCCATCATCACCAGCCCTGCGGTGTACTTGCTCAAACGGATGCGCGCCGCGCCGGGAAAGGCCAAACGGGCAAGGTCAGCCACGAAAGCCAGGAGCCCTGCCGCTACTAGGACGGCCACGATCTCGACCCCGATGCGGCCGGCATCGAGCCGACCGGACACCTGGCTTTCGAAGATCCAGGCTCGAAACGATTGAGCCCTAAAGAACCACGGTGGGTAGGCAAGGACAGCCAAACTCCCGCACGCCGCCAACGCGGCCCACAGCTTATTCTTGAAGGACCATTTCGTGTAATCGGTCTCCATTCCTCACCTTCCCGTTCTTCATCTGGTCCATTCCTCCAGCAGTGCCTCGGGCCGCGTCCCTGGGACCATCCCGTCTCTTTTCCCGGCTACACATCACCATACCCCTGCTTGACACCTTCCGACGCCAGCCTGACGCAAGGTGAGCGAGCCTCTTTGCGCAGGTGGAGCATCCGCTACTTCCCTTGCGAAGCGGCCTTCTCGCGCTGCGCAAGGGCTTCCCTTGCGGCGACCGAGAAGCCGGCATACTTCGAGACGGCGTAGAGGCTTTCGAGGTATTCGTCGACGTTAATGCCCTTCCAGTTCGGGCGTAGCGATTCCATAACGACGCGCATGAGGCCCGTCATCTGATCCAGATCCGAGTGGACCGCCCGCAACGCTACCATGGCGTCGTTGACTTCTTTCGCGGCCTGCCAACTCGGGACGCCAGTTCGGTACTGCTGATAGCCGAACTCGGGTTCCAGCAGTCGATCCTCAATGCGGGACAGTGGGGCCGGCGCTTGTGCTGCGGCTGCGCTGGCCGCTGCGCTGCCGGCTCGCGCCGTCATGCCGACCAACCGCAACTTGTGCTCGCGTCCCTCGGCGTCTAGGAGAATGAAGTCATCTCCGGCGCGCCTGAACTTGACCGTTCCATTCACTGGCACGACAAGGGCGTGGTGGAAAGCGGAGCGGACGGAACCGGGCGGGGGCGCCTTCTCGATCAGCTTAAATTGGGCCTCGTTGGTTTCAATCGTCACACAGTTATCGATGATCGGCACAGCCATGGCCTGCGCTGAAGCGCCGCCGTTCATGCCGAAGCCGCTGGCCTTCGCCACCTCGCCGTTCTGCACCCTCTCCTGGGCGACCACGCGCGCCTCTTGCCACTGCACCTGCTTCTGTTCTGCGGCGGTAATGAGCCCCATCAGAACAAGAGCCAGAAGAATCGTCCTCACAGTGCACCTCCGCAAATTGAACCGCGTCTCTGCGGCCCGTGCCATTTTACTCTTAATCCGGCTAGTCCGGGCGCGAACGGCGAACGGCGGCGAAAGGGTCAGCCTGTTAGCGGTGGCTCGGGTCAAGCTGTCCGCTTGCAGCTCAATAGACTCATCAATGCTTGGGCGCCTCTGTGTTGCCGCCCTTCGGCAGTGTGCCGGCCCACGAGGCGATGGTCTTGGCAACCTGCGCCTCTTCCCCGACGTACTCGTGGTTACCATTCTGAATCATAGTTATGTCCACGCGACTTGGACCACTGGCGAGGCGTTGCACGGAGGACTTGAGAAGTTGCAGATCCGCCTCGGAGCCAACATCGTCTTTCGTACCGAAAAAGGCGAGGATTGGGCAACGTACTCGCATGACCGCCGGATCCGATATCTGCGCAGCGCGGGAACGGGAACGGGGACAGCCTGACCCGTCCCACTGGGGTTTTCATGCGATTTATGCCTAACCGAAAGCGTCGGATTCCGCCAGATGCTCTCAATCTGAATGAGTTATAGGTCTACTGGCCGGCCGCGCGGCGACGGAGTGCCACGAATCGCGCTGTCCGCTGCGAACGCCTATGAACGATGTCTCATTGGCACCTCATACTGGAACTGCATGCCCGTCAGGGACTTGCCGGAAGGCGCGCCTGGAATCCAATCGACGGAATCCGGTTTCAGCGAAGGCAAAATGCCGTGGGGACGGGTCAGGCTGTCCTTTCCGTCGTTTTC